>WNGG01006319.1_pt1 | contig 13181 bp, 11 predicted proteins | sample 5400661 | NCBI WGS metagenome assembly WNGG01 (sample SAMN13153372, study PRJNA577476) | soil metagenome | isolation source: 100 cm soil or saprolite under Garry oak tree replicate 1 | place: USA:California | collected 2016-06-15
CGATCATGACATTGCCAACGAAAAAAATCTTGTCCCGCGAGATCCCTTCAGCTGATAGGTTTTCATCAGCGAAGTGGTCGGTCGTGAACAGGTAATCGCACAAGACATCAGTGCAGAGCCGGTTGATCTCCTCCGGCATCGACATGTCGCGGGATCGCAATCCTGCCTCCACGTGAGCGACCTTTATGCCGAGCTTCTTGGCCGTGATTGTGCACGCCATGGTGGAATTGACGTCCCCGACGACGATGACCAGGTCGGGCGCTTGCTCCAGGCAGACCTTCTCGAATTCCATCATGATCCGGGCGGTTTGCTCAGCATGGGAACCCGAGCCCACCTCAAGATTCATGTCCGGCTTTGGCATGCCGAGATCCGAAAAGAACGACCTACTCATCTTCTCGTCATAGTGTTGCCCGGTATGGACAAGAAGGTGCCGGAATCGCTCCGGGCGCCGATTCATCGCTTCGATGATGGGCGCCATTTTCATGAAGTTGGGACGCGCACCCACCACATTGATCACTTTTAACACGATTTCTCTGAGCGTGAAGAGATGTTAAACAGTGATTACAGTAACTCTGGAGCGCCAGTCAATTGTTTCCTTGGGTTCGGCATGCCCGCCTCGGCGAGCGCACGTTCCAGGAGAACGTTGCCGCCAAGGCAACCGTTCTGAGCGCCATGCACCGTCAGCTCTTCAGCAGCTCGTCAGAGCCGTAGCCGTGCTATTGGCGACCCCGCTTCAGAAAGGTCAGCACTTTTCTCGCAGACTGCACGAGGTGTTGACGCAGAGGCGCGATATCGAATTGCCAGTCCTCGCCGATCACCAACTGCTCGCCGCCGAATTTCCGCTTGAACTCCGAGATGCCGGCCAGGGGGTCGTTGTTGCTCTCGGAGGTGCCGCCTGTGATGCCGCCGAGGTCTAGCCACGTTGCACCAGTGTCACGGGCCCAGCGAATCAGCGCCCAAATCGCAGGATACATGAGGGGAATCCGGCGATCCGCGAGACGAGTTGAGCCGCCCGCTTCGTACACCGCGAAGGTCCCGTGCCGCAGCACTTGCGCGAAGGCCACGAGGCGCACCGTGCCCGCGTCGGCGAGCATGACGCCAAAGATGCGGGACCGATCCGGAGCCTCGCGCGCAGCCGCTATGAGCCGGGTCCACGGCTGCGCTGGAGCCTGCGCTCCGGTCCGGGCATAGGTCTCCCGATGAATCTGCTCCAACTGCGGTATCAAGGTGTCGTCCTCGATCGTGATCACAGAGAGTGGAGAGCGCGCCGCGAGTCGTATCCTTTGGCGTGCGGGGGCCGAGAAAGATGCCAGAAGCGCTTTGTCGTCACGTTGGAGGTCGATGGCCAGGGTCCGCTCGTACGTTCGCACCTGGTCCTTGCGATAGAACCCCACGGTCCGCAGGGCGCCTGCAATACGCGCGCGCCGTGCGGCATTCCGGTCCTGCAGCTCCGCGACCACCCGGAGCACACGCGGCGTGCACCGGGCTAGGGCCAGCAGCGCTTCAACGGTGGCAGGCTCCGCGCCCGCCGGAATGGATTCGCCCAGCCTCTCCAGGCGGAGAACACAGTGCCCCGGCAGCGCCCTGCTCGGCCAGCGGTGCACGGCGAAGCCACCTACCAGCTTCCCCTGCCGATCGTGGATTACACAAAGGGTGCTTCCGGGGCCAAGGCCCATGGTATGCCAGAGTTCGAGGTCCGAGAGCGCGAGCGGAACGCCATTTGCCGCCGCGGCCGCTTCCCAAACCAGGCGTACCCCGGCCGCGACCTCGCTCACCTGGAATCCATGGAGGGTGGCGAGCGGCGTAAGGTCGTGCACCCGCGCCTCCCGGGCCCAGGCGGGCAACGATCGCCAACTCGACAGCAGCATCTTGCGGAGAGACCTTGGCCAGACTCCTATCAGGAGCAGCAAAACCTCCAAAGGGGCGTGCCACAGGCTCCCCACGAGGTGGGGAATTTCCCCGTTTTCACCCAGAAGCACGGCGTTCACCACACCCAACGCTCCAACTCGGCAAGCCGCCGTCGCACGTCGCGCGGCGATTGCTTGTTCGCCGCTCCGGCGGCGTCCAGCCAGTGCGTCACCGCGGTCAGCGCGTTGCGCGCCCGCTCGTACGCCCACTTCGCGTCCGCGGTGCGACGACGTTTCGCGCCGTCACCCATCTCGACATCAGGGCAGATCGAAGTCGTAGAACGTCTGCCACGCATCGATTCCGGACTGAAGGTACAGGGACTTCGGAACTTCGGCAACCCCGGCGAAGCGCCCGCCGTAGAACACGAGCGGCGGCAGGCCGGAGCAGCTGTAACGCTCAACCTCGCCGAGCAGTATGAGATGGTCGCCGCCGGGGTAAGGGTCAAGCCTGCGGCACTCGAACAACGCCGCGGGGAGGGAAGCCAGGAGCGGCGCCCCGCCGAGCCCGGCGGTCAGCGTGAGGCCCGTGAACTTGTCCGCCGCTGGGACGCAGAAGCGGTCCGCAATCGGGCGCTGGTCATCGGTAAGGACATGGACGGCGAAATGGCTTGCAGCCTCGAAGACGGCTCTGCTCGGCGCGCGCGTGGCGAGACTCCACAGCACCAGCGGCGGCCGCAACGACACCGACGTGAAAGAATTGATCGTCAAGCCCGCGGTGCGTCCGTCGGCGCAGCGCGCGGTGACCACCGCCACACCGGTCGGAAAGGCGCCGAGCGCGCGGCGGAATTCGCGTTCATCCGTGACAGCGGTCTCGGCCGCCGGCGGTGACCCGGGCGATCTAACCACGCAGCGCGCCCCGATGCGCGTTGCACCGCAGCTTCGAGAGCTTTGCTTCCGGATCCGGTTTCATATCGTGGTTTCCTTCTTTCGGGGCGCCGCGTTGCGCTGTTCACCAGCGCCACCATAACATCGCCGCCGAAATACTGGCAAGCGCAGGGACAGCTTCCTGAAAGGTGGACGAAAGCGCAAGGATGACGTCCCAAGGCGAATTTCAACAAACTGCTACTGAAAAAGGGATCACGTCGTTATTACAACGGTAAAGTGTCGACTGCGCGATTAAGGGTAATCTTCGACGCACCAGCGAGGTCATGCGCCAAGAACATGTGGCCGAGGTAGGGAGCTTCATAAAACGGACGCTGGTCACGAACGCCGGCCCATGGATGTATTTTCACGCCGTAGTTCCGCTCATTGAACTCACAGATTGCAAGCAATTCCCCGGCATGGTCGTGGTAAGCGAAGCTTCCCATGTCGTCGAAGTAGAGCGGAGTGTGGAGGAGCATTTGCTTGTTTGCGTGCGTGAATATCCGAAACGCATCGCGCGTCGACGAGTAAAGATCCATGTCGAACGACACAAACCCAAGTGGGGGTGGATTGTGCTCCTCGAGGAACCGGTCGACGGTGTCTCTAACGTTCCCGAGGAGAAGTGTGGTCCGGGAATTGAGCTTGGAGCGCAATTGCTCCTCGTCCATGGGGAAATCTCCAGGCCTGAACTTCTCGGGATGATCTCGATGATCCCCGATAAACTCCGGCAGCCCTTGTGTCCCCATATCGAATCCGTAGACCTTGATTGCGACCCCATATTCCTTCTCAACTGCGTCGGCCTCTCGCTGAAGCGCGACAAGCCCCCGACCGCTTGCCACCCCGAATTCGATTGCAGAAATTGCCTGGCGCTTTTCAACAACCGCCTGTTCCGCCGCTGTTACCAGCCCGAGAAGATACGCAGGCCGGTCAGAGATATCCCAACCGGCCCGTGTCTGAACAGAAACAGGAAATTGTTTAAGCATGAACCGCGTCATCAAACGAAACGGAGGTTCACAGCTAAATCGCGTAATAGCAGTCCGAATTTTTGAAAGCATTTTCTAACTTAGAGCTTCTAAGAATGTGCTCGTTCTCCAGGTGCGAGGGCAGCGCAACACCTAGAAGACAAAGGAACGTGACGCATGGTCGACAACTGTCGTTGTTCCGTTGGTTGAGCAATGGTGGATACCACGCAGCCCCTTTCTGAACGAAGCGTTGATTTCGGTTACCGGTTGCTCAAGGTAGGTCGACTCGGACAGTTCCGTGATCTCGAACACGATTACGCCCTCCCCATACACGTCGTAACTGTGGCGCTGACCCAACCTGAATATCCTACCGTTCTCCAGGATCAGACCGGCATTCCTCCCGCCGTCTGAATCGATTCGGACGGGGTTCCCGGGATGGGGTTTCCAGTCTGCATCAAGGGGAGAAGCTGCAAAGAACAGGTAGAGTTCCGAGCAACTGTCATGAGTACCAGATCTATCGATGTTTGTAAGGAGCCACCATTTATCTTGGTGCTGGAAAAGCATGGTATTGACTGCAGGCACCCCCTCCATGATGACAGAACATAGTTCCCACTTCAGAGGTAAGCTCGTGCATCGATAAACTCTGATCTGAGCGGCTTCGCCGGACTCCGGGCACATATACAGGCTGCCGTTGTAGTTGAACAAGAAGGGGAAAGCAAGATGGAACGGTTCTTCCAGGCACGCGCCGATTTCGATTGCAGCGTCGGCGGTAATTTCCAAAACACTAATGTAGCCCCGTCTTGGGTTTCTTTTGAACACATCGACTTCGACAAAGCAATAAGTCCTACCTTCATGCGTATATAAGAATGGAACGTTCCAAGACCGCCCCGGGGGGAGTTTCACTTCGATACTCTCCCCTAATTTTGCATGTCTCCAGTCGGAGTGGAGAAACGACATGCCCCACTTGTCTTCGAAGTTTATGGACTCCAGGAGCTTGTTTTTACAGTACCCATAAACCAGTTTCGCGAGAGCGACGAGGGATTGATGCAATCTCGGAAACTCGAGCATCGGCACCGAACAGGGAAAAGAAGCTTCCGGCTCGGGTAGATGTCCATTATCGGCAGCTCTGGTGAGTAGATCTTGAAGATGATGGTTTGCCTTCTTATACAGGAGCGCCTGGTTCAGGAGAAAGCTTTTCTGCGTCCGGAAAAAGCCTCTAAGCAATACATCCCGACGATCCGGATCTTCAGTCAGTCGCTGGATAACGAAGCCGGTTTTTGGCCACCTGAGATACCACTCCCAGAACCCCGCTGGCGCCCCCCGCCCGATCACCCGGTTATCGCCATAGCGAAAGGATATGATCCCAAGTCGGGCCGCGTTGAGAATGCCCCCCTCAAGTTCACCCGTGCCGCACCTTACTAGGACATCGCACTCCAGCGCTCTTATCCTTTCGATATCCTCGTCGGAGAATTGATGCACGCGACCGGATTTGGACACAATGGAGTCTACTTCCAGTATTGCATGGACTATTTTGCGTAAGTCAAACTGGTGATCATGGTCCCCGTGCAAGCCGATACGCTTAAGGCGGGAAGATTCTAGCGACGTCATGAGCCGGAGCAGGATTTTTGAAACCCGATTGCATGACGCTTCCCCGGAAATATCAGGTGAGATGCTGTCTCGTTTCGAGTTGAGCTGGCAAGAGTGAACGATGAGATGCGAGATTCTGATATTGGGCCGGGTTCTTGCCCAGAGAGCCAACTCATATACATATTTGTCTGCGTAAGCGCCGTTTACCAACAGACCCACTGTAAGTTGCTTCATACCAGTCTCGTCATTTGCCCGAATCCAACTAAATGATGTTCTGGGAGATTCCTACTTGGACGTGGCGCAATCGCTTATAGACAGAGACCCCGTGGAGTCTTTGACGAGTATTACTGGGGAATCTGTTTAAAGCTGCCGTTTCCTCAGTTTCCCCCAAGGAATTCAACTCGCTGGCGCGTTTTTTGCTTACAATCATGCCAGATTTGAGTTAGTTTTGCGTATTAACTCATTTCTGGCTAGGGCAATTTATTGGAGTGTCCTTTGCAATTGGCTGGAGACATTATTTGGCCGGTAGTGCTGCCTTGCGGCTCGTCAGGTGACGAGACCGGGTTGCGAGTTCCGGTCGATTCCAGTAATTAGGATTTCAAATGTATGCAAACAAGGTTCGCGATATTCTCACCCAGCACGGCCGACTTTCGAGCCCAGTCGCTCAGCTCCAGGACGCCAGCGATTTGTATAACGCCGGGTTGACCTCGTTGGCGACAGTTGGCTTGATGCTGGCTCTGGAAGAGCAGTTCAATATCGAGTTTCCCGACAACATGCTCAGCCGCAAGACCTTTGCCAGCATCGAGTCCATTGTTGATGCGGTCCAGAAGCTCGCAAACGAGTAGCGCTTGTGCCAGCCAATCACCCGGAATTTCTGGAGGAGTTTTCCATGCAACGATCGCGCCAGCAGGGCGCAGCGACCGAGGACTTCAGTCGACTGCTTGATCGAGTCCATGAGATCGGCCGCGGTGTCGTTCTGGCGTCCGCGCGCGACGTCGATCGCGATGCCCGGTTCCCCTCGGAGGGAATCGGCGCGCTCAAGGAACTCAAGCTGCTCAGTGCGTATGTTCCGACCGAGCTGGGCGGGATGGGACTGGATGTCGTCCAGATTGCCAAGATCTGCGAGGTTCTTGGGCAATACGACGGTTCCGTAGCGATGATCTATGCGATGCATCAGATCCAGGTGGCCTGTATGGTCCATCATGGTCTCGAGTCGAGCAATCTTCGCACCTACGTGCAGCAGTTGGTCCAGCAGCAACGGTTGATCGCATCCGCCACCACCGAGGTCGGAACCGGTGGTGACCTGCGTTCGAGCGTCTGCGCAATCGATATCCGGGGGGATCGGTTCCACTTAGTCAAGAAAGCCCCGGTCATCTCCTACGGGGCCTACGCCGATGATATCATGGCGACCTGTCGGCGTTCGGTTGACGCACCGGCCAGCGACCAGGTGATGGTGCTGGCAAGCAAGGACGGCTACACGCTCGAGCCCATTTCAGGCTGGGACACGCTGGGGTTCCGCGGGACTTGCAGTTCAGGATTCGTGCTGACGGCGAGCGGTTCGGCCGAGCAGGTATTGCCGATCCCGTTTGCCGAAATACTGAGCCAGACGATGCACCCATACTCTCACATTGTGTGGGGATCCCTGTGGCTCGGAATTGCAACCGATGCCGTTAATCATGCCCGCGGTTTTGTCCGCGAGGAGGCTCGGCGCAACCCGAGCATTCCGCCCACGTCGTCACTGCGTCTCGCGGAGGTGAGCAGTGTGCTACAGGGGATGCGCAACAACATCGCCGTGGCGGTCACCGATTACCGTCGCATGCTGGCCGACGGTCAGCAGGACATGTTCAGTAGCTTTGGATTCGCCATCCGCACCAATAATCTCAAGCTTGCGAGTTCAACTCTGATTGTCGATATTGTCAGTCGCGCCTTGTTGATCTGCGGGATCTCCGGTTACCGCAACGATTCAAAGTTCAGTCTTTGCCGGCATTTGCGGGATGCCTACGGCGCGGCGCTGATGGTCAACAACGACCGCATTATGAATCACAACGCAACGATGCTGTTGACACAGCGGGAGGGCTAGGTCCAGTGTGCCCCGCGGAAAATAGTTTGGATGCTGCCTATTTGAAATATCAGGCAGAAGCGCTCGCCGATTGGCCGGCTGAAGGGCGCGGTGTGCTGGATTTATGACGAAGCGGATTCTTGCCCTCGACCCCAGCACTTACCAGCGTCACCCGATCCATCAAGAGGGACGCACCTGGGCCGAAACGAACTGCTACGTGGATGTCTGGATCGAGCTGCTGCACGCGCTCGGCTATGAGCCGGTTGCGGCGTTGCCGTTTACGCTGACGATCGACTTCGAAGGCGACCAATGGACGTTTTTCAAGTGTCCGTTACTTGACATGTACGAACTCTACGGACTGGACGTGCAGGAGCTTGCCATCTGGCGTCCGTTGGTTGTGCATATCGAGGAACAAGTGGAGAGAGGCCGGCCGGTCCTGGTCGAGCTGGATTCATACTACCTGCCTGATACTGCCGGAACGGCGTACAAGCGTGCGCACATAAAATCCACTGTAGCAGTCACTGAAATCGACGCGGCGCGCCATCACATGGGATATTTCCACAATCAGGGATACCATCACGTCGGCGGGGATGACTTTCTCGATGTCTTGCGCCTGCGGGGCGAGCCAGATCCAGCCGCGCTTCCGCCTTATGTTGAATTCGTGAAGATTCGCGGCGGGGCCAGACGCGGTGGCCGTTCATTGCTGCAGGGCTCGTTGCGGCTGCTGCGCAGACATCTCGAACTGGTGCCGACCGAGAATCCCTTTTTGAGCTTCAAGGCCCGCTTCGAAAAAGACTTGATCTGGCTCCTGGAGAAAAACCTCGAGGCATTTCACCAGTATTCCTTCGCTACCTTGCGGCAATACGGCGCATGTTTCGAGCTTTCGCAAACCTATCTGCATTGGCTGGTCGCACAGGGAGAAGGCGAACTGGACGAGGAGATTCGCGTCTTCCGCGAAATCTCGGAAGGCGCGAAGACCCTCCAGTTTCAACTCGCCCGGGCGATGAACCGTCGCAAGCCGCTCGATCTCTCGCCGCTCGATGCCATGGCCGAGCGCTGGCAGCGCGGCACCAGCGGCTTGAAGACACGCTACCTCTGACAGCCGCGTGCGCCCCGGAATCCGATTACAAGGAGCAAGTGCGAGCATGGTGCATGATGCGAGCAACGAACCTGGGGCATTCGGAACATGGTTAGTTTGCTCGACTGAACCTGGCGCCTTCAATGGCCCGTCCCAGCTCGACGAGCCTGCACTGCAATGGATACCCGATGCGCCAGTCCCCGGGACAGTTGCGCAGGCTCTGCGCGGCGCAGGGCATTGGGATTTTGGCAGACCGCTCGATTGTGACGCCAGGGACTGGTGGTATCGGGCTGAACTCGTTGCAAGAAAACCTCCCCCCGGCGACCAGGTTTTGCTCCACATGCAAGGTCTGGCAACGCTCGCAGAGGTATGGATCAACGCGCAACCGATCCTCAAATCGGACAATATGTTTCAGGCGCATACCATTGACATCAGTGCGCTCCTCCGCGCTTCAAATGAAATTGTAATTTGCTTCCGGTCCCTCGGTGCCGCTCTGGTACAGCGCAGGCCGCGTCCACGGTGGAAAACCAGGCTGGTTAAGCATCAACAGCTCCGCTGGTTCCGCACTACGCTGTTGGGCCGCATCCCGGGATGGTCACCGCCACTGGCGCCGGTGGGTCCCTGGCGCGCCATCACGCTAGAGCAGCGGCACGAGAAGACGATAACGGAAATCGATGTTCGTCCGTTTGTCGAGGGGCATACCGGTGTCCTTGAGTTCTCGGCCACCCTTCTATTGGCCACGGATGCCCGAGTCACCGCCACGCTATTGCTGTCGGATACCCTTCACGACCTGAAAATTGAGCACGCAAGTTCTGGGTACCGTCTGTCGGGTCGCATCGTGGCAGCGAACCTTCCGCTATGGTGGCCACACACTCACGGCCATCCGGTCATGCACACCTGCAAGCTTGAGGTTTCGATTGACGGTCGCGTCGTGTCGGTAGACGTTGGGCGAGTCGGTTTCAAAAGCACCGAAGTGCAAAACGACAATGATGACTTCCAATTGCTCATTAACGACGCGGTGGTGTTTTGCCGCGGAGCCTGCTGGACCGTAAACGATATCGTTTCGCTCAGCGGGACGACCGGGGACTTGGTGCACAGCCTGCGCCTGGCACAGCAAGCGGGCATGAACATGGTCCGGGTTGGCGGCACCATGGTCTACGAGCAGGAGGCGTTCTACCGATTGTGCGATGAGCTCGGCATCCTCGTTTGGCAGGATTTCATGTTTGCCAACATGGACTATCCGATTGACGATGAATCTTTCCGTTCCTCGGTCGAGGTCGAGGTAACGCAACAGTTAAAGCGTTTTCGCCAGCACGTCTGCATCGCGGTGTATTGCGGCAATAGCGAGGTCGAGCAGCAGGCAGCGATGCTCGGCATGCCGCGGGAGCTGTGGCGCAGCCCCCTGTTTTCGACTCTACTCCCGGAATTGTGCCGACGCTGGCATCCGCGAATCCCCTATGTGCCCTCGACCCCCAGCGGCGGCGCAATGCCATTTCACGTCGGCACGGGTCTGACTCACTATTTTGGCGTGGGCGCCTACCTGCGCCCAGTCGCCCAGGTCCGAAGGGACAATGTGCGATTTACGGCAGAGTGTCTCGGATTTTCCAACGTCCCGGAGCCAGACATGGTGGATCGCGTATTCGATGCAGAGCTTCCGGCAACTCACCATCCACGCTGGAAAGAGCGCGTCCCGCGGGATGGCGGGGCCGGCTGGGACTTTGAGGACGTGCGTGATCACTATTTCAAGGCTCTATTTGGTCTGGATCCGATTCGGATGCGCTGTTTCGATACAATGCGCTACTTGGCATTGAGCCGTGTTACCACCGGTGAGTTGATGGGGAAGGTGTACTCGGAATGGCGAAGCGTGAACAGCCGCTGCGGAGGAGCATTGGTCTGGTTTTTACGCGATTTGTGGCCGGGGGCAGGGTGGGGCATCCTCGACAGCGACGGCGTACCGAAGGCTTGCTACTACTACCTGCGGCGCGTCTGGCAACCGCAAGCGGTGATACTCACGGATGAAGGTCTCGACGGCGTCCAGGCTCACGTAATTAACGAGACCGACAGTCCGCTCTCCGCCGTCCTGGAACTGCAACTGCTGCAGAGCGGCCGAGTAGTCATCACCAAAGCGCGGGTTGATTGCCAGATCCCGCCGCGGTCGAAGGCCAATTTCGCGTCCGATGCCATGTTAGATGGCTTCTACGATGTTTCCTACGCTTACCGGTTTGGCCCGCCGAAGCACGACGTGGTGGTCGCATCGCTGATCGGTGCCGACAGTTCTATCATCAGCGAATCGTTTCACTTTTCCGAACCGTTTCAACCTGTGCATCGGGCCGTTAGCGGCGTAGTCGCGGTAGCCGAGCCATTCGACGACGGGAACTTCCGCCTGGCGATCACCAGCGAGACATTTCTGTACGCCGTGCGTATCGATGTCAAAGGATTTCTGCCCGACGACAACTATTTCAATCTCCTGCCGGGCCGTCGAAAAACGATTGGCTGCCGGCGCCTGCCTGACGCGCCCGCGAGCATCAAGGGATATGTCGAGGCGCTCAACATTACCGAAGCCGTCCGTATCAGCGTGGCGACATGAACGGTCTTGGCGATTCCGGGATGGTTACGTCTGGTTCATCGGGCCCGGCACGAACGGATGGGGCTATCGCGCCACTGGCAAGTCAGCTAAGCGCCGTTGAGCGCACGCCGCTTTACTTTGGCCCCGCTTCCCGCCCGCTATTCGGCTGGTACCATGAACCAGTCGGTAAAGTCCATCGCGCTCTCTCAATGGTAATTTGTCCGCCGCTGGGCCATGAATACGTAAACTCTCACCGCGCGCTGCGACATCTCGCCGATCGATGTGCCGCCGCTGGCGTACCGACGTTGCGCTTTGATTACGACGGCACCGGCAACTCTGCCGGGGCGGATGAGGACCCCGATCGCCTAGCCGCCTGGCTGTCGAGCATTCGTGAAGCGATGGCGCAAGTGCGGCGCCTGTCCGGGTGCCAGGAGATGGGGCTGGCGGGCCTCCGAATCGGGGCGACGCTTGCCGCACTAACGTCTACCGATGCGGAGATATCGTTTCTGGCGCTGTGGGCACCCTGTACCCGGGGTCGCGCCTATGTCCGCGAATTGAAGGCAATACAGCTGACTGGCAGCTCGCCATTTCGCCCAAAGCCAACCGAGGCGAGCGACCTCGAGGCCGGCGGATTCGTCTACACGAAACAGACCCAGCGCGAGCTCAGCGGCTTGAATCTCGAGTCAACCGTGCCAAGGGCCAAGCGGATACTGATCGCATCGCGAGTTGATTTCGCCGAAGACCCATCGCTGCGCGTAGCCTGGTCTCAGGGCGGCTTGCGGGTCGAGCAACTGAGGTTACCAGGCTATATCGACATGATGGCGGAGGCACAAGACACGAAGGTACCGCATGCGGCAATTGGCGAGCTGGTGACATGGGTCATTTCGAGCGGGACGCGGCAGGATATGGAAAGGGCCGCCGATCCAATTGTATGCGACAACGCACGAGTCATGCAGTTTGCGCCGCCGACGGTCTGTCCGGGATTGCCGGTAACCAAGGCTGGTGAGATCCGGGAATGCATCATCCTTTTTGGCCGATCTGCCAAGCGATTCGGAATTATGAGCGAACCCGTGGAGGCGGCAGTTCCGACAGTGCCGATAGTCGTGTTGCCCAACGCAGGTGCGGTCCACCACGTGGGATCGAACCGACTCTATGTCCTGCTGGCGCGATCGCTGTCACTTGCCGGATTCCGCTGTTTCCGCCTGGATTTGCCAGGCCTCGGGGATAGCGTCCCGGATGAACCCGAACGCGAAAATGATGTGTATCCGCCGACTGCAAGCGCCGAGATCGCGTTGGCCCTGAATACGCTCGCGACGGAGTACGGATCCGAGCCATTCATATTGATGGGATTGTGCTCCGGGGCCCATACGGCGTTCCACGCGGGCCTGGACTTGGCCGGGGATCGTATCGCCGAATGCGCGCTGATCAATCCTCTCACTTTCTACTATAAGCGCGGAATGTCGCTTCGCCAGCCTACGTATAAACACCACGCGCAGTGGCAAGAGCACATGACTTCGATTCGCAGTCCCGCGCGTTGGCTGAAACTCATGCGCGGTGGTTCTGACGTCCGCAGTATATTTTCCACTGTGGTCACGCAGGCACGAATCAGGATTGCGGCAAAGGTGCGGTCGTGGCGCAGGAGATGGAATCCGGCGATGACGACCGCAGACGACCTTGAGACAGATTTGCCTCGGTTACTCGCGTCCGGACGGAAGCTTACATTAATATTGTCACGCATGGATCCCGGCTACGCGCTGCTCACGACTGGCGGGGGTGACACTGTCAAGAAGCTGATTCGAGAGAAACGGATCGCGATCCGGTTCATTGAAGAGGCAGACCATACGTTCTCAGAAAGACTTCCGAGATGTGAGGTTATCGGTACTATCGTGCAGCACCTCGTGCAACGTTACCGATCTGCGGGATAAAATGTCCTCGGCACAAGACGAGATCAATCTCAAGCTTTACCGGCGGTCCGATCTCGTGAAGGACTATACGAGAGTGAATTTGGATCCCCCGGAGGTCGTCGTCATGGTTCGGTATCGTGACGATATTCATCGTCGCCGGGTGCTGGATCTTGGATGCGGAGCCGGACGGCTTGCGTTCTATCTCCGCCCGCTGACGGATAAATATGTCGGCGTCGACTTTTCGCCGCACATGGTGC
>WNGG01010059.1_pt1 | contig 13180 bp, 12 predicted proteins | sample 5400661 | NCBI WGS metagenome assembly WNGG01 (sample SAMN13153372, study PRJNA577476) | soil metagenome | isolation source: 100 cm soil or saprolite under Garry oak tree replicate 1 | place: USA:California | collected 2016-06-15
AGCTTGAAAAGCCGGCTCGTTTCGCAGCGAATCCCAAATCGGATTCAGCCCAAGAAGCTGCACGGTGAGTCCGCTCGGTCGACTCAATAATCCATCCAAGATTTCAATTGCCTGACCGTTGTCGCCAAGAATGGCGTGAACCTGGGCTACACCTTCCGTAATTTCCGGGCCGCTAAGTGCGTCCTTGCTTTCAGGAAGCAGTTCAGTCGCACGTTGCGCCGCCGCCACAGCGGCGTCTTTTTCGCTTAGAAACGCGAGCACTTTTGCCAGTTTCACATGCGCGTCTGCATTGTCGGGACTTCGTTTTACTTGTTCCTCGGCAGCGCTCTTCGCTTTGAGGAAAGCAGTGCGTGCGCCGTTGTCGTCGCCCAAAGATTTTTGCGCGAAACCAATAAAGGAATACTTGGCGCACAACGCACCTGGGAACGCGGCGACCTGATCGTCTGGCAGGCTTTCCGCCGTCTGTAATGCTTCTCTGTACTTGCGTTCGAGGAGAAAGACGTCCACCCGCCCACCAGCGAGCTTGAGTTTCTGCTCTTTGGTCATCGGCACCGATTTTGCCGTCTCAAATGCTTTCTCTGCGACGCTCAAATCGCCTTTCTCAGCGATAGCCAGCTTGGACTTGACTTCCAGAGGCCCAGACGCTTTCGGATCCAAGGCAAGCGCGCGATCGATCGCCTCATTGGCTTTCTTGAAATCCCGCAGCATCTGGTAATTGTCAGTGAGATTTTGCAGCGGCCAGCTGTCTTTCGGATTTAAACTGGCGGACTTCTTGATATTGGCGGTCGATTCAGCCCATTTGCCCTGCCTGCGCTGGATCGCGCCAATCGCGAGATACGCGTCTGATTCGTTAGGCAAGCCGCGTTGCGCGATTTCGAATTCTCTGAGCGCTGCGTCGTAATTGTTGTCGCCGTAATAATATGAGTATCCCAGAGCCAGATGCGCCTCCGCCAGGTCAGGCTGCAGTTGCAGCGCACGCTCCGCGAGCGTGCGCGCTTTTTCACGGCGTTGCGGCGTCCGGTCGAACGTATGCAGGATCCAGCTTTCCAACTGCGAGTACCCAGCGAGGGCGAGCGCGAAGTTTGGATCGAGCTCGATCGCGCGTTCGTAGAGCTGCTCGCCTTGTTTCAGTTTGTCGAAATCCTCAAAAGCGCACGAAAGGTTACGCGCCTGGACAAAAGCAAGATAAGCCTCGCCATTTTCAGTTGGTTTGCGCTCCATCTGCGATTTTTCTCCCGGCGATAGCTTGGCCTGGAGCGCTTCCGCGATCTTTTGAGCGAGATCGCTTTGGATCGCAAAAACGTCGGTCACATCCCGATCATAATCGTTTGCCCAAAGGTGCTCGTCGGTATTTGCGTCGATCAATTGCACGTTGACACGCACCTTGTTTGTCGCCGATCTTCGATAGATTGGTGAGCACGTCGTCCTGAATGCCGTCGGCGAAATAGGTGTTCTCTTTGTCGTCGCTCAAATTCGCAAAAGGCAGCACGGCAATCGATTTGTCGACCTTGCGCGCCGAGGCACGAGGCAAAATAAGCGATCCCGCGAGAAGCAAAGCTGCCAGGCCTAATCCAGCGAGTAAAAACGCGTTGCGGCGGCGCCTCCGCACCTCGGTTCTCGCTCGCTTCAAACGGGGCGGATTCGGATTACCGAGTTCTCTCGTGTAAAGGTTGACGATCGAGATCATTTCCTCGTGCTTCACCTCGCCTTGGCCGACATCGTGTAGGTACGGCCGCCATTCCAGATAGTGTTGAAGGTCTTCAGCGACGTGCTTTGAAAGGAGGATGTGCCCGGCATCTCCACAATCCATCACCCGTTGCGCGATGTTGATACCCGCCCCCGCAATGTTGGCGCGCTCATTCACATCCGCGACCTCGTTCACCGGGCCGCTGTGAATCCCCATGCGGACCTGGAGCTTCGGGTAATTCTTGAGAGCTTGACTAATCTCCAAAGCGCAGCGCACCGGTTGTTCGGGGCTGTCGCGAAAGACCAACGCCATCCCGTCACCGGTGGGTAAGCGCACTAATCGACCCTCCGCTACCGCGGAACGGAACTCTCCCGCCTCGCGAACCGCATCATTGAGCACACCAAGCAACTCGCTCTGGTCGCTAATCAGCAGCTTGGAGTAGCCTACGATGTCAATGAACAAGACGTGCCCGATTGCGAGCCGAACAGCGGCTTTGGATTCAGCAGGCATAAGCGCGATGAATGCAAGATCGCTAACAATAAGACAACGGCAACATCGATATGTTCGCTAAAAATTTGTGTAACTACCTTGCGGGCAAGATCGTCTTCAGCGGCACCGAATGAGAAAAGTAACACTGTTGTTATTTTAGGGCGATGAAATGCATGACCGTCGCAGCGGCCTTTGCCGGACCAGGCCGCGACGCCAGGCTACAGCTTGGAATGTCATTTTATTCCGGTCGCGAACACCGTTTGGAAATGCGGGCTCTGCTTTTCTCGAGAAACCACGCTGATCTCGATCTCTCGGAAACGGCCTTTTTCCATGAACTGATGCAATTGCACTTCGCTGAATCCGAGCCAGTGATCTGCATACAATTCGCGAGCGCGTTCGAACCGGTGGCTCAAAAGATCGAGAATCACCAGTCGGCCGCCACGTTTCAAAATCCGCCGCGCCGCGGCGATGGCTCGCTCGGGATGAATAGCATGATGCAAAGCCTGACTCAGGATTGCAAGGTCGACACTGTTTTTCGCGATCGGCGGATCTTCAATATCGCCAAGCCGGTACTCGAGATTCTTGAATCCGTGTTTCTTCGCCAGTTGCGCGCCGAAGTCGACCATTTTGGACGAATTATCGATGGCGATCACTTTGCGCGCATTTTTTGCCAGCAACTGCGAAAGTGTCCCCTCGCCCGCTCCGAGGTCAGCCACAGTCAGCGGCGGGAGAAGAGTAATGAGCGTGTGTGCCAGCGCCTTCCACGAGCGGCCCGGCACATAACTTCGCCCAAACTTGCCGGCCAGCTCGTCGAAGTACTTCCGTGCTTTGTCCTGCCGCTTGTGCAGCACGAGCTTGAGACTGGTGCGGTCGCGCGAGGTTTCCGGTAATTCGCGCGCGAGCAGGCGCGTTATTTCCGCCACGCGCTCTCGCTGTAAATTTCGTCCCTGATGGTCTGCGCCATAATAGACATTTTTCCCGACTCGGCGATCGGAGACCACGCCCGCGCGTTTCAACTGCGCAAGATGACTGGAGATCCGCGACTGGCCCATGCCCAGAATCTGCTGGAGCTCTGCTACCGAAAGCTCTTCCTGTTCGAGAAGAAGCATGAGACGCAGTCGCGTGGGATCGGCCAACAGCCGCAACAAATTAATGGTTGACGCCATGATCTCGGACCACGATATATCCACGCATCATGATTGGTCAATATGTCTTGCGACACCGTGAAAGCCTTACACCGTTGAAGCGTTGAATCGTTCGACTGACCGGGAATTGTAAACCGCTTTAACGCTTCAACCCTTCAACGCTCTTCAAGCCATGTCTCGCCGCTACATTTTTTCCTCCGAGTCCGTCACCGAAGGACATCCTGATAAGGTTTGCGACACCATCAGCGATTACGTCCTCGACGCTTGTCTCGAACAGGACCCGTTGAGTCGCGTGGCTTGCGAGACCCTTGCCAAGGGCAATCTCGTGGTGATCGCCGGGGAGATAACCAGCAATGCGAAGTTTGATTTCGAGGAGCGCGTGCGCACGGGCATTCGCGACATCGGATATGTCAACGGCGACTGCATTTTTCACGCCGACACCTGCCGGGTGATTTGTGAAATGACCGAGCAATCGCGCGATATTAAACAGGGAGTCGATGAGGCTCCTGCTGAAGGAAAGGGTACTGCGGAACAAGGGGCTGGCGATCAAGGGTTGATGTTCGGTTTTGCGTGCAATGAAACCCCGGAGCTGATGCCTGCGCCGATTTCTTTCGCGCACAAGCTCGGACGCGAGCTGACGCGCCTACGAAAGTCTGGCGAAGTCCCGTGGCTTCGTCCCGACGCCAAAACGCAAGTCTCAATCGAATACGATGGCTATAAACCAGTGCGCGCCACGACGGTGGTCGTTTCCTCGCAGCATACCCAGGATGTGAAGCAAAAAGAAGTGCGCGAAACACTCACTGAACTTCTCATCAAAAAAGTGATGCCGGCGGAATGGTTGGATGAGAAGACAACCTATTTAATCAATCCAACAGGTCGGTTTGTAATCGGCGGCCCCGAGGGCGACGCAGGTATAACTGGCCGCAAGATCATCTGCGATACGTACGGTGGAATGGGCCGGCACGGCGGCGGTGCGTTCTCGGGAAAAGATCCGAGCAAGGTTGATCGCAGCGCAGCCTATATGGGACGCTGGATCGCAAAGAATGTAGTCGCAGCCGGCTTGGCAGACCGATGCGAAGTCCAGTTCGCGTACGCCATCGGTCACCCCGAACCGGTGAGCGTAAGTGTCGATACCTTCTGCACAGGCAAAGTGGACGAGGAAAAATTGGAGTGCGCCATCTGTGAAGTTTTCAACTTCAAGCCGGCTGAAATTATTAAGCAGCTGAACCTGCTTCGGCCGATTTATCGCAAGACAACCAATTACGGCCATTTCGGACGCGTGGACGATCTCGACGCCCTCACATGGGAAAGGACCGACAAGGCCGAAGCGTTGAAACAAGCTGTCAGGTAGAAAACCGAATACTTTTATGAGTACGACAATCACTGAATCGAAGACAAAGCAGGACTACAAAGTCGCGGATATCTCGCTGGCGGATTTTGGAAGAAAAGAAATTTCCATTGCCGAAAAGGAAATGCCGGGGCTGATGGCAATCCGGGAGAAATATGCGCCGCACAAACCGCTCGCAGGCGTGCGCATCACTGGATCGTTGCACATGACGATTCAGACCGCGGTGCTCATTGAGACACTGGTCGATCTTGGCGCAAGCGTGCGCTGGGCAAGCTGCAATATTTTCTCGACGCAAGATCACGCTGCCGCAGCCATCGCCAAACGTGGTATCTCCGTGTTCGCTTGGAAAGGCGAATCGCTTGAAGATTACTGGTGGTGCACTTATCGCGCGATTTCGCATCCAGACGGCAAAGGGCCGCAACTTGTAGTCGATGACGGCGGAGACGCAACGTTGCTCATTCACAAAGGCTACGAGCTCGAGGAAGGCAGCGATTGGGCAAAAGCCAAATCGGCGAACAAGGAAGAACAGGTCATCAAGGATTTGCTGCTCGAAATTCATCGTGAGAATCCCTATCGCTGGCACGAGATCGTGAAGGATTGGCGCGGCGTTTCCGAAGAGACTACCACCGGCGTGCATCGTCTTTACAAAATGCATCAGGAAAACCGGCTGCTGGTTCCTGCCATTAACGTCAACGATTCAGTGACGAAATCGAAGTTCGACAATCTTTACGGCTGCCGGCATTCACTGGTCGATGGATTGAATCGGGCACTGGATGTGATGCTTTCCGGAAAGGTGACCGTCATTTGTGGTTACGGCGACGTCGGTAAAGGCTGCGCGCAATCGTTGCGCGGCCAGGGCGCGCGCGTCGTCATCACCGAGATCGATCCGATCAACGCTCTGCAGGCCGCAATGGAAGGCTACGAAGTCACCACTATCGAAGACACGCTAGGCCGCGGAGATATCTACATCACCGCCAGTGGCAACATCGATGTCATCACACTCGAGCACATGCAAAGGATGAAAGACCAGGCGATCGTCGCAAACATCGGCCATTTCGATAACGAGATTCAGGTCGACGCGCTCAACGCAGCCAAAGGCGTGAAGAAAACCAACATCAAACCGCAGGTGGACAAGTACACGTTTCAGGATGGTCACGAGATTTTCCTGCTCGCCGAAGGCCGCTTGGTAAATCTCGGTTGCGCCACCGGTCACCCGAGCTTCGTCATGTCCAACTCATTTTCCAACCAGGTCCTCGCGCAGTTGGATCTGTGGAAAAATCGAGAAAATTACAAAGTCGGCGTTTACGTGTTGCCGAAGAAACTCGATGAAGAAGTCGCCCGCCTGCACCTTCAAAAAATCGGCGTCAAACTGACGAAGCTCTCTACAAAACAATCCGATTATCTCGGAGTCCCGATCGACGGCCCGTTCAAATCAGAGCATTATCGCTACTGAAACGTGACGCAGGCAATCCTGCCTGCGTAGGCGGCGGCACGCGACACGATTGTCCGGGTCACTCATCAATGCGCCTCTGGCGGCGTGATCATTGATTCAGTCACGTGCAAACGAGTTACTCTTAACTCCCCAATTTCGAGCCGTTTGATTTTCGCGCGGCCGATTATCAGGCGGCCAATCGCAACCAGCCCAAGCGTCACCGCGCCGACTGCGATCGCGCCGGCGGCGAACGCACCGACCGATTGCGCGCCAATGGCCAGTGCGCGAATTGCAACTGGGCCGAACCTTCCTCCGGTTTCCTCAATGTCGTTTGATTTCATCTCGCTAACTCCGCACTCGTGGCTTCAACGTAGCTGCAGTTTGATTGTCCGCCACGTCGCCATTTTCCCGAAATATGGACGCGCCGGTTTTTCTTCGCCGCGTCGGTGAGGATTTCCGTTTCCCGCCTCGGTGCCGCCAGCCAGACCGTTGATCCTGCACCGTGAAAATCGAACATGATTTGCGGCGTGCACGGCTCGCCGGCATACAGCGTAACCCGCCCGACTTGATCGAAACGCGAACCGAACGCCGCCGCCTTGACCTGCACCGCCGGTTTCTTTACCTGGGCGCAACCTGCTATTCCGGCCAGAGCGGCCCCTGCGATAAACGAATATAATAAGAACTTTTTCATACCGAAGAAATCAGAACTGCTCGCGAAGCACTTCAGAAAATCCATCTATTCACGCTCCTCCGCGTGAAAGCGATGCAGCAGGCGATGAACAAAGGGCGCCAGCAGCACCGATACGATGCCAACGAACGCGAGACCTGAAAACAGAGCGTAAAACGAAGCGAAAAGTTTCGCGGCGTTGTTAGGCAACGGATCGACAGGACCCATTCCTCCGATAATCATCGACGCATTCAGGAGCGAATCGATCCAGCTCAAGTGAGCGATGAAATGATAGCCGAGAATGCCGCTTCCAAGTCCGAACACTAAAACTCCAAGCGCCACCAGCCCATGCCGCTCAACGCGCTTCAAAAATTCGAGCCGGCTGAGAAGAGGCTGCTTTCGATGCTCGTACATTGCGCGGCAGATTTCGGTAGAGTTTAACGTCGGATATCGACCATGGCGATTTTCCGCCCAAGATAAGCTGAAAAGTATCCCGCGTAGTCATCCTGAGCGGGGCGAAGGATCTCTCGCTGGGTGTTGCGTCACACAAGCTTCTCAGTGTGATCGCTACGCCGATTGTGAGATTCCTCGCTTCGTTCGGAATGACAACGCATTGCGATTTTTCGCGCAAGATAAGCTGAGAAGTAACCGGCATAACGTTTCTGCAATTCCGGGCGCTGCCAATCTTTGCCGGTAAGAATTTTTCTGCAATTGGGCGCGCCGCATTGGCATTCCACGGAATAATCATCGTCATCAGTCATCGCCCAATCATGCGTGAGCTCTTCGCCGGCGCGGACGTTGCGCATGGCCACGAAGGTGATCTCGCCGCGCACGCCAAGATTTGCATTGCATGAGTGATTTGAATACAACATCGACAACTCCCGCTCGTCGTCAGTGACAAGCGCGATGAACAAATCGTCGTCGATCTGAATTTCCACCGGCCCTAGGCGAGGTGTGATTTGTTCGCGCAAAGTTTTTCGATCAACAATGTGGCCGCCTTTGACCGCCACGACTTCATCTTTTGCGATGTCAGCTGTGGCGAATAAACCGTGCCCGTGGATCTTACTCTCGCGCACTTCCGTTTTCGGCGAGCGATAGGAAAGAGGCATCATGATTTGCCGATAGATTATTTGTAGAGGCGCTTGTGCCAAGCGCCTCCATTTGCTTCGGCCGTTGACACAACCGCCGCTACAACGTTGCGTTCATGCTCCACTCGCAATGAAATCTCGCCCAGCCGCCATCGCCTTCATCTTCGTCACCGTCATGCTCGACATGCTGGCGCTGGGGTTGATCGCACCAGTCTTACCGAAGCTCATCCTCAACTTTCTCAGCGGCAACGCAGCCAGCGCAGCAACGTGGATCGGGGTTTTCGGCACCGTCTTTGCGGCGATGCAATTTTTCTTTTCGCCAGTGCTCGGGGTGCTATCCGATAAATTTGGCCGGCGACCGGTCATCCTTTTATCGAATCTCGGTCTCGGCCTCGATTACATCGTCATGGCTCTTTCGCCTACGATTGGATGGCTCTTTCTCGGTCGAATCATTTCCGGAATCACTGCTTCGAGCATTCCAACCGCGATGGCTTACATCGCCGATGTCGTTCCGAAGGAAAAACGTGCAGGCGCTTTCGGCATGATCGGCGTCGCGTTCGGTCTCGGCTTCATTCTCGGTCCCGGAATTGGCGGCCCTCTCGGAGACATCAGTCCGCGTTTGCCGTTCTGGGTTGCTGCCGGATTTAGCCTGGCGAACTGGCTTTACGGTTACATTTTCGTGCCGGAATCGCTGCGGGCAGAGCACCGGCAAGAATTTACGTTACGCCGGGCGAATCCCATTGGCTCACTAGTATTGCTTCGGTCCCATCCGGAATTGTGGAAACTCGCGACGCTCCAGTTTCTTGCCTATATCTCGCACGAAGTCTTCGTGATTTGGGCGCTCTACGCGATCTATCGTTTCGCGTGGAGCCAAAGCATGATCGGCATTTCGCTAGCAATCGTGGGCATTTTCACAGCGGCGATTTCCGGGGGGCTCACGGGGCGAATCGTGGCGTGGCTCGGTGAGAAGCGGACGCTTTGCATCGGTCAATTTTTTGGCGCGCTCGGGATGGTGATCGCCGGCCTCGCCAGAACCGGCGCTGGTTACATGGCCTCAATCCCAGTAATTTCGATGTGGAACATTTCTTTCCCGGCAGCCCAGGGAATGATGACTCACCGCGTGAGCGAGCGCGAGCAGGGCGAATTGCAGGGCGCGATCCAAAGTCTCCGCTCCATCGCGTTCGTCATTGGGCCGTTCCTCTTCTCGGGAATTTTCGCTTGGTTCATTAACCCGAAGCATTCGCTTTATATTCCCGGTGCGCCGTATTATCTAGCGGCGGTATTGTTGTTCACGGCGATGCTACTCGCGACGCGAGTCGAGCAACCGCAGTTTGATCAGCCTGGCGAGAAACCAATTGAACCAATCCCGCAGGCGCGGGACGTACCGCCGGGAGGAATTGCTTCGGGTGCAGTTGCGCCGGTTGTCGATCCGGCGGAAGAAAACGTTTGAGATTCTCCGCGCGTGAGCGATTGAAGTTCGCGATGAAAGCGGTCACGCGATGCGCGGTCGTCTTGATTGTGATCTGTTCCTGGCTTGCGATCTCGAATCATTGCGCATTCGCTGCGGTGGCGACGAAGACCGATTCGGTGCAAACCGAGTGCCCGTTCCATTCCACACCGGCAAAGCAAAAGCAGGAGCCCTCGCAGTTACAATGCTGCAAAATTCTACGCGCAGTTGTTTTCGCCCAAACGAAAAGTTGGGCGCGCGATGACGCGAAGTTTTTCGACGTCGATCTTTGCGTTGAAGAATTCGCGCGTCTTGCTTTTTCGCATAACGCGCAGGCGTCATTGCCTTTGGACACGGGGCCGCCCGGCGCGCACTCATTTGCTGAGCTGATCTTGCAGCGGAGCCTTTTTGCTCACGCTCCGCCGTTTCGCGCGTAGAACGCGAACATCTGCGTTCTGTTTGTAGGGCAACCGCTCCGGTTGCCGTTCTATCCATCTGGCAGGCGAGGCGCCTGCCCTACAACCAGAAAATGCGAAAAGAAATAGTAATTCTAATCGCGAGCGCGATGACGTTCATCGCGATTGCAAAGATAAGGGCGATTGACCCCAATCGCCCACATGGCGAGCACGAGCACGAGAAAAGCAAGAGACAGAAATACACGTGCCCGATGCATCCCGAAGTCGTGATGGATCATCCCGGCAATTGTCCGAAATGCGGCATGAAACTCGTACCGCTGAAATCCAATGGAAAGGCTCATCCGTCGCATTTGTCCCATCCGTCACATGAAATGCAGGAGCACCCGCCTTCGCACGGCTACGGCGTGGCAGGCCCGCCTTCGCATGCGGATCACGAGATGCACATGGAAATGCATTCGTCCATCGATATTGCCGATCCAATGAATCGCGAGGGCTCAGGCACAAGCTGGCTCCCGGACTCGAGCCCGATGTATGGCCGCATGTTCATGTTCGGTGGCGACATGCTGATGTTGCACGGAGCAATTTTCCCGCGTTACACCAACGTGAGCACGCGACGCGGCGATGACCGCATCGATGCGCCGAACTGGATCATGGGAATGTACTCGCATCCCCTCGGTGATACCGCCCAGTTCGGCGCGCGATTGATGATGAGTCTCGATCCGCTCACCGAAGGCGGCCGCGGTTATCCGCTGCTCTTTCAAAGCGGCGAATCGTGGCACGATCAGCCGTTGCACGATCGGCAACATCCGCACGATCTCTTCGACGAACTCTCGATGAGCCTCTCGTCCCGCATCGCGGGATTCGATCACGATCTGAGCGCGTATTTTTATTTCGGTTACCCGGGTGAACCGGCGCTCGGTCCGCCGACTTTTATGCATCGCCCATCAGCAATGGATGATCCCGATGCGCCGATCGGCCATCACTGGCAGGATTCGACCCATGTCACCTTCGGCGTCGCCACTGCCGGGCTTGCGTGGCAAAACATCAAGATTGAAGGCAGCATATTCACCGGCCGCGAGCCGGACGAGAACCGTTACGATTTCGATCGGCCGCGGTTCGATTCATTCAGTGGACGGATTTCCTGGAACCCCACCCAAAATCTGGCGGTGCAAGCTTCATACGGTTACATCAAAAGCCCCGAAGCGCTCGAGCCCGACCTGAAACGGCATCGCACAACCGCCTCCGTTATCTACAACCTGCCGCTCGGACACGATAGCAACTGGTCGAACACATTCGTCTGGGGCCAGAACCACGATACCGCCGAAGGCAAAACACAATCGTTCCTGATCGAGTCGGATTACCAGCGCGGACGCGACACCGTTTACTTCCGCTGGGAGCGCGTGGAAAAATCCGGCCACGAATTGGTCCTCGAGCCGCCGGATGAATCGCGCATTTTCCCGGTAAGCGGATATACCATCGGTTACGTGCGCGATTTGTCCCATGGCAAAGGGCTTGATATCGGACTTGGGACGCAATTTACCATCAACGATCGCCCCGACGGCCTCGATCGCTACTACGGCGACGATCTCGGCTACGCTTTCCAATTCTTCCTACGCATCCGGCCGTCCCTGCATGGCCACGGCGCGCACGAACACTCGGTGCATGCTGCCGCCGGGATGGAAAAATGATGTCAGGGCGCGAGCGATCCAAGCCGGACTGGCGTCAGGCGCGCCTCGATCTACTATGCGCTCCAATTTTTTCTGCGCATCCGCCCGTCGTTGCACAGTCGTGGTGCGCGCGATTGAGACGGCGAAGCGAAAGTGTGCCGGCACATCTACATTTCATTTGTTTGTTATTTGTTGTTTGTTGTGGGAGTGATGCCCAATAGCGATTGAAATTCACTGATTGCTGATGACAACTTGCCGCGCAGGATTGCTCATTTCGACCTGAGCGCTCACCTTTTGAATCAGCACCTTTTGCTCTTTTAACTCGTTCATAAGGGTATCAATTTCCTTTTGCTGTTCCTGAACTGTGCGGTGCTCTTTGAGAAACTCGTTGAGCAACATCGCGTTGATCTGTTCGTAGCGTACTGCGTATGGTTTGCCTTCTTTGTCACGTACCACAAGGTCGGGATCCACTTTTTCTACTTCCTCAGCAATGAGTCCAAACTGCGGAATGCTCTTGGGATCGAGCTCTTTCTTGTAGCGGAAGGTGACGGGTTTGAGCGCGAAAACCGCTTCGCTCGCTTTATCCATCGGCTGGATGTCCTCCTTAAAGCGCTTCGAGGATGGGCTCGTGCCGAGCTTTCCGTCTGGATTGACGTAAACCGCCATTCCCCCGGAAGCTGTTGCTCCACTGATCCCAGCAATATAAGTGGACTTGTGTATTGTCGGGTCCCCGATGCGGATGGTGACGGCTTCAATAGGACCAACACCTAGGTTGCCGATATAAATATTGAAAGAGCCTCCGGTGATGCTGTTACCGGCGCCAACGCCCAACGCGATGTTGTTGATGCCCATCGCGAGGTTAAGGAGCGCGTCAAAGCCGACGGCGGTGTTTCTTTCACCATCAGTGTTAGAATTGAGCGCTCCAACGCCCACGGCCGTGTTCACGGAACCGGTATCGTTGGAAGTGAGCGCCCCAGCGCCAACGGCGGTGTTTGCAACGCCATCAGTGTTACCGTTGAGCGCCGCAGCGCCAACGCCCGTATTGAAGGACGCTAGGTTGTTTCCGGTGATGTCATTATTCGCGAGCGCAAGATCACCAATGGCAGTGTTAGCTTGGGCGTGAATATTTTCAGAAAGCGCCGCATGGCCAAAAGCGTTGTTGTCGGATCCGTCAATGTTGTTACGAAGCGCACGGACGCCGACTGCGTCGTTATACGAGCCGCTGTCGTTATGCAGGAGCGCGTCGGTTCCATTGGCCGTGTTCCAAAAGCCGGTGGTGTTGGAAGAGAGCGCCGAGAACCCGACGGCGGTGTTTGAATCGCCATCAGTGTTAAAAAAGAGCGCCGAAGCACCAACGGCCGTGTTGAAGTTGGCAAGGCCGAGTCCGGTGTTGTCATTATTCGCGAGCGCGAAATCACCAATGGCAGTGTTCTCAAAGCCGTTAATATTTGTAAAAAGCGCGGAATTGCCAAAAGCGTTGTTGCTGAACCCGCTGATGTTGTTAAAGAGCGCAAAGGCGCCGACAGCGTTATTATACGCGCCGTTGTCGTTGAAGAGAAGCGCATCGGTTCCAATGGCCACGTTCTGTGTGCCGCTGGTATTGAGCAACATCGCTGCAGTGCCAACTGCGGTATTCTGATCCGCCCCGGTAGTGGTGAGGGCCAGCGCTCCAGCGCCAACACCGGTGTTGAAGCTGGCGTCACCGACTAAAAAGAGCGAATACCAACCAATTGCTGTGTTTCCTATGCCGCTCCCGAGGAGAGCAAGGGCGTTGCACCCTTCCGCCGTCGTGAA
>WNGG01011733.1_pt1 | contig 13180 bp, 11 predicted proteins | sample 5400661 | NCBI WGS metagenome assembly WNGG01 (sample SAMN13153372, study PRJNA577476) | soil metagenome | isolation source: 100 cm soil or saprolite under Garry oak tree replicate 1 | place: USA:California | collected 2016-06-15
CTTGCCTTCGCCATGGCTCATTTCTCCAAATCGCGCGCGAGTCGCTTGGCCATCTTGATGTCCTTCGCCTGGTTTGACTTGTCGCCGCCGCATAACAGGATCAGCACCGCTCGGCCACGAGCAACGAAATAGACGCGATAGCCGGGTCCGAAATGGATACGCAATTCGCTCACGCCCTTTCCGACCGGGGCGACATCGCCCGGATTGCCGTGCGCCAGGCGATCGATCCGCGCGGCGATCTTCGCCCTGACACGGCCATCGGCCAGACCCTTGAGCCAATCCGAGAAGATTTGGGTCTGGCGAACTTCGATCATATCGTAATGTAGCTTATACGCTACATAAACACAAGACGAAGTCCGCGTCTCTCAGCAAAAAGTCTTCGCTGCGCGATGGGGGGTATCGGAGGAGGGCAGGAATTTGCTAGGCCGGCCGCCCAGCGGCCGATTCGCGGCGCCGGAAGAGCTGGCGCAGGAACATCGCCGTCGGCCGCAGGATCAGCAGGTCGGCGGTCAGCGCCGCCAGCATGGCGAACGCGCTCAGCCACCCGAACAGGCGCAGCGACGGCAGGTCGGAGAACACCGTCACGGCGAGGCCGCACGCCAGCACCACGGAGGTGAGGATCAGCGCCGGGCCGACCAGCACGGTCGCCCGCTCGACCGCGACGGCGGGATCGTCGCCCGGCTTGTCCTCGAGCCGCTGCCGGTTGAGGAAATGGATCGTCGCGCTCAAGCCCAGCCCGAACGACACCGTCAGCGCCACGATGCTGGCGAACTGCAGTCCCTGTCCGAGCAGCCACAGCAGCGTGCCGGACAGCAGGATGGGAAATATCCCGGGCAGCACGCACATCAGCATCACGGCGAATGACCGGAACGCCAGCCCGATGAAGAGCGCCACGAAGACGAACTCGATCGTCAGGCCGCGGTTGAGCTTGCCGATCATGATGGCGCTGTTGCGCGCCGCGATGGCGGCAAGCCCGGTCACCGCGATCTCGTAGCCCGGGTGCTCGGCGCGCACGGCGTCCAGCGTCTTGTCGAGCTGCTCGACCACCGGCAGCAGCTGGCTCGCGTCGATGTCGGGAATACGGCCCGACACCACCACCGCATCCTGCTCGGCTGACAGGAACCGGCGCGTCAGGTGCTCGGGCAATATGTCGACGTATTGCTTGAGCGTGGCGACGTCGGACTTTCCGGCCTTCTCGGCGAGCCAGCGGCGCAGCGTGTCGAGCGACCACACGTTGCCGATGCCCGCCTGTTTCTCGACCGCCGCGTGCACCGCGGCGATCGTCGCCAGCGTCTCCGCGTCGTAGAGCGACTTGCCCTTGGGAAACTCGATCAGCACGTCGATCGGGTTGGCGCCGGTGAGCTTGGCGTCGATCCGGCTGCTCGCCTGCACGGCCTGCTGCTTGTCGGGCACCTGGTCGGCGAGGCGGTAGCGCGGCTGCAGGTTGGCGTAGATCAGGCCGAGGCCGGCCACCACCGCGATGCTGATCAGGCTGTAGAAGCCGGGGCGGCTCACCATGCGGGCGGCGACCCACGCGCAGAACCGGCGCAGCAGGTCGACGGCGAAGTCCGCGCCCTTGACCTTGGCGACGAACACCGCTTCCCGCCGAATCAGGAGCACGCCGAGCAGCGGCACCAGCGTGAGAACCGCCACCAGCGCGATCATGGTGGCGAGGAAGCCAGCTTCGCCGAACGTCCGGATCAGGTCGGAATCGGAGAACAGCAAGGCGACGAACGACAGGCCGGCCGTCCCGTGGGTCAGGACGCACGCCGGTCCCACCACCAGGATGGCGTTGCGCATCGCCTCGAACTTGCTCTCCCCCGCCAGCAGCCGGTCGCGCGCCGCGAAGGTGAGCTGCATGCTGTCCGCGAAGCTGATCACCATGATGAGCGGCGTCATCACGTTGAGGAACATGTTGAGGCGGAAGTCGAGCCAGCCGAGGGTGCCGAGCGCGAGCAGGATGGCGATGAGCGGCGGCCCGGCCGCGACGATCATGAACGACACGCGCCGGAAGAACGCGATGGCGATCAGGCATCCGGCGATGAAGCCGACCGCGTTGTAGATCAGCCGGTCGCGCTCGACCGCGTTGCGGATCTCGAGCTGCATGACCGGCACGCCGGACAGCTCGCCCTTGAGCTGCGTGCCGTCCAGGTCCTCCGCCATCGTCTTGCGGATTTCGCCGACGGTGTCGCTCAGGCCGTTGGTCTGGGCGATGCCCGGATCGAGCGCCAGCACGATCAGGGCCAGCTCGCCGTCGGTCGACAGCAGTTTCCCGCGGATGATCTCGTTGCTCAGCACCCGGTCGACGAGCTTCTTGTATTCGGCGCCCTGCGGCAGCTCCTCGGGAAAGAGCGGAGCCGGGATGTTGTTCCCTTCGGGCGGCTGGCGCGCCGAGAACAGCGAGATGATCCCCCGGGTGCCGTCGATCAGCTGCAGGTCGGTGACGAGGTCGCGCAGTTTCTCGATCGATTCGCGTTCGAGCAGCGTCTTGCCCTCGACCACCACGAGCACGTCATATTCGCTCGACGGGAAACGGCGGGTGACCTCTTCGTATTGCCTGAATTCGCGGGTCTCCGTGCGAAACAATTGGCTCAGCGAATCGTCGACCTTGAGCCGCGCCACCCCGAATGCCGCCGCGATCGACAGGGCAACGAGGATGATCGCCGCGATGGTCGGACTGCGCAGCGCGATGAGGCCCATGCGTTCGAGGCCGAGCGCGATCCGATGCCCCTCGGGCGGCGGCGCGGCCGCGGTATGTGCGGGACCCTCGTTCATCGTCTGCTCGACCATCCTGTGGACACCGGCTCCCTGCGGCGGCGCCGGGCACTGTCTATTGGAGACCGACCGGTTTGGGTAGGGGCGTCGAACGCGCGGTCCGGCGGGCCCCGCCTGGGGACCCGTCCCGCCTCACAGCCGCGCGGTCCGCGCGATCGTCCGGATCGCGTCGGCCGGCGAGGTGGCGTCGGACGCTTCGCGCAGGCGCCGCGCGGCGAGCGCGGCCGGCCGTTCGAGGCAGCGCCGGAGCCACTCGGCAAGCCGCGGCGTCGCCGAGAGGTCCATATCGATCGCCCGGCTGATCACCCCCGCCACATTGAGATCGGCGACGGTGAAGTCGCCCCCGAGCAGATACGAATTATGGTCGATCGCGCCGTCGAGCACGCGGAACGGTGCGGCGACCGCATTGAGGGCATCGGCGAGCTTTTGCGGGTCGCGGTCCTCGGCTGGCAGGCGGATCGCGTGCAACGACCACAGGTTCACGCTGCGCTCGAGCTCGTTCGCCGCCCACAAGGTCCATTGCCATGCCTTGGCCTCGCCCGCGGGCGTCGCCGGATAGAGGCGCCCGAACGAATGCCTCTTGGCGAGGTAGAGCGTGATCGCAAGCGACTCCCACAGCACGAACCCGTCGTCCTCGATCGCCGGCAGGCGGCCGTTCGGATTGATGGCGAGGTATTCGGGCTTGCGCGCGCCCGCCGGCCCGATCTCGATCGGAACGTGCTCGTAATCGAGGCCGAGTTCCTTGGCGATCCAGATCGCGCGAAACGCGCGCGTCCTGGCGATGCCATAGATGCGCAAGCCGGACATTCGACACACCCTTCTCAAAGGGCCGGCAGCATAGAGCATGATCCCGGAGCGCGCATGCTTGCACGGCCAGGGCGCAGCCGGGCACTATGACGCGTCGGCTTTGGCCGTTGGGACCGCACGCCATGGCTGTCGCGGACCTGTCGATGTCGCTCGGCGCCCTCTCGGGCGCGCGCGCCGCTTCGCTCAGCGTCGTTCGGGTGGTGCGGATCTATTTCCTGATCGTCTTCGTCTTGAGCCTCGCCGCCTTGGTTTTCGCCGTGGAAGGCCGGTTGCCGGGCGGGCTTTTTCTGTATCCGCCGAACGTCGACTGGGTTCCGCCGCTCTCGTCCGAGTCCTGGCTCGCCGCGTTTGCGCTCCATCAGCAGGACCCGGTCTTCGCCGCCTGCGGCGGCGCCGCGTCGCTCGAGGAATTCCGCACGCTCTATGGGTGGGAATGGTTGCGCCGCGGTAGCGTCCTGCTGCTCGGCACCGCGTCGCGGCTGTGCCTCATCGGCCTGGCGTTCGCGCTCGGACGCGTGCTGGTCGGCTTCGCCGTCGCCAATATCGACGATCTCGCGCGGTTCAATGTCGGTCAGTATCGCCACGCGGTCGACCTGACCTTCGCGAGCTTGGCGGTCGGCGCCGTGCTCGCCTCGGTCGTCGCCCCGCCGCTGCCGGTTCGTTCGGTGCGGCAGCTTTGGCCGAGCGGCAGCGCGGTCCTATGGGTGTTCGTCCTTCTGCTCGATATCTGCTTCGGCGCGCTGTTCCTGGCGCGCGACGCCGCAACCGCTTGGACAGGCTGGCCGGGGATTGCCGATTTCCCGCCGCTCGACCGGTTTGCCTCCTACGATTCCGTCTGGCTCAACCTCGTGTTCAATCCGTACGCCATCCAGCTCGTCCATCGCGGCCTGTCGGCCGGACTTTGGCTGGCGGCGTTGCTTTATCTCGTCTGGACGATCAAACGGAACGGGCGCGAAGTCGGCGGCGCCGTCGCTCTGTTCGGATTGCTGACCGCGCAAATGGCCATCGGCGTTTCGACGCTCGTCGTTGGGACGCCGCCACCCGCGCTGTCGATCGCCCATCGCGTCGGCGGCGTGCTGCTCGTCGCCGCCGCGTTGTTGCTGCCGCGGCCGCCCCCGCCCCCGCTCAATGGGCGGTGAGCGCGGCGCTCTTGGCGACCTCGGCCCATTTGCCGATCTCGCTCTGCAGCATCGCCGCAAGGTTCTCGGGCGGGCCGCCGATGAGCCGGAATCCAAGGGTCGCGCCTTTCTCCTGCATGTCCGGCTGCGCCAGGATACGGTTCACCTCGCGATTGATTTGGGCCACGACGTCCTTGGGCGCGCCGCGCGGAGCGTAGATGCCGAACCAGCTCGTCTCGTCGACGAACGGGACGCCGGTTTCCTTGAGGGTCGGCACGTCCGGCAGCGGAGGAAACCGCGCCCGGCCGGAGACCGCCAGCGCCCGCAGCTTGCCGGCCTGGATGTTGCCGATGTGGCCGCCGAGCGTTGCGAACCACATGAAGATGCGGCCGGCCATGACGTCGCTCGCCGCCTGGCTCACCGACGTATAGGGCACGTGCTGGAGCTTGAGCCCGGTTATGTCGCTGAACAGCACGGTGGCGAGATGGCCGCTCGAGCCGGTGCCGAGCGATGCGTAGTTCAGCTCGCCCGGGCGCGCCTGCGCATAGGCGATCAGTTCCACGACCGAACCGATCGCCGAGTCCGGCGGCACCAGCAAAACGTCCTGCACGTTCGCCACCAGGACGACCGGCTCGAAATCGCGCACCGGATCGAAGCCGCGCATCGGCGCAATGGTGACGTTCACGGCAAGCGACTGCGCGCCGAAATGCAGAGTGTAGCCGTCCGGCGCCGCCTGCGCGGCCGCGACCGCTCCGATATTGCCGCCCGCCCCCGGGCGATTCTCCACCGTGACGGACCGGCCCCACGCTTCGGTGAGCTTTTGCGCGACGATGCGCGCCAGCGTGTCGAGGGTGCCACCCGCCGAAAACGCCACGATCATGCGCACCGGCCGGTCCGGATAGGTCTGCGCCGTCGCGCCGTGCGAAAGGACGAGAGCGCACGCGCCGACGATCAGCGCTGCGAGGCGCATGCGGGGCTCCTTGCCTTCGCGCTCTCAATTGCCTGCCAGACCGTGAACGGCGTCGCCGGCATGGGGATGTCGCGCACGCCGAAGTCCTTGAGCGCGTCGACGATCGCGCTGGTGACGGCCGCGAGCGTCGGCGTCGTGCCGCCTTCGCCGCCGGCCTTGATGCCGAGCGGATTTGTGGGCGAGAGCACCTCGACGATCTCGGTCGCGAACGACGGCAGATCGTCCGCCCGCGGCAGGCCATAGTCCATCAGCGAGCCGCACAGCGGCTGACCCGACGACGGATCGATGGCGCACTGCTCCCACATGGCTTCGCCCACGCCCTGGGCGATGCCGCCATGGGTCTGGCCGTGGACGATCAGCGGATTGATGCAGCGCCCGACGTCGTCGACCGCCGCATAGCGGGTGATGTCGACCTTGCCGGTGTCCGGATCGACCTCGACCTCGCACACGGCGCAGCCGTTGGGAAAGACCGGGTCGTGCATCTCGTTGTCGGCGACGACCTCGAGCTTGTCCGGCAGGCTCTGGCGCGCGGCCTCCTTGGCCAGCTCGAGACAATCGAAGCTGCGATTGCTGCGCGGCGACGCGAAGCGCCCGTCGGTGAACGCAACCTCATCGGCGGGCACATCCAGCAGCACGGCCGCCATTCTCTTGCCCCTCGCGATCAGGTCGGCGCACCCCTTCGCGAACACCGTGGCGGCGTGGCGCATCGACCGGCCTGAATGCGAGCCGCCGCCGACGCTGACCACGTCGGTGTCGCCCGTGACGATGTCGACGCTGTCCACCGGCACGGCCAGGAAATCGGCCATCACCTGCGCGAAGCTCGTCTCGTGGCCTTGTCCGCTCGGCTGGGTGCCGATCACCACCTCGACCCGCCCTTCCGGCGTCACCGTCATCTCGGCGCGTTCGTTCGGCGCGCCGATCGACGACTCGACGTAGTTGGCAAGCCCGCGGCCGAGCCGCCGACCGCGGCGCGCGGCCGCGCGCCGGCGCGCCGGAAAACCGTCCCAGTCGGCGATGCGCATCGCCAAGGCCATGTTGGCCTTGTATTGGCCGCTGTCGTAGGGCGCGCCGACCGCATTGATGTAGGGCATCGCGTCCGGCCGCACGAGGTTGCGGCGGCGCAGCGCGATGCGGTCGATGCCGAGCTCGGCGGCCGCCTTGTCGATCAGGCGCTCGATCGCGAACGTCACCTCCGGCCGCCCCGAGCTGCGATAGGCGTTGGTCGGCATGGTGTTGGTGAACGCGGCGCGCGAGCGTAGCGTCGCCGCCGGGATGGCGTAGGACCCGGTGATCAGCGCCGATCCCTTGCCGAGCGGCGACAGCGACACGCAGCGCGCGCCCACGTTGCTGATGTTCGAGGCCCGCATCGCGAGAAAGCGTCCGTCCGCGCGCAGCGCCAGCTCCACTTTGGTGACGAGGTCGCGTCCCTGATAATCGGTCAGGAAGGCTTCCGAGCGCGTCGCCGTGTATTTGACCGGGCGGCCGAGCTTGCGCGCCGCCCACAGCAGCAGGCCGAACTCCACGTAGACGCGATTGCGCGCGCCGAAATTGCCGCCGACGTCGTGGGAGAGCACGCGCAACTGCTCGGGCGAGATGCCGAGCACGGTCGCCAGCTCGCGCTTCTGGCGCACGGCGCCGCCGCTGCCGGCATAGAGCGTGTAGCGATCCGTGGCCGCATCGTAATGCGCCAGCGCCGCGCGCGGCTCGAGCGTAGCGGCGGTGACGCGACCGACATGCGCGTCCATCGCGACCACGTGATCGGCCGTCGCGAACGCGCGGTCCGTCGCCGCCGGATCGCCGAACGTGGTGTCGACCAGGACGTTGTCCGGCACCTCGTCCCAGATTTTTGGCGCACCCGGCGCCGCCGCTGCCTGCGCGTCGACGACCCAGGGGAGTTCCTCGTAGACGACCTCGACCGCCTCCGCCGCGTCGAGCGCCAGCGCCTTCGTGTCCGCCACCACCATGGCGACGGCTTCCCCGACGTGGCGCACCTTGTCGGCCGGCAGCAGCGCGTGTGGGCCGATGAAGATCGCGCCGCCGCCGGGGCCGGTGAGTTTCAGGTCGGTTCGCGTCTTCGGCACCGGATCGTGCGGGATCGGCGCGAGGCCGTCGGTCTGGGCGTCGGCGCCGGTGAACACGCCGAGCACGCCCGGCATGCCACGCGCGCGCGCGGCGTCGACGGCGAGGATGCGCGCGTGGGGATGCGGCGAGCGCACCAGCGCCGCATGGGCTTGCCCGTCCACGGCAAAATCGTCACTGAACCGCCCCTTGCCGGCGACGAGGCGCAAATCCTCCTTGCGCCGCAGCGGCTGTCCGATGGCGGCCAGCGCGAAGCCGAGCGGGGCGTCTCTGCGGTTTTCGTTCATTGTCGCGCCGTCCGCCTCAAAGTATTTTCGCTTCCGTCCCGCCGCCCAACATAACACGCCAGGAGACGCCCATGGATCGCCCCCCGCAGCCCGTTCTCGACAAGCGCGGCGAGCCGCACGTGCGCCGGTTCAGCGAGCAGCGCTGGCTGATCGACAACATCATCCGCGCCAACGGCATCGATTGGGACCAGCCGCGCTCTCTGTATCTCAGCGGGCCGTGCGGCGCCGAGGCCAATGCGGATTTCGCCGGCATCCGCGAGCGGGTGAAGAAGATGGCCGACATCGGCCCGGCCTTCGAGGCGGTGGCGCGCCGCCGCGAGGCCAAGGCCAGGGCCGCCGAGGACGCCGACCGCAAGGTCACCGCGCGCGACAATTATTTCATGGCGGCGATCCATTGGGCGGCGGCGCAATGGCCCTATGACCAGAACGACGAGACCAACATCGCCTTCAATCAGAAAAAGCGCGAGTGCTACGGCAAATATGCGGCGCTGGCCGATCATCCGGTCGAGCCCGTGTGGATCCCGTTCCAGGGCAAAGCGATCCCGGCCTGGCTGCACCTGCCTGCGGGCTACCGGGGCGGCCGGCTTCCGGTCGTGATCTCGATCCCCGGCATGGACAGCTTCAAGGAAGCGATGGTCGCGCTCTACGGCGACCGTTGGCTCAACCGCGGCATCGCGGTGCTCGCGATCGACGGCCCGGGCCAGTACGAGGCGCCGATGATCGGGCTTTATTTCAGCGTCGACGCCTGGGCCGCGGCCGGCCCGGTCGTGGTCGACTGGCTCGCCGCGCGGCCGGAGATCGACGCCGAGCGCATCGGCGTCTCCGGCCTGAGCTTCGGCTCGTTCTTCGGTACCATCTTGGCCGCGCACGAGCCGCGCGTCCGCGCCTGCGCGGTGATGTCGGTGTGCCACGAGCCGGGCTGCTACACGATCTTCGAGGAGGCCTCGCCCACCTTCAAGAAGCGCTTCATGTACATGTCGGGCATCACCGACGAGCAGACATTCGACGCCTTCCGCCAGACCATCAACTGGGAGGGTCACGCCGAAAGAATCCGCGCGCCCTATCTGTGCGTCGCCGGCGAGGCCGAGGAACTGAGTCCGCTCGTGCATTCCGAGCGGCTCGTCGCCGCCCTCAAGGGACCGAAGCAGATGGTGGTCTATCAGGAATCGCGCCACTCGGTCGGCAACGTGCCGTCCGCCAATCTCGGCCCGTTCCCGCCGATCCTGGTCGCCGACTGGATGGCCGACCGCCTCGCCGGCAAGCCGTTCCCGAGCGAGCGCTGGTACGTGACCTCGAGCGGCCAGATCAACAAGACGCCGCTGTGACTCCCTCTCCCCGCTTGCGGGGAGAGGTGGCTCGCGTCACATCACCTGGAACACGTGATAGACCGGCCCGCTGGCGGTGCGCTCGCCGGTGCCGACGGCGCAGATGCCATTGAGCCAGGCGTATTTCTCGGAAGCCGTCTCGAAATAGGGCGTGACGCGGAAATAGTAGAGGCCGGGGTCGACCGCTTCGCCGCGGTTGAGCCGGTCGATCACGTCCTTCGGCCCGTGGCGACAGCCCCGGTAGGTCATGTAGATGTGCTGCTTGTCGTCGGTCTCCAGCGTGATGCGCACGTCGAGCTGCAGCACGCCGTCGCGGCGCAGCAGCAGCCAGTCGCCGCCGCCGTCGAGCACCTTGCCCTTGAGCTTCGGCCCCTCGAAGCTCCCGCCGGCGACGCGCGCGATCCGGCGCCGGCCGTAGGGCGTCTCGCCGAGGTCGAGGATCGGCGGCACCTCCAGCGTGATCTTGAACAAGAGCTCGGTCCTGATCTCAGGCATGACGTTTCCTCCCTCGCCCGCTATTGTATGGGTCACCGCCGCGCATCATTCGTGCCTCGTACGCCGCCGTCAGCCTCGAGTCCATCCGGAAGCCTCACGATGATTTCCGCACCCGCCAGCATCGGCGCGCCCGTGTCCGCGGTTGATACGCCGGCCCTGCTGATCGATCTCGATGCGCTCGAGCGCAACATCCGCCGCATGCAGGCGAGGGTCGACGGCACGAAGGTCCGCCTACGACCTCATTCCAAGACGCACAAGAGCACCGCGATCGCCCACATGCAGATCGCCGCCGGCGCCGTCGGCATGTGCTGCCAGAAAGTGTCCGAGGCCGAGATCATGGTCGACGGCGGCGTGCGCGACGTGTTCATCAGCAACGAGGTGGTGGGCGACGCCAAAATCGAGCGCGTCGCCGCGCTCGCGTGCCGTGCCAAGGTGTCGGTCTGTATCGACCACATGGACAACGCGCGGGCGCTCGCCGGCGCGGCGCAAAAATTCGGCGCGACGATCCACACCTTGGTCGAGCTCAATGTCGGCGCCAACCGCTGCGGGGTCGAGACCGCCGCGGACGTGGCGGTGCTGGCGCAGGCGATTGCCAAACGTCCGCCGCTGCGCTTTGCCGGCATCCAGGCCTACCAGGGCGCCGCGCAGCACGTGCGCGCCCATGCGGAGCGCCGCGCCGCGATCGAGGCGGCGGTCGCGAAAGTGAAAGAGGCGCTTGCGGCGCTCGAACGGGGCGGGCTTGCCTGCGAGGTCGTCGCCGGAGCCGGCACCGGCAGCTTCGAGTTCGAAATCATGAGCAGCGTCTATAACGAGCTGCAGGTCGGCTCCTACGTGTTCATGGACGCGGACTATCGGCGCAACCTCGATCGCGACGGCAAGCCGGTGTCCGAATTCGACAACGCGCTGTTCATCCTCACGACCGTCATGAGCAGCCCGGTGCCGCAGCGCGCCGTCGTCGACGCCGGCCTCAAGGCGCTGAGTGTCGATTCCGGCATGCCGCGCGTCGTCGGCCATGAGAACGTCACGTACGCCCGCGCCTCCGACGAGCATGGGCGGCTCGACATTGCGGAGGGCGGCCGACCGTTCGGGGTGGGCGAGAAGATCCGGCTGGTGCCCGGGCATTGCGATCCGACCGTGAACCTGCACGATTGGTTCGTGGGCATCCGCAACGGCCGGGTCGAGAGCCTGTGGCCGGTGAGCGCGCGCGGCGCGGTGTTTTGATTCCCTCTCCCCGCTTGCGGGGAGAGGGTTAGGGTGAGGGGGCCTCTGAAGGGTGCGCGCTTCCCCAACGCCCCCTCACCCGGCTCGCTTTGCTCGCCGACCTCTCCCCGCACGCGGGGAGAGGTTAAGCGCGGCGCGTGCTTGATGGAGAATTTTTTGACAAACAGGTGAAACAAACATGCAGGTGGGATTCATCGGTCTCGGCACCATGGGTGCCAGCATGGCGGCCAACCTCCAGAAGGCCGGCTACAAGCTCGTCGTCAACGACGTGCGCAAGGAGGCGGCGGCCCCGCACCTCAAGGCCGGCGCCGTGTGGGCCGCGACCCCGCGCGAGGTCGCCGCCAATTCGCAGGTGATGTTCACCTCGCTGCCCGGACCGCCCGAGGTGGAAGCGGTCGCGCTCGGGCCCGACGGCCTGATCGAAGGCATCGGCAAGGACGCCGCCTATTTCGATCTCTCGACCAATGCCCGCGCGCTGGTGCTCAAGCTGCACGCCGCGTTCGCCGCCAAGGGCGCGCATGTGCTCGACGCGCCGGTGAGCGGCGGTCCGCGCGGTGCGCTCACCCGCAAGCTGGCGATCTGGGTGGGCGGCGAGCGCGCGGTGTTCGACCGCTGCAAGGCGGTGCTCGACGCGATCGGCGACCAGGCGCGCTACATCGGCCCGATCGGCCAGGCGACGGTCGCCAAGCTCGTGCACAATTGCGCCGGCTACGCCGTCGTCGCCGCGCTGGCGGAGACGTTCACCATGGGGGTGAAGGCGGGCGTCGAGCCGCTCGCCTTGTTCGAGGCGATCCGCCAGGGCGCGGTCGGGCGGCGGCGCACCTTCGATGCGATGATCGATCAATTCCTGACCGGGACCTACGATCCGGCGGCCTTCGCGCTACGCCTCGCCCACAAGGACGTGTCGCTCGCGACCGCGCTCGGCCGCGAGGTCGGCGTGCCGATGCGCATCGCCAACCTGACGCTCGAGGAAATGACCGAGGCGATGAACCGCGGCTGGGCGCAGCGCGATTCGCGCGTCGCCATGGTGCTGCAGCAGGAGCGCGCCGGCGTGAAGATCGCGGTCGATCCCGATGCGCTGCGCCGCTCGCTTGCCGCCGACACCACCGCCACGACCGAGTTCAAGAGCCCATAGATCTCCGGTTGGTCGTTCCGGGGCCATAGGCGGGCTTCGCCCGCCGTTGTTCGAACGCCGCCGCGTAGCGGCGGCTATGGAAGCGGGCGAGCTCGGACCCCGGTGGGAACACTCCGAACGAATCGCGCGAAATCCGCCGCGAGTGTGACGTGCCTCACACGCCTCCGGGGGCCGTTGCGGCAATGTCGCCGCCATCAGGACGAAGGAGGAACCAATGTCCGACCACACGATGACCGTGCAGAGCTGGCCGCGCGATACCCACGCCGCGACTGCGCCGTCCCTGGAATGCACGGCCCTGTTCTCGCTCGCGGGCATTGTCGTATCGGCGGCGGTGCTGCTGGCCTCCTCGGCCGACACCATCGCCTCGATCACCGCTTCCCTGACGTGAAGTGCACCAGGCGGTCGGACAGCCGTCCGGCCAGCGTGCGGGCTTTGCTGAAGACGCGCCACAGCGGCGGGGTCTGCTTGATGAAACGCTTGGTCCGGCGGAACGCGAGCATCAGGGTCACGACCGGCCAACCGCGCATCGTGGCCGCCGCCGTGTAGTCGTAAAGCTTCAACTCTATGTCGGACCATTCGCGCTTGTAGGCTTCGTCGCCGATGGTGAAGTCGAAGCGATCGAGCCCGCGGCCGATCGCGTGCCGGAGCAGCTCGTGGAGATGCGTCCGCCCGGGTCCGAATTTCGCCAGCTCGCCGTCGTGATAGCTCGACAGCAAGAGATAGTAGCAGCCGCGGAACGTCAGGCCGAAACTCGCCGCCGCGAGCATGGCGCCCACGTCCATGCGGCCGACATGGACGAGGTCGCGCAGACGCGGGTCGGTGGCAAGGTCGAGAAAGAATTCCCGGTATCCCGGCCGCGCCAAAAAGTTCTCGACCCCCAGGCGGGCGAGCGAGCGCGCCTTCTGGGCGATAAGCACGTCCATGGTGCGCACGATGCCGACGCCGTCCTGCGCGTCGATGAAACGGAT
>WNGG01006321.1_pt1 | contig 13179 bp, 11 predicted proteins | sample 5400661 | NCBI WGS metagenome assembly WNGG01 (sample SAMN13153372, study PRJNA577476) | soil metagenome | isolation source: 100 cm soil or saprolite under Garry oak tree replicate 1 | place: USA:California | collected 2016-06-15
GGCGGATTGTCGCGCGCCTTGCCTCGGACATCCGTGGCGCCCTCGATGCCCCTTACGACTTTCGCACCGACCGGACGCTGTACACCCGCTGGGGCGACTGGGTGGCGTGGCTCAGCGCAATGGCTTCAGCAATTTTTTTGTTTTCTGGCAGACAACGCAGGCAATAACAAGGACAGGGAATGGTTCTCGAAGACTTGGAACATCGAAACGACGAATTGAAAAAGCGCATCGAGCTTGTGCGGAGCTATCTTTGACGCCTCCGAAAACCGCAAACGCCTCGCCGCGTTGGAGCAAAAATCCTCGCAGCCCAATTTCTGGCAGGACCCCGAGGCGGCCCAGAAGGTGCTTCGTGAGCGCAAGCAGGTGGAAGACCAGCTTGCCGCCGAGGAAAGACTGAGACGCATATCGAGCGACCTGGAAACCTACATTCACCTCGCGCACGAAGAGACACAGGTCAATCACCGCGAACAACTTCTCGCCGAGATTCAATCGGAATTGAACGCTGCCGACGAGTATGTCTCCGGGCTTGAGACACAGACGCTGCTCTCCGGAGAAAATGACCGGCTCAACGCCATTGTTACCATCAAGCCGGGCGCCGGCGGGACGGAGTCGCAGGATTGGGCCGAGATGCTTTTGCGGATGTACTTGCGCTGGGCCGAGCGTAAACGATTTCGCGTGACCGTGCTCGACCAGGCTCCCGGCGAAGAAGCCGGGCTGAAATCGGCGACCGTGCTGGTGGAAGGGGAAAACGCATATGGCCTGCTTTCCACCGAGAGCGGCGTGCACCGGCTGGTGCGAATTTCTCCGTTTGACCAGGCGGCGCGGCGTCATACGTCGTTTGCATCCGTGTTTGTGATTCCGGAGATTGACGACCGCATCGAAGTTACTGTGAAGCCCGAGGACCTGCGGATTGACACGTTTCGCGCCGGGGGCCACGGGGGGCAGAACGTCAACAAAGTGGAATCGGCGGTGCGGCTCACGCACCTGCCGACGGGCATCGTCGTGCAATGCCAAAACGAGCGCAGCCAGCACAAGAACCGCGAATGGGCGATGAAGGTATTGCGTTCGCGACTGTACGAATACGAACTCGAGAAGCGCCAGGCGGAAACCAAAAAGCTCGACGACACCAAGCTCGACATCAGCTTCGGCAGCCAGATCCGCTCGTACGTCATGCAGCCCTACCGTTTGATTAAGGACCACCGCACGAAATTTGAAATGGGCGACGTGGACCGTGTTTTGGATGGCGACCTTGACCCTTTCATTCGCGCGTTTCTGATGGCGCGCCGAGGAAAAGGCGGGGCGGTCGGCCCTCCTGCAGATGAGGAACAGCTTCCCGGCGAAGAATAAGCCCTGGCTCCAGGCGGCGCTGCGAAGGGGTGCGCCGCCGTTCAACCGCCAAAAATCGCTACTCAACTTGCTCTAATGCATTCCAATTCGATGCGTTGACAGTGGTAATACCCCATGCTAGCCTCACACGTTTGAGCCCAACGAGCGTGTGCCTGCGCTTCGGCAGGTCCAGCCTCAGAAACAGGAGCGCCTTTTGAGTCGAGAAAATCGCAATTTCCTTTTCACCTCGGAATCGGTAACGGAGGGCCACCCCGACAAGATTGCCGACCAGATTTCCGACGCCGTGCTCGACGCAGTCCTCGAACAGGACCCCATGGGACGGGTGGCTTGTGAGACGCTGGTGACGACGGGTCTCGCGGTGGTTGCGGGCGAGGTCACCACAAAAGCGCACCTTGAATATGCCGACATCGTTCGCGAAGTGATTCGCGACGTTGGCTACACGCGCGCCAAGTTTGGTTACGACGCCGAAACCTGCGGTGTGATCTGCGCGGTTAAGCGCCAATCGGGCGACATCGCCATGGGCGTGGATACCGGCGGAGCCGGCGACCAGGGATTGATGTTCGGCTATGCCTGCGATGAAACCGATGAGCTGATGCCCATGCCCATCCAACTCGCTCACGGGCTCACGCGGCGCCTTGCGGTAGTGCGCAAGAATGGCGTGGTGGGTTTCCTGAGGCCGGACGGGAAGTCGCAAGTGACCGTGGAATACCGCCACGGCCAGCCGGCTCGGGTGGATTGCGTGGTGGTTTCAACGCAGCACAGCGAAAGCGTCTCAAACTCCGACCTGCGCGATGCCGTGATGAATGAAGTGATTCGCCCCGTAATTCCCGCCTCCATGCTGGACAAGCAGACCAAGTTCCACATCAATCCCACCGGGAGATTCGTCATTGGCGGGCCGATGGGCGATGCGGGCCTGACGGGGCGCAAGATCATCGTGGACACTTACGGCGGCTACAGCCGCCACGGAGGCGGGGCGCTTTCCGGCAAAGATCCCACCAAGGTGGACCGCTCGGCGTGCTATATGGCGCGCTACGTCGCCAAGAACCTTGTGGCTGCCGGGCTGGCGCGCAAAGTGGAAGTGCAACTCGCCTACGCCATCGGCGTTGCCGAGCCGGTCTCGGTGATGGCGGACACATTCGACACCGGGGTCATCCCCGATGAGAAGATTACGGATTTGATCCGCGCCTACTTCCAATTGACTCCGCGCGGGATCATGGAAACCCTCAACTTGCGGCGGCCGATTTACCGGCCGACTGCAGCCTACGGTCATTTCGGGCGCTCCGAGGCTGGTTTCACCTGGGAGAAGACTGACAAGGCCGAGGCCATCCGCAAAGAAGCAGGCCTGCCCCTGCCCGCTTCGGCGCGCGCCGAAGTCGCGGCCAGACGATAGTCCCGGCGTCGCGGCAATTCGGCAACCGAAAAACCATAGGGAGAGTGCGCGTGGCTACACAAGAACGGCTGACCGGCGACGTCAAGAATCTTGGCTTGGCGGAACAGGGCAAGCGCAAAATCGAATGGGCCAATCAGCAGATGCCCGTCCTGCAGTTGATCCGGAAACAATTTATCAAGGAGCGCCCGCTGAAAGGCGTGCGCGTCGCGGCGTGCCTGCATGTAACCAGCGAAACCGCGAACCTGGCGATCACCCTGCGCGACGGCGGCGCCGAGGTGGTGCTCTGCGCGTCGAATCCGCTCTCCACGCAGGATGAAGTTGCCGCATGTCTCACCAAGGACTACGGCATTCCGACGTTCGCCATCAAGGGCGAAGACAACGCCACCTACTACGCGCACCTGAACGCCGTGCTCGAACATAGGCCGCAAATCACCATGGATGACGGCGCCGACCTGGTGACCACGCTGCTCACCAAGCGCACCGATCTGGTGAAGCACGTCATCGGCGGGACCGAAGAGACCACCACCGGCGTCATTCGCCTGCGCGCCATGGCCAAGGACGGTACGCTGCAATATCCCGTCATCGCCGTCAACGACGCGCAAACCAAGCATTTTTTTGACAATCGCTACGGCACCGGCCAGTCCACGATGGACGGGATCATGCGCTCGACGAACCTGCTCATCGCCGGCCTGAAGATCGTCGTGGCCGGCTATGGCTGGTGCGGCCGCGGAGTCGCCATGCGCGCGAAAGGCCTGGGCGGGGACGTCATCGTCACGGAAATTAATCCCGTGCGCGCCATCGAAGCGGTGATGGACGGCTACCGCGTGATGCCCATGACCGAAGCCGCCAAGATCGGCGACATCTTTATCACCGTGACCGGCAACAAGAGCGTCATCACCACCGAGCACTTCGAAAAGATGAAAGAGGGAGCGGTAATCTGCAACTCCGGACACTTTAACGTGGAGATCGATATTCCCGCGCTCGAGAAAATATCCAGGGGCAAGCGCGAAGTGCGGCCTCTCGTGGACGAATATTCCCTGCATGACGGGCGGCGGATTTATCTGCTGGCGGAGGGACGCCTCGTCAACCTGGCAACCGCCGAAGGGCACCCCGCAGCCGTCATGGACATGAGCTTTGCCAACCAGGCGCTTTCCGCCGAATATCTCCTCAAGCACGCCAAGGATCTGGAGAAGCAGGTGTACCCGGTTCCGGAGAATCTGGACCGCGCGATCGCCAGATTGAAGCTCGAATCCATGGGCGTTCAAGTGGATAAGCTCACGCCCGAGCAGGAGCAATATCTGGCATCTTGGTCGGAAGGGACGTAAACCTCCTCGGCCTGCGAACCGGCGGGTTCGCAAGAGATTTGATCAATCGGGGAGATTTTTGACACTGTTTGACGTGGAATCGGCCAGGCAAGTAACGCAGTCAAACTAAGAGGGGCGTGGAAAAATGCAAACATGGAAATACCATGTGGAGGAAATATTTGTTGGTGTAGGAACAGAGGGAGTGGAAGAGCAACTCAACGAGTTAGGCAGTGGCGGGTGGGAAATAGTTTCCGTGTTGCCACAGCCGGGAACAAATCCAGAAGGCAAATTTTACGTTCTTTTTAAGCAGTCAGTAGCATGACCACTAACCGAGTCTTTGCAACCCCTCTTCGAAGTCGGCGGGGTGAAAGCTCGCCGCACAAGGTTACTGGCTCTTAGCCGAACAATGTGGGACTCATCCAACTGGGCGATTGATATTGCCCGCGCGCGCGGGGCGAGCTACGCTGACGCGCGCGTGATGGACATTCGCCAGCGCGACCTTTCCACAAAAAACGGTGAGGTCGGAACACTCGCGGAAAACGAGTCCCTCGGGATCGGGATTCGCGTCATCGCCAGCGGCGCATGGGGGTTTGCCTCCACCGACCGGCTCACGCGCGAAGGAGTGCAGGCGTGCGCGGCCCAGGCCGTGGCCATCGCCAAAGCGTCGGCTCTCGCAAAACGCCACAACGTCGTCATGGCCGCGGAGCAGGCGCACGTGGACACCTGGCAGAGCCCCTTCATCAAAGACCCGTTCCAGATTCCGCTCGAGCGCCAGCTCGATCTCCTGCTGGCCGCAGGCCAAGAGATGCGCCGCGTCGCCGGCGTGACTCTGGCGGAAACCTCCATGCAGTTCCGCCGGATCGAATATTGGTTTGTCTCGAGCATCGGCTCACGGATTCACCAGGTGAAGACGCAGTCCGGCGGAGGCATCACGGCGACAAGCTTTCAGGGCGACGAAATTCAGAAACGCTCCTATCCAAACAGCTTCGGAGGGCAGCACACCCTCCAGGGCTACGAGCTGATTGAGTCGCTCGACTTCCTGCGTCATGCGCCGCGCGTCGCCGAGGAAGCCGTCGCGCTGCACCAGGCGGCGCAATGTCCGGAAGGGACGGGGACCATCCTTCTGGAAAGCGCGCAGCTCGGCCTGCAAATTCATGAGTCGGTCGGGCATCCCATTGAGCTCGACCGGGTTCTGGGCCAGGAGGCCAATTTCGCGGGCATGAGTTTCCTCACTCTCGAAAAACTCAACACACTGCGATACGGGTCGGAAATCGTCAATGTGGTTGCCGACGCGCGTCTCGAGCACGGCCCGGGCCTGGGCACGTTTGGCTACGACGATGAAGGCGTCCCCGCGCAGTGTACGGACATCATCAAGAATGGCCTCTTCACGGGGTACCTCTCGAATCGCGAGACCGCTGCCGCCATTGGCCTTCCTCGTTCGTCGGGCACGATGCGGACCGAGAGTTGGAACCGCCTGCCGATTATTCGCATGACCAACGTCAGCCTGCTGCCGGGCGCCTGGAAGTTCGACGATCTCCTTGCCGACACCGGCGACGCCATCTTGATGGAGACAAACCGGTCGTGGTCCATTGACGACCGGCGGTATCACTTCCAGTTTTCCACCGAAATCGGCTGGGAGATCAAAGGCGGCAAGAAAACGCGCATGCTGAAAAACCCCAGCTACAGCGGCATCACCACGGAGTTCTGGAACAGTTGCGACGCCATCTGCTCGCGCGAACACTGGACGCTCTGGGGGACGCCGAATTGCGGGAAGGGCCAGCCCATGCAGACGATGGGCACCGGCCACGGCGCCGCTCCGGCGCGGTTCCGCAACATCAAGATTGGCGCGGCATTTTCGAAAGTATGACCACCCGCAAATCAAGACGGCGCGCAGTAACCGCCCGGAAAGCTCCCGCCGTTGCTGGCGCGCACCTGCTCTCGGATTCGGAGATGCGCCGCATCGCCGAAAGGGTGTTCAAAATGAGCGGCGCAGACGAAACCGAAGTCCACATTGAGGTGACTTCGGACGCGCTGACGCGCTTTGCGAACAACGCCATCCATCAGAATGTCGCCGAGCAGACGCTGACGATTTCGGTGCGAACCGTTTTGGATGGGCGCACCGCGCGCGCCACCACCAACCAGACGGGCGAGGAATCGCTGCGGCGCGTGATTGCTGCATCCTGCGCGCTGGCCCGCAGCCGGCCGGAGAATCCGCGCGTGCTGCCCATGCCTGGGCCGCAGCAATATGCCCGGGTCCAGCGCTTCTTTGAGGCCACAGCGGCCGCCACTCCTGCGGACCGCGCCCGGGCAGTCCGTGAGGTGTGCGCGCTCGCCGAGAGAAACAGCCAGACCGCGGCGGGAATTTTCTCGACCGGAGCGATGCAAACCACGCTCGCAAATTCCCGCGGGCTGTTTTGTAGCTACATACAGACGCGCGCGGAATTCTCCGTGACCGTTCTCGAAAAGGATTCCTCCGGATGGGCCAAGGCCAATTCGCCGAATGTGTCCGCGCTCAAGCCGGCGGAGCTGGCTGCGCGCGCCAGTCAAAAGGCCAGCGGCTCGCGCAACCCGCGGGAACTCCCTCCCGGGCGCTATACCGTGATTCTCGAGCCGCCGGCGGTCCTCGACCTCGTCGGATTCCTTTTTTACGACTTTGCCGGGACCTCCGTGCACGACCAGCGTTCGTGCCTCACCAAGCGGATGGGCCGGCAGGTGATGGGTCAAAATATTTCTCTGTGGGACGATGTGTATCACCCGCTGCAACTCGGCGCGCCGTTCGACGGCGAAGGAGTGCCGCGGCAAAAAGTGCAGTTGGTGAATCGCGGCGTTCCCGAAAACCTGGTGTATTCCCGCGCCACCGCAAAGCAAATGAAGAAGAGACCCACCGGGCACGGCTTCGCCTTGCCGAACGAATGGGGGGAAGCGCCGATGAACCTGGTGTTCGCGGGCGGGGATTCCTCAATAGAGGAGATGATCGCTTCCACGGATCGCGGGATACTGGTCACGCGTCTCTGGTACATCCGCGAGGTGGACCCCTACGAAAAGGTTCTTACGGGGATGACGCGCGACGGCACATTCCTTGTCGAAAACGGGCGGGTCGCGGGTGGAATCCGCAATTTTCGGTTCAATCAGGGCCTTCTCGAAATGCTCTCGAATGTCGAGCTGCTCGGGCCGGCGGTCCGCGCCACGGGAGAAGAGGCTTTCGAGATGGTCGTTCCCGCCATGAAGGTGCGCGACTTCCACTTCAGCGAAGTCACGAAATTCTAAAAATCAAAATGGATTAGTGGACGTTGAAGTCCAGGCTCGCGATGGCCCGCGAAATGACGTTTTCCTGGATTTGAATCAGGTCGGAGTCCGCGTAGGTCATCCCCAGGATCGTAAAGATTTCGTTGCCTCGCGCAAGCGTCACGAGCACGCCCGACCAATCGTGTCCGCCGGCCGTGCCGCGATAATGACGCTCGATGGCGGGCAGCCCGCCGACGTGGGCGTTCCACTCCGAGATGCGCCGGTAGTTTTCGTATATCTCACGAAGCTGCTTTTCCGTCGTGCTGGCGCGCACTTCCATCGAATCCTTGGTTTGCTCACGTCCAATCACCATGAGCGTGGTTTCGTCGTTTGTGCCCAGCGCCACAATGGCGTTGGGCATTGTGCTTAGCGCGCCTTCGAGGATGTTCCAGCTTGGGGCCTTATACATCTTGAAGCCGTAGGTGTAATTGATGTACTCGTTCCCGTGAACTTCCTCGCGGTTTACCAGCGGCGCAGGCGGTTTGGCCGCTGCTGGAGGAGCAGCAGGCTGGCTGGCAGCGGAGGAAGCCACTCGCGGCTTGTCGTCCGGGTGATTGGAAGCATCGGACGGGGCGGGCGCTGGCTGTGAAGTTGTGGGCGCAACGGCGGGCGGTTTTTCGGAGGCTTCGATAATCTTGGCCGCTGGCTTCTTCTTCGCGTCCGCTGCTGATTCCTTCTTCAATTCCCCCTTGGACTCAGGCTTGGGCGGCACGCCACCGGCAGGAATGATTTTGACAATCTTGTCTTTCTCCACCACAGCGAATCCATAGCTTGTCTGGACCTTGAAGGAGCTGCCTTCGAACCCGACAATCGTGCCAACGATTTTCGAGCCATCCTTCAGATAGAGCTCATCAGCCCTGGCCGTGGCGGCAAGCAGCAGGAGAGCCGCGGGGAGATAAAGCCGGACTTTCATAATCGTAGTATCCCACGCCGGAAGAAACGCAGCGGCGAGACGTCAAATAGGGTTGCTCTGGAAGCTAACCGACATGGCTGCCGTGGTCGCTGGCCGCAAGCCCAGGAAGTGCCGGGAAGAGGTCAATCGCCGCAAGCGAATTCCGGCACGGCGTATGCGGGAGCAAGAGGCGGGACCTCCTTGCTGGTAGTGCTCGGCCAGGAAAGTGCCTGGCGCATCCGCTCGCGGAGCTTCCGACGCGCGCGGAACAGCCGGATCCGCACCGCCGTCGAGGAGATCCGCAAGCGTTCTGCAGTTTCTTGTGTCGAGAGTTGAGCCACATCCCTCAGCAGGCAAACCGAGCGAAGCGACGGATCGAGCTGCGCGATTTCGCCGGCGAGTATCCGCCTCAGCTCCACGCGGGCGTAGCGTTGTTCGGGGTCGTCAGCGGACGCCTGGAGCCTGTCCATGAAGTCCGTTTCGTCGCGGTCTGGAAGCGGGTCGTCAAACGAGATCAACCGCCCCTTGCGGCGTCGGCGCAGGGTATCAATGGATTCATTCGTGGCGATGCGACAGACCCAGGCGGCGAATGTGCTGCCATCCCCGGAGGTGGCCCCCGTGAACTGGCGCATGCCGTTGTAGGCCTTCAGAAACGTTTCCTGGCCAACATCCTCGGCGTCCGCGAGGTTTCCTGTAATCCGGAGTGCCGTGCGAAAAATGGCCGTCTGCGAAGGGCCTATGAGCGCGAGGAAGGCTCTCGAGCCTCCGCGGCGCGGCGCATCGCTAATCCAGGCGTCCTCTTGCGTAACCGCCGGTATGGGCATTGCGCTCATTGGACGTGGCCAGGAAAGCGCAGGCAAGTTTCCAATCCCCGGACATCGCTAAGCCATTGACATATAAAGCGTTATGGATTCTGCCCGGAAAACGCGTACCAAACTCTGTGCCCGAAAGCGGGATTGGCTGTCGCAAAACCGGGCAGGTGAAATGGCCCGTCTCTTTGGACAGGTACCGAATGGGCATCGGCGCGAACCTGAATTATTGCCCGCCTGCGCAGGTCGCGTTAAGGTTCTTTAGGAGCACGCGAGGCGATTTATGGCAGCCACGAACGCATCTGCAATTGCCGCAAAGGCCCCTGCGAGTCCCTGGATGGTCGCCTACCGCATTGTGAAATGGACAACGCTCGCGGGCACGGTGCTTTCGCTGTTCCTGATTCTTCACAAGACGCCGCCGCCGGATGTGGCCAGTGATCCCGCCGCGGCGCAGCGCTTAGAAGCGAAGTTTCAGGACGTCCAGATGGCTGCGGCGGCCGGCCAGCCCTATATTCTGAAGATAACCGAAGCGGAGCTAAACTCGTTTCTAGGGTCGCGCCTGGAACTGACTGCGGACAACGCTGCTCCCAACCCCGCGCAAACTCCCGCGGCCGCGCCCACTCCTGTGCAAGCTCCGGCACCGGCGCCCGCCTCCGATCAAAAAGAACCCACCGTCGAAGAGGTGAGATCTTCGGTGCGCGACGTCCGCATCAATCTTATCGAGGATCGCGTTCGCGCCTATGTGGTCTTCGATTTCCACGGCAAAGACCTCTCGCTGCAGCTCGAAGGCCATTTGCGGGCGGAAGACGGCTACCTGAGATTCGAACCGGTTTCGGGAGCGCTCGGGTCGTTCCCGCTTCCCCAATCCTCTCTCGAATCCGCGGTCCACAAGATGATGGATTCTGCTGAAAATCACGGGAAGATGCGTTTGCCGCCGGAGATCGGGGACCTGCGAATCGAAAACGGGGAAGTAGTCGTTTCGTACAAGTAACAAATCCCGTGAAACAAGATCGGGGGCCTGGGAAGGCCCCCGATTGTCCCCCAGCAAACAGGGAAGCGGTTTATTGAGCTGGCGGGGCAGCCGCGAGGCTGTTTGCAGGTATGGCTGCGGCTTTGATCCCTGATTTGGCAAACTGTTCCGCTTCGGTCGAGCCGGCCAGCGCCGTGGTTGAGGAGTGGCCGCCGGAGACGGCTTGAGCGATCTGGTCGAAGTAGCCGGTGCCCACGAATCGCTGGTGCGTCACGCCTCGGTAGCCCGTCTCCTGGGCCGCAAATTCCGCTTGCTGCAGGGCCGAATAGGCGGTCATGCCGGTCTTGCCGTACTCCTGCGCGAGCTGATACATGCCGAGGTTGAGCTCATGGAATCCGGCGAGTGTAACAAACTGGAACTTGTACCCCATCTTCCCTAGTTCCTTCTGGAAGCTGGCAATCGCCGCGTCCTCCAGCTTCTTCTTCCAATTGAAAGAAGGCGAGCAGTTGTAGGCCAGCAGTTTGCCGGGGAACTGCGCGTGAATCGCGTCGGCAAAACGTCGAGCTTCCTCCAGATCGGGCGCAGAGGTTTCGCACCACAGCAGGTCGGCGTAGGGCGCATAGGCGAGGCCGCGCGCGATGGCCGCTTCGATACCGCCGCGGAACGGGAAGAAGCCCTCGACGGTGCGTTCGCCATAGACAAACTCACGGTCGCGTGGGTCGGCGTCGGAGAGAAGCAAACCCGCGCTATTGGCGTCGGTCCGCGCCATCAGAATCGTAGGCACGCCGCAGACGTCGGCGGCGAGGCGCGCCGCGCACAGCTTCTCGATAAATTCACGCGTGGGCACGACGACCTTGCCGCCGAGGTGCCCGCACTTTTTTGCGGAAGAGAGTTGGTCTTCAAAGTGAACTCCGGCGGCCCCTGCTTCGATCATGGACTTCATCAGCTCGTAGGCGTTCAGCGAGCCGCCAAAGCCTGCTTCGGCGTCGGCAACAATCGGAGCAAACCAATAGGGGCCGGTATGGCCTTCGGAGGAATCAATCTGGTCGGCCCTCTGGAACGCGCGGTTGATGCGCCGCACCAGCGCGGGGCAGCTATCGGAAGGGTAGAGGCTTTGGTCCGGATAGACGTCGCCGGCGGTATTCGAGTCGGCAGCCACCTGCCATCCGCTCGCGTAGATGGCTTTCAGCCCGGCCTGCACCATTTCGATGGCCTGGTTGCCGGTCAGCGCGCCAAGCGAGGGAACGTAGGGCTCATTATTCAGCAAGAGCCAAAGCCGCTCGGCGCCCAGGCGGGCCAGGGTGTGCTCAATGGCGATCGAGCCGCGCAGTCGCAGAACGTCCTGGTAAGAATAGGGCCGTGTAACGCCCTTCCACCGCGCGCTGGCGCTCCAGTCGGGTTGAAAATTTCCGTTCTTGCCGTTGGTAGCCATCTTCATTCCTCCAGGAGACTCGCATTCGATTGGCCCCAGGAACCGTTCGACCGGCGAAAGAATCCGAATTGCTCTACGACGATAACGAAGCCCGGGCGCGAATCAATCGGGCGAAGCCCTGAATTCGAGCTAGACAAGAACCTGAGACCGGCCATGCTCCGTGCCCACAGGGCGCGGTTAATGAACAGCAATTCACGGGCCAATTGTCCGCGGCGCGCGGATTTCGGCGGCTCCGCAAATGCAACGACTTGAGCGCCACTTTCTGTCCCGCGGTCATCCCAGGGGCAGGTCTCCGCAGAAAAGGGAAGAAAAACTTCCACACCGTGGGACCAATTTGTCCACGGGCCGGCTCGGAGTTCAATATACTGAACATATGTTCATAATCCTGTTCGCTTTATAGCGGCGGCCCGTCGCCCGCGCAAGGGGTTGTTCACAATATTGAACAGATATTCTATACTTGGGACATATCCCTGTGCTTCCGTAAGGAGAATCCCCGATGCCCTTATCCCCGGAAAGCCCGTCCACGGCGGTGGATCGCGCGATTACCATCCTGGAAGCCGCCGCCGAGCGCCGCGACGGCCTCACCAATTCCGAAATCAGCCGCAAGCTGGCCATCCCCAAGAGCTCGGCGAGTTACATTCTGAGGACGCTCGAGCGGCGCGGATTTCTGCGCCGGGACCGCGAAACCGGCCGCTACCGCCTGGGGCTCAAGGTGCTCAGCCTGGGCCGCGGCGTTCTGGCCAGCCTGAATATCGGCGAAATGGCCCAGCCCTTTATGAGCAGCCTCGTCGAGCGCGTGCACATGACCTCCCATCTGGCCGTCCTGGACCAGGGCGAGGCGGTGTACGTGGAAAAGGTGGAAGCCTCGGGATTCTTCAAAGTAAACACCTGGGTCGGGCGGCGCATGTTCGTCCATTCGACCAGCGTGGGCAAGGTGCTGGTGGCCTGGATGCCGCGGCCCGAAGTGGAGGCCATCCTCCGCGAGAAGGGTTTGAAGAAGCGCACCCCCAGGACAATCATCAGCCAGGGGAGATTCTTCGCCGAATTGGAACGCGTTCGCGCGCACGGATACGCCATGGATGATGAGGAAAACAGTCTGGGGGCGCGCTGCGTCGCAGCGCCGGTGTTTGACATGCTGGGATGCGTGGAGTTTGCGCTGGGCGTCAGCGGAACGGTCAGTCAGATGGATGACGACACGCTGCCGCGCATCGCCGAGCACTTGAAAGATACGGCGCGCAGGATATCCCGGCAGATTCGAAGGGTCGGGCCCGGGGGCCCGGGATGACGCGCGTCCCCCGAGGATTCCCTGCCGCAATGCCTCAGGACTTTACTACTCGCAGGTGGTTGGTCACCGAGAAAACGCCGGGAACGGAGTTGGCCTGAATATTCGCAACGTTTTTGTCCATCTCGTTGTCCACGACGCCTTCGAGCGTCACATTGCCGCGGTTCACGATAATGTGGATGGACCGCAAAGCGCCCACCCCGTAACGCTGCAGCACGCTGTTTCCGTAGATGGAGCGATACACTGCCCGCCGCAGGCGGTCGTCATGGAACGATACCGGCAAGACTTCGATGTGGTTTACGATCTTTGAGACGCCTTCGATTTTCTTCACAGCGTTTTCGGCATCGGACTTGAGAACCGGACGCATCACCTGCCCGCTCAAGATCACTCTGTCGCCGTCAATGCGGTACTCCAAATTGTCAAACACCGAGTAATACGGAAGCATGAGCAGTTCGTGGCGAACCTGCT
>WNGG01023266.1_pt1 | contig 13177 bp, 11 predicted proteins | sample 5400661 | NCBI WGS metagenome assembly WNGG01 (sample SAMN13153372, study PRJNA577476) | soil metagenome | isolation source: 100 cm soil or saprolite under Garry oak tree replicate 1 | place: USA:California | collected 2016-06-15
AAGAAACCAGCAGTCGAAGAGAAAATCGAAGAAAAACTGGCTATTCAGGCCAAACCGCATCGGAGCAAATGGGCTCGGCAGTTCGTCATAGCCACGGGTGTCTTGGCGATACTTTACTTGGCCTGGAACTACCTCTGGCCCCACATCCGCGCCTTCGCTACAAAATAGGTGCAACAGGCACTCATGCCACGCAAAACACCTAAACAATACCCCCACTTTTTCAACAAGACGATTCACCGTCTGGCTGTGACAACTAGGAAGCTGCTATTCATTACTAGCAGTCTCTCACGCCTTTGTCTCTGACGTTTAATGGTATCGACCTGTCGAAGTTGCGCTATCGGGAGGGAATCGTTTCAGCCAAAGACGAATCACAAGACCGTGGAATGCTTTTACCGTCGTCTTCTAATCATGTACTATCGCTAAATAGGCATCAAACATGGAGGGTGAAGGCCATGGTTCCCGGTAGACTGTCCAGGCTCGATATGGCTATCAAGGAGATTGGGATGGAGATGGATCTATCGACCTTTCGAGGACGATTGGAACTGCAGAAGAGCATCTACCTGTTGCAGGAGGCGGGCCAGGACTTACAATATGGCTATGGATGGTACCTCTCAGGACCCTACTCTCGAGATCTAACCAGAGACTTGTTCGAGCTTCAGGAGGTTGAAAGGGTCTCGAAACCAGAGGACTTGGAGCCTAGCGTCCGTGCCTTAGATGTAGGAGCCGGGGAGAAAGCCAGAACGCTCATCGAAGACCTGAAGAAGCTCGGGGATTCTGCATACTGGCTTGAACTAGCTGCCTCACTTCACTTTCTAAACGAGCACGCTTACCCAAGACCTTCAGACTCCAAACAGCTTATAGTCGACCTCCAAGAGTCCAAACCAGGAAAATTTAACGAGGAAGACGTGAAGAAGATGTATGAGCTTCTACGAAGACACGGATTCATCGAGAGCTAGCTTATCGGAGTTATGAGTGTAGCATTCGAGAAGCACATTCACGACAGCGTCCATGGATACATAGGAATAACTGCGGTCGAACGTGAGATTATTGATACTCCAGTATTCCAACGACTGAGGCATATCAGGCATCTAGGCCTCGCAGACTTTGTGTATCCGGCAGCTAGCCATACTAGATTCTCCCATTCTCTTGGTTCCATGTTTGTGATGGACAGGCTAGCTACCCAACTAATCTCAAACAGCCGGATCGAGGTAAACGTTTGGCAAAAGCTACGACTCGCGGCTCTTCTCCACGATCTGGGACACTATCCGTTTTCTCATGTCGTAGAGGGGGTAATGAAAGACCTCTATGGAAAGTCAGACGGCAGGCATGAGAGGCTCACGGAGAAGGTTGTTCAAAAGACCCAAGTCCAGGATATTCTGAGGAGCAATGGACAGGACCCCGACGAGATTGTCAGCATTGTCAGGGGCAAACACAGGAACAAGCTCTACAACTTTCTCCTCTCATCCGATTTCGATGTGGACAGAATAGACTATCTTCTACGCGATGCGCTTCACACCGGAGTGGCATACGGATACGTAGACGTCAACCGGCTCATTAGAACTGTTACTGTGGATCCGGAGGGGGCTAGACTTGCAGTCTTGGAAAAGGGTAGACAGGCTATGGAAAACTTTCTTATTGGCAGATACCACATGTATCAGACGGTGTATTATCACAAGACCGTCGCAGCGTTTGAGTTGATGCTCAAGACAATTTATTCACAGCTAGTATCTGACTCGATCATGCCCGATCTCAATGCTGTCTTTGCGAGCGAAGATCAGTTCTGCAAGTTCGATGATCACTACGTTTGGACCAAAATGGCGGAATATGCAGGGACCAACAATTACTTGAAGGAACTAATCAGGATGCTTCGCACGAGACAACCGATCAAGGTTGTCTTCGAAGAGACTTCCCTGACCCCCGACGAGGATACAGTCAAGAAGCAATCTCGGCTACGCCTGGTACAGTTTCCGTTGCAACATGAGCTGCTATCCAAGACATCTGGGGTTGAGAGTGAATGGATATTCTTTCTTGAACCGCCTTCAATTCATCTAATGGCGAGTCAGGAGGATGATACCGCAATAATGGTCCAAAAGGAGGATAAATGCATTCAACTGGTGGAAGACAACACTTCCATTGTTAACCTTCTAGGCAAGTCTACCTTTCTTAGTCCTCGGGTATACACAAAGAATGATGAGTATAGGGACAGAGTCCGCAAGGGAATCACCACTTGCTTCGGTATTTGATCCCCCGGGCCGCCTGCTGAACTCAAGTTTCAGCATCATTTGCAATACCTAGGGCAAAGTAATGGATCGACTGATCATGACGTTAAGAGCGGTCGGAAGCCCAAGGACCGTGGACCAAGGCAAATCTCAATGGGTAAAATGTTGGAAATGCGGAGCGTGGATTCACTGCAGAAAATGCTTGACACATCATCTTTACAACACTCCTCACAAGTAATGTGACTGGAATGGACTACAAGCCTCTGTTTGTCAAGTTTTCTCGCCTACTAAATCGTGCAGAAAAATCCGATGCCATAAGCAAGGATCATCTGGAAACAACGAACAAAACAGCATTGAATGAGACGCACTCTCTCGTCCTGACTCTTCTCATCGAAGCTGCTCTCAGCTGCAGGGGGAGAGACTATGACGTTGTCGCCCTCGAACACAGTCTAAAGGCAAGAGACAAGCGCCTGTTTCGTCCAGACGTAACTCTGTGGAGGATGGGTAGCGCGAAACATAATCTTGTTGGGGTCCTAGAGTATGAAAGTCCAAACTCGGGAGATGAAAGAATATGGACCAAAGACATCGAAAACTTCCACAACTTCGTTAGAGCCCCTGAGAACCCGCAGAACGCACCCAGTGATTGGATCATAATGACCACCCTACCAGATCACGAAGTTGCAAAATCAGAATGGAAAAACTGGGACTACCCTAACAAGTCGGATCCAGAGTTTCGTGAAATGATCCTTAATCCCTCTCGGTTCTGGTATCGACAATACAAGGCAGAATTCGATCAACACAACGCCTGCTGTTTCGAAAGATGCTCTCTGTCGCTAGTGAACTTGACTTACCGCGGCCTAGGAATTGAGCTAACATCAGATACGAAGCTCAAAAATGCCGCCTGGCGGGTCTAATAGGGAAAAGTCGCTATGGCAGACTAGTTCCTGAATTTCGAACATACTTCGTAGTATGTCTTGTAAAACGGGAAGTAACCTGGTGCTCGGAGATTAGCTTGCGGTTGCGGTAAAGGAGGTGCATGGTGTATTTCTAGGGACGCAATTTCTTTCTCGAGTGTCTTTCCGACAAGTTTGCCTATGACAATGACCTGGTTCGGCGACGGGTCGAGGCTCTCTATCATTGGCCCTGTGTAGTGCCAACAGTATCGGAGAAGCTGCGTCCTAGTTGGGATGTGTGACAAGTGATTGACGCTGACGATACTTGCATCTGTGAGCCAGATTCCCGCTTCCTTGAGTTTGGACAGAAGGCCAATCTTGTTGGCAATCCTCCGGTCGGGAGGCGTTGAATGCAGGATTCCCTTGAAGTCCTTGCTTTCGGAGACTTGGTGTAGGCAACTGTAGAAGATCTTCTAGAATTGGGCGGTGCCCTTGTTATCACGGATCGACGGAACCAGTTCTGTCTCGCCATTAGCGAGACAGTATACGAATCTCACGAATTTTCCTTGATACATGTTGTCTGGTGTGTGCCATGGCGTATCGAACTCGTTTTGAGATGTGTGGGCATGGGACTCAGCGAGTAGGACGACCCGGACTTTCTCAGGCTTCCAAAGGTCCCTTAACCTCGTAACTTCTTCGACAATCTCGAAAGAGTCTATGTCAAAGTCTGGCTTTAGGTTCTTGAGCCCGTCGTAGCATTCTCTGAGGTTCACTTTTTCATCTTCTCCTTGAGTAAGTATCATTGGTGTGGCGTGACGTTAAGGGCGTTCTTCGACGGTCTCTGCGAGCCCGTGAATCCGGGACGAGTTGCCTGCTTCGGCTTCGTGGTCTACAGAAGGTCACCGTCCGGTGATGTGAAGGTTTTCGAGGATGATGGCGTAGCGGCTGAGCCAGCTCCGAATTCTACCCATGATATGGCCGAGTATACTGGGCTGATCAAAGCGTTGGAATGGGTTCAGGCAAACCTAGAGGACCGGGAGATAGAACTCTTCGGAGATAGCAAGCCAGTCATAGGGCAAATCAAAGGGGAGCATGAAGTCACTGCTCCAGAGATCCCGTTTTACAGGAAGACCCGTTCTTTGCTAGAGGGTGTCAGCTGGACGGCCACGTGGATACATCGGGAGGAGAATAGTGTCGCTGATGAACTCACCTTGAAAGCCTACGGGGAGTATTGCATGAAACGCTACGGAAAGATCCCACCAACTATGAGACAACGTGGCGCAATTAGGTAACAGATCGCTAGGCTGGAATAATCGCGGATGGTATCTCCCCAACTCTCCTTGAAGATCTTTTCTCCTTTCGAGGGCGCAGACAACAGCAAAATTCTGCAACTTGGCGTCTTGCCCTTCTCATTTCCTCGCTTCTCCTTTAAGTAAACTAGACCCCCACTATTGATTTGTCCAAATGCGGATACTTCACACCGCTGACAACCATCTAGGCGAGGCGGCGTATTCGAGAATAGATCCCACGACGGGATTGAACGCTAGGGGGATTGATCTTCTCGATTCTTTCAAGAGAGTAGCTGGATTAGCCATAGAAAAGAAGGTAGGGGTCCTGCTCATAGCAGGTGATTTTTTCACAAAGGTAAATCCTCACCCGAGGTATGTCCTAGAAGTTGTTCGCAAGCTCAAACAAGTTTCTCGTCATGGAATCGCTACAATCATCGTCAGTGGCAATCACGAGACTCCGAGATTGTCGACTAGCCTCAATCCGCTTGCTCTGCTTGGAGAGATTGAGGGAGTGCATGTTGCGCTCGAGCCAACCACCTTTAACGTGGATGATTACGACTTTGTGTGCGTTCCGGCCCCCGCGGCATTCGACGAGATTCGCAACCTCTTTGGACCACTACTGTCGATTGCTCTGAAGGACTCCAAATCCGCGAAGAAAATTTCGTTCATTGGCGAGTGTGTAGACGCGAGTCAGATACCTTCGGCGTTTCAATATGTGGCGCTCGGTCACATGCACAAGTTCCAACAAATCAAGCAAGACAATATGCCAATTTTCTATTCGGGCTCATCCGAGAAACATGAGTTCAGCGAGGAACATGACGACAAGTTTGCTCTCATCGTCGATGTTGAAGACGGCGTGGAGGTGTCGCCGGTTAAGCTGGCAGTGAGGAAGATGCTGACAATTGTAGACCAGGATTGTTCCGGACTATCCGCTCCCAAGATCACCCGATTGGTACAAGAGCAGATCGAGAAGCACAAGGGCACCATAGCCGATGCGCTTGTAAGAATCAAGCTGGAAAACATAGAGGTTGGCCAGAGCCGACTCATTGACTGGGAGGGAATAAAGACTCGACTGAACCAGGAGAGAATCTTCGACCTCAGGCTTCAGCCCAGGACGACCGTATCGCTACCCGAGTCTTCGAGCTTGGGGGCCGAGTATATTCTTCCTCCTTCGAAGGAACTTGAACTCTACGTCAGGGGCAAGAAACAGTATCGAGGGAGAATGGAGCTCCTTCTGAAGCTAGGAAACGAGGTTATCAAAGAAGCTGCGGAGGCCCTTGGGACTGAGACTTAAGCGGGTAACTTTCAAGGGATTCATGAGGTTCAAGAATTCCTTCGAGCTTGCATTTCCTGAAAACCAGGTCACTCTTATCGCTGGCGAGAACGGAGCCGGCAAAACCTCCATCCTAGATGCGATATGCATCTCTCTCTACGGGAAGACGTTTAGAACCTCCGGAAGGACAAGCTCTGGTTACCTAAGAGTCAACGATCTTGTCAATCATGAATCAACCAAAGCTATCATCAGAGTCGAGTTCGAGAATCATGGACACAACTACGTAGTGACTAGAGACATTACTCAGAATAGTTCTCATGGAGAACTATTCGAGGACGGGGAGTCGAAGGCATTAGGCCAGCGGGTGTATGAGTACACAAGAAAAAGAGCGATTGGGCTTGACTGGGAAGGCTTCAGGAAATCCACAATCGTTCTTCAGGGCGAGATGAGTTCACTTACCGAGCTTGAGCCCGGCAAAAGAAAAGATGCATTCGTAATCCTGTTCGGTCTCGACAAGTACTTCGACTATGAGAAGCGAGCGCAAGAGAAGGCGAAGGTCAAACAATTTGATGTCGATAAGGTTGAGGAAGCAAACAAATTACTGTCGTCGGATATTCAAAGGATTCCTGAAGCTAAGCAACAGATTCGAGATTCAAAGCGAAAGGTGGTTGCTCTTCAAAAGAGGAAGCTGATATTATCGGAAAAGGTCGACCGAAAGAAGAAGGAGAAGGATGGTCTAGAAGGCGACTATTCACGGTTCATTATGGTAGACGAGAAACTTAGCGGGCTCAACAACCAGATAAGAGATTCCGGCGCAACCGAGAGAAAAAATGAACGGGAACTCAAGGAGCTACAGAATCTTGAAGGGAAACTGCCCAATCTCCAAGCGTCGTACAACGAATTCTTGTCGCTTGAGGGCAAGTTCTCGATGATAAGGCCAGTCAGTTTGGAATACTACCGATTGGAGAAGGACATCTCTCAGAAGGTTTCATCTCAGAAGAGAGTAACAAAATGGCTCGGCGAGATCGTAAGTGACATTGCCCAAACCGGGCACGAAATCTCGTCTCTGAGAAAACAGATTCCGTCTCTCAGAAGGGTGAATGCGGTAGACAATGCTTTGGAGAGAATCCAGAAGGGCAAAAGTAGCTTGGAGAAACGTGAAGCCGAATACTCGGCTGAAATCAAACGAATCGGTGACTCTATCTCTAGCCTCAAGACTGACCTAGAGCGGGTCAAGGACAAGAGTGAGTGTCCCGTTTGCCTCCAAAAGATAACTGACCCTGAGGAAGTGAAACGACACTATTCAGATGAAATCAGCAATCTACTCTTAGAGAAGCAAGAGAAAGTAGGGAAGCTTAAGGCCGCAAGACTCAAGCTTGAAGCCGTCAAGGCCAGCGCTACAAGGCTGAAAGCAACTCTCAAAGATCTTCAGCAACGCTCCGCCAAGAGAGGCGAGGTGAAGCGAGAACAACGAAGACTGTCAACCCTAAACAAGCGGAAAATGGCAGAGAAGACGGAAATTGGGAAGCTGAAAATCCAGATCCGCGAGACGCGTTCGGAACAAGCGAAACTATCTTTCAATCCAAGTCAATATGATGAATTGGACAGTCGGATTCACCAGCTACGCAAGCGCAAGGTCGCGGAACAATTTACTAATGCGAAGACAAAATTGAGCAGGCTACCAGGAGTCGAAGAAGAGCTTTCCGAATCTCGAGACCGAACATCGAACCTTCGTAGTGAGAGAGGCCATTGGGTTGCTGAGCTGAACAAGTTTGGAAAAATACAGGTGCGATACGACAAAGCGAAGGCACATCTTCAACGGGCTCAAGAAGTCTTGAATGAGAATAACAATGAGCTTGCGGCGGGCCTCAAAGATAGAGAACACTTGGAAAGCAAGCTGAAAGAGCTTCTCGAAAAGGAGCGTATTCTGGAGGACAACAAGGGCAAGATCCGCAGGTTTGGCGAGGAGCGAATCGTTCTGGAGGAGTTGAAGGATGTCTTCGCGAGTATCCCTGAGAATATCCTGCGCAGATTGAGACCTTCCATCGAAAAGGAGGGCACGGATCTCATAAACGACCTCTCCAACAATGAGCTAACTGCTCTCAACATAGAAGAGGAAACACTGAACGTGGCGGCGACGATAAATGGACAGGTCAGGGCGATTCACTATTTCTCTGGTGGCCAGAAGACCAGAATCAGCATGGCGCTTCGCGTTGCGATTTCGAGGATACTGAGTAAGTTACCCCAGACGGAAGAGCACGCATTTGCGGTGATGCAAACGCTGTTTGTTGATGAGGGCGATTTTGGCAATTTGGACGAGGCTGGCATTCGCGAAGCAATTGCCGTAGTGCGAAATCTTACGAAGGAGTTTAGCCGGGTTATTCTAATCAGTCACATCGACGACATAAGGGAAATATTTCACGGATACACCGTCGAGGTCCTCAAGACCAGTGCGATTGAAAGCGGAATCAGGATTCCTGGGATCGATGAGCTTGAGCGAGAACAGCTTGTAACCCGATAACATATGACACCGATAGAATTGGCAGAGTCCTTTCTTCCACACAAGCTCGTGGCTGAAGGAAAATGACAAAGCGAAGGGTCGCTCGGGGAATCGGTACGTATCATTGACAGAAAAGCAACCCAAGTTGATCGGAAAGATTGACATCACACTGAGGCTACTTCAGCTCGTCGTATCAACCGCTGCGCTTGCTTTAGGCCTTTCGTCGTACATTATAGGGAACAGCGCTCTTCTCTTGCTCAGCATTCTAGTAGTTGCGGTAGTTGTGCTATTATCTGCCGTTGATTGGGAGAAAAGTACGTGGTATCGAAGGGTCAATGCACTGGAACGCTTGAAACTCCAAGTGGAGTTCAGCCAGCCACCGCTTAAAGAGACGTTGAAAAAGCTCTATCGGTCAGGCCTGGAAATGAACTATCAATACGCTCTTCTTGAGCGAAGAACTGAGCTAGCTAGGCGCTTCAAAGAAAAGCTGGACCCGCTGTAGAAACGGTATCCTCGGCGCCGCCAAAAGCAACTCCCGAGGAAGTACCCAATAGGGGGTAGCAAGGTGCTTTCACATGTTATCTGAAAAAATGAGAGGGCTTGGTCGAGTCGGTACCGTAACCTGCCTCTCGTTCAATTGCGTCTTTACGGGCCGCTACCTCTATCATGCTTGACGTTCTCGTCTCCCGAGAGCGAAGGGATCCAATTTGGCTGGAAGTCCCCTCTTATACTGTAATTATATTTTGACCTATAAGCTATGCTTAAATAGCAAGGAGGTAATAACTGTCCTTTAGTAGTGGAATTAAGTGTGAGATATTTGGTCGATGTCTCCCCAGAGATTGCGGAGGACATGAACAAGCATGTGCGCTCGGGGAAGTACAAGTCTGTGCAAGATTTCATTCTGGCCGCGCTTCAGAACCAGGTCTATATCGAGACCGAGAACACCAACGGGGACTCTGAGACCACTGCAACGACGGGCCTTACTAACCTGCCAATGGCTTCTACCGCTAGCCTGCCGCCGAAAACTGACGCGGCACGGCTCCTTCTGAAACCCGAACCTTCGGACGTCAGGACCGTCCCAGTAGGAAGTGTTCCACGCCCGAGCTATCTATGGGGTCAGTACAATAGACTCTTCCCTGTCAAGATTGTCGTCAGGGTTGCTGCAAATCTTTCCGGGCAAAATGGCTTCGGGTACGTCCCGCTGGGCGAACTTCAAGAAAGGACAGCAGAGATTGCTCGTGAGATGGGTCGCACAATCCTTCGGAATGACCGATTGCTAGGTCGGAAAAGGGGAACCATAATCTCGGCAGCCCTTCCAATAGGTAGGGACCAAGACAAAGCAAAGACCAGGTTCAAGAATCAGTTTGTTGGTTTTCTAGCCAGGAGTAGGGTCGAAGGCGCGGCTCCTGCTCTAAAATTTCTGGACATAGTGCGAAACGACAAGAATTTAGTTCAAGTGGGTCTTACCGACTTCGGACTTCGGTTCGCGTCTCTCCTAAATCCCATAATTGACAGAGACGACTATTCGACAGCATTCTCCCTTGAAGAAATCGATTTCCTCTTGAATCATATCGCCTCAGAGGTACCCGCGGAGGCGAAGTTGATCCAGCTCGTTCTCGATGGTGTGCACCGAGGTGTCGCTACACCAGAGAAGCTGAACGACTTGGTGAAATCCCGCAACGCTGAGTGGAACGAGAGCGAAGCAATAGCGATGAGGTCCGGGATCGTGAGTAGAGTGTCTGAGTTAGGTCTTTTGGAGAGACGCAAGGACGGTGTGAAAGTAACCTATCTTCTTAGCGAGTCTGGCAACAAGTACCTAAAGAAACTCAATGGGATCCCTGAAATTGTCTCTCGGTTTTCAACCCAGGGAGTCGAAGCCTAGAAAATGACTACTAGTCGGAGTGGCGGACGCGGTGTTCTTAAGGGATGGAGTCAGCGATAGAGAACACGTTGGTCCGAGCTCTCCAAGAGCTGAAAATCGCTACGTACGATTCCGTCAGATGGTTTGACCGAACCTACACCGTCGACTCATACAAGAAAGCACTCTGGGATATGGAAGCCAAGGAACATGTCAAGCGAAGAGTCTTCCACACTGGGAAGACTGAACGATACGTCTGGTTCCTGCCATGGTACGAAGAGGATGCGAATGACAAGATCGAGGAACTGGTGGAGGACATAGTTGCCCACCTAGGCAAGTCGCCTTCGACGCCCGGAGAGCTTAGACAATATTTCAGGGAAAAACATCCTGCCTATCACCAAATTGGGTACTTGGCGCTCAAGGCTGCCGTTATCAGTGGGAGAGTCCGTCAACACATGTTCAATGACGGAATACCGAAAATACTCTACGACCTTCCGGAAACGAACGATCTTCAAAACCTAGAGTCACACATCCTGCAGTCAGTTAACGACACCGGCTTTGCGTTCGCACAAGACCTCGGCGAATCGCTGAAAATTTCGCGGCCCCTTGCCTACACCTTACTTGCAAAGCTTGCGTATGATAGCAAGATAACCCGATTCAAGGTCGCTTGGAATTACCTGCGAAACGTGCCTATCTTCGCATATTGCAAAGAAGGGTATGAAGCAAGAGCAGTTGCTAGATATCGCCAGCTCATTCAAGAGAGGCTTGTCCAACGAAAGCGAGACCATCTCGTAGAAGATTACTTTTCCAAGTTCAAAGCCGCGACCGCCACTTTGAGAGCGGATGAATCACTTGCCGAACTGGCTGGCTCCTACTTCGAGAAACTGTTGAAGTCTGGATTCGTGAGAGGGCGAGAAACGGCAGTTGTTGCTTGGAGCGCATATTTCCTTGCGAGCAAGATACTCAGGCAGGGGATCACTCCTGGCGACATTGAATCTTACGCCCAAATGGGGAAGACTCCTAAACCAAACAATTCAAAACGCAGCTGGCAGAGAAAGACGACCCTCTTATTGACTACGGCTAAAGACGCAAACGATTTTTTGGAGTTAAGCGCTCCCGACCTCTATTCGCGTCCGAGCGACTACCTCGAGAAGATTGTTGCTAAAATGAAGCTCACGGAAACCCTTGTGAGTTCAAATGGTCTCACCCGAAGAGAAGAACTCTTGCAAGAGACAACTAATTTCATTTCTAAGCTTCCAAGGGAAGTGTTCTTCGGAAAGCGGTCCGAGAGCCTCGCTGCCGCGGCTCTCTACATGGTTGCATATCGGCTAGGAATCGTTGAATGCACACAAAACAGGATATCTGAAGCCTCCGATGTGACTGAAGTCACACTTCGAAATACGATGCACTAGAAGAGATCCAGCGATCGAGCATTCAGAATGCCATGGCCCGTTTGTTCGGTCGAGTGGACGGGAATGAGAAGGAGGGAAGTGCGAATTGAGCGCCGAAGGAACAATTAGGTATCACTTCATTTTCAACAATGAGCACGACGAACTACTTGATCGATTACAAAAGAAAACAGGGAAGGACAAACACGTGCTCATTAGAGAAGCACTCCGACTCGCGCTCTCGAAGAGCCTCGTGCCAGCAACCTATAGATGGAATAAGACGGACAACCGGTCATTCCATGTGAAACTACCTGCAGAGGATGCCGCTACGGCAAAGAAGTCTTGGAAGGGCAGACTTGCTCCTCTTGCGGTAGCAGGAATTATCGAAATGACAAAGGCTGAGAATCTACAGAAGATTGAGGTCGATGACATCCGTTCGTTGAAGGAAGATTTGGCACGAACCACCCAACGACTCGAGTCTCTGATTCAGACGTTTTCGACCGAGCAGGCACCTGGAGAGATTACTGATAATGCGGCGGCCGCACTGGCAGTTAGAGCCACTCTCAGAAGACTAATTGCGCAACTTGACTATTTCAAAAGGGGAACCGACAATGACAGGAAGAAGTTCCGTGAAACAGTGGACCCGGTGGAGGTAGGTTACGTTACTTCCATTTTGAGAGCACTATTTGACGAGGACGGCTTCCAAAGATGGATGCTCGCGACCGATTATGTGAGGAAAGACAAGAGATGATTGAGGGTTCGCTGAAAATAGGCGACGAAGAATATGCTATTGACCTCTTGTCCAAAGTTCACGCTGGTGATCCAAGGCGACCTGTAAAGGAGTTGGTTGAGAACAGTGCTGACGCATTCGCCACGTCGATTATTGTTGTCGTTAACAAGCGAGCCTCTGACCCATACATAATGTGTCGAGATAACGGCATTGGGATGCGTCGCGAGACTCTTCACAAGCTTCCACAGAATATCGCTAACTCAATGAAGAGAAAGATGAGGGAAGGCACGCGCGGCGTTCACGCAATCGGACTTTTGGGCTTCAAAACGATAGGAGAGAAGCTCAGAATAGTGACTAGGGCAAAAGGGTCAGCAGACACGAATGCTCTGGAGTTCGATGGTCTGAAACGCTACAGAGAGATTCCTGTCGAACGTCCTCTTGATGAACAAGGGACGGAAGTTTACATTTACGGAATCGACAGGGAGAAGGGGCTTCTCAACGCCGAGCGTCTAGTAGAGTATCTTTCGGAAGAATTCGAGAGCGACCTTCTAGATAGCAAATTCAAGCTTGAAGTGCATCAAGACGGGCGGAAAATACCTGTCACGCGTGAGCGAATGGCGAAAGGAACGGCGATCATAGACGGTAGAAAAATTTCTACACCATTTGGAGACGTTGTTGTCAGAATCTATTACGGTGGAAGGGGCGGAGTGGCCCTCACGAGGAGGGGTAGCACGGTCGTTAACAATATCTCCAATCTTCCTGATCTGGGGAACGATTTATGGAAGTCAGGAAAAATAAGTGGCTCCATCAGTTTCGATTCACTAAATGTTTCGGCTGACAAGAAGAGCCCCATTAGAGATGATAGATTCAAGGCGTTACTCGGAATGATCAAGGAATTGGAACCCGAGGTTGAGAAATGGGTTAAGGAGATGGAGGAAACTGAGAGCCAGAAGTCGAGGGAGCGCCTCTACAAGTACCTAGCTTCAAGAATGGATGAGGTTCTGAAACAGCTGAACTTCGATCGGGT
>WNGG01014353.1_pt1 | contig 13171 bp, 15 predicted proteins | sample 5400661 | NCBI WGS metagenome assembly WNGG01 (sample SAMN13153372, study PRJNA577476) | soil metagenome | isolation source: 100 cm soil or saprolite under Garry oak tree replicate 1 | place: USA:California | collected 2016-06-15
TTTAGCAGATGCTTGAGGGTGGCCAGTAGCGCCTGAGCGTCATGGTCTGGAACCAACGCATCGACACCGCTGGGGAGATCGGAACCAACAATTTTTCCCCGCTCCACCAAAACCACACAGGTTTCGCCGTATGAGCTTGAGTGATTGCGCCACCGACCAGCCTTCCGTCTGGATGAAGTGCTCCTGGTCCAGGATCCGGCGTCCCGGATTGTTCACACGGTGTGCGGGAAGACAGCCATCCTCTTAATATTTTGCCTTCAGGCCGCTCCCAGAGCGTTACGCGCTTAGTTAGTATCGTTGTGGCTCCAGGCGCGAACGTAGACAAGCGCAAACTCCGATCCATTACCGCGAGGCTTGATAGCCAGGATCCGCTGATTGTTTTCCGTTCCGACTTTCAGTTCTTCTTTGTATTCATGGCCGGGGCCGTTGTGATCGTCGCAAGTGACTTCGGCGTCCTTATCGTGGTGGTGGAAATCCATACTGAAGCCGCCGGTGCAGTCCATCACCCTACCGTACTTGCCCATGTCCTTGCGATAAAAGGCCAGCACTTTGTCCGAGGGGTCATCGGATTGAAACTTCAGGGCGACCACTTTCAGGCCGAAAAGAGAGCTGGAAATATTCACGTTAGCGCTGTGGTGGCGGTCGTCATCATCGTCTTTTGTGGCGCGCGCGCCCGGGTAGAGGGCAAGGCCGGTGTCTTTTATGTCCGTAGCGCCCTCTTTTACACTGAGCGAACCAAAGGGCGTGCGGATGTCGACGTCGTCTTTTCTGCCGTTATCTTTCTCATGAGTGGTGACAGAGCAGCCGGTGAACGCGACAAAAGAGAGCACGATAGCTAAGGCGAGATGGATGACTGGTTTAGGCATGGCTGATCCCTCCTGGCAGAATGGAGTGCTTATACCCCTGACTGATAATACGTCGGCGCCCAGGGAAAAGTTCCAGGTTGTTGAGGTCCTGTTCCGCGGAAGCAAAGGGATGCGCTGGCGAACCCTCTCTCGTTTGCTGGAGACGATCACAAATCGAAGTTACCGATTATTCGGCGTCTGGTTTTGCGCCGGACAGGCGTTTTCTCAGGAATGCAATTTGTCCCGTGTGGTGCGCCTCATGCTCGCAAACGTGGAACCATTTGCAATAATTGTTGGTTGGACCCCAGGGCCAGTCCTTGTCGACGGCCATGAGCCAAGCGTCATCGCGCTTGTGGAATTCCGCCAGCGATTTGGCGCGGGTCTCCTGGAGGATTTTCAGGTAATAGTCCAGGTCGTGGCCCTTGATCGTTTTCCGGCCCGCGTCTCCCAGATTCATCGCCGGATCCCATTGCTGCTTCACGGAGTCGGGCCAGATGCCCCACTTTTTGCCTTCGAAGGTATGGAGTTGGTAGTAGGTCTCAGTGGCTGCGAGAAGGAGCATCAGGGCGCCGGTCAATGAGGTAGTCCAGATCGGATACCGTCAGGTTCTTGGTTGCATTGATTACACCGTTGCCCTCGCGCATCCATGTGAGCATGGAAACGAACGCTCCCACCTGCGGCGCGTATCCCGATTTCGGGCCAATGATGTTGAGATTTGAGTCGCTTGCCTGGGCGGTTTCCGGCAGGAAGAGTCCTTCAAACAGACCGGCGAATCCGGCAGTAAGAGCGGCGGACCCTTTTAGAAAGTTTCTACGATCGGAAAAGCATTCGATGGCGAAGTTCTTGCCGGCGTGGGGGCCCTTTTTGCTTGCTGCCATGGCTGTCTCCTTCAATACTAAGACCTCGAATAAAGCACCAGAATCATAGGGGTCTAACGGGCAAAGACCTCGAATAAAGCACCAGAATCATAGGGGTCTAACGGGCAAAGACCTCGAATAAAGCACCAGAATCATAGGGGGTCTAACGGGCAAGTCAATTTCCTCAGAGAAATGGCGGTCTCAGGCATGTACCATTGGCGATGGGCTGTCCTGCAATTTTTCCGGCTGGAGCTTAAAGTAAAACGTTGCTCCACGATCTAGTTCCGCATGTGCCCATATGCGGCCCTGGTGCTTCAAAATGATGCGTTGCACGGTCGCCAGCCCCACACCGGTCCCCTCAAATTCGTCATGGCGATGGAGTCTCTGAAAAGCGCCAAATAATTTGCCGGCATACTCCATGTCAAAGCCGACGCCGTTGTCGCGGACGAAAAATACGGACTCGCCATCCTGAGACGTTTCGCCGACGGAGATCACGGCATGGCTGCGCGAGCCCGTGAATTTGACCGCATTAGCCAGCAAATTCCAGAACACCTGCATAACCAGGCCGCGATCACACTCGATTTCCGGCAGGGGCGATACGTCAAACGTCACCTGGCGGCCAGAAAGTTCGCTCTCAAAACCCGCGATCACCTCACGGACGACCGCATTCAGGTCGGTCATCTGGAGCTTCAGTCCGTGCTCGCCGAGGCGGGCAAAACGCAACAAATCGTCGACGAGCCGTTGCAGGCGGACCACGTTTTTCTGAATCCGATTCACGTAGCCAAGACCGGCGGGAGTGAGCTGCCGCGAGTGTTCTTCATGCAGGATTTCAGAGAAGGCGGCAATGTAGCGCAATGGAGCGCGGACATCATGGGAAACAGAATAGCTGAATGCTTCGAGCGCCTTGTTGCGTTCTTCCAGCTCGGACACGCGGACATTAAGTTCCGCGTTGAGACTGCCAATTTCCTGCTGCGCGCGCCTCCGGTTGGTGATGTCGCGGAGAAAGGCGTTGAAGTAATCTTTGCCATCGCGCTGCACGCGGGTGATTGAGAGCTCAATGGGAAACTCATGTCCATTGCGATGCAGGGCAGACAACTCCAACCGCATGCCCAGGACCGGACCCTCACCGGTCGCCAGAAAATGCTTCAATCCGCGCAAGTGCGATTCGCGATGCTGGGGAGGAATAATGGTTGCATGCAGCGGCTGCCCTATGGCTTCAGCGCGGGGCCAGCCGAACAGCTCCTCGGCTTTGGGGTTCCAGTCAGAGATAATGCCGCCGGCATCGATGGTTATAAATGCGTCGGTCGCCGCAGTGATGATCTGCCGCGTATGCTCTTCACTCTGGCGCAGGCGGCGGTAAAGAGAAGCGATGATAACTCCAATGGCGAATGCCAGCGCAACAAACAATACGGCGATGAAAGCGATAGGGCGTTCAATCTTCCAGATGGCAGCATCAATTTCCCGGGCAGGGATTTCCACCAGCACACCCCAGCCCAGAGAAGACAGCGGATGCCTACTCACAAGCACTTGCCCCCCGTCCTGCCAGAGAAACTCAGTACCGTCCTGTCCGGCAAGAATCTTTTTCACCTCGGGGTGGCTGCTTGCATCGCCGAGCACGCCGAGATTGGCGATGCCGGAGCCAGCCAGAACGGTCCCGTTCTGGTCTACCACAGCGATCCACTTCATGTTGGCGGGCGCAATGGCGCGCATCCAGTTGGTGACTGTATCGACGGTATAAGTGGCAGCGAGGACACCGGAGGGCTGGTGAGGATTTATCGGTACCGCAACGATTACGGCCGATGTTCTCGTTCCCGCCTTCTGAGGGCCGGCGGCGGAGACGTAAGCGCTGCTGCGTTCCATTGCGGCGCTAAACCAAGCGGATGAAGCCACGCTCGTCTGAGTCTGGGCAGCGGCGTTGGGATAGCTGGCGCGCAGGTAGCCATTGGCGTCATAGATTGCGAAAGACGCAACCTGGCGTTTAAGTTCGTGCGCCATGCGCAATTGCGCAGTCAGGCGGGCCGTATCACCGCGGCTCCAGGTATCGAGCAAGACAGGATCGGCAGCCACCGACTCGAGCGAGGACTTCGCATCTGCCATCCGTTCTTCAATCACAAAGGCGGCGAGGTCCGCGGCCGGTCCGGTCTGTTGTAAGAGGCTTTTGGTAAAGGCTGCTCGCAGGAACCTATCAGCGGCATAGACGAAAAGAAGAAGCGGCAGGACGGAGCACACGACCAGCGTGACGTATAGACGCCATCGTTTTGCGGGTCGCTTCTTCCTGGTAAGTGTCACCTTGGATGGGTCCTTGGCATCAGACTTACGCAACTATGAAATAGGGCGGGGGCAAGATTTACGAGCATGATGGTAGCAGCTTCTTTGTGCCGATAAAGGTATTTTGCGTCTATTTCGAAATCCGTAAACATAAGATTTTTCTAAGGTTTAGCCGGATGAGGGTGATAGCGAGGAGGGAGAAAATGAGGTGGATCGTGATTAGACGATAGGCTCGTAATAGCGCTCGCCGGCGCAGCCGCGGCAGACGGTTTTGGCGCCGAGCTTGACCTCGCGGCGGAAATTGATGCCCTCGCCGCATTGCGCGCAAACAATCCGCTCACCTTTGTATCCGGGAAACTCCTCCGGGGGCAGCTCCACGTGGACCGACTGCGCCTGAAACAACTGGTCATCGGTCATCTCGCGATAGGCCAGCATCTGCTGCTGATTTTTGTTTTCAATTTCCGGGTGCATGCTTTTGGCCAGCGATTTGGAAGATTCGCGGGCAGCCACGCGAACGGCCTTGCCGGTTTCCACGTCGACAAAAGTTGCGGCGACCTTGCCCCAGTCGCGAAACTTGAGCGCGCGTTTGCCCAGGCGGCAGCCGGTAACGACCATCACGGCGTCCGTGGCGCAGCGGTCAATTTCCACAAAGGTGACGATGCGCTTGCGGTCTTTGCCCTGAGGCTCCAGTAGACCCAGCCGGGTGAGGCCGAACATGGCCATGCGCACGCCGAGCACCTGTCCGGCACAGAGATGGCCGTGCGCCACGGCAGCGTCATCGAGATATTCCTGCAGCGTCTTCATTGTTGCGGGCCCTCTTCTTCCCCGGCGTCAGGCTGTAGATCGGCACTGTGCGCGTGCACCACGAAGCTGGCCTTCTCCCCAGCGGCAGCTTGCGGCGGAAGAATCGCTATCGAAAGCGGGCAGGTTGAGCTGGGCCACGTGGCCGGTCTGGCGGTCAACGCTGATCCAGCCATCGAGCCGCCAGACCCATTGCTGGGGCTTTGGCGTCTCTTCCGGCAGAGCGTCATTGATGCGGTAAGCGCGCCGGACTACGAACAGGCGGTCGGTGATTTCATGGGCTGGGCCAGTGGTGTACTCGCGGGTGCGGCCATCGATGATCAACTCGCGCACCTTGACCGGCTGCGCTTCGCCGGAATCTGACCGGACCTCCACGGCACGCCAGTGCCCCAGGGCGACAGTGTGCGTTCTGGGAGCAGCAAGGCTAGTGCCAGCAAGCAGCAAAATGCTGAAGCAAAAGAGCGTCCGGGGCATGGTGGGCAATTATAAGACGTGAAGCTGGAAAGCGCAGAAGTTCCGGGAAGGACTTTCCGATAACACGGAATTCGACCGGCGAAATAATTAAAAAGGGGCGAGTTAGTGGTTGGGTTTATAAGCGCGAAATGCAGACAGGCCTTACTAAGGGCTGATGAGGCCGCCGGACGCCTAACGAAAAGCTCCTGCGAATTTTGTCACTTTTATTTTGGGACAATAAACCCTAAAATATAAGACTCCCCCCAATCTAACCACGTTTGCGGGTACGCCGATGTCGGTTTCCAAGCGGCGAACACTGGTGTATTTGTGCTTTTCAAGAAAGAACCCGAACATAAACAGGCGCGAGAGTTGCTCGATACAACCCTCGATACAAGTCTGTCCTCTCATTTAGCGATGGCACCCATATCGGAAAGGGCTAGGGAGGAGTATGGCCGCTATAAACAGCGGGCGCCAAAGATCCTGGTTGTGGACGACAAGCTGGATACGCTGCTGCTCCTTCGTGAACTACTTTCCTCCCGCGGTTATGACATCATCACAGCCACTGAAGCGGAAGAAGCCAAGCAGATGGTCCACACGGAAAAGCCCGAACTGGTGCTGCTGGATGTGGTGATGCCGGGCAAGTCCGGCTATGAGCTGTGCCGCGAACTCAAAGACGATCCTTATACCCGCCTGATTCCGGTAGTGATGATTACCGGGCTTTCTGACCGCGACGACCGCGTGCGCGGCATTGAAGCCGGCGCCGACGATTTCCTGAGCAAGCCGCTTTACCCTGAGGAGCTGTTTGCCCGGGTAAAGTCACTGCTGAAGCTGAAAGAGTTTACCGACGAACTGGAAAATGCCGAGGCTGTGCTGGTGGCGCTGGCGCTGGGCATTGAGTCGCGCGACCCGTATACCGGCAACCACTGCGAGCGGCTGGCCCATTACGCTGCTGACCTGGGACACCATATTGGCCTGGATGGCGATAGCATCATCGCGCTGAAGCGCGGCGGCTATCTGCACGATCTGGGCAAAGTCTCGATTCCGGACGACATCCTAAAGAAAGGCACGCGCCTTACTGCGGGCGAATGGGACATCATGAAGCAGCACCCGGAGATCGGCGAAACGATCTGCCGGCCGCTTAAGTCTTTTCGCAACGTGCTGCCCATCATCCGCCATCACCATGAGCATTGGGACGGCAGCGGCTATCCGGACGGGCTCACGGGATATGGCATTCCGCTGCTGGCGCGCGTACTGCAGGTAGTGGACGTGTATGACGCGCTGCGCACGGCGCGTCCTTATAAGCCGGCGCTGACCCATGAAGAAGCCGAGCGCACGATGATAGATGAGTCAGCCAAAGGATTATGGGACCCGAACCTGGTGCCCGAGTTTTTTGCGATGCTCAAAAAGAAAGAACAAGCCGCATGAGCCTGGCGGTAGAGTTCCCCTTGTCGAATTCTGGTTTGCAGGCGGCCCAGCCGCAATACAGCATTGTTGTACCTGCTTATAACGAGCGTGCGCGCATTGGCGGAACGCTGGAGCAGGTGCTGGGACATTTGCGCGAGCAAAAATGGAGCGCCGAGGTGGTGGTGGTAAACGACGGCTCGCGCGACGATACCGCCGGCTTCGTCAGCCAGTTCGCGGCGGAACATCCAGAGGTGCGGCTGATCGAAAATCCCGGCAACCAGGGCAAGGGCTATGCCGTGCGCAACGGAGTGCTGAATGCGCGGGGCAGGGTGATCCTGTTTACTGACGCCGATCTGTCTTCACCAATCACGGAAGCCACCAAGCTTTTTGCCGCGCTGGAAAAAGGCGCGGAAGTGGCCATCGGCTCACGCTGGCTCGACCCGTCACTGCAATTCCAGCGGCAGTCACTGAAAAGGCAGATCATGTCGCGGGCGTTCAACATCTTTACGCGAGCGGTGCTGACCTTCCCTTACCATGACACGCAGTGCGGTTTTAAGGCATTCACGCGGCGCGCGGCGCAGATGATCTTTCCGCTGCAGAAAATCAATCGCTGGGGCTTTGACGCGGAAATTATTTACCTGGCGCACCACATGAAGCTGGAAGTGGCCGAAGTGCCGGTGATCTGGGGCCACGACGAGCGTTCCAAGATCCATCCCTGGCGCGACGGATTTTATATGGGACTGGACACGCTGAAGATACGCTGGCTGTCATTGACCGGCGGGTATAGAAAGCCGGCGGAGAAGTAAGGTAGGCCCAAGGAATCTTTCTTGGATAACTCCTCCTCTCGAAGACCAGATCAGTGGCATTTCATCACCACCCCACCCCCATACTTCAACTAGGACTCCAAAAGCCTTATACCACTCATCCCAGATTGGCGTAGGTTTGCCGACCCCTTTCCATTCCGATCAGTGTCATCCTTGTTAATCAGTGGCTTCTGGGTTTTGGTTCTCAATTCTCGCAATCGATCCCCCTACCCCTCCCCTGGTGATCCCAGATTGGCGTAGACTTGAAGGGGGGTCATCCCAAGCCATCCCAGATTGGCGTAGACTTCAGCAATTGCATCCCATTTGGCGTGGGTTTCGGTGCTGGGTCACTAGATGTTTAGTTGTCAAAGATCGCCGAACAGCCCGCCTGGACGGGACAGGTTATTTCCCGGATTCAACCACTCTCGCACATTATATCGTGTTTTGTTCGCTTTTGTCAAGAAAATTCTTGCGCTAAATTCGCTTCTTAGGTTTTTCTCCGCGTTCATTCTTATGGCAGCACTCGACTGGTCTCAATATCCGGCAGTGGAAAGCATCCCCGGCAGAGTAAGCGGTGCATGGGTCTTTCGCGGTACGCGCATGCCCGTAGCCACGGTGTTCGAGAACCTGGAAGCGGGCGCCAATATCGATGACATCATGAAATGGTTCGACGTGACTCGGGAACAGGTCACGGAAGTGCTGAATTTTGCCGCGCGTAGTCTTGAGGCCTCAGAGTTCCTCTGAGAGACCAATCGACGAGGCGTTGCGCAATAACACTATTTGGGAATCGGCAGGCAAGATTGCCCAGCCCTGGATTGCGATTTCCTTTATTTCACAGATTGGTGACTCGTACTTCATTATGGGAATAAATGTGTCTTTCCCTCGATAAATTGCCTTATACGGATTTGAACGAGGTGCTCCTGAATTACATTGAGAAATAAATATTCGGCCCGCCCGGTTAAGTCTCATAAGTGATCTAGTAGCAGCTACGATTTGCACGAGCGAATCACCGCGCCGTTGGTAACGGGCCGCAAAATTGCGCCCCATTTCGCTCGGACTATTTTCAGTCCCCGGCCAAAAAAACGCGAACTGATCCAACAATGCTACAAACTCAGATTCGGTAAGACTGTCCAGATGCTTGACATGCCCATATTTAAGGGCCTGTTGATCATTCAAGATAAAGTTTCCCATTGGAGTCTCGACTAGTTCTCTAGTCTGTCGCTTAGCCGAGGGATGATGCAGGCCTGCAAAGATACGAATTTGGCCGGACGAAAAGATCGCTTGGAATCGTTCGATTTGGTGATGATTGTCTGCTGGCCCATAGTGATACAGTCGAGGAAACTTTGCTGCAATGCGATCTTGGATTGTTCTTGCCATAGGCGAATCCAGCTTAAGCATGGTTTTCGATCATAATACTTCCGATCATCTCCTTTTTTGCGCTCCGCTTCGCTTCGCGCAAGCCGGCGGCAGCGAGGAAATTTCTTCTGGCAGACCTCTACGGCACGACTCCGCGGGCCTTCGGTCGCAAGCTCCCTCTGTCCTAAAACGCTAAAGTCGTGCCCTGACACTTGTCTTCTATTGCTGAGCAGAATTCTAGAATGTCACTTTTCACGGCGACGGCCGTTCTTCCGCCGTTTCTTCACGCTAAAGCGTGAAGAAGAAACCTTCTGGAAGCTGTATTCAGCCTTTGCCGCCGGGCTTATGTCCAGCTATGATGATTGCGATTCATGGCGAAGAGCATTATTCGGCGTACTATCAAGGCCATAGCGGTTGTCGCGGGATTAGTTTTTTGGCTTGTTCCGCCAACTAAAGGATTCAATGAACTTCTTGTGTTCATAGGATCCATGGTTGTACTTCTCATCTGTTTGGTCCTCTGGTTGCTGCTGTTCGGTGACGGGCACAATGGCTGGCGGCCCGAAAAGCCGGAGCAATAGATAGAGGACGCGCTAGCTAGACTTTCTGGTCTCAAGAAGCACAAGTCCCTCGCTCCTATTCGGACGCCTTTCCATTCACGCACAAACGCAGCGTGCGAATGCCCCAAACGCGTCCTCATCTATGGAACTCGAGATGACGGGTCTAGAGGGTGAGAATGCCAGTTCAACGGTCGTCGCGAAGTTCTCAAACACCAACGTAAAGTTCCGTTAAACATCCCGCAAATTTATTAGCATTGCGAATTAACCATCCTGACAATTATTAACCCTTGGCTTACCAGTGTTTTACGCCGAGGCGCGCCCATACGGGTCTAATCCTACAGAGGCCGGAAACACAGGATTTGAGAGGCCTTGGATAGTTCTGGGGGTTGGAGATGAAAATCTTAAAAAATAAATGGACGATTATTGGCGTGCTTGTGGCGGCCATTGGGCTGCTGACGGCTTTCAGCTATGAGAGCAAGAAGACGCCGCAATATTTCACGGAGAAGGTGCAGAAGGGCGACATACAGAACGTCGTCCAGGCTACGGGCAACGGCGGTGGGAATCTTCTTCGGATTTTATCCGGCGCGGAAAGCCGCCTTGCTGGACCCGATTGAAGCGTTACGGTTTGAGTAGGTCAACCCCCTTACTCAATAACGGATGGCCCGGTCCCTATGAAGAGACGGGCCATTTTGTTTGCCTTGTGAAATTTCGCTATCGCGCGACGAAATGAATGTGCGTCACTTAAGAGGGTCTGCGGAAGGCCGAGTTCGGAAGCGGAGAGATGGGCATGTCGAGCTTGCGGGCCAGGCCGCTCAAGACGGCTTCCAGTTCGAGCATGACGTCCTGATCAAGATCGGCCGCCGCGGCGTGCATGGCCGCCATGGGATCTTCCATCAATAGGACAGCATTGTCCTGGGACTTGCTGATCCACCGATCAAGCTGGTCATCGCATTGGCTCAGGGCTTGAAGAAGCTGCTCGGATTGAATTACAGGGGAAGTTCGCACCAAAGAACACCTCACATCGGTCTTCGATCTTTGATCTTGGTTTTTGGATGCTTAGACCCGGCCGATCGTGCTACCGGAACAAGAAAAAATCCCCAACTCTTGCCGGCCGCTCACGGAAGACCGGTGGCTTACAAAACCATACATTTCGATACAGGGCTTTGAGAATCGTTACAAGCCTTTCAAAACAATGGTCCTGGGCCGGGGTTTTAACCAACAGGAAGAAAAAGCCTAAGACCTGAGGCAAGCGTGGGGTTGAAAGCCGGGCCTGGCTGAAAATGGGAGGAATTATGAATCGTTTACGACTTATGTTAGTGGGTGCGGCGCTTATTACTAGCGGTTCGGCTTTGGCATCAGCCCAGGTACTGCAACAGGATGTGGCCTACCGCGACCGAGATCATGACCGCGACAGGGATCGGGACAGGGACAGGGACCGAGATCGCGGCCGATACAACAACTACCGGGTCTATCGCGACCATGATGGAGACCGCGACGACCGCCGAGTCTATCGGGACCGCGATGACCGCGGATATTACGGGCGCGGATATTACGGGCGCTATGACCACGACCGGCGCTATGACGGCTACAACCGGCGTTGGGATGGACGGCGCTGGCTCTACTGGAACGGTTACGGGTGGGTCTACTAAAAGATTGAGGTTAGCTCTTTCTGAGAGCCAAAGGCGGAACGTGCAAAAAAGACGTTCCGCCTTTTGTCGTTTGCAATAAGCCGATGATTACCCAACGTGGCTTCAAGAGAAAACGCCGTAGCGAAAACGAAAGATGAAGGGCGGCATTCTGCCGCCCGCCCCTCGTTAGCTCTATCCTCACTAACCAAGTCTACTGATGGCGGATATCGCCCGCTGCAACCAGCGAGCCATCAATTTCAATAAACAGCGCCCGGTTCGCATTCACCAGGTAGACAACCATGTTTTGCGTTCCCAGCGGGGTTTGCAAAGGCATGGTGGTGCGGCCATTTGCCGCAGCGTTGAATGTTCCAGAGAGCGGCTGCCCGAAAGTTATGGCGCCGCTGTTGTTCAGGTCGATAATGCCGGTGACTTTATTGATGCCATCGGCAGTGAATTCCGCAATTGAATCCAACTCCGCGCTGGTGGTGGCGCCGGTGAAGTTCATCCCGTAGGTCCCCTGCAGCGATCCACTGGTAAACGCGGTGGTCTGCTGTTGCAGCGCTGCCCCGCTGGTGAGGAACCGGACGTCAATTTCCAGCACCAGCACGCCGCCACTGGAGGGATACATAACAAAGTTAAACGTTCCCGCAGTGGTGGTCAGGGTGAGCGTGCCACGCCCGGTGGCGGCCATGGAATAGGCGCCGGTAAAAGTGGCATTAGTGGTGATCACACCAGCGTCGTTGAAGTCTTCAATGCCGGCAGTGATGTTGCCGGCCCCGTTGGAAGTCAGAACTCCGCCGGCAGCAAAAGGCGCTCCGTTCAGCAAATCTGCGCCCGCAATCGTGAAGGCGAAGGGCCCTGATACAGATGCATTGTTGAACGGGCCGGTCTGGCGGAAAGCTTCGCCTCCCAGCGCCGGGATAACGTCCGTCCCCACTACTTTCAGGTGGTTCGCATCGACAACGTAGTAGGCGAAGTGCAGCGCGCCTCTTGACGTATTCAAAGTGGCCGTGCCGCGGCCCGTAGCTGCTACGGGGATTGATCCGGTCACTGGATCATTCGTAGTGACAATGCCGTTGTCGTTGGAGTCGTCGATTCCGGCAGTCAGGGTGCCTGTGGTGTCAGAGGTAAAATTGCCGGCCACTGCAAGAGGAACGCCGCCCGTATCGATGCCTGAGAGGCTGAAGGCGAACGATCCGGCCAATGCCGTGTTGGAAAAGGCGGAGGTTGTCTGCAGATCAATGGCGCCGCTCCCGGTGGCGTTGGCGTCAAAACGGGTCACCAGCGCATGTCCGCCGGCAACCAGCACAAAATCGATGGTGGTATTTCCCGCGGGCGAGTTGAGGGTGGCCGAACCGCGGCCGTCGGCGCGCACCGTATATGTGCCGGTAATCGACGCGTTAGTTCGCACCGCGGCCCCGCTGTTGATGTCCTGCGTGCCGGACGTGATATGGCCGTTGCCATCGGCCTGGAAACTGCCAGCCACGGCCAGGAAGCCCCCGGCATCAGAGCCGGTGTAAGAGAACGCATACGGACCATTGAGGCTGGCGTTGGTGAATGTCCCTTGCGGTGTGGGGAAACTCAGATGGCTGCCGCCTCCGCATCCGCTTATAGCTATGAGAACGATGAAGGTGGCAACAAAGAGAGGAAAACGTCTGCTTGCCCGCATGATTTCTACCTCGCGCGTATCGAAAGGATTATGACATCGAAATGTGTTCCGGAACTCGTGGCGTGCAGCCCCTTGTATAGCAGGGGTAACACTGAAACAGCCTGCTAGTTGCGAAAAGCAGGCGGTCGTGCCCTTACTTTGGTCTCTGCTCATTCAGGACTTTTGGCTTTTGGGATATGTCGCCTGATGTGATGCTCAAGGCAGCAGCTTCGGCTATCGCGAGCAGGGTAAAGTTTTGTTAAACAGCAGACCCAATTTATAATAGATGATTAGTTGACCCCATAATGTTCCTGGAGTTTTCCATATCATGATTAAGTTTTTGCAGAGCGGCAACAAGGCCGCAAAATACATCCTTGCCGGATTCCTTTTGATTCTGGCTGCCAGCATGGTGACCTACCTTATTCCCGGTTTCACGGGAGATACCGGCGCCAAGGAAACCGGCGTAGTTGCCAGCATAGGCGGCCGTGAAATTCACCGCGAAGAGATTGCCAGGCTGGTACAGGCGCAGGCGCGGGGAAACCAGATCCCGG
>WNGG01006331.1_pt1 | contig 13170 bp, 6 predicted proteins | sample 5400661 | NCBI WGS metagenome assembly WNGG01 (sample SAMN13153372, study PRJNA577476) | soil metagenome | isolation source: 100 cm soil or saprolite under Garry oak tree replicate 1 | place: USA:California | collected 2016-06-15
CGCCGGTATATGCATATAGTTTAGCGGGGTCATAATCTGGGCATCGAAGCAGTGTCGAGACACTTCATCTGTTGGGCTTCTTAAGGTCGTTTGCATGCTGTTCGCAAACAATGGCAGCGATGGGAGCTGCCAAAGCTTTTTCACTTTAGAAAAGGAGACAACATGGCAAAGACCGTTGCAACCCTCCTCGGCATTGTGTTGATTATTGTGGGAATCGCCGGCTTTTTCAACGATCACCTCCTCGGCGCTCACTTGGGTAAAACCCATAACGTCGTCCATATCGTGACGGGCTTGATTTCATTCTATTTCGGAATGAAGAGCCCGAGCGCCGCCAAGAGCTTTTGCATCGTCTTCGGAATTGTTTATGGGTTGCTGGGCGCAGCAGGGTACATCGTCGGAACGGAGCCAGATCATCTGCTCAACCTTCCGAAGCTGGCAATTCACACAAGAGACCATATCATTCACATTGCGGTAGGCGTACTGTACTTGATCGGCGGGCTGACGACAAAGACAGCAACCAAGGCGCCTGCAGACTGAACATTAACCGAGACGAGCGCTCAATCCCAAACTTTTCGCGCCAGACCTGAACGAGTCGCGGAGGCGGTGGAAGACTGCACGGCCGGGGTCTGGCAGGGTCACGTCTCTCGAAGGGAGGCGGTTTCTCGTTGAAACTCCTGCCTTTCGTTTGTTAGTCTTGGAATCGTTGGACGCTAACCCACCGGACGAGAGTCCGCTGACCTTGAATAGTACAGAATCCCCACGTGGATGCCACGCGAAGGTTCTGCTTCTAAGTGTTTAAGAAAAGGCGTTTCAAAATACCTTCCACGATTTTGCGCTACGGAAGCACTGTTCTTGCGGTCGCCGCCGCGACACTGTTGCGCTCGCTGCTGGACCCGGTGCTCGGCCCCGCAACTCCATTTCCCACTTACTTCGTCACGGCATTGCTGATCGCGTGGTTCGCCGGGCTGGGACCATCTCTTCTTAGCATCACGGCTGGAGGGCTCCTGGGCTGGTACCTGTTCATGGAGCCTAAGAATTCTTTTGGGATCGTTAACAGCGCGGAGGCTGTCAGGTTGGTGCTGTACTTCGTTCTCACCGGCAGCCTTGCATTTTTCATCGATGCGATCCACCGCGCGCGTCTGCGAGCGCGCAAGAGCTCGCTAGCCCTCACCGAGAACCGCGAACGGCTCAGGACGATACTGTCGAGCATCGGCGACGCGGTCATCGCTACCGACAGGGATGGCTACGTGACTTTTATGAATGGCGTGGCCGAAACGCTTACTGGGTGGACCGAGGAAGAAGCCGCCGGCAAACCGAGCAAAGATCTCTTCACGATCGTAGATGAACAAGCGAGCCCGCTAATGATTGCCCGAGGCGGTAAAGAAATACCGGTCGAGGAGAATGCGTCGCCTCTCAGAGACGCGTCGGGAAACGCCGTCGGTGAGGTGCTCATCTTCCGCGACATCAGCGAGCGAAGAAAAGCGGAGGTCGCGCTTCGAAAGAGCGAGCAGGAGCTTTCTGATTTCTTCGAGAATGCCAATAGCGGTTTGCAGTGGATCGGGCGCGACAGACGGGTCTTGCGAGCCAACCCTGCTCAGCTTTCGCTGCTGGGATATTCGCGAGAGGAATACGTCGGTCGAGACGCGGCGAGTTTCTACGTCGACCAGGAAGTCGCCGGCGATGTTTGGCAACGACTGCTGCGTGGCGAGACGATCACTGATCGCGAAGTTAGTCTTCAATGCAAGGACGGCTCGATCAAGTACGTGCTTCTGTCTTCAAACGTGAGGTGGGAAGACGAGGGGTTCGTATATGCTCGGTGTTTCAGCCGCGACGTGACTCAACGAAAGCTGGCCGAGCAAGCGCTGCGCGAAAGCGAAGAGCGTTTCCGCGCGATTGCCGATACAACTCCGGTGATGTTGTGGCTTGCGGGCGCTGACGGGTCGTGTACCTTCTTCAACCAGACGTGGCTAGACTTCACCGGACGCAGTATGGAAGGCGAGATTGGCTATGGCTGGGCCTTTAACGTTCATTCGGATGATCTCAAACGATGCCTTGACACATATACATCGGCGCTCGAGGCCCGCAGTGGCTTCGAAGTTGAGTATCGCTTGAGGCGGGTTGATGGCGAATATCGCTGGGTGCTGAACAACGGCGTGCCGCGTTACACAAAGGAAGGCGAGTTCATCGGGTTTGCCGGCTCGTGCGTCGACATAACCGATCGCAGACAAGCGGAGGAGGTGTCGCGCTTTCTTGCATCGCTCGTCGAATCAGCGGAATTTGCGATCATCGGAAAGACTCTCGATGGCATCATCTTGAGTTGGAACCCGGCAGCCGAACGCATGTACGGACACACCGCCGAAGAAGCAGTGGGCAAGCATATAGGTATTCTGGCGCCTCGCGACCAAACTGACGAGCTATCACGCATTTTCGAGTCTTTGAGGCGAGGCGAACCAGTATCTCACCTGGAAACCAAGCGGCGAACAAGGGATGGACGCCTCCTTGACGTTGCGCTCACGATTTCGCCAATTCGCGACGAGACTGGACAGCTCACTGGCGCCTCGACGATCGCACGTGATATCACCGAACAGAAACGAGTAGAGAGAGAGCGAAGCGTGTTTGCGGCGCAAGTTGAAAGCGAACGGCAGCGCCTGAACAACCTCGTAGCAAACGTGCCCGGCGTGGTGTGGGAGTCGTGGGGCCAACCGGATTCGGCGACGCAGCGAATCGACTTCGTCAGCGAGCACGTCGAGAAGATGCTTGGTTATTCGGTCGACGAATGGCTCGAGACGCCGAACTTTTGGCTGTCGATCGTGCATCCCGACGACAAAGAACGCGCCGCGCGTGAAGCCGCCGAAATCTTCGCGGGCGGCAAGGGAGGCGCGAGCCTCTTCCGATGGGTTGCCAAGGACGGACGAGTCGTATGGGTGGAATCGCAGCGGGCGGTCGTTTGCGATGAAGCTGGAAATCCGGTCGGCACGCGCGGCGTGACGATGGACATTACCGAGCGCAAACGTGCTGAGGATGCGCAGCGTTTTCTTGCCGACGCGAGCGCCATTCTTTCGAGCTCGCTTGATTACGAGACGACGCTCGAAAGCATAGCAAAGCTTGCCGTTCCTGATCTGGCCGACTGGTGCACGCTCGACATCGTGGAGGAAGACGGCCGGCTCCGGCAATTGGCAGTAGCGCACGTCGACCCCAAGCGCGCCCAAGCGGCTCGTGAGCTGCAGCGTCGCTTCCCCTATGATCCGGAAGCGCCGATTGGTGTGCCTAACGTCCTTCGCACTGGGAATTCGGAATTCTATCCGACGATCGATCCAGCGAGAATCGAATTGGCCGTCGGAAGTGAAGGGTTCGCGGCCATCCTTCGCAAGGCGGGTCTTAAATCCTGCATCATCGTTCCGTTGGTTGCGCGCAATCGGACGCTTGGCGCGATGACGCTGTTAACCGCCGAATCAGGCCGCCACTACGATCAAGCCGACCTGGCGCTGGCGGAAGATCTTGCCGAGCGCATCGCGCTTGCTGTCGACAATGCGCGACTGTATCGCGGATCACAGGAGGCGCTGGTTGCTCGCGAAGAGGCATTGCAGTTGCGCGATGACCTTCTCAAGCGCGAGCACGCCGCGCGCGAAGAGGCTGAAGGGGCTAACCGCGCCAAGGATGAATTCCTCGCTACGGTTTCACACGAGTTGCGCACGCCGCTCAACGCGATACTCGGCTGGGCGCACATGCTTAGCGGGAACAGGTTGGATACCCCAACACGTTCTCGGGCGCTGGAGACGATAGAGCGAAATGCGAAGTCACAAGCTCAACTCATCGACGACATCCTGGACGTCTCGCGCATCGTCACCGGCAAGCTGAGACTTGATGTGCGGCCGGTTGAGCTCGCGTCGGTGGTTGAAGCTGCGGTCGACGCCGTTCGGCCCGCAGCCGACGCTAAAGACATTCGAATCGAGACTATTCTCGATCCGCGCGCGGGCCCGGTCTCGGGCGACCCGGATCGTCTACAGCAAGTCGTTTGGAACCTCGCAGCGAACGCGGTGAAGTTCACCGACAAGCGAGGGCGCGTGCAAGTGCGGCTTGAACGTGTAGATTCTCACGTCGAGATCACCGTGAGCGACACCGGACAAGGAATTAGCCCGGAGTTTCTGCCGTACGTGTTCGATCGATTTCGCCAGGCCGATACGACCAGCACTCGCAGGCACGGCGGGCTGGGATTGGGGCTTGCGATCGTGCGGCACCTTGTCGAGATGCACGGCGGAAGCGTGATTGCCGCCAGCCCCGGAGAGGGTCAGGGGACGACCTTTATAGTGAATCTTCCGATTATGATCGTGCACGGCGAGCTGAGAGAACCGGCTCGCGTTCACCCGACGGCCGGCGGCAGCATCGCGCTTGCCGCGCCCCCTTGTCTTGACGGGCTGCGCGTTTTGATCGTCGACGATGAACCTGACACGCTGTCGATGCTCGAGATCATGATCGGTGAATTTGGAGCAGGGGTGAGGTGTTGCTCCAGCACCGCCGAGGCTCTGGAAGCGATGGACGACTTTAGGCCCGACGTGCTTGTCAGCGATATTGAAATGCCCGGTGAGGATGGATACCAGCTCATTGCCAAAATCAGGGCGCGTGACAAGGAACGTGGTGCTCAAACGCCCGCCATAGCTTTGACCGCTTATGCGAGGGCTGAGGATCGCGTACGAGCACTGGCGGCTGGTTATCAGATGCACCTCGCGAAACCGTTTGAGCCGGCTGAGCTTGCGGTGGTGATCGCCAGCGTCGCGGGAAGGACCGTGAGAGGCTCAGCGGTTTGAAGAGCTCGGCAACATTGAAGCAGCTGGCGCTGAAGACGTGGCGGGAAGCAACGGAGGACAACATCTTTGGCGCCGCCGCTGAGCTTTCCTATTACTTTCTTCTGGCCCTCTTTCCATTACTCATTTTCCTGACCAGCGTAATCGGATTCCTTCCCGGAGCGGCCCACGGCGACCTCGTTCGCAGCCTCGAAAGAGTAGTCCCGCCGGACGCCATCAAGCTTGTGCGTGACTGGCTTGCCGACGTTGTCAGCCATCGCAGCGGAGGCCTGCTGTCGGTTGGGTTGATCGGTTCACTGTGGGCGGCTTCAAGCGGAGTGGCTTCGCTGATGAACAGCCTCAACACCGCGTTCGACGCTGCCGAGACAAGACCATTTTGGAAGCGAAGGTTGATCGCGATCGGTTTAACGCTTGCGCTCGCGATGCTGGTTGCGGGCGGTTCATTGTTGATCATGTTTGGGCATTTATTGGGATCGTGGCTCGGCGCTGCGTTGAACGCCGGCCCGGTGTTTGCGGCAGCTTCGAGTGCGATCGGTTACCTTGTTGGTTTTGTGCTTCTGATGGGGGGCATTGTTCTTATTTATCGCTTCGGCCCGGACCTCAATCGCAGGAAAGAGCCTGTGTGGCCCGGCGCTCTGTTTGCGACGATCGGGATCGTGATCGGGTCGCTCTTGTTCTCCTTGTATCTGCGAATCGCGAGCGTCAGCGCAACCTACGGCAGTCTCGGCGCCGTCGTAACTCTGATGCTGTGGTTGTATCTGGTGGGACTTATGCTGCTCTTGGGCGGGGAGCTCAATTCGGAAATGAGGAGTGATGATTGATCCGTGATGCGTGATTCGTGAGCCACGTATCACGCATCACATATCACGAATCACTCTCCACTTGCCTTGCTGATAGGACGGGCAAGCAGTTTAGCGTTCTCACCGTACAACTCCAGATCGGCTTGGAGGCGTTCGCTCGCCGCAAAAAGCCAAAGCGGATAAAGATCCAGGATAATCCCTTGCGCGACGTCCAGAAACTCCCGTCGTGAAACCATTTGATCATTAGGCACGAAGTGCTCACCAACGGTGAAGCTGTCGAGCTTCGTCCATTTTCGGGCGGCTTTTGGAAGCGGCCACTTCGTCACCTTACCATTCTCAGCGCCAGACAGCTCCCAATACGACTTCGCGATGCGACGGTCGTCAAGATAATGCTGAAACGTTCGCAAGTTCTTCTGAATCGTTTCCTGAATGGGACCAGTGCGCAGTTCGCTGTGGCCACCCGGATAGAATCCTATCGAAACGCCGTGGGGATAGATGCCCGTATAAAGTATCGGTGAGCAAAACCATTTCTCTCCGCGCCGCGCAAAGCACACGTAAATCACGGGGCGGTAAGGCGGACGGTTCTTGTGAAAGCGCATGTCGTTGCTTATTCGGCTGATGGTGCGCCCCACGCGCGGCTCAGTTTCAATATCTTCGTTGAGCATATGAATAATCGGACCTAACTCTGCGACGAAAGCTTTTATGGGTGCCAGCACTCCGGCCTCGTACTCGCTTCGATGCTGATCAAACCACGGTTTATTGTTGTTTTCTGCAAGCCCTGATAGAAACCGGAACAGTTGCGGCGAGAAGCCTTGGAAGCGTATGACCTTCATGTTTGAGCCTTTTAGTGCATTGAATTCAGACCATTTCGGGTGAGATTATGGGTTGCGCTCGCCTGCTGTCAACCGATCTCCCTGGCACCCTTCTTGCACGCTTTGCGGATTCTCGACTAAGAGAGCTTCTAAGTCCTTTCTGTGACTGCTTCTCTTGAGTAGGTGTGTATCCATGGATGTATTTTTGGGATGTATTTTTTTCCCCATCCGGGCGCTCTTACTATGTCGAGTGGGTCTCTTCAATAATCTTGGAGGTTCATGATGACCAGCAAGTGGTTGAGAGTAGTTGCAGTTCTTGCGCTGGCGCTTGGCGCGTTCGCTACCGTCACCGGGTTCGCTGATGACGATAACGAAGCGAAATTGAAAGGTGTTATCCAGAAGTTGCCCAACACTCCAGGTTTCATCGGCGACTGGATCGTGAGCGGTAAAACTGTCCACGTAACCAGTTCAACCCAGGTTGATCAAGAAAACGGCGCCCTTCGGGTCGGGGCGACTGTCAAAGTTGAAGGCACGCTGCGCACGGACGGTTCGATCGACGCTAAGGAGATCGAAGTCTTGGAGACCGGCGAAGCAAACGAGGTCGAATTCACCGGCGTGATTCAAAGTCTTCCCAACACGCCGGGGTTCATCGGCGACTGGGTTGTGAGCGGCAGGATTGTGCACGTAACGAGTGCGACGCGTATCGATCAGGAACACGGAAAGGTTCAGGTCGGCGTAACTGTAAAAGTTGAAGGCACGCAACTGACGGACGGCTCCGTGGACGCGAAGGAGATCGAGGTTCTGGCCGCTGAAAAGGTTGAGGTTGAATTCACCGGAACAATACAAAGCCTGCCCAACACTCCAGGATTCATTGGCGATTGGATGGTGAGCGGCAAGATTGTACACGTCACGTCCGCTACCAAGATCGTCACTGAAGCTGGTCCGATAATTCTCGGTGCTATGGTCGTGGTGAGCGGAACGCAGAGGAACGATGGTTCGATCGACGCCAACCATATCGTTGTCCTACCGAACATCGTCGAATTTCAAGGCGTAATCGAGAGCTTGCCTGCAACGACTGGTTTCATCGGCGATTGGCGAGTCGGCGGAAAGATCGTACACGTCAGCTCGTCGACACGGATCGAAGGCACTCCTCTGGTAGGGCTGAGGGCCGAGGTACACGGCTCAATGCGAGCCGACGGTTCAATCGATGCAAGCAAGATCGAAATCCTCGGCGGGGGCCAAGAGGAAAACCAAAACGTTGTGTTCCGAGGGACTATTCAAAGCTTGCCCGCCGGCGGGAACTTGATAGGAATTTGGATCGTTTCAGGACGCGTCGTACACGTCACGGCCGACACAAGGCTTCAATCTAACGACGGCGCGTTTGTTGTGGGAGCCACCGTGAAAGTCAAAGGCACACAGATGTCGGACGGTTCCATCCTCGCGATGAGAATTCAACTGAAGCACTAGACTCCCGTACCGGACATCGCCGCGGGCGTGTGTTTAACAAAAGAGGCGACGGATCAAATCCGCCGCCTCTGGTTGTTTGCTTACGAGTCTTTCTGGTATTGCAAAGCGCTCTTTCTCTTTCTCTTGACAACCGCGGAATCCCTAACATATAATCAGCAACGCCTTCGAGTCGTTGGGCTTTCGGGGGCGCCGAAAACAGCAAGCGAGTTCGCGGCTTAGATTCGTTTGCTCGTGTTCGCTCTCACGTTCTCGCCTGCTGCTTTCCTTAAGGTTCGAACAAGCTGACAACTGAAGATTTACTTCAATCACTGTGACGACCTGGGTTGTCGTAATCAGAAAGCGAGGTAGTGATGAAAAATACGTTCGCAGGAAAGGCGGTGGCGCTGATCGGGGTTGTTGGCCTGTTTGCCGTCGTTAACGGCTCGCTCACGCAAGCGACGCCAATTACTTACGACGCCTGCTTGCAAGACGATTCCAGCGGCTACTCAATGCAGGTGAACACCACCACGGGCGATTACAAGTTCAAGAGATGTGACACCGGCTTGACGGTGACCGGGCTCGGCTCGTTGATCGTCCAGGGCAACACTTACAGCTTGCAAGATTATCCATCTGACCGCAGGGTGGTTGCTAACTGGACCGCAGGCGGCGCCGGCACAGCTTCGCTGCAGTTGCCGCCAGGCACCACGGTGATAACGATATCAGACCACGACGTTACTAATAACAACTGCGGGAGTTGAGCCTGGGACCTGCGTTTGCACCGTCCAGCAGGTTGCGCAACGCGAATTGAATAACGATAAAGACCGGATGATCGAAGTCACCCGGCGAGCAGTCGGACAGGCTTCGTTGCAGGAGAAAAATCATGCTCTCCAATCTTCGAGCTTCGCTTTCTTCTAGTCTTCGTTTGGCAATTCAGCTTTCAACGCGCATCTTTGAGCGGGGCTTTCGCAGGCGAGTCGCTTGCCTCACGGTGATCATAAGCTTGCTGCTCTGGCCCGGCATTCTCCAAGCAAGCGCTGATGTAGCGTCGTCGGTGGTCAACTGGCACGTCGAGACTGCGCGCACGGGTGCGACTTTCTTCAGACGGTTATTCAGGCCAGCTCAAGCTCAACAGTTGCCAAAGCCTGAGACTCTGGCCCAGCGAATTTCATTTGTCGGCAGAATTACAGTCAATCCAAGTCATTTTGTAGGGTATCTTGGGCAGACGGCGAGCTTCAGCGGGCTGCCGACGGATTTGCTCGGGCGCACCATCCAGGCAGTCAAGCTTACCTGGGAGTCGTCCAATCCCGATATAGTGAAGGTCGACCAAACTGGGCGGGCCACCTTCTTGCAACCTGGGCTCGCCAAGGTCATTTGCAAGGCAGGATTGATTTCGGCTTCGGCTCCGGTACTGGTCAAAGCCACCGCTCGTCAAATGCAGACTGACGCCGAATGGAATGCCGATCAGAACAGCCTCAGCGATGATGCAACGGTTGGCGGACTTCCATCGCTGCTCGATCAACTTAATCCGACTGTTTATGCTCAAGGCGGAGGCGGCAGCAGTGATTTTGCTTACGATGAGTTGTGGAGTGAGCCTCGCAATTTGGTCGGGCTGCCTCGCAACAGGACAATGGAATCCACGCGGATTGGAGCTGTGATTCCCGAAGGCAGCAACTTTGAGTTCGGTGTTGGGATTGAGAGTCTCGGCGGGCGTGGACTGGGAACGAGTCTCACGGCTCACTACAACAGCCGTGGCGTTTGGTCTCGTCATGGCGCCGCAGTCACTTTCAATGCGATCAACGGCTGGCCGTTCGCGGGCTTCTCGCTCGGCTTCGGAAGGATCGTCACCTACGGAAGCGATCCTAATACCAAGTTCATGTGGGTTGAAGCAAACGGGACGCGACACTACCTCGGCAGCGGGACAAGCTCGCAAACGAATACTTACCAGACCAATGACGGCACGCACGTCACTTACGTCGGCAGTGCGACTTACGGCGGTACGCTCTACTTCAACAGCGGGGTGAAGGAGACCATCAGCGTGGTCAACAACCTGTTGCTCCCGACTCAGATCACCGAGCCAAACGGAAATAACGAAGGGATCGCCTACAAGCCCAGCTATCAAGGCTACGCGCCCTTGGCGATTAATTATGTTGTAGATTCAATCGGGCGGCTGATTCAGTTTCAATACGACGCTAACTTCAATCTTACTTCTATCACAGCTCCGGGCGTTGGAGGGACAAGCCAGAATCCTGTGACTCGGACCCTGGCGCAGTTTGATTATCAGAGCCGATCGCTGACTTACAACTTCAGCGGGCTGACGGTAGAGAATGCCACCTACGGCCAGACGCTTAACACGCTGAAGCACGTTTATTTTCCAACGACTCAGACAGGTTATCTGTTCAGCTACTCCGATTACGGGATGATCTACAATGTCTCGCTGCGGCGGCAGATGACGATTGATGGCAACGGCACGATTAGCGACGGAGTTGAAAGCGCAAGCGTCAACTTCAATTATCCGACTTCGGGGGCTACGCAGGTGACAGACGCGCCCGCGTTCACTCAGCGGACAGAGACGCCGGGCGGTACGTTTAACTATTCGTCCACCTCCGGCTCGCAGACATTGACGTTCAATATCGCTCGGCCGGATTCGACCACGCTGTATCTCACGAGGTCAACGGACGGCGCCTCTGTCGCTAACGGATTACTGACTACAACCGAGATTAAGAACAATGTCGGGACTTCGTTTGCCAAAGTGGTGTCGACCTACGCAAACGATCCCGGCGGTTCTCCGCAGGTCCAATCGCTCACAAGCTCCGACGATCTTCAGCCGACGCCAAACCAGATCAAAGTCGATTTCGACTATGATGCTTACGGCAACGTAGCAAATAAGCGCGAGTACGGTTATCAGGTCGGCGGCGTGTTCAACTTGCAGCGGCGCACCCAGATCGTTTGCAAGACCGATGCGAGCTACATCAACGCGTATCTGAGGAGCCTGCCGATCGAAGTAGATGTATTCGACGCAGCCAGCAATCTAGTGGCGAAGACCACGAATGTCTACGATGACTACGCCAACAATCCGATGGAGGATTACGGCGGCACTGCCAATCCGCCGGGGCATCTCTCAACCTACGACGCGACGTTCACCTTGCGCGGCAACGTCTCCGGCACAACCGAATACACTGATCTTGTCGCAAACACTTCGATCACCCGCACAAAGCGCTGGGATATTTTCGGCAACCTCAAGACCGCACAAGTGTCTTGCTGCAACACGAAGACATTCACCTGCACCGAGACCGACTGCTGGGGCGTACCCGAACAGGAGACCGACGGCGGGACGCTGACCACCACCAACGTCTATGACTTCAACACCTTCGCGGTGATGAGCCACACAGACGCCGATAATCAAACGACGACCATCAACTACGATCAGTTTCTGAGGCCGACCCAGAAGACGCTGGCGACCGGCGCGACCGTCAATCGAACTTACTACGACGCGACGATGTCGGTTACCACAACGGTTAATTATCTCGATGGCAACACGAGCAAGACGCTCACTGGGACTGAGACCTACGACGGCTGGCTGAGAGTTATTCAGGCGGTTGACGCGGGAGGCGGGCAAGTCAACACAAGCTACGACGCGATGGGAAGAGTATCGAGCCGAACTAATCCGTTTGCTGCGGGCGGCACTCCCGGACCTGCGACAACACTTCAGTACGACGCGCTGGGCCGGATGACTTTGACCACTTTGCCTGATGGCGCCACGGTCCAGAACGCTTATAATGGCAATGTGCTGACGATAACCGATCAGGTGAACCGCAAGATTCAGCGGCAGACGGATGGCCTCGGGCGACTGGTTGTAGTCACCGAGCAGGACTCGGGCGGCCAGCTCACTCAGACGACGAACTACTCGTATAATCTGTTCGACAAACTGACGCAAGTGAATCAAGGCGGGCAGATTCGTAACTACAAATACGATGCGATCGGGCGGCTGCTTTACGAGCAGATACCGGAGCAGACCGCGACGATCAACGAAGCTGGCGGAACGTGGACTGCCAAGTACACCTACACCGATTTCAACGCGGTGGCGACCAAGAAGGACGCTCGCGGGGTGATCACGACGTTTACGTATGACGGGCTGAATCGTTTGACGCGAAAGAGCTACAACATCAGCGGCGCGCCTGGGGTGGCGGCGACCGGGGATGTGGTTTTCGGCTGGTCGGGAACGCATCTCGCTTCGGCAGCCGTGTGCAATGAGTTCTATGAAGACTATGCGTATAACCAACTTGGACAGGTGACCACGGTTGATCGCTTCATCCAGGGGCGGCATTACATTAGCACTTACCCGACAAACCAGATCGGCCAGAGAACCACAGCGAACGATCCGGGACTGACTTATTCGATCGGTCACGACAACTCAGGGAGACTCTCGTCGGTCGGAACGTGGATGAGCGGGATTAACTATAACGCAGCGGAACAGGTCACCGCCGATACGTTGGGCAATGGAGCGACTGAGAGCTACGGGTACGACACCAATCGGATGCAGTTGATTACCCAGAACGTCACCGCTCCCGGAGGCTCATTTGGAGGGCTGATGCAGTTGAGTTACAACTACGCTGCTGCGGCAGGACAAAGCGGTGCGGGAACCACTGCGGGCAACAGCGGACAATTGATGAGCATGTTCGGCACGATCGGCGGCATCAGTGAAGGTGCTCTTTATTACTATGACGACCTAGGCAGGCTGGCGACAAGCTCGCAGGGCAGTAACGGACAGAGCGCCGACCGCCGGTTCGTCTACGATCGCTGGGGCAACCGGACGCAGGTTTACGACGCGACGAGCGGGGGCAATCAGATTCAATCCGTGGCGTTGGAGCAATCTGGTGGAGCGCCGACCAATCGCATTCAATCGGTCTCAGGCTCAGCAAGAACCAATGTGGCGCTTGCGACAAACGGGGCAACCGCAACAGCCTCTTCGAGGTATAGCTCGGATTATCCCGAATCGTCGGTGATAAACGGGGATCGCAAAGGAGTGAACTGGGGCGCGGGCGGCGGCTGGAACGACGGAACGGTGAACACCTACCCGGATTGGGTCCAAGTAAGCTTCAACGGCAGCAAGTCGATTAACGAGATCGATGTATTCACGCTTCAGGATAATTACGCGAATCCATCAGAGCCAACCGAAGCGATGACCTTCAGTCAATTCGGCATAACCGATTTTCAAGTTCAGTATTGGGACGGTTCGACGTGGCTGACGGTTCCCGGTGGCAGCGTCACGGGCAACAACAAGGTCTGGCGCAAGTTCACCTTTTCAAACAT
>WNGG01012750.1_pt1 | contig 13170 bp, 16 predicted proteins | sample 5400661 | NCBI WGS metagenome assembly WNGG01 (sample SAMN13153372, study PRJNA577476) | soil metagenome | isolation source: 100 cm soil or saprolite under Garry oak tree replicate 1 | place: USA:California | collected 2016-06-15
TCGAGCGCGCCTCGGATCAGGAATTCGATGCAAATCGACGTCTTGCCCGTCCCGACCGAACCGGAGACGAGGACCGTGTTCCCGCGCGGGATGCCCCCGTTCAGGATGTGGTCAATCGCATCGATGCCGGTGACGCATCGCTCACGCTCGCCGGCGTCGCGCTCCTTCATGGGCATCGACTCGGCAACAAACTTGGGGCGCGCTATATGAGATGAACGCGCTGAGTATCAAGTCTGAAAGCAGGCCAGGGCGCAGGTGCCGTGGTCGCGGTTAAGTCAACCTTGTTTAAGGTTAACGCTCATCCGTGGACGACCTTGAACGCATGGTCCCAGCGTCCGATCTGCATGCCGACCAAGACCCAGAGCGGTACGATCGCTTCGAGCCATCGCGCCCCTTCGATTCCGCCGACATCCAACGCGCCGGGCCAGCCGAATTCCTTCAGGATGCCGACGACCTTCTCCTTGGCCGCCGCGTCATTCCCCGCGATCAACATCTCGGGCGCGCCGCCCGCATATTTCGGACCGACCATCTGCGTGTTCGAGACCGTGTTGAAGCATTTCACGACCTTCGCGTTCGGCAGTAGCCGTTGGATTCGCTCGCCCAGGGAATCCTTCGAGCCGACGAAGAGCCCCGGCGTCGGTCCGCCGGAATGATCGAGCGGATTCGTGACGTCGATCAGGACCTTGGTTCCGAAGTTCTCGGGCTTAGCGAGTTTGATCACGTCCTCGGCTGCCGTCCCCTGGACCGCGAGGAGCAAGACATCGCCATGCTTCGCCGCCTCCGCGAAGGTGCCCGTGGACGCGTTGCTGCCCGCCTTCTGCCGCCACGCGACGAGTTCCGCGCTCTTCGGGCTGCGAGAGCCGATCTTCACCTCGTGGCCGCGGCCTGCGAACCCGCTTCCCAATGCACGCCCGACCTCGCCGCTCCCGAGAATCCCAATCTTCATGCCGCCGATGAGACGGCCCGCGGTATATGCGGCTTTGGGGACGCCGAGGTAGATACGTTTTTATCGAGACGGCGAGGTAAGTCCGTTCGATGGAGCCGGTGCTGCAGGTCGCCCTCGACCATATGCACCTCAAGCGCGCGTTACTCGCGGCGAAGGAGGCCGTCGACGGAGGCGCAGACTGGCTCGAAGCGGGCACGCCCCTCGTCAAGTCCGAAGGCATCGAGGTCGTCCGGCAACTCAAGAAATCGTTTCCCGGGAAGACCATCGTCGCGGACCTCAAGACGATGGACACGGGCGCATTCGAGGTCGAGATCGCGGCGAAGGCCGGGGCCGACGTCATCACGGTCATGGGCGTCACCGACGACGCCACGATCCTCGAGGCCGTCCGCGCGGCCCGCCGGTACGGTTCGAAGATCATGGTCGATCTGATGCGCGTCACCGACAAACCGGCCCGGGCGAAGGAACTCGAGAAGCTCGGCGTGGACTATCTCAACATGCATGTGTCGATCGACGAGCAGATGATCGCGCACACGCCGCTCCGGGAGCTGAAGGCGGTGGCCGCGGCGACCTCGCTCCCGGTCGCGGTGGCGGGTGGCTTGAACTCGGAGACCGTGGGCGAGGCCCTGAAGGCCGGCGCCTCGATCGTCATCGTCGGCGGGGCGATCATCAAGGCGGAGGACGTCGCGGGAGCCACCCGAACGATCAAGAAGGCGATCCTCCAGAGGAAGTCGATCCCGACCGGCCTGTACAAGAAGTACACGGATGCCGACGTCGGCGAAGCGTTCCGGAAGGTCTCGACGCCTAACCTCGCCGACGCGATGCAGAAGCGCGGCGTCATGACCGGCCTCGTGCCGCGAATCCAGCATGGGACGAAACTCGTCGGCTGTGCCGTGACCGTCAAGACCGCGGACGGCGATTGGGCGAAGCCGGTCGAGGCGATCGACCGCGCGAAGGCGGGCGACGTGATCGTGATCGATGTCGGCGGCGGGCCGACCGCGGTCTGGGGCGAGCTCGCATCGAACTCGTGCCTCGTGAAAGGCGTGGCCGGCGTCGTGATCGACGGCGCGGTGCGGGACCTCGATACGATCCTCGAGTTGAATTTCCCGTGCTTTAGTCGGCATGTTGCACCGCACGCCGGCGAACCGAAGGGCCTCGGCGAGATCGGAAGCGAGATCGAGTGCGGCGGGCAGAAGGTCCGCTCCGGCGACTGGATTGTCGGGGACGAGTCCGGCTTGATCGTCGTGGCGCGCGAGGAGGCCGTCGAGATGGCGAACCGGGCGCTCGACGTGCTCGAGCGGGAGAACCGGATCCGCGCGGAGATCAAACGCGGCGGCACCCTCAGCTCCGTCCTCGAACTCGAGAAATGGGAACAGATCCGGTGAGGGCCGTGGACCGGCGTCGGGTGCAGGCGCTCCTTCGGGATCTGAAAGCGGGGAAGGTCACCGTCGGGCAAGCGATGGACGCGCTCCGGGACCTGCCATACCAAGACCTCGGGTTCGCGAAGCTCGACTCGCACCGCGATCTCCGTCGCGGTTATCCGGAAGTCATCTTGTGCCTCGGAAAGACGCCCGAGCGGATCGTCGAGATCGCCCGTCGGATGGGCGAATCCCATGATCTCGTGCTGGCGACCCGCGCCACCCGCTCCATCTACCAACGGCTCCGAAAGGCATTGGACGGGAAGCGGGTCACGTACCACGAACGGGCCGCGATCGTGTCGATTGGGATTCCGCCCAAGGCCAAGCGCGGCCCCGTCCTCATCGTGACCGCCGGGACTTCCGACATCCCCGTCGCGGAGGAGGCCGGCGTCACCGCGGAGCTGATGGGCTGCAAGGTGACGCGGCTCTACGACGTCGGCGTGGCGGGTGTGCACCGGGTCCTCGACCGGCGGGATGTCTTGCGCGGGGCGAAGGTGATCGTGGTCGTCGCGGGGATGGAAGGGGCCCTCCCGAGCGTCGTGGCGGGCCTGGTCGACGTACCGGTGATCGCGGTGCCGACATCCGTCGGATACGGCGCGAGTTTCGACGGCATGGCCGCCCTCCTGGGGATGATGAACTCCTGCGCCCCGGGAGTCGCCGTGGTGAATATCGACAATGGCTTCGGGGCCGGATACCTCGCGAGCCAGATGAGTCGATGAGCCGCATCCGGCTAGATGGCCGTGATCCCGAGATAGACTCCGCTCAGATAGAGCGCGAGCGCGAGGACGAGGATTCCCCCGTAGACGGCCTTGTTCCACGCCCACACCTTTGACCCGTCGAAGGGCATGATCGGAATCATGTTGAAGCCCGCGAGGATGACGTTCAGGTACCACGCGTTCACCAGGATGATCGTCACGAAGAACGCAAGGAGGTTCGACAATGAGGAGGTCCGAGCGATGGCCGCGGCCGCGAGCATGAACGCGGTCCCGATGACCAAGTTCGACATGGGTCCTGCGGCGCTGATTCGACCGTTCTGATCGCGCGTCACGTACCCCGAGACCATCGTGGCTCCCGGAGCCCCGATCAGGAAGCCGAGGAACGCAAAGACGAAGGACATGGCCAATCCCCGCAAGCTGTATCGGAATTCCGCCCAGTGGCCATAGCGCTGCGCGACGATCTTGTGCGAGATCTCGTGAAGGCCGACGCCGCTCGCGACGGCGACGAGCGCGCTCGAGAACCAAAAGACGAGTCGGACGGGAAGTTCACTCTGGCCTCTCAGCGCGACGGCATTCGCAATCGTCAAGGCGGCGCTCAGGGCCAGGATGGCCACGCCGAGCTGGAACAACTCCTGGCGGCTGAAGCGCACCCCAGGTCGGGGGCCGGTCGGCTCGCGGGTCACGTAGATCGGCGGAGCCGCGTAATCGGAATACGGTCCTCGCATCCGGTTCCGTGCACGATGCCTGCGTATTTAGGATTGGCGCCTCATGCGAACCGCGCGCCGCAGTTGCCGCATTCTTCCGCCGGACTCTCGAGGCGGATCTCGCAGAGCGGACATCGGTAGGTCCCGGAGTCGGCCTTCTTCGCGACCTGGAGCCGGATCAGGCGCGCGCTCCGCTCGCGGAAGGTCGCAAGGTCCTCGTCGAGGAGAGGCTCGACGCGCCCGACATCGAAGCCTTTCGTCCGCCACGCGTCGACCTGGTGGGAATATTCCTCGCGCAGCAGGTCGTCGCGCGTCACGCCGCCGAAGGCCTGCAGGATCTCGTTCCGAACGTCCTCGGGCATCCCTTGGAAGTCTTCGTCGGCGGCGAGATTCACGAGGTCGCCGGTGACTTGCTCGAGTCGCGACTCAATCGCGGCCGGGTCGAGTTCGAGGCCGAAGGTCGAGCCACACGACGCGCAACGGGTCGCATCCGCGAGCCAGGCCGCCCCGCACATCGGGCACCGCGCCCCGGTCACCGCATGCTGCGGCCGCGGGACGACCCTGCCGGACCGCGCTCTCCGGCAACGCCAGTCGGACGACATCGGCGAAGTCTCGGAAGCCTTTCACAGCGAGGGCCTTCGCGCGCTCCTCGGAGATCCCCGGGACGGAGGCGAGGCTCTGGACCGCCTCGCGCTCCTCCGACGTCACCGGTTCCGCCTTCATCGGCGCGCCGCACGCCTCACACGTAGCGATCCATCCGTCGAACGACTTCCCGCACGCCGCGCAGACCGCCTGGTCGGGTCGTAGGATCGTATTGCAGCGAGGACAGACCGGCCTCCCGGACTTGAACCCGCAGACGAAACATCGGCGCCGCACAATGGTTGCACCACCCGGGACCGGCTTAAGCGCTCTTTCACAACTATCGCGGGGTGAGAGCGACCCGAGTAGTTTCGGCCTTCTCCCTCCGGAAGTCCTTCATATCGCCCGGGCCTGGACGGCTCACCCTGTGGAGGTCGGAGTTGGAAGCGCTCGTGCCGCCCGCCGCCGTGCGCCCGAGCGCCGTTCGGATTCCATGGCCGTTCGATCGGGTTCGCGAGGGTCAAGCGGACTTCCTCGCGGACGCCCGCCGCGCGATCGAGGACGGTCGACACCTGCTCGCGCACGCCCCGACCGGGATCGGCAAGACCGCCGTGGCCCTCGTGGCGTCGCTCGAATTCGCCCTCCGCGCGAACAAGCTCGTCCTGTTCCTGACGTCGCGCCAGAGTCAACATCGCATCGCGATCGAGACGGTCCGTCGGATCGAGGCGAGAGGCCCGCGGATCGCGACGGTCGACCTGATCGCGAAGCGATCGATGTGCCTCCAAGAAGGCGCCCCGGCCTATGGCCGCGCGTTCCACGAGTTCTGCGATCACAAGGTCAAGTCCCGGACGTGCGCCTTCTTCACGCGGGACAACTCCGCGGTCGTCACCGCGGTCCTCCAGCGCACCCTTCACGTACAAGAGCTCGTCCGGGCGAGCGGGGCGTGCCGCGTGTGCCCGCACAAGGTCGCGATGGACGCCGCCTCGCGGGCGAACTTGGTCGTGTGCGACTACAATTATCTCTTCAGCGAGATTCTCGAGCGCTTCCTCCCGCGGCTCGGGCGGTCCCTGGACGACCTGGTCGTGATCGTCGACGAAGCCCACAACCTCCCGGACCGCATCCGGGCCCACCTGGGCGGCGACCTCTCGGTCTACGATCTCCTGAAGGCCGCGAAAGAGGCCCGGTTCATCGACGGGGAGGTGGCCCATCGGCTCGTCGGCGTCGCGAAGGCGATGGAGCATTTCCTGCTCGACGTCCGCTCCGAGCGCATCGCCCGCAAGGAAGAGCTTCTCGACCTCGTCGACATGGGCCTCGCGAAGGGCCGCGGCGGGTCCCTCGGCTACACGGACTTCGTCGAGATGGTCTCCTTCGCCGGCGAGGACGCGGTCCGGCGCGGCATGCCGTCGACGTTGCCCGCGGTGGCCGAGTTCCTGAGCCGATGGCGAGACCAGAACGTCGGGATCCTGCGCCTCGTCGTCCCAGGCCACGAAGGCAAGTTCGCGTTCCGGCTGATGGACCCGAGCGTCCTCAGCAAGCGCGTGTTCGACCAGGTCCACGCAAGCGTCCTGATGTCCGGCACTCTGTTTCCCGCCGAGATGTACGCCGATCTCCTCGGGATCGATCTCGGCCGCCGGTTGATTCGAACGTACGGCACTCCGTTCCCGAAGACGAATCGACTCCTCCTGGTCCAGCCCGAACTGACGACGCTCTATGCCAAGCGGAGCGCGGCAATGCACGATCGGATCGCTCGCCAGATCGCGGCGATCGCGGCCGTTGTCCCTGGGAACGTGGCACTGTTCTTCCCTTCGTACGAACTCCTCGAAGAAGCCCATTCGCGATTCCTCTCGTTCCACGTCGCAAAAAAGGTCCTGGTCGAACGACCGGAGTGGACGAAGACCCACCGCGACGGGGCGATCGAGGCGCTGCGGGTCGCACGCGCCGATGGTGGGGCGGTCCTGTTCGCGGTCCAAGGCGGGTCGCTGAGCGAGGGCGTCGACTACGAGGGCAACGTCCTCTCGGCGGTCGTCGTCGTGGGCCTTCCCCTGAGCCCGCCGAACGTCGAGGTCGAGGCGCTGAAGGAGTACTACTGTCGCAAGTTCGGGTTCGCGAAGGGGTACCACTACGCGTACGTCTTCCCGGCGGTGAACAAGGTCCTGCAGGCCGCCGGCCGAGCCATCCGGAGCGAGCGAGATCGGGCCGCGATCGTTCTCTTGGAGGGCCGTCTCCTCGAACCGCGATACGCGCGGTGCCTGCCACCCGATTTCGAGCCAAGGCCGTCCAAGGTGCCTGCCTCCGAGATACGGACTTTCTTCGAGGTGCCCTCACGGATGGGGGACGAGCGAGGGGCTCTCTCACCTACAGTCGGGGCCGTGCCAAAGGTCGCGCCAACCATCGTCGGAAATGGATGAGCCGTTCCCGCTCTTCGTAGCCCATGGCGAGGTGGGCGCGAAGGCTCACGTCGTTCTCGAGGAGACAATCGGATCCCATCTCGGTGCAACCGAGACCGCGGGCCCAACGTTCCGCCGCGCGGACGAGCCGACGGCCGACTCCGTGTCGACGGACATCGGCATCGACGTACCAGCCTTCGACGTATCCGACCGGCCTGGTGTCGCAACCTTCCGCCTCCGGGCGGATGGTTGACTCCACGAAGCCCGCGAGGCGTCCATCCGGACGCGCCGCGACGAACGCCACCGCGGCCTTCTCCTGCAAGTACTCGGCGACTTCCTCGCGGTGCTGCTCCACCGTGCAATCGGGCCAGAGGAGGGCGCGCATGCGCACCCAATCGTCTCGATCGCTCGCCCTGGCGCGACGAATGCGGATCGCCGCCCGATTCGGTTGGGTCATCGAGAACCCGATGGACGGTGCGATGAAAGGTTTTTCCCAGCCGCCTCGCATCGCACCGCGTGCTCGTCAAGCAGGGCGCGGAGGCGGAGCTCCGAACGACGACCTTCCTCGGACGGCCCGCCATCGAGAAATATCGGAAGGCGAAAGCGTACCGGCTCGATGTCCTCGACGACCAGCTGCGCCGGTCTCGGATCCGTCAGGAGGCGCGACTGATGGCCGAGGCCCGGGCCGCCGGGGTCGCGGTTCCGATCCTGTACGACATCAATCTGGTCGAGAACAAGATCATCATGGAGTTCGTCGAAGGTCCGACCGCGAAAGCGGTCCTGGACCGCGGCGGGCCGCCCGCGGTGAAGGTCGCCGGTGCGATCGGCGAGATCGTTGGACGCCTGCACCGGGCCGGGATCATCCACGGCGATCTGACGACCTCGAACATGATCGTCCGCGATGGTCGGATCGTGATGATCGACTTCAGCCTCGGCGGAAAAGAGGACGGCGTGGAAGCGCGCGGCGTCGATCTCCACCTCCTGAAAGAAGCGCTGGGGAGCGCCCATGCACGCGCGGCTTCGTACTATCGAGCGGCCGTGAAGGGCTACCGAAAGACGATGGGGAAGGCGGCTGAAGACGTCATCGCGAAAGTGAAGGAGATCGAGTCGCGAGGTCGCTACACGTGATCGCATTCGTGACGACGAACGAAGGCAAGTTCCGCGAGGTCTCGACCAAGTTGGCGGAGGCCCACATCAAACTCGTGCACGAGGACCGCACGTATCCCGAGATCCAGACGGACCGCCTTGAGAAGGTCGTCCGGTTCGCCGCGACGATCCTCGACGACCAGATTCGCGGCGACTACTTGATTGATGACTCGGGCCTGTTCCTCGAAGAGTTCGGTGGTTTCCCCGGCGTCTATTCGTCGTACGTATACAAGCGCCTGGGGTGCGCCGGGGTCCTGAAGCTTCTGAACGGTGCCCGGAATCGCGCCGCGCGGTTCGAAACCGTCTTTCTCTTCCGGACGTCGGACGAGCACGAGGTCTTTCACGGGGAATGCCGCGGTTCGATCGCGGACCGGGAGCGCGGGACCGGGGGATTCGGTTTTGATCCGATTTTCATCCCGGACGGCGCGACGAAGACCTTCGCGGAGATGACGATGACCGAGAAGAACGCCGTCTCTCATCGGGCGAGGGCCGTCGAGGCACTGCTCGCGCATCTCCTTGCGCCGAAGGAACGTTGATTACGTCGTCTCCAATTGCGGCATCCGGAAACCGTGGCTCGACCCAAAGTCGTCATCACCGGCGGGGCCGGATTCATCGGCAGCCATGTCGCCGACGCGCTAGTCGGAGATGCGGACGTCGTCACGGTCGATCACTTGAAAGCGGGCAAGCGCGCGAACCTCGCGAAGGCCCTGAAGGCCGGCGCGACGCTCGTGAAGCGGGATCTCCTCCGTGGCGACCTACGGCCAGTTTTCCGGCGCGCTGAGGTCGTCTACCACTTCGCCGCGAACCCAGATGTCCGGTTGGACCGCCGGGGGACGAGGCCCACGATCGACGAGAACATCGTCGCGACCCATCGGGTCTTGGAGGCGTGCCGCGTGGCCGAGGTCCCGCGGATCGTCTTCGCCTCCACCTCGACCGTCTACGGCGAAGCGAAGGTCGTGCCGACCCCGGAGGACTACAGTCCGCTCGAGCCGATCTCCGTTTACGGCGCATCGAAGTTGGCGGGGGAGGCGCTCTTGTCCGCGTTCGCGCACACGTTCGGGGTCCAGGCGTTCGTCTTCCGCCTGGCCAACGTCGTCGGCGCGAGGAGCGGCCACGGCGTGGTGGTCGACTTCGTCCGCAAACTCGTCCGGAATCCGAAGCGGCTCGAGATCCTGGGACTGGATCCCGGGACGGCGAAGTCGTACGTCGCCGTGGACGATGTCGTCAGCGGGCTGATCGCCGGACAACGGGGCGCATCAGGACCGTTCTCGGTGTACAACGTTGGCAGCGACGATGCGATCACGGTGCGGGCCCTCGCCGATGCGATTTGCGTGGAGCTCGGCCTCCGCGGCGTCGAGTACGCATGGACGGGAGGCGCCGGTGGAGGGCGCGGATGGGCCGGAGACGTTCGCACGATGCAGCTCGCCCTCGAACGGCTCAAGGGGACCGGTTGGCGGCCGCACAAGACGAGCGAGGAGGCCGTGCGTTCCGCGGCGCGAGACGCATTCTCCTCGATATCGAATTCACGGGACGCGTAGGCGACAACGTATTTATCGCGTGTCCCGGTTCGTCCGCGCATCTGGGGCTGTGGGGTAGCTTGGTCTATCCTTCGGGCTTTGGGACCCCCTTACCGGGGCAGAAGAGCCTGCGACGGCAGTTCAAATCTGCCCAGCCCCACTCCAAGCCGTTGACGTAGGATTCGGACGTGGCGGAGGGAAGATCCATGGCACGCAAACCCACGACAGCAGAGCGGAAGTGGCATCGCAAGATGGCAGTAGGTCTGTTCAACGAGGTCTGGCGGCTCCTCGAGAAGACTCGCTCGCCCGCCGAAGACGAGCGCATGATCCACGCCGCGCATGCGTCCCGCTTCCATTGGGGCGAGGTCGGGACCGCCGTGAATCGCGCGATCGGCGATTGGCAGATCTCTCACGTCTATGCGATCCTCGGTCGTCCGGAGCCCGCGACATACCATGCGGTCCGATCCCTCGCGACGTGCAAGGAAAACGGGATCGCGGACTTCCCGCTCGCCTTTGCCTACGAGGCCCTCGCCCGCGCGGATGCGGTCGCGGGGCGGAAGCGAGACATCCGAACGCACCTGGCCCTCGCGCGCGAAGTCGGCTCAAAGATCAAAGACAAGGAGGACCGCGACCTCCTCTTCCGCGACCTCAAGTCGATTCGGCCCGCGCGGGGCCGCTGAGCTCACGATCCGCGGTTCGGTTTCGGTACGAGACGGGCCTCGTCCACGCGCCATACGCCCGCCGTGCCGCGCCAATCCGGCGTCGCACGCACGATGTCGATCGATTGCTCGAATGGGGGCGCATCCAGCACCAGCGTCTCGAATTCTCCGCCTTCCCCGCACGGGTGGACGCCGCGCGTTCGCTGGAGATGGAGCAGTTCTTGGATGACCCGGTCATCCCATCGCCGGCCGAGCCAGCCAGCGTCCAGGCCTTCCGCCGAGACGCTCGAGAAGGCGATGTCGAAGCCGGCCTCGAGATAGTCGTACACCAGGCGCCTCGGGTCACGACGCCACAGAGGTGCGAACACGCGGAGCCCGATCTCGTCGGCAATCTGGTTTACGCGGGCGTGCTGGTAATCCGATGCGATGGCCCCGACGATCACCCCGTCCACGTCGACCCGCCGGAAGATCCGCCGCAACGCGTCGAGCTCGCCCTCCTCTCCCATCGCCGCGGTCTCCCGGATCAGCGGGATTCGCATCGCCTCCGCCTGGAGCGGCGTGAGCTGCAGATTCGGCGTGTGGAACAGCATCGAGTCCCGATCTTCCGGGATGATCGATAGCAGGTGCGTGACGTCCCAGCCTCGCTGCATCGCAACGTAGGTCGCGTACGTCGAGTCCTTCCCTCCCGAGAAAAGGGCGGCCACGCGCACGACCGTCGGAGGGCCATGGAGGGGAAAAGCCTTCGGGAGACGATGTTAACCTTGTTTAAGGTTAACGAGCGACCACGCGGTCGCGAACCATTTATGGCCTTCTCGCGGATTCCACCGCGTGCGCCTCGACGAGATGACCTCCGAGGAATTTGCCGCGATCGCGAAGAAAGATCCCGTGGTCATCCTCCCGGTCGGGGCGCTCGAGGAACACGGCCGGCATCTGCCCCTGGGGGCAGATGTCATCCAGCCGCTCCACGTCGTCGACGAGGTCGCGCGCCGCACGAACGCGTTTGTCGCACCCGCCATCCCGTACGGCGTCTGCACGACGACCCGGCCGTACCCGGGGACCGTCAGCGTCTCCGTCGACGCGCTGAAGGGTTTCGTCCGGGACGTCCTCGCGGACTTCGTGCGCAACGGCGTACGGCGGGTGATGATCCTGAGCGGCCATGCGGGGCGGGAGCACATGATGGCGCTGCGCGCCGCCGCCCAGGAAGTCGTCGACGAGGGGACCGGCCTTCGAGCAAGCGTCCTCTCCGATTACGACATCATCTACGCGTCGCAAGGCATCCTTCCGGAGGGCGACGGCCACGCGGGCGCGGGGGAGACCTCGCGGATCATGACCGCGCGCCCCGACCTCGTGAAGGGCAAGAGCCCGCCGGGGAAGAACGAGATCCCTTCGTACGCGGTCGTGTCGGACCCGCGGAAGTACTGGTCCGGCGTCACGGGGGATCCGTCAAGAGCGTCGAAGGCGTTGGGCGAGAAGCTCGACGATCTCGTGATCGGGGAACTCGTGAAGCTGGTCGAGGAACTGCGCCGGAGGGCCTGAAATGGCCTCCCGGGACGAGCTCAAGCTCAACGCGGCGGAGGCCGCCCTCGCGTACGTGAAGCCGGGGATGGTCCTCGGCCTCGGGACGGGATCGACGGCCAAGCACTTCCTCGCGGGCGTCGCCCGCCTCGTCGCGAACGGGATGGATTTGAAAGGCGTGCCCACCTCGCTCGCGACCGCAGAGGAGGCGAGGCGGCTGGGGATCCCATTGACCTCACTGGAGGAAAGCTTCTGGCTCGACCTGACCGTCGACGGCGCAGACGAGGTCGACCCGAAGCTCGACCTGATCAAGGGGATGGGCGGCGCCTTGTTCCGCGAGAAGATCGTCGCGGCGGCGTCGAAGAAGTTCGTCGTGATCGTCGACGACTCGAAGCTCGTGCGCCGCCTCGGCACGAAGACGCCGTTGCCCGTGGAGGTCCACCCGTTCGGCTGGAAGAACGCGTCCGCGGCACTCGAGGGCTTCGGCGCGAAGGTCGAGTTGCGCAAGGAGGGCGGCGAGCCGTTCCGGACGGACAACGGGAACCACATCCTCGACGCGCACTTCGGGCCGATCCGCGGCCCGGTGAGGCTCGCGGCCCGGATCTCGGGCATCCCTGGCGTCGTCGGTCACGGCCTATTCCTGAAAATGGCCCACGCCGTCGTGGTGGCGTCCCAGATGGGGGTCCGCACGCTCGAGCCTACGCGAACGTCTTGAGCTTCTTGCGGTTCGCCTCGATCCGGTCGATCTTCGCCTGTTCTTCCCGGTCGATGTGCGCGAGGATGTCGGCCCATGGCAGGCTCAGCCGATACGAGTGGACGGGCCGACCTTTGCCTTCCTTCTTGATGTCCCTCTTGTCGACCCATTTCCGCCGACGGAGTTCCTGCATCGCGATGCTGACCTCCGGTTGCCGCAGGCCCGTGGCCTTCTCGATCTCGACGGACGTCGTCTCCTCGCGCTTCGAAAGGAACACGAGGGTCTTCGCGATGTTCCGTGAGAGGCCGGTCTCGATCAACAGGTCCACCAGGGTTTCGTCCCTCCGACTCAGGCGGACCTCCCGGCTCAGTGTAATTCCCCGCCATTTATTAATTTAGCAATATATATTTGTTGCTATTCAACCGGCGGCGCGTCGATGCCGACCGCAATGATCGGTCGCGTTTCACGCCGGAACGGACCGATGCGCGGCCCCCGCCAACCTCTTTTTGTCGAGAGGTCCGCGGCGACCCAGGAACCCTCAAATAGCAGTTCTCCTCTGTATCGATGCTCGGTCGCCCCTCCATGAAGATGCCCCAGCGTATCCGCGGTTACTGTCCGTTCTGCAACGCGCACAGAGAGCTCGAAGTCGAGCGGGTGAAGAACCGCCCGCGGTCCGAACTCCGGGCCGGGCAGCGGCGGTTCCGGCGCGTGACGGCCGGGTACGGCGGCTTCCCCCGCCCGAAGCCCGAGGGACGCGAGAAGCCGACGAAGAAGATCCATCTCCGCTTCCGCTGCCGGGAATGCCACAAGGCCCACCAGCGGCCCGGCATCCGCGCGAAGAAGTTCGAGCTCGTGGAGGTGCACAAGTGATCCCGAAGCCCACGAGCCGGTT
>WNGG01015460.1_pt1 | contig 13170 bp, 13 predicted proteins | sample 5400661 | NCBI WGS metagenome assembly WNGG01 (sample SAMN13153372, study PRJNA577476) | soil metagenome | isolation source: 100 cm soil or saprolite under Garry oak tree replicate 1 | place: USA:California | collected 2016-06-15
TGCTCATGACGTGCGTCGACCCCAGAGACGACGCCGCAGTTTTCGCGGCGCGCCGCGGGATCGCTTTCTACTGCGCGTCGGAGCACTACCTGCACATCGCGGACATCTGCGGTCTGGGGGCGGACGCCCGCACGGTAAAGGTTGCGTGGGAAGAGCGTGACTTCGATCGGGCCACGGAGCTGGTCTCGGACGCGCTGCTCGACAAGTTCAGCCTGGTCGGAACGCCTGAGAAGAACGCGGCCAGGATCCAATGGCTCTTCGACAACTCGGTGTACCCGATCGTGTATCCGCTGCCGCGGCGCGAGCGGATGGTGGATGACCACCACAGCGTTTTGCAGCAGGCATCACGCTGGGCACAGGTTTTGGACGTTGCGCCGGTCGACCGGTGACGTTGGACTGACCTCAATCCGGCCGCCGGATCACAGCCGGATCACGCATTCCCGGAAACGGGGCGATACAAGAGGTCACAGGAGGACACCACGGCGGCCGCAATCGAGTTCAGAGGGACACGCAAGGAGCCCACTGGACACTCGAGGACACGGCGCCGACACGGTTCGGGACCGTGAGGCCCCGGGTTCAAATCCCGGGCCCCGACCAATTTTGTATTCGAAACCCGCGATTTCCGGCGTCGTCCGGAGCCGACGGGTCACAGCCGGGTCACAGATTCGGTGGAATGTCGCTGAGACCCGGCAAATTTAGTGCCGGTAGGCGCGCCCTCCGCGCGCTCATCAGCCGTTCGCCGCTCTACTTCTCGGCGGTTACTACATCGACCGGAGTACGAGCGGTATTAAGCAGCGATCCGAATCGTGCCGCCGCATTGGACCGCATCGTCTGCGTGAACGTGGCCGTAGAGCCCGAGGGTGGTCTGAACGGTATCGTGCCCCAGGCGCTCGCTCACCGTCTTTACGTCGACATCGGGTTCGAGGAGCAGCGTGGCGTGGGTGTGCCGCAGGCCATGCAGCCCGATTGCCGGCACCGTGGCCAGATTCCGCACCCGGCGAGCGAAGCGCCGATCGACGACGTTCAGATCCTCAGCCGAGCCCCCGGGCCGACAGAAGACTAGGTCTAGGTCTGCTCGGTATCCAGTTCCCCATGCGCGGCGGTCGAATCGTTGGCGCTCTTGCTGTTCGTGCAACAGCGCGATGGTTTCCTGGTCGACATCGATGGTGCGGATACTCTTTTTACTCTTTGTGGTACCAAAGCCGAGGCCCTTTCCTTGTCGCGTGTACTGCTGCTTCACCGACAGTCTGGCCGCATTTAGGTCTACGTCACGCCACCGTGGGCCGAGCAACTCGCAACAGCGCGAGGGTTTCCTCGTCGACATCGATTGTGCGGATACTCTTGTTACTCTTTGGGCGTTTGGGTGTACGCGCTCAACTCAGCTCCGCCTGGACGAGCCAGGTGTGATCATTCCGCGCCTTCGCATAGCGGGTTCGTGTGTGTTTGAACGCGACGTGACTCAGATAGAGCCACATAGCCGTGACCGGTGGGGCATCTTCGACCACGGTCAGAATCTCTGATTGACGCGTTTACAAGATGGTGCGAGGACTCTGATCCGCTCAGAGTCGTCAAGACTACAAGCCATCCCTGCAGGATTCTGAACGAGGTGATCTGCGTTCAAAAACCAGGGCGCCCACAGAGACGCAGGGGCAGAGGAGAGGAGACGACGATAACGGAGCGTGGTCAGTGGGCCGACATGCCGCCGAACCGGATGCGCGCGGTTAGGACCGTCGCTGCTGCGCCTCTGAATGTGACGGGCAGTTTCCACCTATTGGGCTATTGCTTGGATGGGAAGCAGGTCGACTGAGAAGTTGCGTTGTCGGGTAAGCGGATTTTGGTCGTAGACGACGACCCAAGTGTGAGGTTTTTGTTGAGGCTGATCTTCGAAAGCGCAGGTTACGAAGTCAGCGAAGCAGCGAACGGTATTGCCGCGTTGATTCTCATCAAGGCCGCCTTGCCGGATCTTGTGGTGACCGACATGATGATGCCGATGATGGGCGGCGCAGAGCTGATCGAGCACTTGCGATCAGAGCCAAGGACAGCTCGTCTCCGAATCCTGGCGATCACCGCTAACCCTCGGGCGGCGCAGGTCGCTGCGAATGCCGCCGCCGTCTTGAGCAAGCCCTTCGACCGCACTGACCTGCTGGCAACGGTGAACCGACTTCTTGCAGAGGAAGCGACCCGGTGACACGTGGCGCGGCGCTGGTTAGACCAGGCAACAGTCTCGTGGGCTCATGCCGAGATTCAGGTTGGATACGGTGCCGGGTGAAGATCCGACAGTGAAGCGGTTGAGCACCGGCATACCGGGCCTCGACACTATCTTTGGCGGTGGACTGCCGGTGGGCTCGCTCACGGTAGTGGCCGGAGCGCCTGGCACCGGCAAGACGATCCTGGCTGAACAGATCTGCTTCCGAAACGCTACCGCGGAACGAAAGGCGATCTACTACTCGACTCTATCGGAACCGCCGGAGAAGTTCATCAGCCATGCCGAAGACTTTGATTTCTTCGACCGAAGCGCACTGGTGGACAAGGTCGAGTTCGTAAATCTCGGCGAAATACTGCAAGACGAAAAGGAAGGCGGTGGATTCGTCGCAATGATGGATGAGATTGTCCGCAAGTGCCTCGAGGAGCACGCCGCCGTCGTGGTCGTGGACAGTGCGAAGGTGCTCCGAGACTTCAGCACCGGCGAGGGCTCGCTACGAACGTCGATTTACCAGCTTGCGGCCCGTATCGCTCTCACCGAGTCCACTCTGATTTTCGTCGGTGAGTACAGCTCCGACGAGATCGAGTCAGCGCCTGAGTTTTCCCTCGCAGACGGGCTCGTCGAGTTGGCCTTCGAGTCTCACGAACCGACGGACAGGCGCTGGTTGCGCGTACGAAAGCTGCGCGGTTCCAAACACCTCCCTGGGCGCCACTCTCTGCGCATCGATCAAGCGGGCATCAGCTTGTTCGTTCGCCCGGAGGCGGTTGATGGTCCAATCCAGGCGGATGCTGAACCGGAGGGCAGAATCTCAACAGGGGTGCCAGGGCTGGACCAGATCATGCACGGAGGACTCCCGAAAGGAGGCTCGACGCTTGTCTTGGGACCGTCAGGCTGCGGCAAAACAGCTATGGGTCTGGGTTTCGTCGTTGAGGGCCTAGAGGACGGCGAACGTTGCCTCTACGTCACCTTTCAGGAAAACCACAACCAGTTGAGGCGCAAGGCGGCCAACTTTGGCTGGGACCTAAGCCCGTATCTCGCCTCCGGGAAGCTCAGGATTTACGTAGCCGAGGGAGCGCTTGACCTTGACGTCATGGCCTCATTTGTTCGTGATGTACTCGCTGAGAATCCGCCGCACCGAATGGTGATTGACAGCCTCGCGGAAATGGTGGTCACTGCCCGGGAGTTTGATCGCTTTCCCGCTTATGCTCGAAGCCTCCTGGGATTGTTGCAGGCAGCAGGCGTCTCCGTGCTCGCGACCAGCGAGACGAGCAGTCTCGGTCCGACGGTGGAGTCGGTCGGTGCCTTCCTGTACGAGAACATCGTGCTGCTCCGATACATTGAGCAAGTGTCAGAGGTGGGCCGCGCGGTCGCCGTCCTCAAAATGAGACACAGCGACCACGAAAAGGGTCTGTGGTCTTATACGATCAGCGATCACGGCTTAGAGGTTGAGGCCAAGCTCGAGTCTGTGACTGGCCTGCTTGGCTGGAGCGCCTTGATGAATATGGCGGCGAATCCTTCTCAAGGAACACCTCTTCAGCGCCTGGGTGACTCGCCGATCAGCTAACGTACTCGTCGGACTCAGGCGAGCATTGGCCGGAACAGGCGGTGTTAGCCAGTTGGGTCGGTAGGTTGCGAAGTCTCGGATGCTCTGGGGATACTGCGCAAGGGGCGCCGGGAGTAAACCGCCACGGACCGATCCCGCCCGACAGCACTTCGGGTGCGCCTCCAAAGCCACCATTTCCGAGTGCAGCGCCGGGGCACAGCCGGGGCACACATTCCCGGAACCGGGCGGTACTAGGAGGTCACGTGAGGACACGTTGGCAGCGCTATGAGTTCAGGCGGACATATGCGGAGCCGGCGGGACCCCCGAGGACACGCCATCGGTACGGTTCGGGACCGTGAGGCCCCGGGTTCAAATCCCGGGCCCCCGACCAGTTTTTGAACTTAGTCTCGCAGGGCATCGGCTATGGTGGACGCGTGCTGGACCCTCTTGGCAGCGCGTCCGACATGCTTGACCTCATCAACATTCTCGAACAGGTGTACAGCCAGCTGCTGCTTTGTCTCTGAGTCAGGACGCGCGAGACTTGCTTTCGAAGATCTCTGCGCGGCACGGCGCCCGCATGCGCCCCTCAAACCTATCGGTGCGCGGAACTCCTGAATCGTTCGATCGCCGCTCGACGTTCACCGTCGATGGCATCCGCGTGGACGCGTTTGCCAACACAAGCCAGCTGTACGTTCAGATCCGCTGCAGCTCCCGCGTGCTGTTCTCCACCCCGGGGCCGGACGCCACGATGAATTTGCGTGAGTTGCTCGGCCACGTTGCCGGCCACGATGTCCATGTAAGTGATCGCGGCATTGGTTCGCCAATTCCATGGATCTACAGCTCTGCCGCGGTAGATGCGCTGCAATCCCTCGGCCTCGGCGACACCGAACAGCTCACCGCGACCATCGGCGGGCTTTCGGCGATTTTGGACGCCCGCGAAGACTCGACGGTCCAGCGTGTGGACGACCTCGTGGCTTTTGCCCGTCGCCTGCCAGACACAGTCGCCCAACAGACATCGATAGACCCACAGAGGCTTCCAGTGGATCTGCGTGCCCTAATTCCGTTAGTGACCGCCTGGGGAGTGACCGACGACGACGAGAGATCGGATCGCGTCGAGAACGCGGATCGCGCACCGCTGCGAGCCCTAGTCGAACAAGGCCATCCGCACCTGAAGCGCATCGCGGAGTTTCTGGACGCGCCGGGACTCCCGCCTGACGCTGTCGAAGTAGGCGCCCTAGATGCGTTCGCGCAGGCAGTGATCGAAGCCGAGCACGAGCTGCGCCGCCGCCAGAAGGAGTAGGGTTTCCAGGCCCTCGTTTTGAACTCGCGCATCGCTATTAGGTACGCGATAGCCACCTGACGCACGGGCCCGGTACCGTGCGTCGCCAAGGATTGGAAAATCCGACCGTTCTGACCTCAACTATCGTGCGGGGACTCGCGGGACGGCCGCAGTCGCGACAACACCGCCGTTGGCCGTGGCCGCACAAGCAATGAACCCGTCAAGCCGGCAGCATGTAACCGGCGATCACCGCCGGGATGGCGAACGATAGGTAGGCGATCATGAAGATCGCTGCCAGAAGCGCCGCGCGCGCGGTTGGCGCCGCCAGCGCGACGAGCGAGCGAAGCACGCCGAGCCAGCCGATCCCAAAACCGACCCCGGTGACCGCAGTGGAGACAAAGAAGAGCCCCGCTGAAGTGGTTGAAACGGCGACCATCGCAATGGCCAGCCCAGTCGTCATCGCGGCGCCGCCGACGATCATCGTCCGCCTGGGCGCCCACGTCTGCAGAGCGATGATCGCGACCGCGCCGACACCGCCGAGCACCGTGATCATCGAGCCGCCGAGCAGCCGGTTCGTTGAAGAGCCGAGCTGCAGAATGAGGCTTGGGCCAAGCGATAGGTAGAAGCCGCCGACCGCCCAGCCGGCGATCAGGCTCGGGAGAGAGGCGACGAACTGCGTCCGCAGTCCCGCCTCCACACCGATTCGCGGCGCCAAGCTGAATCCAGGCTTCTTCTGCGCCGGCTCCGGCATCCAGAATGTTGCCGCCCCGAGGACGACGAGGCCCGCCACGATCAGCCAATAGACGAGGTGGAGCGGATCTGGCAGGTACTGGACGACTGTCGCTGACACCAGCGCCCCGGCGGCCAGGCCTGCTATGGGGGTCGCCGCGTTCACAAGTGGCGCGAGGGGCTGCTGGCGACCGGATGGCTGCAGGTCAACCAGCGCCGCCGCGAGCGCACTCGTCACCAATCCGGTAGCGACGCCCTGCGTGATCCTCGCCACGAACAGCCATGTGACATCAGAGGCGGCGACGAATGTCAGCATGCTTGCCAGCTCGATGGCGATCGCGCCGAGAATCACCGGCCGGCGCCCCGCGAAGTCCGACAGAGATCCCGTCAGCAGCAGCGCAACTAGCAAGGCCACCGCGTAGACGGCGAAGACCTCGGTGAGGGTGAGCGCCGAGAACTGCCACCTCGCCGCGTACATCCCGTACAGCGGCGAGGGCGCCGCGGCAGCGAACAGGAACAGCCCCAGAGTCGCCGCCACGGTCCAGAACGAGAACCGACGTCTCATTGCCTCTCTACGCTCACGCTCTGTCGATCAAACGGAAGCCCTCTTCAGGTCCTTACCCACGACGCGCTTGTAGCCGCCGCTGACCCAGTCAACGACATGACGGCCGTATTCCTCCGCTGCTTGCTCCCACGCGAAGTGACCCGCGTCGAGCGGATGGATCTCGCTGTTCGGGAGCAGCTCATGGAGGTACTCCGCGTTCGACCACGGCACGAGGTCATCGTCGCGCCCAGCGACGATCTGAGTCGGTGTTTTGATCGTGGGTAGCAAGTCGCGCAAGACCGGGTTCTGTTCGGGGTAATGCCGCACGAACCGGGCAGACTCTGCGAAGCGTCCGAGGTCGTAGGCGCTGACATAGTCCTCGTGAACCTCGGGCTCGCTCGCGCCCGCGGCCCCGCCCTCGACCGCGTAGCCGATGTTGGTCCTGGCATCCAGGCCTCGCACGACGTCCAGACTTGGCGCCTCGATGACGTCCTTCAGCGCACCGCCGGCGTCGATCGGGAAGCGGACTGCGCCGCCGCCGACGGTCAAACTCGTAACGCGATCTGGTGACTTCGCGGCAAGGAGGAGCGCAGCCGCAGTTCCGACATCCGGGCCAACGACATGCGGAGCGCCGAGGCCCCACTCCTCTACCAAGCGAGCAAGGAACTGGCCGCTGGCGTCGGGGGCAATCAGCTCTGGGCGCGTCTGGTCGGAGTGCCCAAAGCCGGGCATGTCAATGGCGACGACGCGCCCGAGGGTCTTCACCTGGTTCCAGATCCGCCGGAACGCCCAAAGGCTTTCAGGCCACGGGGCGAGCATCAGGAGGGTGGTGTCCGACTTTGCCTTGGTGTCCGCGTAGCGCACGCGCACCCCGTCGCAAACTCGGAAATAGGTGGTGATCGAAGCTGGCTCAGCGCTCATCTGACTTGCTCCTCGAATTGTCAGTTGCTTCACGAAACTAAGTGATGCTAGCAGATGAAGTTGTTTCACGCAACTAACTATTTGTTACGCTGAGGCCGTGCTCAAGCGCGACTACCGAGGACAGGACTGCTCGATCGCCCGCGCCCTAGAGGTGGTCGGTGAGCGTTGGACTCTGCTGGTTCTCCGCGACGCGTTCCTTGGCTTGCATCGCTTTGAGGAGTTCCAGGAAAGCCTCGGAATCGCCCGCAACGTCCTCACCGCGCGCCTCAACCGTCTCGTCGAGGAGGGCCTCCTCGAGCGCGTCCGCTACACCGAACGGCCGCAGCGCTATGAGTACCACCTGACCCAGAAGGGCTACGACCTCGACGTCGCGCTCGCCGGCTTCCGCCAATGGGGCGACACCTACATCAGCAAGACTCCGCCCCGCATCCTCCGCCGACGCTCCGACAAGAAGCGCGTGGTCGCCGCGTTCGTCCCGGAGGGGACGAAGACGCTCAAGCGCGGCGACTACGAGAATGTGCCGGCGCCGGGCCGATCGAGCCGCTACCCCAGGAGCGCGTGAGGCACCCGGTTCAAAATCCCGGGTCGGGCCGAGTCAAGATGGGCCTCCCTGCAACCCCCAATCGTTGACCACTACAGCCAGATGTACTCCTCGGCTATGGCGCCGTCTTGCCACCTCGCCAAAGTCACCATCCGACTCCCGTTCTCGAGCTCGCCGACCACGCATGTCCAGTCACCTGAGCCGAACCCGATCGGATGGGACTTGACCTGGATCGGCACGCCACCTGTGCTCTCGACGAAGGCCTTCATCGCCCCTATGTGTTCACGAATGCCATGCGTCGAATCCTGCCCATGCACGTCCACATGCACGTCATCTGTGTGGTAACGGGTGAAGACGCCCTCCCAGTCCGCTTGGTTCCAGCCCGCGAAATCGAGCTCGTCCATCCGTTGAAGATTGCGCGCCACTGCTTCGTCGGCCATTACGGTTGTCTCCTTTCGGGTGATTCCTGGCGTCGCACCCGGGCGTGCTCGGCTTCTCGGTGTTGGCGGAGGAGTTCGAACGCGAGCGAACCGGGAGGCGCGGCCGCATCGGAACGGCTCGCATGGGCCACGATGGCGTCCGCTATGGAGCGGTCTCCGGAAGTTCTCGGATAGGCGTTGAGTACCTCCTGGCGCAGTCGGTCGGCTATGCCGTCAGTGATTCGGCCTGCGTCGATGAAGACTCCCCGGTGCGTCAGGGAGGTGAGCAGACCGCGCCGGTGAGCGATGCCGAGAGACGCGTGCAGTGCGATCGCCTCCCAAACTCGGTCGATGTCGCGTTCGGCGACGCCGTGCCTCCGGAGTACGGCAGCGGCCAGGTCGGCGCCCTCGACCTCGAAACGAGCCTCGCCTGTCGCGCGCTCGCCGAGTCCAAGATCGTGCATGACGGTCGCGGCGAAGAGCAGGTCCTCGTCGTAGTCGGCGTCATCCAGACAGCCCTCATGGTCCGCCAGCAAGCGGGCGAATAGGAAGCTGCGGAGACTGTGGTCGACGATCGGGCGCCTCACCGAGGAGCGCGCGATGGCGAGGCTCGCATCGGCGAGCGCCCCCGTAGGGAGCACGAGGATGTCGTTCATGTGTCTCGAACATACGGACATCCCGCTCGGGCAAACAGTGGCCCTGAGGCCCATCACCGCTATGATCGGGCCATGATGTCCAAGCACCCCCACCGCGTTGGCGTGCTTGCGCTGCCGGGCGTGATCCCACTGGAGCTCGGGATCGCGGCGGAGATCTTCGGTCGCGACCCGCATTACCGCCTGACCGTCTGCGCCGAAGGTCGGTCTGCGTCGCTCCCTGGTTCCGGGTTGACCGTCAATACCCCCGCGGGTCTAGAGGGACTCAAGCGCGCGGACACGCTGATCATCCCGGGATACGAAGACGTCGACGCAACCGTCTCGGCGGCGGTGCTCGACGCCATACGTGCGGCGCACGCCCGGGGCGCCCGATTGGTATCGATCTGTACCGCCGCGTTTGCCCTCGCCGCGGCTGGTGTCCTCGACGACCGTCCCGCCACGACCCACTGGCGGTGGACCTCTGAGCTTCAGGGCCGCTACCCCAGGATCGACGTGTTGCCCAACCGCCTCTTCGTCGACGACGGCGACGTGCTCACGTCGGCTGGTGTGACCACAGGGATCGACTTGTCCCTCCACCTCATCCGGCGCGACTTCGGCTCCGCGGCTGCCAACACACGAGCCCGCGGCCTCGTGGCTCCGCCACAGCGTCGAGGAGGGCAAGCGCAGTTCATCGAACGGCTCATGCCAGACGCGAGCGGCGATCAACTTGGCTCCCTTCGCGATTGGATGCTCGAAAACCTTGCACTTCCACTCGACCTTGGCAGGCTCGCGACGCGGGCGCACGTGTCTCGACGGACGTTGAGCCGTCGGTTTCGCGAGGAGACGGGAGCGTCTCCGATGGCATGGCTCGCAGACGCACGCATCGATCGAGCGCGCGAGATATTGGAGACGACCACCGAGCCGGTCGAGAAGATCGGTCGCCTGACGGGACTCGGCGCGCCTGTCTCTGTTCGAGCGGCCTTCCATCGGCGGATCGGCATCTCACCGAAGGAATACCGTGCTGTCTGGCGCGGATCGTCAATGTCCGCAGCTGGGCGTGTGCCAGCAGGCGCTGGATAGGGCTGGCCAGGACACACGCCGGGCACAGCTGGGGCACAGATTCCAGGAACCAGGTGGCTCTACACCAAGATGCGGCAATTTGAGTTCAGGCGGACATCTGGGGGAGCCGCAGGGACTCTAGAGGACACGCAATCACGACGGTTCGGGACCGTGAGGCCCCGGGTTCAAATCCCGGGCCCCCGACCACATTTAAGTTCAAAAGTCGGTGCTAACGACCCGCGCGATGGCGATTTTGACCTAGGAGGTCACAGTCCTCCGCAACTGAGATTAGGGCTGGCCCCGCTGGGCTGTCACCGGGAGAATGACCGGTTTTCGGCGCCCGAATCGCCCTGGGGGGAAGTGGTCCCCGCCTAGGATTTCTCGGTTGACGCCACCCCGATCTGCAGCACCAGCAGCCAGCTGGCGAAGATGCCGCTCGACAGCATGATCACGCTCGCGAGCGCCAGCGTGGCGAATACCCACCCGAGCTCGACGTCAACGAGCGAGAACCCACCAGCACCGGCGAGGACGAATCCGAGGATGTTCCCCACAGCGCGAAACACGGTGGCACCTGGATGGGGTTGTCGAAATACGCGTTGACGAACTGTTCTAAATGAAAGAAGAACGGCTCCGCCCAGGCCGCCCACACCCACCGCCACCGCCGCCACGGCGGTGAACGGTCTCGGCGTGAGAACCGCAACACCGATGAACACCACGCTGACGAAGCACCACACCGCGTTCGCGGCCCGCAGCCGCAGCAGTGGCGTGCGCTCGATCTGGTGCGGGTCCAGCGCGATGGCGACAAAGGTCAGTCCGGTCAGCGATGCCCCGGCCCCGACCAACCCGATATAGAGGTCTCGCCACGCCGGCGCGGTGTTCGGGTCCATTGCGCTGAAGGGTACTGCCCGAAGCGGCCAAGCCTATGACGGCACGGTCGACCTGAACCAGGCCAGCGTCCGCTCGATGGCCTTTTCGAGCGGGTGGCCGGGCCCCCAAACGCGAGGCCATCGTCCTCGAGCGGTATCGTGACTCAGAGGCGCTGGTCGAGCACGCCGGGCACCTTGGCGATTTAGGGGAGGGCAATCCCGGGATTGGTATCCAGCGAGCTCCTTGGAGGGCCGAGCGACGACGTCAGGGCGAAGTTGGTAGGCAGCGGGGTCCGTCTCTTCACGCCGTTCCTGTCTCTATAGAAAGGTAAGGAGGTTGCGATGGCGGACTGGAACGAGGCGACCATCCAGGAGTTCCATTCCAAGGCTGGGAAGGGGGTGGGACCGTTCGGGGACCAGCTGATGCTGCTCACCACCGTGGGGGCGCGAAGCGGAGAGGAGCGCATCTCGCCGGTGATGTTCCACCGCGACGGGGAGCGGTACGTTGTCGTCGCATCCAAGGGGGGAGCGCCTGACCACCCTGGGTGGTACCACAACCTCAAGGCGAATCCCTTGGCGAGGGTGGAGGCAGGGGCGAAGAACGGCACCGAGACGTTCGAGGTGCGGGCGCACGAGGCGGAAGGCGAGGAACGAAAGCGCATGTATGCCGAGCGCGTCGCGATCGCGCCAGGGTTCGGGGAGTACGAGAGAAAGACCTCGCGGAAGATTCCGGTCATGATCCTCGAGCGGACCGGCTAACCGCGCGGCGAGGAGAGGCAGAGGCATGGCTCGCATCTTTATCACCGGCTCGGCTGATGGACTCGGACAGGCGGCCGCCCGGCGCCTGGTTGCGCTCGGCCACGACGTCGTCCTGCATGGGCGCAACCGCGATCGGGCCCAGCAAGCGTTGCGCGCCGTGCCGGGCGCTCGAACGGCGCTCGAGGGCGATCTCGCCAGCGTGGAACAGACGCGCGAACTGGCTGCTCATGCGAACGCGGCCGGACCGTTCCAGGCGGTCATTCACAACGCCGGCGTCTACCGTCCCGGTGCAACACGCCGCGAGACGGTGGACGGTCTCGACGACGTGTTCGCCATCAACGCCCTCGCGCCCTATCTGTTGACCGCGCTCATCGGATCGCCTCGGCGGCTCATCTATCTGACGTCGGGCCTGCACCAGGATGGCGCCGCGAATCTGAACGCGCTGGAGTCGCGCCAACTGCGCTGGAACGGATCTCAGGCGTACGCCAACTCAAAACTGTTCGATGTCGTGCTGGCTTTCGCCGTTGCCCGCCTCTGGCCGCACGTCCTCTCGAACGCGGTCGATCCTGGATGGGCTCCCACGAAAATGGGCGGCGCGTCGGCACCCGGCGACCTGGAGCAAGGCGTCGCGACCCAGGTGTGGCTGGCCGTGAGCGAGGAGCCCGGAGCGAAAGTGAGCGGCCGCTATTTCCATCGCAAGCGAACGCACTCCGCTCATGCGGCGGCATCGGACGTCACCGTCCAGGACGCGTTTCTGTCCGCTTGTGAAGAGCTGACCGGTGTACGCCTTCCGACAGAGGTCACGAAGTAACGATCGTGTCCGTCATCGCGCCGCATGAGTCGCCCTGACGGCTGCCAGCACGTACGGTAGGTACGGCTCACACCATTTCGACAGCTTTGAATAACGCGAACCGAAGTCGCTGGGAGCTTGGCACTCCTGGGTGTCGAAGAGCGGTGGCATCATATTTTCTCAACCATCCCTCGACCGATCAATGGAGTGGCAGGACCGATGAACGCGCCACAGAGCGGGATCTTTGCACTCGGGAACCCGTCCCATGCGTACCTCGAGTTCAACCTTCAGGCCGCTGGAGACTCGCGTGCGCTGGTGACCGCGATGGCCGACTTGCGCGAGCCACGCACAACGATCGGCGGCGTCAACCTGGTGTCCGGATTCCGGCCCGAACTGTGGCGTGAACTCGTGCCGGACGGCCTCCCGGATGGCCTCGTTGGCTTCAACGAAGACGTGATCGGGGCTGATAACTACGTGATGCCGGCGACCCAACACGACGCGGTGCTCTGGCTCTCCGGCAGCTCTTATGACGTGATCTTTGACGAAGCGCGCCAGGCAATCAACGCTCTCGCAGCGGTTGCCACTGTCGCGGATGAGACGTCGAGCTGGCCGTACCGGCGATATCGCGACCTGACGGGCTTTGAGGATGGCACCAAGAATCCCAGTCTGCTCGCCGCGCCCGGCGTGGTGCTCATTCCGGAAGGCAGGGCCGGCGCCGGTGGCACGATCCTCCTCCTCCAGCAATGGGCTCACGATGCGACAGCCTGGGAATCGCTGCCGCAGTCGGCGCAGGAACGCGTGATGGGACGGACGAAGCCAGACAGTATCGAGCTGAATCCCCAGCCGCCTGACTCGCATGTTGCACGGACCGACCAAGAGAAGTTT
>WNGG01007641.1_pt1 | contig 13166 bp, 12 predicted proteins | sample 5400661 | NCBI WGS metagenome assembly WNGG01 (sample SAMN13153372, study PRJNA577476) | soil metagenome | isolation source: 100 cm soil or saprolite under Garry oak tree replicate 1 | place: USA:California | collected 2016-06-15
GGCCGGCGTCGGGGACAGATCGAGCTCGGGCACGATCGGCTCGAAGTCGTGGCCGTCGGCGCCGAGGCCGTGGAGCCAGATGACGCTCGCCGCGGGGCGCGGTCCCGTCTCGAGCTCGATGGTCTGGAGCGGCGCCGTCATGGGCACCCCTACGCGGTCCGACCGAGCTGCGTCAGCACGAAGGCGTAGTCGAGCGCCGTCTCCTGGAGCGCGTCGTAGCGGCCGGAGGCGCCGCCGTGGCCCGCCTCGAGGTTCACCTTCAGCAGTACCGGACCGGCCTGCGCCGTGGCGCGGAGCTTCGCCACGTACTTCGCCGGCTCCCAGTACATTACCTGGCTGTCGTGGATGGAGGCGCGGATCAGGAGCGGCGGGTAGCGGTGCGGGCCGAGGTTCGTGTAGGGACAGTAGGACTTCATGTAGACGTAGTGCTCGCGGATCTTCGGATTGCCCCACTCCTCGAACTCGCCGACCGTGAGCGGGAGCGACTCGTCGAGCATCGAGTTGATCACGTCCACGAACGGCACGCGCAGGACGGCGGCGTGACAGAGATCGGGCCGGAGGTTGAGCACGGCGCCGACGAGGAGACCGCCCGCGCTGCCGCCCTCGATGACGAGCCGGTCGTGCGCGGTGTACCGCTCGCGGACCAGGTGGTCGGCCACGGCGACGAAGTCGGTGAAGGTGGTGCGCTTGGCGAGCATGCGACCCTCGTCGTGCCAGCGCTTGCCGAGCTCGCCGCCGCCGCGGACGTGGGCGATCGCCACCGTCACGCCGCGCTCGAGCAGGCTGAGCCGGCTCGATGAGAAGGTGACCGGGTAGGGGTAGCCGTACGCGCCGTACCCGGCCAGGAGCATGGGGCCTCCGCCGTCGCGCGGCGCGTCTTTCAGCGCGACGAGTGAGATCGGCACACGCGTGCCGTCCGGGGCGACCGCGTGGATGCGCTCCGTCCGGTAGCGCGTGGGGTCGAAGCCCCCGAGCACCTCGGTCTGCTTGAGGAGCTTCCGCGCGCGCGTGGCCATGTCGTACTCGAAGACCGACGCGGGCGTGACCATGGACTGGTAGCGGAAGCGGTACGTCGGCACCGCGAACTCGGGGTTGTGCTCGGCGTCGACGTCGTACGCGGTCTCCGGGAACGTCACACGATGCCAGGCGCCCCCGCGGAGGTCCGTCACCCGGAGGTGCCCGAGGCCGTCCTCGCGCTCGTGCACGACGTAGTGATCGGCGAAGACGTCGTGGTCATCGAGCATCACGTCGTCGCGGTGTGGAATCAGCTCGGTCCAGCGGTCGGGGCCTGGATCGTCCACGGGCGCGACGACGAGCCGGAAATTGCGGCCGATCAGCCGCCACGCGCCGTCGGGCGTCGCCGCCGGCACGAAGCGCGTCTCGCCCGACGTGTGCGAGGCCGAGGCGGCGAAGACGTAGGCGAGGCTCCGCGCGCGCCAGACGCCGACCCGGAACAGCTCGTCCGGCTCCTCGAACACGAGCGTGTCGCGCTCGGCTGGCTCGCCCAGGCGGTGCCGCCAGAGGCGGTACGGACGCTTGGCGTGGTCCTCGGTGACGTAGAAGAGGGTGCCGGGCTCCGCGGTCCACGCCACGGCCGCGACCCTCTCGATCCGGTCGGGCAGGAGCGCGCCGGTCGCCACATCCTTGACGTAGAGCGTGTACTCGCGGAAGCCGGTGAAGTCGAGCGTGTAAGCGAGGAGGCGCCCGTCGTCCGACACTTCGTAGGCGCCCAGCGAGAGGAACGCGTGCCCCTCGGCGAGCCGGTTGAGATCGAGCGTCACCTGCTCGGGCGCGTCGATGCGCTCGGCGCTGCGGCAGTGGATCGGGTACTGCTTGCCCGTCTCGGTGCGCGCGTAGTAGAAGAAGCGGCCGCGGCGGTACGGCGGCGTCCGGTCGTCCTCCTTGATTCGCGCGAGGATCTCCTTGTAGAGCGATTCGCGGAACGCCTCCGTCGGCTCGAGGAGCGCGTCGGCGTACGCGTTCTCGGCGCGGAGGTAGGCGAGGACCTCGGGATCGTTCTTCCGGCGGAGCCAGTGGTAGTCGTCCACGCGGGTGTCGCCGTGGATGACGTCCACCTTGGGCTCGCGTCGGGCGACGGGCGGGGTGGGCTCGGACACTCCTCTAGTGTAGCCCGTGCTACCATCGCCGACGCCATGAGCGTCGATGCCGGCAAGACCCTGGCCTTCGCGGCGCGCGCGTGGGAGGAGTCGATCGTCCCGCGCCTCACCGAGTACATCGCGCTCCCCGCGAAATCGCCGATGTTCGACCCCGACTGGAAGGCGCACGGCCACATCGATCGCCGCGCTGACGGCGATCGAGGCGCTCGAGGCGCAGGGCGTGCCGCACGCGCGCTGCGTGGTGCTCATCGAGGCGCCCACGGGCCGAACGAGTTTCTCCACGTGCCGACGGGGATCAAGGTCACCGCCTGCGTCGCGCGCGTCGTCGCCGATCACTACAGCGCCGGCTAGGCTGTCGGGCTATCGACGCGCCAGGCCCATCACGCGGCCGATCTGGGGCGGACGCGGCAGCGCGTCGTGAGCCCTCTGGATCTCGGCCAGCCGGGCGAGGACCGCGCGTGATGCATCTCGTGGAAGTAGTGGACGCGCTTGGCGTCGTGGCCGAGGAGCAGCGTCGTGAAGCGCAGCGGATCGCCGGCGCGAACCTCGCGATGATAGGTGACGTGCGCCTCGAGGCAGAAGGTGGTGACGGAGCACCCGCGCCGGTGCGCCTCGTCGAGGCCGACCCAGGACAGGAACGCGTCCGTGGCGAGGTCGAAGACCACGACGTAATAGCCCATGTTCATGTGGCCGTTGTGGTCGATCCACTCGGGGCGGACGACGTCGCGATAGGTGTCGAAGGGCGCGGCGATATCCGTCGAACGCATGCTAAGGTCGTTTCCACGTTAACACGGGGGCCACGTCCGCGTGCCTGAGCTGCCCGACGTCGTCGCCTATCTCGAGGCGCTGCGTCCGAGGATCCAGGACGCCGTGCTCGAGCGCGTCCGCCTGAAGACGCCGTTCGTCCTGCGCTCGGTGGACCCGCCCCTCAGCGCCGTCCACGGCCGGAGTGTCGTCGGGCTCCGGCGCCTCGGCAAGCGGATCGTGATCGCGCTCGAGGGCGACCTCCACATTCTGATCCACCTCATGATCGCCGGCCGGCTCCACTGGCGACCGGCGGGCGCCAAGCCGCCCGGGAAGATCGGTCTCGCGGCCTTCGATTTCTCCACGGGTACGCTCGTGCTGACGGAGGCCGGCACCAAGCGCCGCGCGGCGCTCCACCTGGTCCGGGGTGAGGCGGGGCTGGCCGCCCACGATCCGGGCGGGCTCGAGGTGCTGGACGCCGACCTCGGCGCGTTCCGTGCCGCGCTCGCCCGCGAGAGCCACACGCTGAAGCGCGCGCTCACCGATCCGCACGTCTTCTCGGGCATCGGCAACGCCTACTCGGACGAGATCCTCCACCGCGCCCGCCTGTCGCCGGTGAAGCAGACCGCGGCGCTCACCGACGCGGAGGTGACCCGCCTCTACGAGGCGGTGCGCGCGACGCTGACCGACTGGGTCGACCGCCTGCGCCGGGAGACGGCCGGCGGATTCCCGGAAGGCGTCACCGCGTTCCGCGAGGGAATGGCGGTGCACGGCCGCTACGGGCAGCCGTGCCCCGACTGCGGCGCCCCCGTGCAGCGGATCGCCTATGCCGACAACGAGACCAACTACTGCGTGCGCTGCCAGACGGGAGGACGCCTGCTCGCCGACCGCGCGCTCTCGCGCCTGCTCAAGCGCGACTGGCCCCGGACGCTCGACGAGCTCGAGGAGCGGAGGCGGGCACGCTAGATGGCGGAGATCACGCTCGACCGATCCGCGCTCCGCCCGTGGCGTCGCGGCGACGAGGCTTCGCTGGTCCGTCACGCGAACAATCGGCGGGTATGGATCAACCTGGTCGACCTGTTCCCTCATCCCTACACGCTCGACGCCGCGCGGTGGTGGATCGAGACGGGCAGCCGGATGGAGGGGCGCATCGCCTTCGCGATCGTCGTGGACGGCGAGGCCGCCGGCGGGATCGGTCTCGAGCGCGGGGGCGACGTGTACCGGGGCACGGCCGAGATCGGCTACTGGCTCGGCGAGGCTCACTGGGGGCGCGGGATCGCCACCGAGGCCCTCCGCGCCGTCACGAGCTGGGCGTTCGCGACCCTGGACCTGGTCAGGCTCGAGGCCGGCGTCTTCGAGTGGAATCCCGCCTCGGCCCGGGTCCTCGAGAAGGCGGGCTACACGCTGGAGGCGCGGCATCGGAAGGCGGTCACCAAGGACGGCCGCACGATCGACAGGCTCCTCTACGCGAGGCTCCGCGCGTAGTAGCCCTCGTAGTATCCTTGGCGCGGGGAGGATAGCCATGCAGACGGGCAGGACCTTCGACCGGACCCGGCAGGACGTCGGCAACATCCTGTTCCTCGAGCACGTCAACGTCCGCATTCCGAACCAGGAAGTCGCGACGGACTTCTGGGTCGACGGGCTCGGGCTCACGCGCGACCCGTACCTCCGGATCGGGACCGACAACATGTGGATCAACGTCGGTCAGCAGCAGTTCCACATGCCGCGCGGTGGTCCGCACGTCATCCAGGGCTTCGTGGATCTCGTCATTCCCGACATCGACGTCCTGCCGAGCCGCCTGGAGGCGGTCAAGGAGCGGCTCGCCGGGACGGCCTTCACCTTTTCGGTCGAGGGTACGCACGTCTCGGTGACCTGCCCGTGGGGCAACCGGATCCGGTGCTTCCCGCCGGCTCCCGAGTTCCTCGGCGCGACGCTGGGCGTGATGCGCTTCGAGGTCCCCATCGAGCGCGGTCACGCCGCCGGCATCGCGCGCTTCTACCAGCGGATCATGGAGACGCCGGCGGCGACCGCCGACGAGCGCGGCGACGCGGTGACGCGCGTCAAGATCGGCCAGCGCCAGTGGCTCGTGTTCCGCGAGACGAGCGAGGCGATCCGCCCGTGGGACGGCAACCACATCGCGATCTACATCCGCGACTTCTCGGGGCCGCACGAGCGGCTCGGCGATCGCGAGCTGATCGCCGAGGAGTCGGACGAGTACCAGTACCGCTTCGACAAGATCACCGACCCGGACAGCGGCCAGCTGCTCGCGCGGCTCGAGCACGAGGTGCGGTCGTACACGCATCCGATGTTCATGCGCCCGCTCATCAACCGGAACCCGGAGCAGACGCAGCCCAAGTTCAAGTACGGCCGGGACGCCTTCTATCCGCGCCTGACGTAAAGAACGGCAGTGCCGCCGCGCGTCGTCCGGACGATGTGCCCGATGAACTGCCACCCGACCCTGTGTGGCATGCTGGTCGAGGTGGCGGACGGGCGCGTCACCAGGGTCTCCGGCGATCCCGACAATCCGGACAGCCGCGGGTTCCTCTGTATCCGCGGTCAGGCCTCGCGCGAGATCTTCGACAACCCGCGGCGGCTGCTGCACCCGCTCGTGCGGTCGCGCCCCAGCGGCGAGCTTCGGCGCGCCAGCTGGGACGAGGCGCTCGACCTCGTCGCGGCGCGGATGCGCGCCGCCGGGCCCCGGGCCGTCGGCGCCTGGTCGGGCCACGGTCTCTTCACGACGAACTACGGCACGCGCGTCAACTCGCACCTGCTCCGCCGCTTCGCGAATCTCTACGGCTGCCAGTGGTGGCACCCGACCATCATCTGCTGGGGCCTCGGCGCCTTCGGGCTCGGGCTCACGGGACCGCTCGAGACCAGCACCAAGGAGGATATGGGCGCCCACGCGAGCCTCGTCCTCCTCTGGGGAGCGAATCTCGCCAGCCAGCCCAACACCGGGCGACACCTGACGGCGGCCAAGCGCCGGGGCGCGTGGGTCGCGACGATCGACGTGCGCGAGACCGAGGCCGCCGCCCAGTCCGACGAAGTCTTTCTGATCCGACCCGGTGCCGACGCGGCGCTGGCGCTCGGCATCATGCACGTGATCGTCCGCGAGGGGCGCCACGATCGTGACTTCGTCGAGAAGCATACGGTCGGCTTCGACGCTCTCGTCGATCATCTCGCGGCGCACACGCCGCAGTGGGCGGCCGCGGTGACCGGGATTCCGGCCGAGCGCATCGTGGCCCTCGCGCGCCGCTACGCGACGACGCGGCCGGCGATGATCGTCCTCGGCGGCTCCTCCATGCACAAGGGCCCGGGCGCGTGGCACGGCGCGCGCGCCGTCGGCTGCCTGCCGGCGCTCACGGGCAACCTCGGCGTCGCCGGCGGGGGCTTCGGTCCGCGTCACGGCGGCGCCACGCACGGCCAGCGGCTCAACGACATCACGCTGCCCGAGCGGCGCCCGATGGGCGCGGACGTGCCGAATCAGATGTCGGCGATCACCGACGCGCTCGTCGACGGCCGCGTACGGGTGCTGCTGCTCCTCGGCACCGACATGCTCTCGTCCTTCGCCGACGCCGGGCGTGTCGCCGAGGGGCTCGCGCGCCAGGACCTCGTCGTCTCCTACGATCTCTTCATGCACGACACGGCGCGGCGCTTCGCCGACGTCGTCCTGCCGGCGACCGCGTGGCTCGAGGAGCTCGGGTGCAAGTCCACGAACACCCACCTCTACCTGATGCCGCAGATCCTCGAGCCGGCGGGGGAAGCGCGCTCGTGCCCGTGGGTGCTCCGCCGGCTCGCCGAGCGCCTGGGGCTCGACGACTTCTTCCCGTGGGCGGACGAGGCCGGCGCGATCGACGCGATTCTGGACCACGCTTCGACGCGCCACGCGACGGTCGCGGACCTGGCCGCCGAAGGGGGCATCCGCCCGCTCGACATCTCGCACGTCGCCCATCCCACGCTCGACTTCCCGACGCCGTCCGGCAAGATCGAGCTCGTGTCGGAGCGCGCGCGGCGGCTCGGACTGCCCGCGCTGCCGGTGCACGAGGAGCCGCCACGCTCTTCGTTCCCGCTCGCGTTCCGCCAGGGGCGGACGCTGACCCAGTTCCACGGCTTCTACGACCACGGCCGCGCGCTGCCGACGCTGGCCCAGGCCGATCCCGAGCCCGTGCTGTGGATCGCCGTCGAAGACGCCGCGAAGCGCGAGATCGCCGACGGTGGTCGCATCCGCATCTTCAACGCACGCGGGACCTTCGCGGCCCGCGCGCGCGTCACGGGGAAGATCCCGGCGGGCACGGTGTGGATGCGCGACGGCTGGGACGGGCTCAACCTCCTGACATCGGGAGCGCCGGTCATCCCGGACGGGGCCGTGGACGCCTTCGGCTTCGGCGCCGGGCAGGCGAGTTTCGCGGCGATGGTCGACGTCGCCGGCGAGGAGGCTCGATGACTCACGATCATGAGCATGACCACGACCACGAGGAGGGCTCGCCGCTCACCGAGACGGCCCTCCGGGTGCGGGCGCTCGAATCGCTGCTCGTGGACAAGGGACTCGTGGACCCGAAGACGCTGGATGCGCTGATCGACACCTACGAGACGAAGGTGGGCCCGCGCAACGGCGCGCGTGTGGTCGCGCGGGCGTGGAGGGACCCGGCGTATAAGACGCGCCTCCTCGCCGACGCGACGTCGGCCATCGCCGAGCTCGGCTTCATCGGGCGCCAGGGCGAGGACATGGTCGCCCTCGAGAACACCCCGAAGGTGCACAACATGGTCGTGTGCACCCTCTGCTCCTGCTATCCGTGGCCGGTGCTCGGCCTGCCGCCGGTCTGGTACAAGTCGGGGCCATACCGCTCGCGCGCGGTCATCGAGCCCCGCGGCGTGCTGCGCGAGCTCGGCGTCGCCGTCGCCGACGACACGGAGGTCCGTGTGTGGGACAGCACGGCCGAGCTGCGCTATCTCGTGCTGCCGGAGCGTCCGAAGGGTACCGAGGGGTGGAGTGAGGACGAGCTGGCCGAGATCGTCACGCGCGATTCGATGATCGGCGTGGAGCGGATCCCGCCGCAGACGCGGAAGCCATGAACGGCGTCCACGACATGGGCGGCATGCACGGCCTCGGTCCCGTGCAGATCGAGCGTGACGAGCCGGTCTTCCACCACGAGTGGGAGCGGCGTGCCTTCGCGCTCACGATGGCGTCGGGCTTCATCGGCGAGTGGAATATCGACATGGGCCGCTTCGCGCGCGAGCAGATGCCGCCCGGTGAGTATCTCCAGACGACCTACTACGAGCATTGGCTCTTCGGGCTGCTGCGTCTGCTGGAGGAGCGGGGGCTCGTGCCGCGCGCCGAGCTCGAGGTCTGCCGCCGCGGCGCGGCGGTCGCCCGACCGCAGCCGGCAAGGCCGGGGCTCCGCGTGTTGCGACCGCCTGACGTCGAGAAGGCCCTGCGGAACCGTCACGCCGCGCGTTGCGACGATCCGGTGCCGCCGAAGTTCAAGGCCGGGGACACCGTGACCGCGAAAAACGTCAATCCGCTCGTTCACACGCGGCTCCCGCGCTACGTGCGGGGTCGGCGCGGCGTGGTGGACCGCGACCACGGGGTCTTCATTTTCCCCGACGCCCACGCCGCGGGGCAGGGGAAGAAACCCCAGCACGTTTACAGCGTCCGATTCGCGGCGCGCGAGCTGTGGGGGCCGGACGCCTCGGCGCGCGACGCGGTCTACGTGGATCTGTGGGACGACTACCTGGACCGCGCATGAATATCGATCTCGGAGCGCTGCCCCGGATCCCGCGCGACGCCGACGGCCCCGTGTTCCGCGAGCCGTGGGAGGCGCAGGCTTTCGCGATGGCGGTGAAACTCCACGAGGCCGGCCATTTCACGTGGCGCGAGTGGGCCGAGAGGTTGGCCGCGGAGATCAAGGCCGTGGCGGATCGGGGGGAGCCCGACGACGGCACGCGCTACTACCATCACTGGCTGGCGGCGCTCGAGAAGCTCGTCGCCGCCAAGGGGCTCATCTCCGACGCCGAGCTGTCCCGGCGAAAGGACGAGTGGGACGCGGCGGCGCGCGCCACGCCCCACGGCCGGCCGATCGAGCTGTCCAACGCGAAGAAGACACCCTAGCCCGAGGAGACGATCGGATGAACGCGATCGAGCAGGCGTACGCGGCCGGTTCCTGTTAATTAGTTGGAGAACCGGACCGGAGTTCGGCTTCAAGGTGCCCCGAGCCGCGTCGTCGTAGGATGACGCGCGACACGTCATCACTATCCGGTCAGGAGGTACGGCGCCGGGCGGCTCGTCAAGGAGCGGTGCGATGAAAATCAAGGCAAATGAGGGAGCCAGACATGGCGCAGCGACAGTGCCCAACGGTTCCGAAAGACTCCTGGCCCCAGGACTTGTGTCTTCAGTCATTCGAGCTGGACCACATGGATCACACGTGCAACATGCGCCATGGACATCAAGGGCCAGGGCACAGGTGCTTCTGCGGCAAACCGAGTCGGGACTACCGCTCTGATAATCCGTCCTCAGAGCGCCCCTCGCACGCTTAAAAGTGCAATAAGCGTCATGATCGGTCCTGAACTCGGACCCACCATACGCGTTCTCTTCTATGTTGCGTTGGGCCTCTTCGGCCTCTTCGCGGGTCTCATCGTTGGATTCCTGGTCGCAGGGGTCTGTCGCATCGTCTTTCGGCGGGACCGCTGGGGGTTGCCGTCCATATCCCTCTTCGAGCGTGGGATTATCAGCGCTGTCTCTCCGGTGTACGTCTGGGTCTTCCGCGAGCCGCTAGAGCGGGACAGTGGTCTACGATTCTCAGATGGGCTGGTGTTGCTGGTGTGGCTGTTCATGTCCATCGTCTACTTTGTGACTTGGCCGCTCTACGGGAAGCTCTTGCTCCGCCCACAGGATCGACGGGCCACAGGGCCCAACAATCGCCCAAGTGTTCGCCCTGACCCGGCGTCTACAACAGGGATGGATAGAATCATCACGTGTCGCTGCGGGACGCGATTGTTGGTATTAGAGGGGGAGCGCCGGGTGCTGTGCGGAGTCTGCGGTTGGTATACCGATCTGTAGGCCGGAACACGGATTCTCCAACGTGATGCTCAGCGCGCCTTGACCGAAGCGATAAGCTCAAGTCTCATGACTGCAGAAGCGCTTCCGGCCTGTGAGGCCGGTCCCCTATGGCGATGACGAATGATGAGCGAGCGAACGTGAACGAAATGGTGTACAGCGCCTACTCTGACCTGGGGGAGTCGCTATCGCGCCCTCATCGCCGTTATCGCCGCCTCGCAGAACCGACAGCCCGATCATCTTGAGACCGGCGTGGAGGAGTACTACCGTCAGCACCTCGATGAACTGATTGACGACGGCCGGCGACAATGTTCGGGAAGATGCCGCCGCCGATGATCTAGTGTTCCGTATAGTAAGTCAGGTTAATATAGGCCATGGATATTCTCTGGGAGGGAGCCATGGCCAATCGCGTTCGTCCGATCGTGGTCAGCGCCACGGATCGGCAAGAGCTGGAGCGCTTGCACCGGTTGCCCTCGGCCCCCGCAGGAGTCAGCCGGCGCGCCCGGGCCGTGTTGTTGATGGCCCAGGGCCTGCCCGGCGTGAAGGTCGCGGAACGGGTCGGGTACACGGTGGTGCAAGTCAGCCGGTTGCGTCGGCGCTTCGCGGAGCAGGGCGTGGCGGGCTTGCATGAGCGTCCGCGTTCGGGCCGGCCGCCGACGATCACCGCCCGGAAGCGTGCTCAGATCGTCGCCCTGACCCTCAAGCCGCCGGCGCCCGGCCTCACCCATTGGTCGACCCGGGACCTGGCCCGCAAGGCGGGGGTGTCGCACGGCACCGGCGCGCCCATGCGCTCAAGCCGCATCGGGTCTCGACGTTCAAGTTCACGACCGACCCGGACGCCGAGCACAAGATCTACGACGTCGTGGGGCTGTATCTGCAGCCGCCCACGAACGCCGTGGTGCTGAGCCTCGACGAGAAGACTCAGATCCAGGCGTTGAGTCGCACCCAGCCGTTGCTCCCCCTGCGACCCGGACTGTCCGCGCGGCAGACGCACGACTATCGGCGCAATGGCCTCACCAGCCTGTACGCGGCCCTGGAGGTCGCCAGCGGACGCGTGATCGGGGACTGCACGCCGCGGCACACCGGGGCCGACTTCTTGCGCTTCATCAAGGGCGTGACCCGCTGCTATCGCGGTCGCGAACTCCACGTCGTGCTCGACAACTCGTCCACGCACTCGACGCCCGATGTGCAAGCCTGGCTCGCCCAGCATCCCGAAGTCCAGTTTCACTTCACCCCCAAGGGCGCGTCCTGGCTCAACATGGTCGAGGCCTGGTTTGGGATCCTCACCCGAAAGTCCGTCCGCCGCGGCTCGTTCGACACGGTCCGCACGCTGATTCGCCACATCGAGGCCTACATCGTCGCGTGGAACCGCCATCCGACACCCTTCGTATGGACCAAAGACCCGGCCGCCATCATCAAGAAGGCGGTCGGTCGTGGTCGTTAACATCACTTCGCAGACGGAACACTAGCTGCCTTGCTCGCGCTTGGACAGACCGGTTGGCTATAGTGGCCATATGAAAAGAGCAACGATAGCTGAGCTCAAGAACCGTCTGTTGCAGTATCTGGACCACGTGCGGGCGGGCGGTACCGTCGTGGTGCTCGACCGGACCGTGCCCGTGGCCCGGATCGTGCCACTTGACCGGACGGATTCCGGGGACGCCACCGCGGCCGACCGTCTTCATCGCCTGGAGCGACAGGGAGCTATCCGCCGTGGCACGGGACAACTCCCCGAGTGGTTCGGACGACGGCGGCCACCGCGCCTGCGTGGAAGCGTCCTCGCCGACCTCGGTCACGAGGGCGATGGCCGGAAGCCGTCGGACTGAGCGTCAGGCCGTCGCGGCCGAGCGCGAAGGCTTCCGCGTCCTCACGGCCTGATCAGATCGCCGCCCGACGCGCGCGGCCGGCGACGGCGCGCACCTTGCGCGGCGCCGCGAGCCAGACCGCCAGCGCCGACACACCGCTCGAGACGATCGCGGCGCCGAAGGCCGGCGCGTAGCTGCCGGTATGGTCGTACAGCGCACCCGCCATCCAGGGGCCGAGCGCGCCGCCGAGGAGCGAGGCGAGCGTCAGCATCCCGAAGATCGATCCGAAGTGACGACCCTGGAAGATCTCGGCAGGGATCGCGCCGAAGACCGAGGTCACTCCGTACCCGAGCACGCCCTGGCTGAGGACCATGAGGTAGAGCAGGGCGGTGGACGGCATGCTCTTCATCAGCATCAAGATGGCGTAGCAGAGCGCGAAGCCGAGACAGCCGAGCGTCCAGACCCACTCGCGGCCGATTCGATCGGAGACGTGCCCGAGGACGATCTGCCCGATGATGCCCGCGAAGCTCACGAGGCCGAGAGCGTAGGCGGCCGTACCCGATGCGAACCCGATCTCGAGCAGATACTTCGTCTGATGCACCTGGACGGCGTACCAGGAAAGCATCGCGGTCGCGAAGGCGACGGCAATCCACCAGAAGCGTCCGGCCCGCATCGCGCGCGCGAGCGTCCAGTCGATCGCGGCCCACGCGGGGTCAAGCACGTTCGCGGCGTGGGCCGCGGCGGCGGCCACGCTCGCGGCGGCGGCGTCGCCGTCGGGCTGGAGACCGAGATCCTCGGGACGTCGATGCGGAATGAGGAGGTTCAGCGGGACGCCGATCGCCAGCATCAACGCCGCGACGACCACGCACGCCCAGCGCCAGCCGCCCGTGATGATCAGATGCTGGACCCACGGCAGAAGCACGATCGAGCCGACGCCGACACCGGAGAAGGCGATGCTGAGGGCGAGGCCCCGCCGCCGCACGAACCAGTTCGGCAGGAACATCGCGTGCCCCGTGTACCCCAGGCACACGGTGCCGCCGCCCAGCAGCACGCCGAGGGTCGCGTAGAGCTGCCACGGCTCGCTCGTGAGGGGCGCCAGGCCAAGGCCGAGGGCGACGAGAATGACGCCGAGGGTCACGACCCAGCGTGGGCCGCGGCGGTCCATTAACCGGCCGAGAAGCGGGCCGAGGAACGCCGAGAAGAGGAAGCCGAACGAGAAGGCGCCCGCGGTCACGCCCCGGTCCCAGCCGAACTCGTCGAGGATCGGGGGGAAGAGGAGCGAGAAGGCCGTTCGCGCGTTGACGCCGATGCCCATCGTGACGAAGGCGACGCCGACGACGGCCCAGCCGTAGAAGAAGGGGAGGCGCACGCGGCCGCCGACCGGCACGGGGAGTTATCGTACACTACGACGCTGGATTGAAAGGAGTCGTAGATGGTCACCGCGCAGCGCTT
>WNGG01012617.1_pt1 | contig 13166 bp, 12 predicted proteins | sample 5400661 | NCBI WGS metagenome assembly WNGG01 (sample SAMN13153372, study PRJNA577476) | soil metagenome | isolation source: 100 cm soil or saprolite under Garry oak tree replicate 1 | place: USA:California | collected 2016-06-15
CGCCTTCTCCTCGCCCGACCAACTTCGCCGCCGGCCCACACCCGTGAACACTTCAATGCGCCGGACCGGCTCCGGCATATGCTTATGCTCTGAAATCGACATGTGTCGGAGCCCCTATCGACCCCGAGAATCATCCTTCCGCCGCCGAACCTAAAGGTGCCCGCGGAACATCGCTTACTTTGCAGGAGCTGGTCCGATGAGAGCAGGGCCATTCGGCGTGCCTCCGATAACCGCATCAACGTCGCCAACCCGTGGCGGTAGAGTTCTCTGACCTTTTCGAAATCGCTCAGATCGGCATGATTTCCCTCCTCATCCCCCTTCTTCTTTTTGGCCAACGTGTTCAGCTGGAGGTTCGCCTTGGCGATTACCGCTTGCAGAAACGCTGTATCCTTCTGGCGCTCGGTGATCCGAGCCTCATATTGATCGTTTTCCGTCTTCATAAAACGGTCACCGACGCGGCCGGGATAGGCCGCTTGTCGCCCGAGGGCTGGCCACGTTGTTCGCCAAGCTCAGCGTGGAGGCGCCATGAGTGAGCCTGCTCCCGCGCAAATTCGGTCGTCAACGTCTCATATTCAGCACGAAGATCGGCAGCCTCCAGGTGTGGGTTGGGTTCGCAAGATCGCCTGTGATTTTCGCACTTGCGGTCGCGAGGGAAAGACCACTGCCTTTGATCTGACCGACCAGCGGCACGCTGATCTTGCCGTCCACTCCAATCAGCGAGCGTTCTTTTAAACCGAGGATGCTCGCTACCGAGATCTCCAGGGTATCGCCGGATTGAAGCTTGTATTCGGCGAAGGCTGACGTCGGGGGGAAGCCGAGGACAGCGATGAGCAAGGCCGCGAAGCTGTGGCGAGGAGTGGCGAGCGCGGGAGCCAGACGGAAGAATCTCATGACACCACCTGATCTGCTAGCGGGAGTCCCAAAGGGATGCCGGACAATCGGTCCCCTCGGCGATGGCCGGAGTAGCTGCGCGCCCGATCGTGGATCTACCTGAAGCGTTGCGGAGCGAGGATTGGCGCAAATGGCCGTCAACTCGGATCTTTTGGGGCACTCCGTGTGAATGGCTTCGACGGGCCCATTCGGCCGTGGCACCTGCTCGACAACGTCAACGCAACTGTCGCCGGCCGGACCAGGCTGTGCGGCAAAGCCAACACCCGAAAAGTTTGGCCCAATGAGACACTTCCGTTTGCCAAGCCGCGAGGCGCATCAGCAGCAGCGACGCCCGCGGCAATGCCGTGTGGAAACACCGAACGAATGGCTCGGCGAACCGGCCGAACTCCACTCGCAATTCCCGCGGACCCGACGCCATCTTGTTCACGATCACGGCTTCGATTTTGTCCCTGGGAAGCACTCCAAGGAGGCCGCGCAGGCTCTCCGCGGTCGTCCGCTCTGCTTCGACCACGACAACCGCATCGTTGATGACGGCGATATTGGCTTCCAGATCGGCGGTCTGATCGGTGGAATGAAAATCGACCACCACGCAATCATATTCGGGCTGCAGATGTTGGAGAGCGGTGACGATCGAGAGCGACGCGTTCAATGGCGAGATCGGCGCGGCCGCCCGAAGCATGAGAACGTCGAGTCTCCCCGCCTCCAAATGGGTGGCAGCGAGCCTCCTCGCAAGCATACGGCTCGGGCTCGACTTCGACATGGACAATCCCATCGTCGGCTTTCGCCAGTTGGCGTCGACGAGAAGTGTCTTCCGCCCACTTTCTGCAAGGATGTTCGCGAGATGAGCGGCGACCGAGGAGGCACCCGCACCGGCGGTAGGAGCCACCACGCCGGTAACAAATTTAGACCTGTTCTGCAGTCGCACCGCCAGCCTGACCATTGACTGGCAAAAATCCGCCGCGGCATTCAGGTAGGTCGGCTGCAGGCCTCCCGAATGAATTTCTCCGATTACCCAGGCTTGCCCTTCGATCTTCGGAACGGGCGTAATGCAGTCTAGGCCGGTAAACCGCCGCACGTCCTCAGCCGTCCGCAGCGAGCGGTCCGTCGCCTCCCTGAGCAATGCGTGGGCGACGCCTAAAGCAACGGCAGCGGCGACAGCGATGCCGAATACGAAGATCGTTCTCGGCCAACTCCGCTCAACCGGCGGAGTGGCTGGTGTGATCACTCTTACACCGAGAAAGGAGGACTCCGGAGTGGAGAGTGTATTGGCCCGCTGCAGCTCAAGACGCATGTCGATGTAGTTCTGGATGATCGCATTGGTGATTGCAGCCGAGCGCAGTCTGCTCTTCGAGGTGAACCCGATCTGGACGGCGTCCGAGATGCCGATACGCTGAACGGAGAGTGCGGCCACGACCCGTAGAATCGTGGCATGGCGGGCTTCGGGATTGGTCGACGCCATTCCGATGCCAAATCCTCGATCTTGAACAAGTCGATTTTGGTCGACGACTCGGCCCAACACCTCGTCGGATTGCAGCACCTGGATCTGGGTGTCCACATGAGCCGATGCGACGGCGTCCGCAGCGGTGCCTGAAGCGGCGGCAGGTTTCGAGGTGCTGTCGTAGAAGAGGATCGTCGAGTATGCCGTGTAGTACGCTGGCGACACGATCAGGAAGGCGATGCTGGCGCAAAGCCCTACGCCGATCCAGATCAGGCAAAGGCGCCAGCTCCTCTGGGCAAACCCTATGATCGCATCAGCGTCAAGGAAGTCTCGGTCGCGCGGGCCGAGAGGTTCCGCGTGCATGTCGTAGGGGGGAAGCACTATTGGTTCGGTATGTAGCATGTTAGTTAAACACCCACGGTTTAGAACTGAGGCGGTCGCGCCAAGGGCTGCACGGCTCCGGCCGGGGTCGAGAGCACGGAGCCACTCGCCTCGGCGGCTGTTCGCGCGGGCCGGATGCCATGAGACCCGGAGGCCCGCGTCTTGGCAGTGCCAGACGCGATGAAAAAGCCACCCGAGACGAGAAAAACGACCCCTTCCTTCGCGATTATCGCGATCACGACGGCAATCGCGGCATTCGAGAGATGAGGCGATAGCAGATACGCAACAGTCACAAATACCAGCAAACCGGAGAACGTGAGCCAAGACCATGCGCGCTCGTGGCCATAATTAAACATATAAAGATTCGACATACATATATTTCCATTGATCAAAAATGGAATAATGGCCATAGCACGTACAATGGGGATAGCGCCGGCAAACCCGTCGCCAAAAAAGATCATGATGATGTAAGGCGCGACAGCGAACAGGAAGAGGCTGAGCGCTGCTCCGACACCGAGCGTTAACAGCGATCTCCAAATCAGGGAAAGCCCGGCTTTCGGGTCATGTTGAGCGTAATAAGCGACCCTGGGCAACAAAGTCTCCGACACCACTCGGAAAAAAGGGCGGGTCGCGCTCACGAATTTTTCCGCCACCGAATACTGGCCGGCGGCCAAGTAACCGGCAAAATGCTCAACCAGCGGAACGGGCAGGGTGATTGATGCCCGCTCCACAAACGAGAACAGAAAACCGCGCCAGCCGCTATGGAGCTGCATTTTAACCCGGGAAAATGTGACGGATCGGAAGCCGTCGAATCCCACCGGGAGAACGAACGGCAGACTGATTAGGCCGGCAATGAGAGGGATTGCTGACTGGATTGCAACGGCGAGCTCGAGTTGGACCGGTGAGGTTACCATCATCAGAAAGCACACGAGCGCCAAACTGCGGGCCACGACCACTGCGACGGCTGCTTGCCATGCGCGTTCAAGACCGATGAACAACCAGGCCGGGAATAGGATGCCTCCCACCGCGGTCAGCATCACGCACATGAAAAGGGGCTTGTTGAGAGCGAGCAGACCATCAGCGGCCGCGAGTCCGGCAAAAGTTACCACCACCAACAGCGTAGCCTTGGCCGCGAAAACGTCCGCGAAGAGCGAGGCGATCAGGGCCGGTTCATGCCGAGCCGATGCCGCTGTACGCTGCGCAGTCCAATGAAAGCCATACTCCACGATTGTGGCCGCAAACTGTCCGATGCTCACGGCGTATGCATACTGCCCGAAATGCTGCGGTCCGAGAACCCAGCCGGCATACGGTAGAACTAGCAGCGGCTGCAGGACCTCGACCGCATGCATGACAATCAAACTGGCCGCCTGCTTACTGAGGGTCATGCGGAGTGCCTAACTGGACATTCCATAAGGCAGAGGGCAGCCGTGCAGGGAACGTGGCACTCCTAGCCCTGGCGCCAAGCAGCGCCTTGAAGTTCCTCACAGTCCGCCCCTCTCCGCTGTTCGATCATCAAGAAAGTGCATCGACTTGGCGCCCGTCCTGATCAGAGTTTCAGCTCAGCTCTTCCGACCTTGTATCGGTAGCAATCGCTAAACGGTTCGGGGTTAATCCGCCGCTGATGTAATTGCGTATATAGATCGACCGCGAGTGTGCGAAGAACTGTGTGGTCGTTGCGATCTCAAACGGATTGGATCCAGGTGTGCTCATCAGGTTTTTCACCGTTCTGGCGTATTGGTAACCGGCTTTAGCGACCAGACCGCGCACGATGCGATTATGGCGTCCGCGCACATATGCAAATCCGCGGACTTTCCGGCCGAGTAAGTCTTCGAGCCAATGCTTATTGTCCAGGATCTGATCGGCGGCGAGATGCGGAGCGATCTCGGTGAGGCTGATATGGTTTTGGGTGTGGCCACCGATCTCGAACCGTCGTCCCAGCTGGGCGATCTCGGCCCTGCACATAACCGGTCGGCCCTCAGTATTGCTGGACGGAATGTAGAATGTGCCGCGCAGACCGTGTTTTTCGAGCAAATCTGCGACACGAAGGTCCGACGGGTGGCCATCATCCCAGGACGTCGTGACGAGCAAAGGCGCGTCCGCGGGTTCAGGCCTCATCCGTAGCTCCCCAAAAGCGCATGACCTTCCTTCGACCGGCGGGGCGAGCGCGCTTCAACGGCCGCGGACGTGCCGTTCCGCGAATAGGAGATTTCGCAATGCCGCGATGATGAAAACGGTATTCGTCAAAAGATACCTCGTCGCCAATCGGCTAGGGTCTTGGCAAAGCCGGTGCAACCATTCGAAGCCGCTTTGCTGTATCCAGACCGGCGCCCGTTGAACTACGCCGGCGTGGAAATCGAATGCCGCTCCCACGCCCACCATGACTGCATTCACCCGCCCTCGGTGCGCTTGCAGCCAAGCCTCCTGCTTCGGGCAGCCCAATCCCACCCATACGATACGTGCCTCTGACCGGTTAATCATGGCGACCACGGCCGTGTCTTCCTCGGCCGACAGTTCGTGGAAGGGCGGTGAAAAGACCCCGACGATGTTGATGCCCGGAAATTCCCTGGAAAGTTCTACTTGTAGATGCCGGAGGATGTGAGGCGTTGCCCCATAGAGAAACATCTCAGTGCCTCGCTCAGATCCCTTCCGGCAGCAATTCCACATCAGGTCGGGCCCGCTGATCCGTTCCTGGCCGCCGTGACCCTTCTTCCTCAGCATCCAGGCGACCGGCGCCCCGTCGGGCGTAACCAAATCGGCCGACATGATTGCGTTCGCATGTGCGGCGTTCCGGCGCGCGGTAACGAGACTATGCACGTTACAGGCGCATACGGTCCTGCTTTCCCGTCGGGCAGCCCATTCGAAGATGCGATCGATCGCGGCGTCCCAGCGCAAAACGTCAACTGGCACATCAAGGACTGGTTCACGTATCCGCCGGGGTGGAGTCGTTAATTCACACACTATTTCACGAGCCCCAAATGGTGAGCCGCTCAGACCACAAACTGCCTTGGTGGCGGGTTCGTGCCGTGCGCAACATAAACGGGATGAAAGCCAATCATTCAACTGCCCTTACGAATGACCCGGCCGGCGGGTATCATCCGCAAGAAGTAGTCAAAGGGTGTTGCCTCGGCTTCGCCATTATCATCTTCCGGCAAGCGCGCGTCCGCCTCGGATGCTACCAACCGAAAGCCAGGCGGACGGGACCGCGCGGATCGAATCTGCGGTGCGTAAAAGACAAGTCCTCATTAACGGCCCGCAGGTCCCATACTAAGTTTTTTGGATTCGCGAGCGCGTCATAGTGGCAAGCCGTTATCGTGTGCTTGCGTGCGCCCGCAGAAATGCGCGTGTAAAACGATAAACCGCCGGAGCTCGGGGCCGGCCGTCCGTCTCGACTGGAATTGTAGGTTTCACGCGTGCGGCATCGACGAAAGGTGCAGCCGCCGCACTCCTCTTCATCTTGCGGGGTGGCAGCGAAGGCGCCATTGCCCTGCTGTACGGCGTCGACATCCTCGACGACGCAATCAGAACTGCCCTCGACCATGACGCCGTCGCCGGTCGGGCTATTGTTGTAAGAAACCAGCCCCCGCCGGATGATGCAGCAGTCCGACCGGAACACCGAAACATTGTCCTCGGTCCAGGAGGTAGTACTGTTCTCCGCTGAGAAATCTTCCAAGACCGAGTGCGGCGAGCGATCGAACTGGACGTTCTGTCCGCGCGGCGTCGGGCCGCGGGCGTCGTGAAGTTCGAGAAAGTTGAGGCGGAGGCCCGCGCTTGCCACGACGTAAATATTGGCGGATCCCCGCGATGCCTTCACGTGCGTGACGGTCGCACCTGAGCAGCCATCGAGATTGAGGTTATTACGATCTGCGCTTGGCCCGACGCCGAAGACAGGTGCACCGACGTGCTCAATCTCGAGATCCTGCAAAAGTAGTCCAATCGCGCCCTCGGCGTGCAGGCCGTGTCCCCCGGCGTGACGGATGCGGCAGTTCCGGACCGTGACCCCCCGATGCAGCACGTTAACTGCGTTCCCGGAGTTCGTGTCAATATCGAGATTTTGTATAATCTGCCCGTCGGCAGTTGAAGTGATGGGACCGCTTGGCACCAGCAGGGTCAGCGGCGGCCGGGTGCGTCTCGCGCTCAAGCCCACCGGAAGATGTCGCGTCTCCGCGAGGATGGACGGGCACATCGTAATAAGCCTTGACGCGGGGACCGCCAGAAGCCCGGCAACCAGCCGGCGGCGGATCAGCTGGGGCGCCGTTTTGGAAGTACACATCAGCGAGAGCTCCGCTTGCGTCGTCGGTGGCCCCTCTGTCAGACCGCGGTGACCAAAGCTGACGCGGAGCAGCAGCATGCCTGGATCCTAGTGGGTTAAAAGATCCCCGATGGCGTAATACCGATGATCCAGGTGACGCGATAACCGGTTTCCTGACACGCTGTTAGGCAGAGCCACGCGGAGCCAGGGCGATGTCGGTGACGCCAGACGAATTCGACTATGTCATTGTTGGGGCGGGGACAGCTGGCTGTGTATTAGCCAACCGTCTTGCGGCTGGCGGTGCCCACACGATTTGCCTGCTTGAAGCGGGACCGCCCGACGATAGCATTTTCCTGCGCATCCCCGCCGGGGTCTACAAGGCATCCTCCAATCCCAAATACGCCTGGCAGTTTGAGACGAACCCAAGCCCAGCCACGGGAAATCGCTCGATTTCGATGCCGCAAGGCAAGACGCTCGGTGGTTCGACCGCGATCAATGGGATGAACTATAACCGGGGCCAGCCGGAGGATTTCGACAGCTGGACTCGCGAAGGAAATCGAGGTTGGGGCTACGCTGACGTGCTCCCCTACTTCAAGAAGACCGAACAAAGAATCGGTTGGTGTGACATCCGCTATCGGGGCACGGCCGGCCTGCTTCCGATCACGGATTGTGATTGGCGGCATCCACTGTGCGACGCCTTCATCAAGGCGGCGCACAACCTCGGGCTGCCCCACAATCCCGACTACAACGGCGCAAACCAATCGGGGGCCGGGTATTATCAACGTTATATCAAGAATGGGTGGCGTGTCAGTGCAGCACAGGCGTTTGTACGACCCGTAGCCAAGAACAGAAACCTCGAGATCCGCACGAGAGCCCAGGCAACTGCCCTTCTGTTTCACGGAAAGCGGGCAATCGGCGTTCGTTATGCGGCAGCGTCCGGCCACCCTCCTCGCGATGTCAACGCCCGTCGCGAAATCATTCTTTGTGCGGGCGCTGCAAATACACCAAAACTGCTGCAGATTTCAGGAGTCGGTCCGCCTGAACTGCTTACAGAGCTTGGTATTCCGGTGGTGCATGATCTGCCGGGTGTCGGAGCCAACCTGCAGGACCATTATATGGTCCATTTGGTGGTCCGGGTGAAAGGCATTGAAACGATCAACGGCCGCCCCCTCGCGCTTTTGCGCGAGGCGGTCAAATGGGCCTTCGGGCGTCCCAACATTCTCGCCATCAGCCCGTCCCTCGTCTATGCGTTCGCGAATTCACGGGATTTTTGCTCCACCCCGGATATCCAACTCGACCTGGCCTTGGGGAATTATTCCAACCAGATTGCGGAAAGGTTCCCCGTCCTCAAGCTCGGTTTCTACCAGTTGCGGCCGAAGAGCATCGGGTTCGTGCGCGCCGGCTCAGCCGACCCCTTTGACGCCCCGATCATCCAACCCCACTACCTTGCGGACGACCAGGACCAGCGAGTGGTCATTGACAGCACCAAGACGCTGCGCCGAATGCTCTGCGCCCCCGAACTTGAGCCCTATTACGACGCCGAAGAGTTGCCCGGCCCGTCGGCGACCACCGATGCCGATTGCCTTGAGTATGCCCGTCAAGCTGGCCTGACGGCCTATCACTTGTGCGGCTCCTGCCAGATGGGGCCGCGGGACAACCCGGCGTCAGTCGTCGACGATCGATTGCAGGTCCATGGATTGGATGGCCTTCGAATAGCGGATGCCTCGATCATGCCCACGGTTCCGTCGGCAAATACATCCGCCGCCGTGTTCATGATTGCAGAGAAGGCGTCGGACATGGTTCTGGGACGGAAATGCTTGCCCGCAACGGATCCCCAGACCGCCGCGTTTCATCCTCCGGCACCGCACCTCGGCGCTGCAGAGCCGGTTACCGTCGCCTAAGTCTGCTCTAGGAGTTGCCTACTTTGAGCCCGCGAACGCTCGTGGCGTCTGAGTTCAATGCCGGGGATCGAGCCCATTTCGCCCAGGCTTACGAGTTTTGCCGCATCGTCACCGAGTGTGACGATGCAGACCTCGTGGCACCCGGCATTGACAACTACCTTCAGCGGTATTTAAGCCCTTTTCTCCCGGCCCATGATAGTCACAACGTCCAGCGTGACTTCAACCGACTGGTCAACGGCCTCCGTAAGGGCCTTGGACTCAAAAACAGGCCGATCATCCGGCCCATCGACCTCACCAGAAACTATGATCTGTTCTTCTTTGTCGCCTGGAGCCCGCAGAGTCTGGTCGAGTTGTCACGGATCAAGAATTGGCGCGGCCGCTGCAAGATCGCCGTCGCCTATCTGTTCGAGCTCTGGTCAAGCACGCTCGGCATGGACAGCCCATACTTGAGATTGCTGGACCAGTTCGATCACGCGTTCCTGCTTCATAGTGCCAGCATTCCCCATCTTTCTCGTTACACCAGTACTCCCTGCTCCTTTCTTCCGACGGCCGTGGATTGCTTGATCGCCACGCCGTATCCGTCACCGCCAGAACGGGTGATCGACATCTATTCGATCGGCAACCGGGCGATCTCGCTCCACCGACAACTCGTGGCATTGGCTCAACACCGCGGCCTCTTCTACATCTATGACTCGCTTTCCAGTACCGATTCGCGGGTCAAAGACTGGTCGGAGCATCGGCTGCTGCTGGCCAACATGATCAAGCGCACGCGTTATTTCATTGGGTTTAACCCGGCGACATTGCAGACGGCAAAGGCAAACAAGATCGCAGGCGAGCAGGTGGTGCCATCCCGCCTTTTCGAAGGCGCGGCCGGGGGTGCCGTCATACTGGGGACCGCCCCGCGATGTCAGGAATTTCACGCGTCTTTCGGCTGGCCGGACGCGGTGATTGAGATGTCTCCGGAGGTGGCTGATGTTGCCGCCGTCATTGACGAACTCGATGCGCAGCACCAACGGATAGAGCGGGTACGCCAAACGAATGCGGTGCGCTGCCTGCTGCAGCACGATTGGGTCTACCGCTGGGAGCAGATCCTGTCCACTGTCGGACTGGATCCACTTCCACAACTCCACGATCGCAAGGCGCGGCTCAGCAGGATCGCTGCCAGTGCGATGGCTGGATCCTAGCATGGGCCAGCCCTGGCATCGGCGTCAGAAACGCCGCAATCTGCGGTGTCGTGCGGTTCGGGCCAGCGGACGCAAACCGCCAATTCGGCCTACTCCCAAAGCGCAAAGGACCTGCGTGTAAAGTAGTGATCTAGTGCGTGCCGGGCTTCAGCGTCTCTCGTCCGACACAAGTTAAGCCCGGGGTGAAGTCAATGCCAGCGGTTCCGTTTGATTCGCCGTCGACCTCAGGTCTCATCCAGACACACTTCGCCAGTGTGCGTCGTGTGTTGACGGAGGTCGAGATCTCTGCCGTGCAAAGAGTGGCGGACATTTTTCGAGCGGCGCGCGACCGCGGCTCCTTCATTTATATCGCGGGCAACGGCGGGAGTTCGGCCACCGCCTCTCATTGGGTAAACGACCTCGGTAAGGCGACGAAGCGGTCCGGCTGCCCGCCGTTGAAAGTCCTGTGCTTGTCCGACAACACGGCTTGGTTCTCTGCCCTCTCCAATGACGAAGGCTACGACCGGTCGTTCGCCGGCCAACTCGAAAACTTCGCGACCCCGGGAGACGTGTTGACCTGCCTCTCGGCAAGCGGCAACTCCGCGAACCTGGTGCGCGCTGTAGAGTTGGCACGCGAGCGGAGCCTCACTACCGTTGCGCTGCTCGGTTTTGACGGCGGCGCGTTAAAGGGCCTGGTTGACCAGGTGGTATGGGTGCGCACAGAGAAAGGCACCTATGAGCTTGTCGAAGACGTGCATTCCGTGATCTGCCACGCGATCACGAGGCGTCTCGTCACCGATCGGCCGGGTCGGGCGTGATGACAGCCCTCGACGGCGGCTTCCCCCAGGCGTGCATCGAAGGCTGCACCTATGATCGACCGCGGCAGGCGGTCATCCTCGCCGGGGGACGTGGCACCCGGATGCGACCGCTCACGGATGACCGACCGAAACCAATGGTGCCGGTTCTTGGACGCCCGTTTATCGAGTACCAGATCGAGCAGCTTCGGGAGCAGGGTTTTGAACGGGTTCTGATCCTCTTGGGGTACTTGCCCGAGGTCGTGCAAAACCATTTCGGTGATGGCCGTGGCCGGGGCATCCGCATAGAGTATTCGGTGACCGCGCCCGACCAGCAGACCAGCAGCCGAGTGACCACCGCCCGGCACATGATAGATCCGTGCTTTTTACTATTGTATTGCGACAACTACTGGCCTTTGCGGATGGAACGGTTGTGGGCGCGGTTCCGCGAGGCCGGTAAACCGGGTTTAATTACTGTCTACAGCAACAAGGACGGTTACTCCCGCGGCTGCGTGGCTCTCGACCAGAGCGGTCACGTTCGGCTGTTTGACCGCCTGCGCAGCGCCCCCGGATTACGGGAAGTTGAAATCAGCTACGCCATCATTACTGATCGCGCACTTGCGCTACTGCCCGAGGAAGACACGCCCTTTGAGGAGGCGATCTACACACCGCTCGCTCAGCAAGGGCGGCTCACGGCTTATGTGAGCGATCACCGCTATTACAGCATCGGCTCGCTCGATAGATTGCCGGCAACGGAAGCCTTCATGCGGCGCGAGCCGAGCGTAATCCTCGATCGCGACGGCGTCCTCAACCGCAAGCCGGCGCAAGCGCAATATGTGCGGAATTGGAGTGAGTGGGAGTGGTGTCCGGGATCCCTGGAGGCTCTGCGGCTCCTGTCACTGGCGGGCTATCGGACGATTATTGCTTCTAACCAGCCGGGCATCGGTCGCGGTCTGATGAGCGAGGCCGATCTCGAGGTCATCCACGGCCGTATGCAGCACGAGATTGCACGGGTCGGCGGCCGTGTCGACGCCATTTATTATTGCCCGCACGACTGGGCGGAAGGCTGCGACTGCCGGAAGCCAAAACCTGGCCTTCTTCATCAGGCGCAACGGTACTTTCACCTCGATCTCACCCAGACGCCGTTTATTGGCGATGATGAACGGGATGAAGCAGCAGCAGTCGCCGCCGGATGCCCATTCTATCGCATCAGCGATACGCGTTCTCTTCTCGATATCACTCGGCACCTGATAGAACCGAAAGGCACGTCTATCCATGCCTAACAACAGGCGCATTCTGATCACCGGCAATTATGGCTATATCGGCTCGGTGATGGCACGGTGGCTGCGGAGCCAAGACTACGACGTGATCGGTTTTGATACCGGGTATTTCCGCGCCTGTGCACTGGTCGCAGACCACAACGAGATCCCGACAATACGCAAAGACCTGCGGGAGGTCACCGCCCAAGACCTCGCCGGGTTCGACGCGGTGGTCCACCTGGCCGCGCTGAGTAACGATCCGATCGGGAACTTGAACGAGGCGTGGACGCGGGAGATCAACGGCCAGGCTACGATCCGCCTCGCGCGGCTTGCAAAGCAGGCGGGCGTCCGGCGCTTTATCTTCTCCTCATCTTGCATCATGTACGGCATGTCCGAAGCGGCGGTTGTCGACGAGAACGCACCACTGGCGCCGCAGACCGAATACGCCCGCTCAAAGGTTGATGCAGAAACGGCCCTGCGCCGGCTCGCCAACGACAACTTCTCTCCAACTTTCTGTCGCAATGGGACTGTCTACGGACTCTCGCCATGCATGCGCTTCGACACCGTTCTCAACAATTTGGTGGGCAGTGCCTGTACGACAGGCCGAGTCCTGATCCACAGCGACGGAACACCCTGGCGACCGGTGGTTCACGTTCAGGATGTGGCGCGCGCGTTCCAGGCGGTGCTTGAGGCGCCGCTGGAGCTCGTCCACAACGAGGCCTTCAATACGGGCGCAGACGAACTCAATCACCAGATCGGCGAACTCGGGAAGATCGTCTGCGAGACCGTTGCGGGTTGCGAGCTTCAGATCGTATTGCAGCCGGGCGCCGATCAGCGAACTTACAAAGCCGATTTTGCGAAATTCAAACGGACGTTCCCGGCGTTCGACTTCCAATGGTCGGCGCGGCAAGGCGCTGCCCATTTGTACGCCTCATTTGAACGCATCGGTCTGACACATAGCGATTTCACGGATAACCGCTTCACGCGCCTCAGCTGGTTGCGGCAGCTGCTCGACAGCGGCTCGCTCGACGGCACGCTCAGATGGACCCGGACCGCGGCAAAAGTAGCGTGAGCCGAACGCTAGGTTCAA
>WNGG01034433.1_pt1 | contig 13163 bp, 5 predicted proteins | sample 5400661 | NCBI WGS metagenome assembly WNGG01 (sample SAMN13153372, study PRJNA577476) | soil metagenome | isolation source: 100 cm soil or saprolite under Garry oak tree replicate 1 | place: USA:California | collected 2016-06-15
CTCACCTCGAGCTTCAACGACTTCGGCGGTTCGCGCCCGGTGCCGATCGACGGGTTCGTGCTCCAGGCCACGCACCCCCAGAGCCTGGTGCAGGCCCCCGACGCGCTCGGGACCTTCGCCGCCGGCCAGACGAGCGCCGTTCAGGACATCGTGTTCAGCAACACTGGATTGCTCCGCGGCACCGTGCGCCGGCACACGGGCACGCCCGTCACGTCCGGTTTCGTCCAGGCTTCGGGCCCGAGCTTCTCGTCGACGAGCCTCGACGCGAGCGGGCGCTTCCTGTTCACGGGTCTGCTGCCGGGTGTATATGCGATCACGGCGACGGCGTTCCTATCCCAGGGGGGGAGCCTGACCGGCAGTACGAACGCGACGGTGACCGCCGGCCAGACCGCAACGGCTGACGTGAGCATCCAGCCGACAGGCGCCGTCAGCGGCACCGTGCGCACGGCGGGAGGCGCTCCGGCGGCGAGCGTCTTCGTCAGTCTGAACGGCGCAACGTATCGCACGACGGGGACTGATGGCTCGGGTCAGTACAGCTTCACCGACGTCCCCCTGGGCAACTTCACCGTCAGCGCCTTCGAGCCCGCCACCGGCATCCCGTCGTCGGCGGTGGTCACCGTGAGCCAGGACCAGACCACCACGCAGGACCTGACCCTGATCGCCCTCGGGGTCGTGCAGGTCCAGGTGAACTTCGCGGCGGGCGGGCCCGCACCCGGTGTCCTGGTCGAAATCCTCGAGGCGGCGCGCGGCTACTTCCGCTTCGCCGGATACACCGACGCGAACGGCCGGCTCGACGTCTCCAACGTGCCCGCCGGCGCGTTCACGCTGCGCGCCTTCCACCCCGTCCGCGGCGACGTCTACCGTGACGCGGCCGGGACCATGCCGGCGAGCGGCGGCACGGTCCCGATGACGGTCACGCTGCCCGCCATGGCCACGCTGCTGGTCACCGTGCGGGATGCGTCGGGGACGGTGGCCGGCGCGCAGGTCAGCATCCGCGACGCGTTCTCGAGCTTCTTCCGCTCGGCCGGCACCACCGACGGCAACGGGCAGGTGGGCATCCCCGACGTGCCGGAGGGCGGCTTCACGGTCCAGGCGGTCGACCCCGCGACGAACACGTTGGGCACGGCCTCCGGCACCATCGCGGCCACCGACGACGGCCAGACCGTCGAGCTCACGGTGACCGTCGTCCAGGCCGGCCTCGGCGTGCTGCGCTTCAGCGGGGAGCGCGACCTGTGGGTCTTCACCGCCAACGCCGGCGACAGCGTGATCGTGGCCGAGGACAAGCTCGCCAACAGTGGTCTGTCGGCCCTCCGGGATCCGTTCGTGGAGATCTACAACCCCGACGGCAGCTTGCTTGGCTTCGACGACGACAGCGGCGGCAACCTCAATTCCCGCTTCCAGGGGACTGCCGTCCAGTCCGGACAGCACGTGGTCGTCGCCCGCGCCTACAGCAACTGCTGCACCGGCGGATACCGCGTCGCCGTCACGGTGAACGGAACGTCGGTCGTTCCCGAGTCGTTCCCGGGCGGCACCGTCACCGGACACGTGACCGAGGGCGACGGGGTGACCCCGCTGGCCAATGCGAGGGTCGAGTTGACGACGTCGGGTGGCCCGACGCTGGTGGCGAACGCCCTGACCGACGCGGACGGCCTCTACACCATCAGCGGCGTGCCCTTCGGCGCCTTCGGCAACTTCACGGCGTCCGTCCTGGACGCCAACGAGCAGGTCCTGGCCAGCACCAGCGGCACGGTCACCGCGCAGGGCGAGACGGTGGTGGCGGACATCCGCCTGCCGCAGGTCGGGACCATCACCGGCCACGTCACCTTCGCGCGAGGAGCGGCGGCGGCTTTCGTTTACGTGCAGGTCTTCGGGGCCGGCGTCAGCCAGTTCGTCCAGGCCGATTCCGCCGGCGCATACGCCTTCAACCAGGTGCCGGTAGGCCCCAGCCTCACCGTGAGGGCCTACCATCCGAGCGACGGCGCCGTCGTCCGCGACGTGGCGAACGTCGTCCTGGCGAGCCACGGAGAGACGCTGACGGTCGATCTCGTCCTGCCCGCCATCGCCACCGTCAGGGTGGCGGCGCTCCAGTCCGGCGGCAACGCGCTGCCGGGGGCTTATGTCTACCTCCAGGATGCCTTCCGGCCGTACCTCCATCTCGTCGGGATCACGGACGTGGACGGACTCCTGTTCATCAGCGTCCCCGAAGGGACGTTCCTCGTTCAGCTTTACGATCCGGCTACGCGCTCCTTCATCGGGGGTGCCGCGGGCGTGATCGCCGCTGCCGATGATGAGCAGACAGTGCCGTTCACGATCAGCATCGTCTCCGGTGACGTGCAGGGCACCGTGCTCGCGGGCGACGCGCAGACCCCGGTGGGCGGTGCGTATCTCCAGGCGTTCGACCGCGCGACCGGCACCTTCCTGAGCTACCGCTACGCCGACGCCAACGGCTTCTATCGCTTCGCCGGCCTGCGGACCGGCAGTCAGGGCTTCCGTATCGTGGCCTACTCGCCGGACTTCCGGACCACGGTCGAGGGGACGGGAAGCTTCGCGGCCGACGGAGAGGTGGTCACTCTCGACCTGACGCTGCCGGTCTCGGTCGTACGCGGCACGGTCTTCTTCTTCGACCACGCGACGCCGGTGCCCTTCCCCGACGTCTTCGTCAGCCAGGGCAGCGGCGAGGACAGCCGCACGTTCTATCCGAGCTTCACGGATGCGCAGGGCCATTACTGCGTGTTCGGCGTGGAGGTGGGCGACTTCACGGTCACGGCCCAGGACGGCACTTCCGGCCTGCGCGGCACCGCCGCAGGCACGGTCGGCGTCGTCACGGTGCCGGTCGACGTGGACGTGCTGCTGCAAGCCTCGGGCACCGTGACCGGCACCGTGCGGGATGCCGCCGGGGCCGTGGTCCCCTTCGCCGACGTGGCCCTCACCAGCGCCGCCCTCCCGTTCGACCGCTTCGGACAGGCCGACGACCAGGGCGTGTACCGCTTCGAGCGCGTGGCCCTCGGCGACTTCACCGTCCAGGCTCGTGACGCCGCGACCCGCCTCACCGCCAGCGCCGGCGGGAGCCTGGCCGCGGAGGGCGACACTGCGACCGTCGATCTGAGCCTCCCCGCGACCGGCACGGTGAATGGCACCATCTTCGCCGCCGACGGCGCCACGCCGGTCGCCAACGCCCCGGTGACGCTGGAAAACATGGCGGGCAGCGGTCCTCTCGGCTTCTTCAGCCGGAGCACGACCGCGGACGCGGCAGGCCATTACGACGCCAGCGGGATCCCGGTCGGCACGGTGCGGGTATCCGCCCAGGACCCCGAGGACTCCCAGCGCCGGGGCTCGGCGGAGGGTACGCTCACCGAAGGCGCCACGGCGACCATCGACGTCAGGTTCGAGCCCGTCGCGCTCTTCACGTTCAACCTCGACGGAGCGGACGGCTTCCGCTACGACGTCGACTGCCACGGCGAGCTCGACGACGGCGGAACCGTCAGTCGCAGTCTCAACGACGCTTACGACCGCGCGTATGTCCTGAAGGTGAACGGCCAGTTCTTTCCCTGCTTCTCGTTCGGACACCTCGAGGACGCCGATCGGGAGGTCTCCATCGGAGCCGCGGCCATGAGCGGACTGAGCGTGACCCGGAAGGTGTTCGTGCCCACGCAGGGTGGCTTCGCCCGCTACCTGGAGATCCTGTCCAACCCCAATGCCTCCAGCCAGACCGTGACCGTGGAAGTGGGAAGCAACCTCGGTTCCGACAGCCGGACGCGGGTGGTCGTGGCTCCCTCGTCGACGGGCAACACCTACGCGGTGACCGATCAGCAGGGTGTCTGCTGCGACCCCGCGCTCGCGCACGTGTTCGAGGGCCCGGGCGCCGCGACCGGCCTAAGCGCGGTCCAGTTCGTGAACGGCGACGACGAACCCTTCTACCGGTGGAGCGTGACCGTTCCTGCCGGAGGAACCGAGATCCTGATGCACTTCGCCGTGCAGCGGGACCGCTTTGATACCGCCGGGGCTGGCCTCGTTCTGCTGGCCGCCGTCCCCGCGGGAGCCATGGATCCCGCTCCCTTGCCCGCCTTCGAGGTCAAGAGCCTCGACGGCCGGTCCGTGGCGAGCAGCGCGCTGGGCTCGACCGGCCAGTGGCTGCTCCTCTACGTGACGCCCCGGTCACGCCCCAGCACGCTGCTCATGGGCCTGATCAAGCAGGACCAGGCTGACGCGTCGGGCCGCATCGTCGTGGTCGTCGGAGGCTCGCTCGCCGAGGCGAAGGCGGCGTGCGCCGCCACGCCAGGGCTCGCCCGGGCGGGGTGGTACGCGGATCCTGAACATAGCGCCTTCGACGCCCTCGCCATCGACGGCGCACCGACGGCGATGGGTCTACGTGAACGCGTCATGCAGTGGAAGATGCAAGGCGTGCTCGCCGACGGCCACACCGTCAAGTCGATCCTGCTCACCTGGCTCGCCGAGTAAGCCAGCGCCTGCTGGAAGAACAGACAAGGCGCTGCAGGCCGCCATCAAAGGGCCGGAGATCGTGCGGGGCGAAGGCCGGCAGGCGTACATCGTCTATCCAGACAGTGTCGGCCGATCGCGGCTGACGGCGGCGCTCATCGAGAAGAAGCTCGGCACGCGGGCCACGGGCCGCAACTGGAACACCGTTGAAGCTGGGCAAGCTCAGCGAGTCGTAGTCGAGCGGGTCGGGTGACTGACGTCACTGAACCTCGCCCGCGAGGGGCGCACGCTCACGGCACGTATTTCCAGAAGGCCCACGTTTCGGCGCCCGCCCGCGCGGCCGCCGTCAAAGGAGTCGCCCGATGAAGCAACTGACGTCTGCGCTGGGGATCTCCCTCGCCGCCATGATCCTGGTTCCCTCTGCGTACGCCGCCCGCCCGATCCCCGCGGCGGCCAGTGACCATGTTCCGGACGAAGTGCTGGTGAGCTTCCGGCCCGGAGCGAACGCGGACGACTCCGCGCGCGCCGTCGGCGCCCGCGTGCATCGCGTGCTCGACCGCCTCGGCGTGCACGTTCTCAAGGTTCGTCCGGGGCTGGTGGCGCGCACGGTGGCGGCCCTGTCCCGCAACCCGCTCGTGGAGTTCGCCGAGCCGAACATCTACCTGCACGCTTTCCCCAACCCCAACGACCCCTACGACGATTCGGTCTGCTACGACAGCTCGGACGGTGCCTGTGTCACCCAGTGGGCCTGGGCCAAGGTAAACGCGTACGCCGCCTGGGACATCACCACCGGCAGCGCGTCCGTGCGGGTCGCGGTCGTGGACACCGGCCTCGACGTGGGCGACCCGGACAACCTCTTCCCGGATTACACGGGCCACGAAGACATCGTCTCGTGCCAGACCCCCATCGTGAAGAGCTTCGTGAGCGGCGAGACCGGCAACGACGACAACGGCCACGGGACGCACGTCTCGGGCACGATCGGAGCCTGCACCAACAACGCGGTGGGTGTGGCCGGCGCGAACTGGGCGGTGCAGCTCATGAGCGTGAAGGTGCTGGACTATTCGGGCTCGGGCTCGCTCTCGGCCGTGGCGTCCGGGATCACCTGGTCGGCCGACAACGGCGCCAAGGTGATCAACCTCAGCCTCGGCACGTCGAGGCCGGCCAAGACGCTGGAGCGCGCGGTGAACTACGCGTGGAACAAGGGCGCCGTGCTGGCCTGTGCCGCGGGCAACGCCGGCACCTCCGCCAAGACCTATCCGGCCGCGTACACGAACTGCATCTCGGTGGCCGCGACCGACCAGAACGACGCCAAGGCGTACTTCTCGAACTACGGCGCCACCTGGGTGGACGTGGCCGCGCCGGGCGTCGACATCCTGTCGACCATCCAGGACACGTGGGAGTGGTGCTTCCTGTGCTACGGGTACGGATACCTGCCAGGCTACGACTCACTGTCGGGCACGTCGATGGCGACGCCGCACGTCGCCGGCCTCGCGGCCTTGGTGTGGTCGTGCGGCCACGCAGCACGAACTCGATCTGCGCGTTGACGCTGCGCAGGTCGTCGGCGGCCCAGCGATGCAGGCCGTCGAGCACGGCGCGGTCGATCCGGAGCAGGAAGGGCTTGCGCTCGGCCACGGTCTCCTACTGGTAGAGCGTCCCCGTGTTCACCACCGGCTGCGCCTCGCGGTCCGAGCACAGCACCACGAGCAGGTTGCTGACCATGGCCGCCTTGCGCTCCTCGTCGAGCTGCACGTGGCTGCTCTTGGCGAGGCGCTCCAGCGCCATTTCCACCATGCCGACCGCGCCCTCCACGATGCGGGTCCTGGCGGCGATGATCGCCGCGGCCTGCTGGCGGCGCAGCATCACCGCCGCGATCTCGGGCGCGTAGGCGAGATGGCTGATGCGGGCCTCGGTCACCTCGACCCCCGCCCGGGCCAGGCGATCCTGGATCTCGTGCTTCAGGTCGCCCGCCACCGCGGCCGTGCTCCCCCGCAACGAGACCTTCTCGTCGTCGTGGCTGTCGTACGGGTAACGCGAGGCGAGGTTGCGGATGGCGGACTCGGTCTGCACCTTCACGTAGTTCTCGAAATCGTCCACCTCGAACACCGCCTCCGCCGTGTCGACCACGCGCCACACGACCACCGCCGCGATCTCGACCGGGTTGCCGTCGAGATCGTTCACCTTGAGCTTGCCGCTCTCGAAGTTGCGCACGCGCAGCGACACCCCCTTCTTGCTGTAGAAGGGGCTCGCCCAGCGCAGGCCGGGCGTGCGCGCCGTCCCTCGATACGCGCCGAAGAGCTGCAGCACGCGCGCCTCGTTCGGGTTGACGACGAAGAAGCCGCCCAGGCAGACGAGCGTGCACAGCTCGAGGAATGCGGCCGCCAGCACGCCGACGATCGACCGCGCCTGCAGCGCCAGGTACAGGAAACGGAGGAACCCCGCGGCCAGCGCGAGCAGGACGGGAAACACCACCCAGCCCGTGGTCGCGGACCGCTGTCTCTCCCGGATCATCTCCAACCTCCTGTGATATCACTACAATATCACAACGCTATCTACGAATCAAGCCGCCCTTCTGTTCCCTTCTTTCCGGCGGGCGCGAACGGCGCTACCCTCTTGGAATCCATCCGCGCCTGCGGGGAGGCCGCCATGAGCGTCGACCTGTCCACGACCTTCACCGGTATCCGCTTCCGGAACCCGTTCCTGCTCTCGTCGGCGCCCCCCACCGAATCGGAGAGCAACATCCTGCGCGCGTTCGAGGCCGGCTGGGGCGGTGTCGTGACCAAGACGATCGGGCTGCACCCGGTCGTCAACGTCGCGGGGCCGAAGACGAAGTTCCTGCGCTACTACCCGGACCTCGGCGTCGCGTCGATGAACAAGGGCCGCGGCGGTGTGCTGCAATCCTCGTGGAACTGGGAGCTGATCTCCGACAAGACGCTCGACTGGTGGGTGCCGCGCATCGGCCGCATCAAGAAGGCGTTCCCCGACCGGGTGCTGATCGCGTCGATCATGGCCGGCTCCGGCAGCGACAAGGAGCTGGACCACTGGCGGACGCTGGCCAAGGCCTGCCAGGAGCAGGGGGCCGACGGCCTCGAGCTGAACCTCTCCTGCCCGCACATGGACCGCGAGGACATGGGCTCCAACATCGGCAAGGACCAGAAGCTCTGCTCCAGCGTCACCCAGGTCGTGAAGCAGGTGGCCAAGGTGCCCGTGTGGGCCAAGCTCACGCCGTCGACGACCGACATCGTGCTCGAGGCCGGCGCGGTCTTCGCCGGCGGCGGCGACGCGGTCGTCTCCTCGAACACGTTCCCGTCCCTGCCCCTCATCGACCCCGAGTCGCTGGAGTTCGAGATGAACGTGGACGGCCTCGTCTCCAGCGGCGGCCTCGGCGGGCCGGCCATCCTTCCCCAGTCGCTCGCCAAGATGTCCCAGATGACGCGGGCGTTCCCCGAGAAGAGCTTCTCCGGCATCGGCGGCATCTCCGACTTCAACCAGGCGCTCAACTACTTCCTGCTCGGCTGCGGGACCGTGCAGGTGTGCACGGCGGCGATGCTCGACCACGCGGTCGGGCCCAACGTGATCAAGCGCCTCGTGCAAAGCATGACGGAGTTCTTCGAGAAGAACGCCCAGCGCGGCTGGAAGCGGCTGGAGGATTTCCGCGGCCTGCGGCGCGATCGCATCGTCGCCCACTCGCAGATCCGCCGCCCGGCCGACTCCGACTACCAGGGCGGCCACGAGCCGCAGGAAGGCTACGCGGAGCCGATTCGCGCCTGACAGCCGCCGCGCCTCTTTTCTGCGCTACGCTCCAGGGAGGCTCCCTCGATAACGATGAGCGGCCCTGTCGAGCTGGCCGGACCTGACCTCGCGCAAGGCGTTCCCATCGCCGAGATCCCCGAGGGCGAGCTGTTCGCGGCGCACGCGTTCGGCAAGCCGCTGGTCGTCGTCCGGCGCGGGGACGCGGTCCGGGCCATCGGCGGGCAATGCACGCACTACGGCGGGCCGCTGGCCGAGGGCCTGCTGGTGGACGACACCGTGCGCTGTCCCTGGCACCACGCGTGTTTCGACCTGCGCACCGGAGAGGCCACCCGGGCGCCCGCGCTCAAGGCGGTGTCGACGTGGACGATCGAGCGCCGGGACGGCCGCGTCTTCGTGACCGGGGAGGTCGAGCCCGCCGACGGCGCTACCTCCCCGCCCAACCGTTCCCCCGTCAGCGCGCCCGCCTCCGTCGTGATCGTCGGCGGGGGTGCCGCGGGCAACGCGGCCGCCGAGGTGCTCCGGCGCGAGGGTTACCGCGGCCCGATCACCATGATCACGGCCGACGAGGCGCTGCCCTACGACCGGCCGAATCTGTCCAAGGACTACCTCGCCGGCAATGCCCCTCCGGAGTGGATCCCGCTGCGCTCCGCGGAGTTCTACGCGGAACACCGGATCGACGTCGTCGCCGGCGTTCGCGCGACGGCCGTCGACCCTCGGTCGCGGCGGGTCACGCTGGCCGACGGCCGCCAGATCGGCTTCGATCGCCTCCTCCTCGCCACGGGGGCGGATCCGGTCCGGTTGAAGCTGCCGGGCGGCGAGCTGCCTCACGTCCATTACCTGCGCACGCTGGGCGACGCCACGCGGATCATCGAGGCCGCGAAGAAGGCCCGCCGCGCCGTCGTCATGGGAGCGAGCTTCATCGGCCTCGAGGTCGCGGCGTCCCTGCGCATTCGCGGCCTCGAGGTCCACGTCGTCGCTCCCGAGGCGCAGCCGCTGGAGAATGTCATGGGTCCGCAGGTGGGCACGTTCATTCGCTCACTGCACGAGAAGAAGGGCGTCGTCTTCCACCTCGGGCAGACGGCGTCGTCGGTCGACGCGTCCTCGGTCACGCTCAAGAGCGGCGAGAAGGTGGCCGCCGACCTGGTCGTGATCGGCGTCGGCGTCAGGCCGTCGCTGGCCCTCGCCGAGGCGGCTGGGCTCGCGATGGACCGCGGGCTCTCCGTCGACGAGTACCTCGAGACCAACGTCCCCGGCATCTTCGCGGCCGGGGACATCGCGCGATGGCCCGATCCCCACACCGGCTCCGCGATCCGCGTCGAGCACTGGGTGGTGGCCGAGCGTCAAGGGCAGACCGCCGCGCGGAACATGCTGGGACGCAAGGAACGGTTCGATGCGGTTCCCTTCTTCTGGAGCGCGCACTACGACACGACGATCACGTACGTCGGCCACGCCGAGCGCTGGACGGACGTGGCTATCGACGGCGACCTCGGCGCCGGGGACGCGACGGTCCGGCTGAACGCGGCCGGCAGGACCCTGGCCGTGATCACGGTCGGGCGGGACCGCGAGAGCCTTCGCGCGGAGGCTGCCATGGAACGCCTGGTTGGCGCGCGCGCCGGAGGCTAGAACCCAGCCTGGCGCGTATCGGCATCTCCTCCGGCGCGAGCGTCCGGCGCGCGCAGCGGAGCGTTTCCTCTGCGGTGTCGCGGCGGATTCACTCCGACGAGACACCCTTGATGATGCTGGGCGCGCAGCGGAGCGCGCCGCATCCGGAGTACTAAGCGCTCCGCTTCGCTCTCAAAAGTACATCTTCAGACCGAGCTGCACGACGCGCGGCGGCACGCGCGTGTCGGTGATGCTGCCGAAGCTGCCGGAGGTCATCAGGAAGGTGGGGTCTCCGAAGTTGACGGTGTTGAACACGTTGAAGACCTCGAGCCGCAGCTCCAGCCGCCGGTCGCCTCCCATCTTGAAGTTCTTGAACAGCCCCAGGTCCATCTGGAAGAACCCTGGACCGGTGAAGAGGTTCCGCCCCGAGCCGGTCTCGCCCGGTGCCGGCGCGCGGAAAAGCGCCTCTTCCTCCGGCGAGAAGAACTCGGCGCCCGCCGGCGTGCGGGAGACCCGGCCGATCCGGCGCGAGGAGCCCGTGTAGACCGCCCGGTTGCTCACGGCGCTGGCGCTCGTCGACGCCACCCGGGTGCCGCTGTCATAGAAGGTGAACGTGTGGTAGCCGGAGTAGACGCTGAACGGAAAGCCGCTGGAGGCGTCCACGATCCCGTTGAGCTGCCAGCCGCCCAGGAGCGCTTCCACGAGCCCCATCGCCCGGCCCAGGAAGCGCTTGCCCCGCCCCACGGGAAGGTCCCAGATGAAGGCGCCCCGGAAGACGTACCTCACGTCGAAGTCGGAGCGCCCCTTGTCCAATTCCGGCCGACGCGCGTCGGTCGGAACCACCAGCTCGGTGCCGGCCCCGCGGGTGTCGTTCGAGACGTCGTCCGTCGACTTCGACAGCGTGTAGTTCGCCATCAACGTCAGGCCGCGGGTGAAGCGCCGGTGCACCTGGATCTGCAGGCCGTTGTACCAGGAGTTGGAGCAGGTGCAGCCGAGCCCGGCGAGGCTGAACTGCGGGTTGGGGCGGAAGAAGTTGTCGGGCAGACCCGCGCGCGCGAGGCCGATGCCGAGCGTGCCGCGGTCGAGAGCGTCCGCCACCTGGCCCACGTTTCCGTTCTGGAGGTCGCCGTAAGGTCCATCTGGTTGACGTTCACCATGCGGAACAGGTTCACGCCGCGGTTGCCGACGTACGTGAGGTCCACGACGATCCCGCCCAGCAGCTCCCGCTGGACGCCGAGCGTCCACTGCTGCACGTAGGGCGTGACCACGTCCTTGTCGAAGAACAGCGGCTGCTCGTTGCGGTTGTTACCGGGCGTGCGCGGGATCTCCGCGGGCGCGCTGAGCTGCGGCACGCCGTTCACCAGCGTGAGGTTGGTTCCCCGCTGCGGCGACGGCAGCACGCCGCCGTGCAGCAGCTCGTCCAGGCGCAGCACGCTGTCGCTGCCGCCCAGGGCCGGGTTGCGGGGAGCCTGCAGGAACTGGTTCACCGACGTGGCGGGCTGGCGCTGCTCGACCACGTTGAGGGCCCACGAGACCAGCCGCTGATAGGCCAGGCGGTAGCTGCCGCGCACGGCCGTCCGGCCGTTGCCGTAGGGATCCCAAGCGAAGCCGACCGAGGGGGCGAAGTTGTTCTTGTCCGTCCTGAACCACTGCCGCCCGGTGCCCGGCCCCGCGGGCACGAAGCTGACGGGCCCCTCGCTTCCGTCCAGCGGGCGATCGTTGACGACCTGCACGCCGGAGGTGTCGTAGGGAACGGTGTTCAGCTCGTAGCGAAGGCCCAGGTTGAACGTGAGCCGAGGCGTTACGCGCCAGTCGTCCTGGACGAACGCGTTGTACTCCTGGAACCGCTGCCTCAGGGTGAGCGGGTTCAGCGGGGGGAACTCGCGCCCGTTGCTGTAGAAGACCTGGTCGATGCGGCCGATGCGCCCCAGCATGACGTTGTAGAGCGTGCTCAGGTTGTTGCGGTCGGTGCCGTTGATGCCCGAGCCGGAAAGGTCGACGCGCGTGCCGTCGGGACGCACCGCGGCCATGGTGTTGAGGCCGCTGAAGGCGGCGTCGAGGCGCCCGAACGTGAAGCTCGGGTAGATGCCGAAGGGATTGCCGGCGCCCCGCGTCTGGTTGACGTAGTACAGCCGCACGTTGAGGCCGCTCTTCAGCGTGTGCGCGCCCCGCACCCAGCTCACGTTGTCGAGCATCTGGAGGTGCATGGGCTTGCGCGCGGTACCCGGCCAGTAGACGAGAGGGCTGGTGAAGATGCAGCCCGCGCGGCACAGCTCGTAGGTGCGGGGATGCTCGGGGTCCGCGAAGTCGAGCACGTTGCGCGTGAAGCCGACCGTCACCTCGTTCAGCAGGTGGGGCCCGAACGTGGACTTGAGGCCCACCGCGGCGCCCTGCTGGTCGGACAGCCGCACGCGGGCCGGCCAGCTCAGGGGCTTGGGCGTGGTGTTGATGATGTCGTTGATGAGGTCGTTCCGGAACGCCGTGCTGTATCGCGCGAAGAGCGAATGCCGCTCGTTGAGGTTGTAGTCGACGCGCGCGGTCAGGGTGTCCACGGGGGCCAGGCTCGGTGAGTTCCAGCGGTAGCCGGCGGTGTTGAGGCCGTCGCCGATCGTGAAGTCGTTGGGCAGCGGCAGGAACTTCAGGATCTCCTGCTGGACGACGGGGTCGAGGCCGAGGCCGCGCGGGTCGTTCGCCGCGAAGTTGTACGAGGAGACCGGGACGAGAGGGTTGCCCGAGCCGTCCACGCAGCTCGGCCGGTTCTGGGCCGTCGTCTGCCCGGCGCAAGGCTGGGTCACGAAGCGGAAGAGACCGCCGCGGAGGGCGGCGGTGGGAACGGTGACGAGCTGGCTGGTCTCCTGGGTGCGGCGCTGGCCCTCGTAGTTCACGAAGAAGAAGGCCTTGTTCTTGATGATGGGGCCGCCGACCGAGGCCCCGAACTGGTTCCGCCGCAGCACCTCCGTCGGCAGCCCCTGCCGCTCGTTGAAGTACGAGTTGGCGTCGAGCGCCGTGTTGCGCAGGAACTCGTACACCGTGCCGTGCAGCCCGTTCGTCCCCGTGCGCGTGACCAGATCGACCTGGCCCCCGGCCGTGCGCCCGTACTCGGCCTTGGCGTTGCTGGTGATGACGCGGAACTCCTGGAGGGCGTCCGGGTTCACGGGCGAGTTGGTCAGCTCGCCGCGCGGGATCACCGGATCCGAGATGTCGATGCCGTCCTGGGTGGTGGTGATGCCGCGGCCGCGGTCGCCGTTGATGTAGTGGGTGGCGGTGCCGCCCGAGGCCGTCGCCTCCGCGCTGTGGCCCACCACACCCGGCACCAGCCCGATGAGGTGGAGCGGGTTGCGGCCGTTGAGGGGCAGGGTCTCGATGTCCTGCTG
>WNGG01006340.1_pt1 | contig 13158 bp, 9 predicted proteins | sample 5400661 | NCBI WGS metagenome assembly WNGG01 (sample SAMN13153372, study PRJNA577476) | soil metagenome | isolation source: 100 cm soil or saprolite under Garry oak tree replicate 1 | place: USA:California | collected 2016-06-15
GCGGCCGAGACGGACCGCGAGGTGGTAGGCGAGGAGCTGAAGGGGCACGGCCATGATGATGGGGGAGAGGAGCTCGGCGGAGACGGGGACGGCGAGCACTCGCGAGACGCGCGCCGCGATCTCCCGATCGCCCTCGTGGGCGAGCGCGATGACGCGCCCGTCGCGCGCGCGCACTTCCTCGATGGTGCCCATCATCCGGTCGTAAGAGCCGTCCCTCGGCGCGAGCGCGACGACAGGCATGCCATCGTCGATGAGGGCGATGGGCCCGTGCTTCATCTCTCCCGCGGGGTAGCCCTCGGCGTGCAGATACGAGAGCTCCTTGAGCTTGAGGGCGCCCTCGAGCGCCATGGGGTAGTGGATGCCCCGCCCGAGGAAGAGAAAGTTCTTGTAGCCGGCGAGGTCGCGCGCCAGCTCCGCGATGGCCGGCTCGCTCTCGAGAACACGCTCGAGGAGACGCGGGAGCTCGAGGAGCCCCTGGATGTGCTTGCGCCCATCCTCGGCGGGGATGGCCCCGCGGCGCCGGCCGAGCCAGAGAGCGAGGAGGTAGCAGGCGGTGAGCGTGGCCGTGAAGGTCTTGGAGGAGGCGACGCCGATCTCCGGCCCCGCGTGCGTGTAGAGCAGGCCCGTGGACTCGCGGGCGAGGGCCGAGCCGACCACGTTGGTGATGCCGACGATGGGGGCGCCCTTGTCGCGGGCCGCCTTGACGGCGCCCAGGGTGTCCGCCGTCTCCCCCGACTGGGAAAGCGCGACCACGAGGGTCTCGGGGCCGAGCACCGAGTCCCGGTAGCGGTACTCCGACCCGAGGTCGACCTCGGCCGAGATCCCGGCCAGCCGCTCGATCAGGAAGCGCCCCACGAGGGCGGCGTGGTACGAGGTACCGCAGGCGACGAGGACCACGCGCCGCAAACCCGCCACGATCTCGGGATCGAGCCCGATGTCGGGCAGGACCACGGTGCCGCCCTCGGGCGAGACGCGGCCCCGCAGCGTGTCGGCGGCCGCCCGCGGCTGCTCGTAGATCTCCTTGAGCATGAAGTGCCGGTAGCCGCCCTTCTCGGCGAGGATGGGATCCCAGAGAATGCGCGTGGGCGTGCGCGACACGGGCGCCCCCGCCAGGTCGGTGATCTCGACCCCGTGACGCGTCACCACCGCCACGTCGCCGTCTTCGAGGATGACCACGTCGCGCGTGTGGGCGAGAAGGGCGGGAATGTCGGAGGCGAGGATCGTCTCCCCCTGCCCGAGCCCGATCACCACGCTGCCCGCGCCGTGCTTGGCCGCCACGAGCCGGTCGGGCATCTGCTTCGACAGCACCCCGATCGCATAGGAGCCCGAGAGCTCGCGGAGGGCGCGGCGCACGGCCTCGTCGAGCCGCGGCGTATCTTGAAGGTGCCGCTCCACGAGGTGCGCGATCACCTCGGTATCGGTCTCCGAGGTGAAGACGTGCCCTTCCGCGGCCAGCCGCTCCTTGATGGGCAGGTAGTTCTCGATGATGCCGTTGTGGACGACCACGAGCGTGCCCGAGCCGTCGGTGTGCGGATGGGCGTTGTCGTCGGTGGGCCGCCCATGCGTCGCCCAGCGCGTGTGCCCGATGCCGATGCTGCCCTTGAGAGGCCGCTCGCGCAGGAGGCCCTCCAGCACCTTGATGCGGCCGGCCGCGCGCCGCACCTCGAGCCCCGAAGCGCCCAGCACGGCGATGCCCGCCGAGTCATAGCCGCGGTATTCGAGACGCTTGAGGCCGTCCACGATGAGCCCCACCGCGTCCTTGTCGCCGATGTAGCCGACGATGCCGCACACGACTCAGGCCTTCCCTCTCGTCTTGCCCTTCGGGCCCTTCTGCTTGCGCGCGGCCCAGCCCTCGCGAATCGCTTGCTTGCCCCTTGCCACGGCGAGCGCCCCCGGCGGCACGTCCTTCGTGATCACCGAGCCCGCCCCGACGTAGGCACCCTCGCCGATCGTGACGGGAGCCACGAGGCTCGAGTTGGTGCCCACGAAGGCGCCTGCCCCGATGACGGTCTCGTGCTTGTGCACGCCGTCATAGTTGCAGGTGATCGCCCCCGCCCCGACATTGGCCTCGGGGCCGACCGTGGCGTCGCCGACATAGGAGAGATGGGGGACCTTGGCGCCGCGGCCGATGCGCGACTTCTTCAGCTCGACGAAGTTGCCGATCTTCGCCCCGACCCCGACGTGCGAGAGGGGCCGGAGGTGGCAGAAGGGGCCGAGCTGCGCCTCCGCCTCGACGATGGCCTCGGAAAGAACGCAGTACGGCTTGAGGGTGACGCGGTCGCCGATACGGCTGGCGCTCACGTGGCAGCCCGTGGCGACCACGCACTCGGCCCCGATGGTGGTCGCGCCTTCCAGGATGACGCCGGGATAGATCACCGTGTCGGCCCCGACCCCCACGGTGTCGTCGACATAGGTCGCCGCCGGATCCAGGATGGTCACGCCCTCGCGCATGAGGCGCTCGAGGGTGCGGCGCCTGAGGATCGAGGCGACCTCCGCGAGCTGGCTCCGGTCATTGATGCCCAGGCATTCCCGCGGATCCGTCGCCTTCACCGCTTCGACGGTGGCGCCGCTCCGGGCCAGGATGCCGATCACGTCGGTCAGGTAGTATTCGCCCTGCTCGTTCTGGGGCACGACCTGGCCGAGGGCCGGCCACAGGGACTTGGCGTCGAAGCAGTAGACGCTCGTGCCGACCTCGTGGATGTCCCGCTGCGCCGGCGTGGCGTCCCGGTGCTCGACGATACCGACGGGGCGACCGCCCTCGCGGATCACCCGACCATAGCCCGTGGCATCCGGCAGCTCGGCGGTGAGGAGCGTGGCCGCCGCGCCCGTCTTTCCGTGGTGCTCGACGAGCGCCTGGATCATGTCCTGCGACATGAGGGGCTGATCGCCCGGCAGGACGAGGATCGCGCCCTCGCCGCAGGCGCCATGGGCCTGGAGCACCGCGTGTCCGGTGCCGAGGCGCTCCTTTTGCTCGACGTAGGCGAGATCCTTCGCGTCTCCCACCGCGGCCCGGACCTCGGAAGCGCCGTGCCCGATGACGAGGACCACGCGAGCGCCGAGGGCGCGACTCAGCCGCACCGGATAGTCGACGAGCGGGCGACCGGACACGCGGTGGAGCGCCTTGGGCAGCTTGGAGCGCATGCGCTTCGAGTCGCCGGCCGCGAGGATGACTGCAGTGAGCGCCTTCATGTTCGTCACCTAGGTTAGCACGGCGCATGCCAAGGGCCGGAGACAGGGCACCGTGGGCCGAAGTAACGGGTTGGCGAGGCCTTATCGCGCATGGTCGACATGCCGCAAGGCATGTCGAGGATCAGCGAGGACGAAGATGAGACAGGACCCTGACAATTCTGTTGGGTAGAGGAGACGCGAGCTCCACGGGCTCGCCTGTGACGGGGTGAAGAAACGACAGCCCGGCGGCGTGGAGGGCCACACCCCCCAGGCCCTTGACCAGGTCCTCTGGCAGCGCCTCGTCCGACCGCGCACGACGGCCTCCATAGGTCTCGTCCCCGAGGAGCGGGTGTCCGATCGATGCCAGGTGCACCCTGATCTGGTGAGTGCGGCCCGTCTCGAGCCTGCATTCGAGGAAAGTGAAGGCCCGGAAGCGCTCGAGCACGCGAAAGCGCGTGACCGCCCGCCGGCCCGTCCCCACCCGCGCCACCGCCATCCGCACTCGCGAGCGCGGATCGCGGGCGATCGGCGCATCGATCACGCCTTCCTCCTTGCGGATCGCGCCATGCGCGAGGCAGAGATACCGTCGCGAGACGGTGCGTCGCTGGAGCTGGGCGGTGAGCGAGTCGTAGGCCCGGGAGGTCTTGGCCAGCGCGATCAGCCCCGAGGTGCCCTTGTCGAGCCGGTGGACGATGCCGGGCCGGCGCGGGCCGCCCACCCCCGCGATGCCCGGCGCATGGGCGAGCGCCGCCGCGGCGAGCGTGCCCGTGCGCGCACCCGCGCCCGGATGGGTGACGATGCCGGCGGGCTTGTCCACGACGAGGACCTCGTCGTCCTCGAAGACGATGGCCAGGGGGATCGCCTCCGGGACCATCTCCTCGGGTGGCGGGGACGGAATCTCGGCCTCGACCCGCTCGCCGGAACGGAGTCGGCGCGAGGCCTTGAGGGCGGGCGCATCGTCGACGCGAATGCGGCCGGCATCCACCAGGGCCTTGATGCGGGTGCGCGAGAGGTCGGGCAGCCGCTCGGCGAGCCAGAGGTCGAGGCGCCGGCCCGCCTCGGCGCCTGCCACCGTGGCCGCCACGCGCCGGGCGGCCACGCTCGTCATGCGCGCGGCGGCGAGGTCATCAGCATGCGCAGGGCCAGGAGGGCCACGCCCACGCTGATGGCCGAGTCGGCGACATTGAAGGCGGGCCAGTGCCAGCCGCGCCAGTGGAAATCGAGAAAATCGACGACGGCGCCGAAGCGCGCCCTGTCGATGAGATTGCCGGCCGCGCCGCCGAAGATTAGTCCCATGGCGATGGCGGCCGGCTTCCCGCCGTCGGGAAGCAGCTTGACGGCGAGCGCCGCCAGCACGCCCAGTGCGCCCAGGGAGAGGACGGCCACCACCCAGCGCCACGTCGGCGGCACGGCCGAGAGCATGCCGAAGGCAAGCCCGGGATTCATGATGAGGGTCAAGGAGAAGAATCGGTCGATGACCGAGACGGGGACGCCGGAGGGCAGGCGGGTGAGGGCGAGCCACTTGACCACCTGGTCGAGGATCACGACGATCCCCGCCAGGGCCGCGACGAGCTTCATGCGCGAGCGCGCACCACCGGCAGGCAGCGCCCGCAGAGCGCGGGATGAGCGGGATCGGCGCCCACACCCTCGCTCCAGGTCCAGCAGCGCTCGCAGCGCTTCCAGCCGAGCGCGGCGGCGGGGATGACCTCGAGCACGAACCCGGGAATGTCCTGGCCCTCGTAGCGGGTCCCGCCCTCCGCGGGCGGGGCGGCGCCGAAGCGCACGGCCGAGACGTTGAAGAGGGTGGCGAGGAGGCCGTCGCCCTTGGCCTCGAGGAGCGGCCGCCACTCCTCCTCCGGAGTGGAGACGAGGAAGACCACCGCGTCCACCGCCTTGCCGATCCGTCCCTGCTGGCGCGCGGCCTCCAGGGCGCGGGAGACCTCGCCGCGCACCTCGAGCAGGCGCTCCCACTCCCCGCGCAACCGCTCGTTGATCCACTCGCCGCGCTCCTCGGGAAAGGTGACCAGGTGCACGCTCTCGGGCTTGCCGCGGCCCGGGATGTGTGACCAGACCTCGTCGGCGGTGAAGCTCAGGATGGGGGCGAGGAATCGAGCGAGGGCCGTGAGGACCTCGAAGCACACCGTCTGAGCGGCGCGCCGCTTCGGATCATCGGGGGCGGAGACGTAGAGCCGGTCCTTGATGATGTCGAGATAGAGGGCGGAGAGGTCCACCGCGCAGAAATTGTGCGTGGCGTGGAAGACCACGTGGAACTGGTACTCCTCGTAGGCTCGGCGTGCGCGCGCGATGAGCTCGCCCAGGCGCAGGAGGGCCCAGCGATCGAGCTCCTCCATGCGGTCATAGGCGATCCGGTCGCGCTCGGGATCGAAGTCGGCGAGGGTGCCGAGGAGGAACCGGCACGTGTTCCGGATGCGCCGGTAGGCATCGGCGAGCCGGTTGAGGATCTCGTCGGAGAGGCGGATGTCCTCCGCATAGTCCTCGGCGGCCACCCACAGGCGCAGGACATCGGCTCCGAACTTCGGAAGGAGCTCGTCGGGGGCGATGTTGTTGTCCTGAGACTTCGACATCTTCCGTCCGCCACCGTCCACCACGAATCCATGCGTGAGCACGGAGCTGTACGGGGCACGGTCGCGCGTGCCCACCGCCTCGAGCAACGAGGAATGGAACCACCCGCGGTGCTGGTCCGAGCCCTCGAGGTACATCTCGGCCGGCCACCTGAGCTCCGGTCGCTTTTCGAGGACGGCGGCATGACTGCAGCCCGAGTCGAACCAGACGTCGAGGATGTCGCTCTCCTTGCGAAATTCGCTACTCCCACACTTCGGACAGGACGCTCCCGGAGGCACGAGCTCCTTGGCATCTCTCGAGTACCACTCGTCGGCGCCCGTGCCTGCTTCCATGATCCCGGCCACGTGCTCCACCACGCCCTGGTCGAGGAGCAACGTGTCGCACGCCGCGCAATAGAAGGCGACGATCGGCACACCCCACACCCGCTGGCGCGAGATCACCCACTCCGGTCGATGCGCGACCATGTTGTAAATACGCTCCTGGCCCCATTCCGGGATCCAGCGCACGTGGTTCTGGATGGCTTCGAGGGCGCCCTGCCGGAGCGAGGGCTTCTGCTGCGTGGCGAGATCCAGCGCGATGAACCATTGCTCCGTCGCCCGGAACAACGTCGGATTCTTGCAGCGCCAGCAATGGGGATAGGTGTGGACGAGCGGCACCTGGCTCACGAGGGCGCCCTCGGCGCGCAGGCGTTCGACGATCTTCGGGTTGGCCTCCCACACCGTCATGCCCCCGAAGCCTGTCACCTCGGGCAGGAAGCGCCCATCGTCGTCCACGGGGTTGTAGATCTTCAGTCCGGCCGCCCGCCCGAGCTCGTAGTCCTCCTCGCCGTGGCCGGGGGCGATGTGAACGAGGCCCGTGCCCGCGTCCATGGCCACGAAGTCGGCCGTGAGCACCGGCGCCTCGCGATCGATCCACGGGTGCCGCGCCACTGAGCCCGCGAGCGCTTCGCCGGAGACGGCGAGGTCCGTCTCGCGTGTCCGTCCCTCGAGACCCGGGAGCGCCGCGAAGGCCTCGGCGAGCGGGCGCGCCACCACGAGGACCTCACCATCCACCTCCAGCGCGGTGTAAGTCGCTCCCGGATGGACGGCGATGGCCAGGTTGGCGGGCAGCGTCCACGGCGTCGTGGTCCAGATGACGAGAGACGCGCGCCGGCTTCCGAGCGCCCGCTTGAGCTCAGGCGACGGGGAGACGAGCGGGAACTTGACGTAGACGGACGGCGTGGTCTGCTCCTCGTACTCGACCTCGGCCTGGGCGAGCGCCGTCTTGCAGTGCATGCACCAGTGCACGGGCTTGAGGCCCTTGTGCACGAGACCGCGCCCGACAAACCGTCCGAACTCCCGGGCGATGGTCGCCTGATAGGCCGGGGCCATGGTCAGGTACGGATCGTTCCAGTCGCCGAAGATACCCAGGCGCTTGAACTCCCCGCGCTGGATGTCGATGAACTTGGCGGCGTACTCGCGACAGCGCCGCCGCTTCTCGATGGGATCCATGGCCCGGCGCACGTCCACGCTCGCCGTGTCGAGGCCGAGCTCCACGTCCACCTGGTGCTCGATGGGCAGTCCGTGGCAGTCCCACCCGGGCACGTACGGTGAGTTGTGCCCCAGCATGCTGCGCGACTTGACCACGAAGTCCTTGAGCACCTTGTTGAGCAGGGTGCCCATGTGAATGTGGCCATTGGCATAGGGCGGGCCGTCGTGGAGGATCCACAGCGGCCGGGACGCCGACGCCTTGCGCAGGCGCCCGTAGATGTCCATCTCCTGCCACCGCTTGAGCATGTCTGGCTCGAGCTTGGGCAGGTTGGCCTTCATGGGAAAAGACGTCTTTGGAAGGTTCAGGGTGTCCTTGTAGTCCATTGAGGTCAAAACGTAACACCGATAGGCGTTTAGGGCAAGGAACGCCCCCGCCTACCCGCCCAAAATCCTGCCGACGGCGACGTCTTGGTAGCTTTCGTGGCGGCACGAGATCCGCCGACATTGCGATCCGACGTCTTTCCTGGCGTCACGAAATTCGCCGACGTGGGCCTCTCGATCTCTTTCCTGGCGCGCATTCAGGGGTTTTCTCCGACACGCCGACTGTCCCCTGTGAGGGGGACATCATGAACCGTGAAAACGTGAAGCCAATGCAGAGCACCCGGGCCACCTGGGGACTCTTTCTCTTCGTGGGATTGCTGGTCTTCTCTGGTTGCGCCTCGGCCGGACCGAGCGCCCAGTCCGTCGGTCAGCCTCTGGTCTTTCAGAAGGGGCAGATCGCGCCGCAGTCGTATCTCTCTTCCGTGATCGTCGTCAAGGGTGGCTGCCAGCCGTTCGGAGCCGCCTGCACCATCTCCGGCCCCACGGGCGCCACCATCATCCTGCCGCGGACGGAAGGCATGCCGGAGTGGCTCTACGAGGTCTTCGCCCACGAGATGTGTCACGCGCTGGCCGGGGTGAAGGGGCACACGGGCAAGGCCGATCCGTGCCACAACGAAGACGGCGGCGTGATCCGGGCGCACGCGGCCCAGGTAGACCTGACGAGCTTTAGGCCCCGCTAGGCAGGCGAGCGTTTTCGAACTAGCGGGGAGAAAGCTCGACGATGCCGCGGGCATTGTCGATGGTGACGCGGAAGTGATTCAGGAAGTCTCGCCCAAGGAGTCCCTGAGAGCCCGGGCGGCGCGTCTCCGACTCGTAGGAGACGACGCGCAGCGGACCCACACGCGCCCCGCCCACTTCGAGGCTCTCCAGGATGACCGCATAGGCGGATGACGAGCCCGTGACGCCCTGGAGCTGGATCCTCGGGGCGTCGCGATAGCTGACCCCGAGACCCATCAGCGCGGTGGGACTGACCATGGTCGCGTCCGCGCCCGTATCCAGCATCAGCTGCGCCAATCCCCGGCCATTGATCCGGACCGTCACCATGATGGGACGGCCAGGTGTGAACGCGATCCGCGTCACTCCCCCCACGACCTCCGCGAGGGCCGGTCCCGAGGGCGGAGCCGGGGCGTCCACGGCTCCGATGGCGCTGCTCCGGTCGCGGTAACGCTCGGGCACGCTCTCCGGTCCCTGCCCGAAGTGTGTCTCTCCCTGCGCGTCGGTCCATCGATAGAGCTGCGCGGAGACAGCTGATGCCAGCATGAAGGTGAGGGCGAGGGCGGCGAGGATCAAGCGGGCCGGCCGCCGCGTCGTGGGCACGGCGCTCTACCGGGGCGAGAGGGTGACGACGCCGGCCGTCGAGTCGATGTTGACGGTGAACTGATCGAGGAAATCGCGACCGAGCAGCCCGTCGCCGTTGCCGAACTCGATGTCGTGGGCGGCCACGCGCAGAGGGCCCGAGCGCGCGGTGCCCACCTCGATGCTCTGCACGGGAACGAAGAGGACATTGGCGGTGCCGGTAGCGCCCTTGACAGAGCCGCGCAGGCTGTCCTGCACGCCGATGCCCAGCCCGGCGAGGACGCGCGGATTGATCACGGTCACCGACGCGCCCGTGTCGAGCATGAGCTGGATCGATCCGCTGCCGTTGACCCTGGCCGTGACCATGATGGGCTTGCCGGGGGTGAAGGAGATGCGGGTGGCCTTGCTCGCCTCGGGCGAAGCCGACGTCGCGGTCGGAGCGGTCGCGGGGAGCTCCGGATATGCCAGGAGCTGGGCCCGCGAGCGATGGCGCTCCGGGACGCTGTCGAGACCCTGGGAATAGTGGGCGGCACCCTGGTCGTCCGTCCACCGGTACATCTGCGCCCATGCAGGGCTCCCCCAGCACAGAAGCGCCGCCGCGAGGGCGACCAGGAGGCCGAGCGTCTTGCTCAAGCTCATCACGAGCCGATTATAGCGTGGCGGCCTCATTTTCAGGGGCGTTCAGGACAGGGGCGGGGCGCCCGGCTCCAGCGATTCCAGGCCGTCTCGTAGACCACCATCTCGTCCGCCCCCGCCACGGTGTTGCGCTCGAGCCGCACGCGATAGACGGGCGTGAAGCGGTCCCCGCGAGAGGCCAGCTCCGGGAACCACGCCGGGAAGATGATCAGGTAGTCGGGGCACGCGCGCTCGAGATACCGGAGCACGCCCTTCTCCCCTTCCCGACGGTAGGGAATGATGGCGGGCGTGACCAGGCCCATCACGTCCACGGCTTCTCGATGTCCCAGGTACACGATGGCGCCGACGTCGTTGAGAGCCAGCCGCGCGCCGGGGGGCGTGTGCTCGCTGACCCAGTGGCCGAGATGGACCTGCATCGCGTCGATGTTCTGTACGGCCCACGCGTAGCGCCCGGCCCCCGACCACAGCGGCACGACTGATGCCGCGAGGAACAAGACGACTATTGCCCGCCGTAACCACCCCTGATCCGAAGGAGACAAGGCCGTGACAGCGACGCAGATCGCGAGTGGGAGGAGTTGAATCGAATAGCGTCCCTCCTGAAAGGCGGGGCCGCGATAGGGCGCGAGGAGCGCCATGCCCAGGGGATGAAGCAGGAGGATCGAGGCAGGAAGGAGGGCAGATCGGCCATGGCGGCGCCAGAGCATCCAGAGGCCGGGAAGGATGAGGATGGGCAGGAGGACATCGACCGACACGAGCCAGGCCGCCCACTCCGCCTCGAATCGCCAGGGCCGGCCGAACAGGGTCTCGGCCACCGGCTCCCGGGTGCCCGCGAGCAGACCGACGAGCCCGCCCCCGATCTTGGCGGCGGCGGTCGCGGGAAGCGGCGTCCCCGCCGTCCAGAGATTGAACGCGATCCAGGGCGAAAGCACGGCGACGGGAATGCCGAGAGAGGCGAGGCTCCGCTTCAGGGTCAGCGGGCCGCCGAGCCAGAGCAAGGGCACGAGCAGCACCGACTCCGGGCGAGCGAGCGCGGCCGCGCCGATGAGGAGCCCGGGGAGCGTGACGCGGCCCGAGGCATGAGCGCAGAGCGCTCCCGTGACGAGGAGGGCGGCCAGCGTCACCTCCATCCCGGAGAGCGCTCCCCAGGCCATCGGCGCGCTCAACGCCGTCGCGAGCCCGGCGCCAAGCCCCAGGAGGGGCTCGCCCGTCCACTGCATGGCGAGCCGACGGGCCAGCCATGCGCTGCCCACCGCGGCGGCCACGCCCGCGACCTTGACCCACGCGAGGTGAGCGCCCGCGATCGCGAAGAGCCCAGCGAGGATGAGGGTCCAGAGGGGCGCCGTCGAGCCCGGGACGGAGACGCCGGGGTTGTAAGTGAACCCCCGTCCCTCGGCAAGATTGCGCGCGAACTGGAGATGGATCCACGAGTCGTCGAGGGGAAAGCCAGAGGCGCCCAGGGGTCCCGCGATCTGACGCGCGCGGAGAAGATAGAGGCCGAGGGCGGCGGCGAGCCCCGCCAGGATCAGCCCGGCGGCGGCGCGGCCCTTCAACGGGCGGGGCGAACGAAGCTGTAGCCCGCGTACTCCACGCGCCCCCGGCCGAGCGGCAAGACATAGAGGTATCGGCCATAGGGCAGCTGCACTTCCAGGAGTCCCGGCGGGCGCGGCTCTTCCGGGTCCCAGTGGTCCACGAACCACACGAGCTGTCGGACGCGCCGTGGCACCTCGATGGTCGCGCTGGGGGACAGGATCATGGTCGCCGACGACTGGGGCGCGTAGAAGCCGCGCGGCGGCTCGCCGACCTGCAGCTGGTAGATCGCGTACTCCGGCATGTAGAACATCGCGTGGCGGAGCCACGGGTAGGAGCGCCGGTTGCCGAGCTCCGTGACGAGCGCGGTGTCCGAGGGATCGTAGACGGCGCGGATGGTGTCGACGTAGGTCCGGATGACCGCTTCGTGCTCGCGCAGGGCCGCCGCCGTGCGACTCATGATCCAGTCGTGGGCCTCGTCCTTCGCGCGCCAGACCCACGCGTCGCCCGTGCGGTTGTTGAACTCGCGCGGCACGGGGCGCGCGCTCACGAAGAAGCCCGTGCTGACGACGCAGAGCGGGACGAGGGCCGCCGCCGTCAACCCAAAGCGCCAGTTGGGCCGGCGGAGCCGCTCCGAGCCCGCGGCCACCGCCTCGACGAGCACGCGGCTCAGGAGGATCACGAGCGCGGGGAGAAACGTCAGCACGTAGCCGGCCTGACCGAAGTGCACGAGCGTGTAGAACGCTGCGGGCGGAGCGACCCAGACGGCGAGGAACCATTCCGGGCGTCCCCAGCCTGCTCGGCGCAGGTAGAGGGGCAGGGCCGCGGCCGCCAGGGCCAGAGGGCCGAGGCCGATCACCACCGAAGCCAGGACATAGCGAGCCTGCGCGAGGGTGACATCCAGCGAGCCGCCCAGCACCGAGGTGGGGAGAACCACGGAGCCGTAGAGCTGGCTCGAGGCGCGCAAGTAGGCCTCGAGTCCTCCCGTCAGCCAGAGCATGGGCAGGAGCCAGGTCAGCACGGCGCCCCCCATGACGAGCAGCCCCCGCCCGATCCGCCCGAGCCGGCGAATGCCCCGCTGTTCGAGTTGAGCGGCGGCCATCGGCCGGCGCGAGACGACGGCTGAGTTGATCGCGCAGGCGAGCCACAGGGGGAAGAGCAAGACGAGCACGGACTGGCGGATCCCGCCCACGAGGCCGAGGGCGAGGGCGCCCGCGTAGAGCTGACGCGTGTCCCCTCGAAGGGCGCCCCAGGTGAACCAGGCGACGAGCACGGCGCCGAAGGCTTCCCCCGCATACGTGAGACCGACGGACCCGTAGAACCAGAAGAGCGGGCTCACGGCGAGGAGCGCGGCGGCGGCGGCGGCCGTCACCCGATCGTAGAGCGCGCGAGCGAGCCAGTACACCATGAACGTCGTGGCTGCGCTGAAGAGCATGGCCAGGGTGACGTAGGCCATGTTGGGATCGCCGAGCGAGGCGTTGAGGAGGCGGCCGAGGGCGACATAGAGCAGGTATCCAGGAGGGTGGGGCTGGTGCTTGGCGACGTCGAACTCCCGGAGGGCGAGCGCGAACTGCACGGCGTCCCAGTTGTAGAGCATGCGCGCCCGGTACGGCCAGCGAGAGACGAGGGTGAGCGCGGCGAGCCCGCCGGCGATCCACGTGTCTCCGTGCCTCAGGAGGTGAGCGCGGGCGCCTTCGGCCCATGTCCGGGCCGGGCTCACGCGCGCCCCCAGACGCGATCCGCCGCTCCGAAGATGGCCGAGGAGTCGCCGAGCGAGGCGCGGGCGATGCGGAGATCGCGCGACATGAGGGTCGCGTGCGCGCGCACCTGACGCTCGATGGCTCCGATGAGCGCGGGCACCGCGGTCATGATCCCCCCGCCCAGGACGAGCAGCTCGGGATTGAGAAGAGTGACGTAGTTGGCGATGGCCGATCCCAGATACCGCTCGGCGTCGTCCCAGATCCGGCGCGCGAACTCGTCTCCCGCCGCGGCGGCGCGGGCCACGAGGGCGGCCGTCGCCCGCCTGGCGTCGCCGCCCGTGTCGTCCTTGAGACAGGTCGTCGTGCCGTCGACGAGCGCCGTCTCCACACGTCGCATG
>WNGG01006722.1_pt1 | contig 13157 bp, 15 predicted proteins | sample 5400661 | NCBI WGS metagenome assembly WNGG01 (sample SAMN13153372, study PRJNA577476) | soil metagenome | isolation source: 100 cm soil or saprolite under Garry oak tree replicate 1 | place: USA:California | collected 2016-06-15
CGCGAATTTTCGCAACACCTCGCTATTTTCGGGGCGGTTGCGAACGAAAAGGACGGAAACGTCGTCCAGATAGACCAGCTTCCACTCTTTGCTCTCGCAGTAGTCTTGAAACGGGAACGTTCCCAGGCCCGCGTACCGCGCCACGGGGAAGATCAACGTGTTGATCTTCCAGCGGCCGGCAGCCTCGTTCCATTCGGCCGAATCCGGCAGGGCCACCATCAATTGCTTTTGCTCGGCGAAAAGCTCCTTGCCGAACGGGATATACCGCCCGTCCACAAAAACCGGATATTTCGGCCCGAGCCGCCACGCAAGATATCCGCCCTGCCCGTAGTCGTGAAAGATATTTCCCGGCAAACGCTCCCGCTCCAGAAACGCCGCGGCCCGCTCGGGATACCACCACGAGGGGCCGGTGCCGAACAGTGAAATTTGATCGGAGCCGAGGTAATAGCGGTCCGAGATGAGGTCGGTAACGCGCACAATACCGAGAAAGCCCAAAACCGCGGCGCTTAGAAATGCAAGTGCATGCGAAATTCTGCCTGACAAAATCATCCGAGCTGAACTCTCTCGATCCTCCGCGCGGTGTACTTCTGCAGTCGCGAGTGTTCTCGCGAATGGAAGCAACAGCCCTCCTCCGATCACCACCACAACAACCGCGAAGAGCGCTTGCAGGCGCATGTGTTGCACCGAGAGATACATCCCGGCGGCCAAAACGATCGCGGGCCCCAACCGCTTTTTCCAGATGGCGACAAAGATTGCGCCCAGGCCCGCGGTCAGCAGCCACCAATCCCCGCTCGCGGGATCGCGGGCGTTCAGCGCTTGCCGCCACGCCAGCGAATTGAATTGCACGGCGGACCATTCACTGATGAAGGCGCTGTGAACTTGCATTACTTTGTTCTGGCGGTAAATGGCCTCGTAAATCTTCCAGCCCCAGGGATTGACCAGCGTCGCGCCGATGGAGGCTGCCAGCCAAATTGCAACCTGCTTCAGCCGTTCGCGCGCCCCCGCCCGGCGCTGGGCGAAAATCATGTCGCTTAATTCGAACAAGATTCCCGCGCCAAGAGCTCCCAGCCCCGCAATGAATCCAAGATGCAAATTCGCCCACAGGAAAAAGACCACCGGAAGCACCCAGAGACGCCCGGATTTGCCCTCGTGATGTCTCCACATGAGCGCCAGAACCATGGCAAACAGCACGGTGGTGAATAGATCCGCGCGCGGAATCGTGCGGAACGCAATCGCCGGAACGGCGATGAACGCAAGAACGGCGGTCAGCCGTCCCCCGGCGCTGCACAAGAATGCCACTGTGGCCGCGCACGCCATCGCGCCGAGCCAGGACAGCGCGGAGTATCCGCCAGCTAGATAGAGAAGGTAAAAACTCGCGCCGGAAAACGGCGGGTAGATCCATTCTTTTCCCTGCGCCGTGTAGGAAAAAAGTTCGGTTCGCGGAATGTGATGCTGCTCCACCACATAGTGGCCCGTCGCCAGTTGCCAGCCCAAATCAAAATCGGATACCGTGCGCAAGCCTGCGAACAAAGCATAAGTAAGAGCCAGAACAATCAGGCCAATGCGTAACCAATCGCGCCCGTTCTGGGTTGGAGAGCTCACGAGTTCTGATTTTGTGCGAGCCGCTTGGAGAGAACAACGCCGAAAGCGCTTGCCGCGACGTGACAGTCAATGAGGCGACGAAGAATTGTTGACAAGGAACGGTCGTCGTTCAGCCGCGCCGTCTTTTTTTCTGTGCCTTTATATACAGCCGCCACGGCTCCCAATAATATTTCGGCCAGCCCTGGCTAACGCCTTCGTGGTCATATTCGGGAACACCCACATGTACCAGATCCAAGCGCGCCCCGTCTGACAGTTTGCTAAAACACAAAATCAGAACGGAGATATCTTCTTTTTTCCAATGCGCCGCGCGCCATGCCTGCACAATCATGCGGCCGGGAAGGATCATCAGATTTTTTCCGCCAATTTGTCCGCCGTGCGCGCTCCACGACCCACCAAGATCGCGGCTCATCTTCGCTGGCGCACCGGTCGCCTCCGAGTGTGTCTCGGAATCCATGTACATTTCAAAGAGAGTTTCAGGAGAGGTACAAAATTTCGCAGCCTGCTGAATCAGCGGTGCCGTCACCTTTACCTCCTCCGATTCTAAATTCCTTCCAGGAGATGCCCCATCTTTCGCTTTTTGGTTTTCAGATAGCCGCGGGATATCTTCGAAACGCGCGGTTGGCAGGGCAGGCGCTCCACCACAGCAATGCCTGCGCTTTCCAGCTGGCGCACTTTTTCCGGATTGTTCGAAAGCAGCCGGATTCGCATCGCGCCGAGTTTTTTCAGTATTTGCGCTGAAAAGTCGTAATGGCGCGCGTCCGCCGCGAACCCCAGCGATTCGTTTGCTTCCACCGTGTCCATCCCGCGGTCCTGCAGTTCATAGGCCCGGAGCTTGTTCATCAGCCCGATGCCTCGGCCTTCCTGCGGAAGGTAGAGCAAAATCCCCGAAGATGCCTGCCCGATTTTCTTCAGCGAGAGCTCGAGCTGCGCCCGGCAATCGCACCGCAGCGAAGTCAGAACGTCCCCGGTCAGGCATTGCGAATGCACCCGCACCAGGGGTACAGTTCTTCCTTTCAGGTTGCCGCGAACCAGGGCCACTGCTTCCTCTTGCCTCCCTCGGCCCCGAAAACCGTAAATCGTGAACCGGCCATAACGCGTCGGAAGATCCGCCTGCGCAATCATTTGCACGGCCCCGTTCTTTCTTCCCGCGCGTCCGCCCTGTTGTGATTTTGTTCTCATATGAAACGTGCAGTATAGCAGGAACCGCCATTCAAGCCGGTTTGCCCTTCTTTTGCTTTTTGCCAACTCGCTTTACTTCACAGAGCGGATTGGCTAGTTTTACCCTGCGACCTGCGTTCCCATTGCCACGCGCTTTCGAGAGGACGTGCCTTTGCCTATGGATACCGCTACTTCCGTCCGCGACTTCCTGTTCACCTTGCTGCTGAAGGTGGCGGTGGCTTCCTCGTTTGCGGCACTCTTGGTCCGGTGGAACACCTTGCGGCGCGTGCTCTTTACAGAGGAGCGCGACCCCGATCAAAAATTGAAATTGATGCTTTTCATGGTCCCTCCGTTGATTTTGGGCGTAACCCTGCGACTGATTGGAGGCGCGGGTTATTCGTTCGCGGATTTGTCGCTGGAGGGGGCCTTCCTCATGGGATTGCTGGGTGGCCGGGTATTGGGACCGATTGGAGGCGCCATTATCACCATCCCGGCGCTGGTAGCCCATGAATGGTTAGCCATGCCAGCGGCCTCCACCGCGGGTTTGCTGGGAGGCCTCATCCGGCAAGCCATTCCCAACAAAGAGGAGCTTTGGAATTTCGGGCCGTTCACATTTTTGAACATCCCCAAGGCTACAGTGCGCTTGTTGCGGCAAGCGCATTTGTCCTGGGAGATGGCGCCGCTCACGGCCTGCGTGGGCTTGGAACTCGGGCGCGTGGCTCTGGTGCTCGCCACCAAACCGAAGTGGCTGTTTGCGATCCACGCTGCCTGGGACTGGTGGCTGGCCCTGGCCGTGATTGCCACGCTGATGTCGGTGGCGGCGCCGCTGAAAATCTGGAACAACACGCGCAACGAGATGAAACTGGAGCGCCACCAGCAACTGCTGATGAAGGCACGCATGGACGCGCTGTCGCGGCAGATCAATCCGCACTTTCTCTTTAACACGCTGAATACCGTCACCTCGCTGATCCGCTTCGACCCGGATTCGGCGCGCGGCGTGGTGCTAAAGCTGAGCAATATTCTGCGGAGATTGCTGCGCAAGCACGAAACATTTGTGCCGCTGCGCGAGGAGTTGCAGTTCATTGACGATTATCTGGATATCGAGGTGGCTCGTTTCGGCCGGGAAAACCTGGAAATTGTGAAACACGTTGACGATGCGACCATGGAAGCCTTTGTGCCCAGCATGCTGTTGCAACCGATTGTTGAGAATTGCCTGAAGCACGGACTGGCGCCGAGATTGGGCGGCGGGAAAATCGAGTTGCGCACGGCCGGCCGTGACGGGCGGCTGCGTATCGAGATTGAAGACAACGGCGTGGGAATTTCTGAAGAAAAGCTGCCTCATGTATACGTGGAGGGCATTGGATTGAGCAACGTGCGCGAGCGCTTGCGCGTGCTCTACGGAACGGAATTTCATCTGGACATCCGGAGCCGGCCGGGGGAGGGCACGGTGATTCAGATTGAGATTCCCGAGCTAGTTTCGGCCATGCAGGAAGTCAGGACGTAGGGGCGCCATCAGGTCGGCGCATTTTCTTGCCGGCGACGAGATCCGGGATGTGCAGGCTGGTGACCAGGTTCCTGAGAGTTAGCGGGCCTCCGACTTGTTTCGGAAAATGAGGTGGTCGAGCGAAAACCGGCCTCCGCCAGTCGCGGCCACCACCAACGAAGCCAACCCCAAAACCAGCGGGAGTTCGTACTCGCGCACGGCGTAGATGCCTTCGTTGAAATTGTATTTCCACATTGCCGCGCACATGTCGAGCAAGAGGAGCAGTCCAGCCACGGGGGTGAAGAGCCCGAGTGCCAAGGCCATGCCGCCGAAGAATTCAATCGTGCCAGCGAGGTAGACCACGTACGGGGGCAAGCCTATGGCCCGAAAGGCCTCGACGAACCTCGCTGTGCTTCCAAAGAGCTTCGGGTAGCCATGATAAATAAAAACCACGGCCAAGCCGCATCGCAATAGGAGTAGCGTGAGCGGTTCGAGTTTTTTCAAGAAGCTCATGAGTTTCTCCGGCGGGGGCTCCGCCTCCCAGTAAGCGTACCGCGCGATTCTAGCAGATCAGAATGGCGTAAATCGCCTTAGCGCGTGAGGCCCGCGCCAGGCGCCATGAGTTCTGGTCATTGACATGCAAAGGTTTCCAGGCATAGCGTAAAGCCTCTTCATTGGTGTCCCCTGAAAGCGGCCTGAAATGATGTCAGAGAGGAGACTTTCCGTGGAAAAGCACATCGTCAAGTGGAGCTATTGGTTGGGTCTAGCCTGTGCGGTGATCACTTTTGTCATGCGGGGGCTGAACGCGTTTGGCGTGTTTATGCCGGACATTTTGTCGAGAGGAAACATTGGTGCAATGAGTTTTTACAAGGCAGCGCTCCTGTTCTTGGCGGTGGCGATAGCATCGGCAAGCACCGTGTGGTCGCGTGCTCAAAAGGAATAGTCAAACCCGGCCGCAGAGGGAGTGCCGGTTTCCGCTCACGCAAGCCTTGCGGCTCCGGATCGCTACACTTGCAACTCAGCTTTTCTTGGAGGTAGTGGCGTAGAATGCGGCCCATTGCTGTTCCACTTTCGTGCCGCCACACTTTGGGCACTTCACTTTGCCTTTCTCATGTTCCTCAAGCGTCAGAACGACGGAGAACTTCTTTTTGCAGGCGGTACACAGATATTCGTAGTGGGGCATGACACCCTCCTCAGTTCGCGCCTTTCACACAAATCATAGTCTTGAGATTGCGTGAATGCAATTTGGGTGAGGCGGCATCTCCTCGTCGCCCGTTTGAGAAAGTGGCAAAGACCGGCCCGCGACATCGGCCGAAGACGTAGTAACACGACATTGGGGTACGCTCGGTCACGAGTTGGTGGGGGCAGTTGCGCGGGTTGAACTGTAACAGATGTTGTAATTTTCGGGCTTTCGGCTTTGGGTTGGAAATGTTGCTTGACAGCCCTGTGGCGTGCCACCTAGAGTGTCGCGGGAAAAACGATTACTCTGCAGAAGTGCAGCAAATGTTTCACATTCAGAGAGCGTTCCGGATGGAGAGAAGGAAATGAAGAACTGGAGTCAGTTCGTTCTGTATAGCGCGGCAGGTATGGTCGCGTGCGCCTTGTTCAGCGTGCAACTGTTCGGCCAGGAACAAAAAACGGTAGCGGGGAAGAGCCCTGTAACGGCGCAGCCGCCAACCACAGCCTCCGCGGAAAGGCGGGTCACGGAATTAACAGCTACCGACCTGCAGGCGTTCCTGGACGGTTTCATGCCGCAGCAGATCGAGAAGGCCGATATCGCGGGTGCCGTGGTCGCCGTGGTGAAAGATGGAAAGGTGCTTTTCGAGAAAGGATACGGCTACGCGGATGCCGAGAAGAAGACGCCGGTTTCGCCGCAGGACACGCTTTTCCGGCCAGGGTCGATTTCGAAGTTGTTCACGTGGACCGCGGTGATGCAGCAGGTCGAACAGGGCAAGTTGGACCTGGATCGCGACGTGAATCAGTATCTCGACTTTAGGATTCCGCAGACCTTTGGAAAACCGACCACGTTGCGCGACATCATGACCCATCGCTCCGGATTGGAAGAGACTGTCAAGGATCTTTTTGTTGGCTCGGAAAAAGACTTAATGCCTATGGCCAGGTATCTGCCGTCGCGTTTACCCGCGCAGATTTTTCCGCCCGGGACCGTTCCTGCCTATTCCAACTATGCGACGACGGTGGCGGCCTACATGGTTCAGCGAGTCTCCGGCCAACCGTTCGCTGATTACGTGGAGGAACATTTTTTCAAGCCCCTCAATATGACGCGCGCCACGTTCCGCCAGCCCTTGCCGGAATCGCTGAAACCGTTTATGTCCAATGGTTACAATCTCGGCTCCGGCAAACCCAAGCCATTCGAATTCGTCGAAGTGGCGCCCGCAGGATCGCTTTCCGCTTCGGCGGAATCCATGGCGCACTGGATGATCATGCATTTGCAAAACGGCCGCTATGGCGACGCGCAAATTTTGAAGCCGGAGACGGCGATCCAAATGCATGCCAGGCAAGCGGGCTGGCCGACTAGCATGAACGCGATGGCCCTGGGATTTTACGAACAGAATATGAATGGCCAGAGGGTTATCTCGCACGGTGGCGACACGGAATTATTCCACAGTGATTTGTTTTTGCTCCTGGACGCGAATGTGGGGCTGTTTGTGTCTTACAACAGCGGAGGCCGCCCCGATCATGGAGATGCGCGTGGCGATCTGTATCTGAAATTCATGAACCGCTATTTTCCGGGTCCGCCGGAAAATGATGTGGCGCCTTCTTCGGCGGCGCAGGACACGCGTAGCGTGGTGGGATCGTACAAGATCAGCCGGCGCTTCGAAACCAACCTTTTGGCGGTAAGCACGATGCTCAACGAGGCGAAGTTTGTGGCCGATCCGAAAGACAACACCATTTACTTCGATGGCTTCTTCAAGAAAGAGAATGGGCAGCCGCGGCATTTTCGTGAAGTGGGCCCGATGTTGTTCCGCTCCGTCGACGGACCGGAAAAAGTCGCTTTCGTAAAGGACGGCAGCGGGAGGCGCGTGGCGTATATCGATTATCCGTTCATGGTGTTCCAGGAAGTGGACGCCGGACTGGACAAACAGATGTTCAATTACGTTCTGATCGGATTCAGCGTGGCGATCATCGTGTTGACGATCCTGCTTTGGCCGGTGGCCGCGATTCTTCGGAAGCACTATGGCAAGCCGCTGACTCTGGGAGCAGGAGCCCGCAGCTGGCGGCGATGGGTGAAAATCGTTTGCGTGGTCGACATCGTCTATTTGATCGGGCTGGCGCTGGTGCTGAACGGGCTGGAGAAGCCGGGCGGGCTGGGGGCACGTGGCGACTTGGAGCTCCATCTGTGGCAAGCGGTGGGTGTGCTCGGTGGAATCGGAGCGCTGATTACGATTGTGGCCGCATTAAAGTCGTGGGCCGACGCGCAGCAATGGGTCTGGTACAAGATCTGGAACACCCTGCTGGCCGTGGGTTGTGCGGTGTTCTTCTGGTTTCTGGTGCATTGGCACCTTTTGAATTTCAATCTCAATTACTAAAAATGACGCGTTGGGCCTGGTTGCCGACGTTTTACGCTTTTGCAGCCTTGGCCATCGGTCGTGCCGTCTTCGCTTCCCACGATTTGCGCAAGTGTTCGCGTTGCGCGAGGACGAAGGCTTTAGCTTGATCGAAGCCCGCATAGACGCGCGTGCCCTTGATGGTGTTGCAGGGAGTGCAACAGGCTACCAGATTGCTCGGGTCCTTTTTCCCTTTGCGCGCGCGGGGAACCAGGAAATCGACGCGCATGACCAGCGCGTTTTCAAAACTGGCGCGGCCGTCCAGGCCACAATACTGACAGACGTAATTGTCCCGTTCGAGAATCTTGCGGCCTTCGTCGAGAGTTACCGGCGAATCCACGATGGAAAGTGATGTCAAGCTGATTGGCATTGGATCCTCCAAAGCGGAAATCGTTTGCAGTGGGCGGGAAACTGCGACTTCCACTTTCTGTGCGCAAAACCTTAGGACGGACCGAAGACGGTGTCAAGGTTGAACTGGCGCGAATTCGCGGTTAGCGATTGGAAAGAAATCGCTCGACAAGCTGCTGGGGAAGGGCAAGACGCCGGCTTCCAGCGTGTGGCGTACCCTGGGCTTTCTGACGGACTTGAGCCGGACGTTGGTGCAGCCGCGGCGGCCCCAGGCACCCGCGACGGGCACGAAAACGGCGGGTTGAGCCTTGACGAACATCTCCTGCTCGAGGGGAGTGAGTTTGACTTATGGCAAAGTCCTCGTCGGGGTATTCGAGCGTCGCGAAGATTTTTCCTGCCACCCGAAAATCCGGATGCTCCATATAGACGAGCAAGACCTTGTGTGTCAGAGATTTGCAGTAGGGGCCGTCTTGGCAGTAGAGCCGCGGCTGGCATGCCACGGGACTCCCTTTGGCGGGGAAGACCGGAAAAGGTACAGGTGTGTGAAGGGAAGAGAAGCGAAAAAAGGGCTTGACAAGGTGGCGGTATATTTGGTAATGTCTGAACAGAGAGAAATAACAGAAATGAGCGTACATACAAAAACTACACAAAGTTCGCTGACGCCCGTGGCCCAGAAATTCATCCTCCACTGGGGCGAGATGGGTACGCGCTGGGGCATCAACCGCACCGTGGCGCAGGTGCACGCGCTGCTGTTCCTTTCGCCGCATCCCCTCCCCGCTGAGGAGATTGCCGAGACGCTGGCGGTGGCGCGCTCGAACGTGAGCACCAGCTTGCGCGAGCTGCAGGGCTGGCGCATCGTGCGCGTGGTGCACGTGCTGGGAGACCGGCGCGACCACTTCGAATCGATCAAAGACGTGTGGGAGATTTTCCGCATTGTTTCCGAGGAACGGAAACGGCGGGAGATCGATCCCACGCTGCGCGTGCTGGACGAATGCGTGCAGGAGGTCAAGGCCAATCCGCAAGGGGACGCGTACACGCGCGAGCGGCTGACGGATATGCTGGAATTCCTGACGGCCACGACGGGATTGTTTGAAGAAGTGATTCGCATGCCGGCGGGAGCCCTTAAGGGCGTGGTGAAACTGCGCGGGAAAGTCATCACGCTACTTGGCAAAAAGGCCGGATGAAAGCTCGGCAAGGAATTGCGCGGAGATACTTAACTTCGTAGGAAGAGAACATGATTGGCGGCACGACGGCAAATGATCTGACAGGAGCTGAGCAGGGCAAGGATTCGCCCGTGCGGATGGAAGCAAAGTCCGCAGCGCGGGTCATGCAATTTGCTGAGGTCTACGCACGTATCGCTCTTGGCGCGGCATTTCTCTCCGCAGTAGCCGACCGATTCGGGCTGTGGGGACCTTATGGGAAACATGGAGTCGCGTGGGGAGATTTTGCGCACTTCATCCAGTATGCGGGAATGGTGAATTCGTTTTTGCCCGCGCGCATGATTCCGCTTGTGGCTTGGCTAGCGACGATTGCTGAAACGACGTTCGGGCTGGGGCTGATTTTGGGCATTTACAAGCGAGCTGTGACTCTTGGCAGCGCCATGGTGCTCTTGCTGTTTGCGCTGGCCATGACGATTTCGTTTGGGATTAAGGCGCCGCTCGACTATTCGGTGTTTGGTGCCTCGGCGGCAGCGTTCTTATTGTTTGTGATTCAAAGCGCGCGCAAATGCGAGAGTAGTGCCATGGATTCCCGCCTGGAAAAGCTGAAAGAAAATCTGGAGTCGGCGGTCGAAGGCATGTCCAGCGAGCAATTGAGCTGGCATCTCCCGGGGAAGTGGTGTGCGGCGGAGGTGCTGGAGCATCTGTATCTGACCTATGCCGCAACGATCAACGGATTCGAGAGAGTCATAACAAGCAGCAAACCACTCGCGACGAGGGCATCCCTGGCGCAGCGCGCACTGACCTTCATGGTTGTGGGATTGGGCCACATGCCTGCCGGACGAAAAACCCCCGCAGTGGCCCAGCCGAAAGGCTTGCCGGTGGAAAAGGTGCGAAATGAGATCGGGGAAAAGCTTGCGGCAATGGATGCGATCATCGCGCAGAGCGAAGCCCGCTTCGGGCGCCAGGTAAAGCTGCTCGACCATCCGATTCTGGGTCCGCTGACTGCGCCACAGTGGAGAAAGCTTCATCTGGTGCATGGACGGCATCACCAGAAACAGCTTCTCCGGCTTCGCGAAAGCACGACGAGGCACGAAAGAACAGGGTAAAGAAAAATGATTTCGCTGGTGGGTGAGTACACGGACGGAAAGGGGCGGCACGCGCGAGGATGGTTGTTCTTCGACGCGGAGTGCAAGTTCTGCACGCGCATCGCGCGGTGGCTGGCCCCGTTCATGGAGCGCCGCGGGATGGCGCTGGCGCCGCTGCAGGACCCGCGCGTCGCGGAATTGCTGGGTTTAGCGCACGACGACTTGATGAAAGAGATGCAATTTTTGTTGAGCGACGGGAGCAGGTACGGCGGTGCGGATGCAGCCGTAGAGCTGGCGCGCGAAATCTGGTGGGCAGCACCTCTGGTGTGGATTTCGAAGATTCCCGGGATGATGGAAATTTTGCGCAAAGGATACCGGTGGATTGCGGCACGGCGGAAATGCGCCGCGACCCAATGTCCCACTGGGCAGAACTCCCAGTAAACGCTGCGCACAACAGGAGGCAACCATGCGTGGTCTTTTGCAGCTCCTGTGGTTGGCCGGCTTGATGCAAGTTGCGATTGCATTTGCAAATCTCTTTCTACCTGCAAGATTAAAATATCGGGAGAATCTCTCCCGCGTTCGTGCCGATCATCCGGCAAATTTTTGTGGTGCACTCCGTTTACATCGTGGGGGTTGTGCTTCTTTTTGCGGCGGTGACGTTTGGTTTCGCGGGCGAATTGGCGAGCGGCCACGGATTAGGGCGCTTTCTCGCGGCAGCGATTGCCGTCTTCTGGTTTTGCCGCGCACCGGTTCAGCTTCTCTATTACGACGCCACCCTGCGGAAAGAAAATCGCTGGGGAGATGTTGCGTTCACGATGGGCGCGCTCTTCCTGGCGGCAACGTATGGCGCCGCTTCGTTCGCTCAAGGATTGTGAGCCTCCGCCATGAGAACGGCCCGAACCCTCTATCCCTCGGGAGCGAAAATGGCCGCCGCTGGATCTTTGGTTTGGTTATTTCTTCTGGGCGGCACATTCCTGGACAGTTTTCACCTGAGTGTGTTTGAGCTGTTGTTCCTTCTCGCGCCGTGGGTGGCTGTGCCGCTCGCTCTGAGCCTTGTGCCTGCAACGTCCACCAGCCGGCTTTCGCGAGTGAGTGAGTCGCTGGCCAGATACCTGTTGCTTCCAGGCGCCCTGCTGGTCACGCCGAGTTTTTTCCTCCCTGTGGGTTGGCGTGCGGGAGCGTTGGTCTGCGCGTGGCTCATCGTTGCCGTGGCACTAGCTCTCCATGGATTGGAGCGGCTCATCCGAAATGGGGTGAGATCGTTCCCCGAATTCTGCTTCGCGTTCGGGGAAGGGTACGCGCTCGTGGGAGCGCTGTGGCTCCTCGCCTCACGGCTCGGCCTGCAACCCATTGGATTCCAAGAACCGATTGTGCTTCTGACCGCGATCCATTTTCATTACGCCGGCCTGATGGCGGCAGTTCTGGCGGGGCTTGCAGCTTCCGAAATCGAAATGGTGAGCACGCTGCTCACGCTTCGCATTGCGCTCTCTTGCGCCGTGCTCGGTCCCGGTTTGCTGGGGCTGGCCTTTCTCACCGGTCCAAAAGTGAAATTGGCGGCAGTCGTGCTGATGGTCATCGGGGAATGCGGTATCGCCCTTGAGACGTTTCGCATTGGACTGTCTGACGCGCGCGGGTTTGCCGGACGAATGCTGCTCGCTGGAAGCGGTTGCGTGATTCTCGGCATGGTGCTCGCGGGAATCTGGGCAGTCGGCGAATATCCCCTCCATGCATTCGTCGATCTCGACCAGATGGCGCGCTATCACGGTGTTCTCAATTCGGTGGGCTTTGGCCTGTGCTCGCTGGTGGGCTGGACCTTTCTGCGCAGGAAATCACTGCCAGCATAGGGAAAGAGAAGAACGATGAATCAGTACTTGGTGCAAGGACAAACGCAGGTCAAGAACGCCCCGGTCGGGACTGTTGTCATCACTGGGGCGTTTAGCTACACGGGGAAATATGCTGCCCGGCTCTTGCTCAGCCGCGGCTACGGAATCCGCACACTTACATACCATCCCGAGCGCGTAAATCGGTTCGGTGACGAAGTTCAGGTCTTTCCCTACAACTTTGGCAATCCCGATCAACTCATGCAAAGTCTGCTTGGCGCTTCAACGCTAATCAATACTTACTGGGTGCGCTTTCCCCGCGGAACGTCTACCTTTGAGACGGCCGTTCAAAACACGCGCATGTTGATTAGTGCCGCAAAGAGCGCGGGCGTCAAACGCATCGTTCACGTCAGTATCGCCAACCCATTGCTCGAATCCAATCTGGGTTACTACAAGGGGAAAGCTCAACTGGAGCAGGCCGTAGTCGAGTCCGGTCTCTCTTACACGATTCTGCGGCCAACGGTCATCTTCGGCCTGGAAGACATTCTCATCAACAATATCGACGGCTGATCGCTGACGAGGTTGAGCGGGAGGAGAGTGCTGTGCTCGACGCCGTTGGACCGGAAACCTATACGTTCGAGGAGCTGGTGAGACAGATTGCTGCTCAACTGCGGCTCCGCACTCGCTTGGTTCACCTGCCGATGCCCGTGGCGTATGTTTCCACGCTCTTGACCGGCTGGCTGGTCGGAGATGTTATCCTCACTTGGGAGGAATACAAGGGCCTTATGGATAACCTGCTGGCTCCCGAAGGTCCACCGTCAGGGGAAACCCGTCTGAGCCAATGGCTAGCGGCAAATCGTGAGCGTATCGGCAGCCGGTATGCGTCGGAAGTGGCGCGCCACTATGCACGGGCAACAAGTGCATCCGAGGTCGAG
>WNGG01006344.1_pt1 | contig 13154 bp, 13 predicted proteins | sample 5400661 | NCBI WGS metagenome assembly WNGG01 (sample SAMN13153372, study PRJNA577476) | soil metagenome | isolation source: 100 cm soil or saprolite under Garry oak tree replicate 1 | place: USA:California | collected 2016-06-15
GCTGCCCAAGGATTCGAGCCGCTTCGACCTGCCGATAGCGCTCGGCATCCTCGCCGCGAGCGGACAACTTGCGCTTGAGGCCTTGCAGGGCCAGGAATTTGCCGGTGAGCTCTCGCTGACCGGGGAATTGCGTTCGGTTCGCGGCGCACTCGCCATGGCGCTTTCCGCCCGCGGCGCTGGTCACGCTTTCGTGCTGCCTTACGAGAATGCGCCGCAGGCGGCACTTGCTGCGGGTGCTCGCATATTACCTGCGCGGACACTACTCGAAGTGGTTGCTCACCTCGCGGATGAGGCTCCCCTCGAGAAATACGTGAATGGGGCGCAGCCTCCTCTGCCTGCGTATCCGGATTTTCGCGACGTCAAGGGGCAGCAGCAGGTCAAGCGAGCGCTCGAAGTCGCAGCTGCGGGCGCCCATAGCGTGCTCATGGTCGGCCCGCCCGGGGCGGGCAAATCGATGCTTGCGGCGCGCTTCCCCGGCATCCTGCCGCCGCTCGCGGAGGCCGAGGCGCTGGAAGTCGCCGCGGTTCATTCGGTGTCGAGCAACGGCTTCGACGCGCAGCGCTGGGGCGAGCGGCCGTTTCGCGCGCCGCACCACAGCGCTTCGGCGCCGGCGCTGGTCGGCGGCGGCAACCTGCCGCGCCCGGGCGAGATTTCACTCGCGCATCACGGCGTGCTGTTTCTCGACGAGCTGCCCGAATTCGACCGCGACGTGCTCGAGGCGCTGCGCGAGCCGCTCGAGTCCGGACGCGTATCGATCGCGCGCGCCGCGCGCCAGGCGCAGTTTCCGGCGCTCTTCCAGCTGGTCGCGGCCATGAACCCGTGTCCCTGCGGACACTGCGGCGACCGCAGCGGGCGCTGCCGCTGCACGCCGGAGCGCATTGCGCGCTACCGGGGCCGGATTTCGGGTCCGCTCGCCGACCGCATCGATATCAAGCTCGAGGTCCCGGCGCCACGCGAGGCGGAGCTCGTCGCGCCGATCGCGGGCGAGCCTTCGAGCGAAATCGCGAAGCGCGTCGCGCGGGCGCGCGAGGTGCAGCTCGCGCGCCAGGGGACGCCGAATGCGCTCCTCGGCACGCGCGACATCGACCGCCACTGCGGCACTGACCGCGATGGCGACCAGCTGCTGCGGCACGCGCTGGCCCGGCTGCTGCTCTCGGCGCGCGCCTATCACCGCGTGCTGCGGGTGGCGCGCTCGATTGCTGATTTGGCCGGGAAAGGCAGCATCGCTGCGGAGCACATCGCGGAGGCGATACAGTACCGGCGTCTCGATGCCAGTTTCTAGGTGAATATGGCGACGTACGCAATCGGCGATGTGCAGGGCTGCTTCGATGAGCTGAAGCAGTTGCTGAACGATTTCGGATACAGCTCGAAACGTGATCGGCTGTGGTTCGTGGGCGATCTCGTCAACCGCGGGCCGAAGTCGCTCGAGGTGATGCGTTGGGTCAGGAATCTCGGCGCCCGCGCCGTCGCGGTGCTGGGCAATCACGACTTGCATCTGGTGACGCAATACGAAGGCTTCGAGCGCCGGCGCAAGGACGATACCTTCGACGACGTGCTCGACGCACCGGATGGCCGCGAATTGGTCGCGTGGCTGCGCACGCGGCCGATGATGCACGCCGATGGCCGCCACGCGATGGTGCACGCGGGACTGTTGCCGCAATGGAGCATTCGGAAATCGCTGAGCCTCGGCAAGGAGGTCGAGGCAGCGCTCGCGGCGCCGAATTACCGGGATTTCCTGGCAAACATGTACGGCAGCACGCCCGACAGGTGGAGCGATTCGCTCGCCGGCTGGGACCGCCTGCGCGTGATCGTGAACGCGATGACGCGCATGCGCTTTTGCACGCGCGCAGGAAAGATGGATTTCCGCGCGACGGGAGTCGCGGCACCACGCGGCTATGTCGCGTGGTACGAGACGCGGCCCGGGACCGAAAAGACAGCGATCCTGTGCGGTCATTGGTCTGCGCTCGGGCTGAAGCTGAGCAAGCGCCTTGCAGTGCTCGACACGGGCTGCGTCTGGGGCGGCTCGCTTACCGCACTCAGGCTCGAAGACCGCGCGCTCTACCAGGTGCCGTGCCGTGGCTATCAGACTGCGGGAGAGGAATGATGAGCGACTGCGTGTTCTGCAAGATCGTGGCGAAGCAGATTCCGGCGACCGTGGTGCACGAAGACGAGCATACGGTGGCTTTCATGGACCTGGGCCAGGTGAACCCGGGCCATGTACTGGTGGTGGCGAAAGCTCACGTCGAGAACCTCTACGGGCTGGACGATGTGAACGCCGCGGCGGTATTTCGCACCGTGGCACGCGTTGCGCGTGCGATCCGCGACGCGTTCGCGCCGCAAGGCTTATCGGTTTATCAGGCGAACGGCAGGCCGGCCGGCCAGACCGTATTTCATTTCCACGTTCACCTCGTGCCGCGCCACGAGGGAGACGGCATGGCGCTTACCTGGCCGGTGAAGAATCCGCCGCGCGAAAACCTCGAGCACTACGCGACGAAAATCCGCGCCAAGCTCGCCTAGGGCGTGACGCGGGTGATGCCGCCCGAGGTGATTAGCCGCACGCGTTGGCCGGGGGTGAGCGGAACGTCGGCTTCCTGGACGATGGCGCGGAGCTCGCCGCTATCGAGCTTGACGATGATTTCAAGCGCGTCTTTGCTGGTCACCTTCTCTTCCAGCGTATTTCCCGCTACGCCGCCCGCCACGCCGCCCAGTACGCCGACGACGGTCGAGCCCTTGCCGTGCCCGACGCCGCTGCCGGCGACTCCGCCGACGACCCCGCCCGCGGCCGCGCCGATGCCCGATTGGCTGCCCTGGATCTTCACCTTGCGCACTGAGTCCACGGTGGCATAGCGCACGAGCTGTTCGCGGCCGGCTTCGTGTTTGTCGTAGACGTTTGCCGATTCGTGCGTGGCGCAGCCGGTAAGCGCGGCCGCCATCAGCGTCATCACTGCGGTGCTTTTCATGCTGTCATCCTTTCCAGGGCGAGTAGCCGAACGCGCGCCGGAACCGCATCTCGATTTCGTCGCGCCCGGCTTTGTGATTCTGCGCGCCGCGGTGGGCGACCTTGATTGCGCCCATCACCGCCGCAAGTTTACCCGTATTCATCCAGTCCCAGCCGTGCGCGATGCCGTATAGCAGCGCGGCGCGGTAGGCGTCGCCGCAGCCCGTCGGATCGATCACGCTATCGGCTTGAACGCACGGCACCTCCAGCCGTTGACCTGCGGCGAGCAACAGGGAACCCTGCGCGCCGAGCGTGACGACCAGCGCCTTGACCTCACGCGCCAGATCATCGAGCTTGCGCCCGGTTTTCTCCTCGAGCATCTTGCCCTCGTAGTCATTCACCGCGACGTAGTCCGCGAGGCGCAGGAACTCATCGAGCTCGGCGCGCGAGAACATCGGCAAGCCCTGGCCGGGGTCGAAGACGAAGGGCACGTTGTGCTCGGCGCATTGCCGCGCATGCTGCAGCATCCCCTGCTTGCCGTCGGGGGCAAGGATCGCGATCCCCGCCCCGAGCTCGCGCGTGAGGCGATTTTCGTGCGAGTAGTTCATCGCGCCGGGGTGAAAGGCGGTGATCTGGTTATCGTCGAGGTCGGTGGTAATGAATGCCTGCGCGGTGAACTGTCCTGGAATGCGCTTCAGCAGCCGCGTAGCGATGCCGAGCGCGTTCAGGCGCTCGAGGTAGGGGCCGATGTCCTCGCCGACAGTAGCCATCACCATGGGGTCTTCGCCGAGCAATTTCAGGTTGTAACCGATGTTTCCGGCCGTGCCGCCGTATTCCCGGCGCATCTCGGGCGTGAGGAAGCAGACGTTGAGTATATGCAGCTGGTCGGCGAGCAAATGGTTACGAAACCGGTCCGGGAACACCATGATGGTGTCGTACGCGATCGAGCCGGTGACGAGGATTCTCATGACGGATAAAAGAGGTAGAGGCGATATCCGGTGGCACGGGTGCGGCCCGAGTCGAGGAACACGCGCAGCGAGGCTTCTCCGCCCGGCGCGATGCCTTGGGCGAGGAGCTGCGCGAGGCGCGCGGAATCGAGATAGTCGCGCGGCGAGAGCACCCGCCGCAGCAACGGGCGGTCGCCCTCGTCAGTGAGGGTCAGCTCGAGCGCAGGATAATCCTGCGCGAAGCGTGCCCGGTTGCGCAGCACCGCGTTCAGCACGATGAGGCCTTCGCGGCGGGGATCGGCCTGAAGGTCGGACGATTCAATGCTCATGAGGTCGGGCCGGCGTGGCAGCGGCACCTCGCAGCGGAGCAATCGGCACGCGGCATCGAGCGGCATGCGCGCCGCCGGCGCGAGGACCGCAAGCTCGGCACGGTAGCGGTAGGTGGCCTGTGTCGCGAGCGCGGCGGCCGCGACAAGCGCGGCCAAACCCCACATCCAGCCCAGCCTGCGCCTCGGTTCCTCCTCCGCCATGAAGGCGGGCAGCGGCGCGTCCTCGAGCGGCCGGGCGGCGCCGGGCGGGCCGCGCCGCGACGGGTCGAACAGCCCCAACTGCGGCGACGGCTCGAGCGCAAGTTTCTCCGCGCCCTCCTCCACGAGCGCGGAAACGCCGTCGAACACCGCGCCACACTTGCCGCAGCGCACCTTGCCAGAGCGCGCGGCGAGCTGCTCGCGCTGCACGCGAAACGCCGTGCCGCACACCGGGCAGCGCGTGACCAGGCTCACCTGCGCACCCCCGCGAGGAGCGCCCAGCCGTCGAGCAGCGCGGCCGTATCGATCTCGAACCAGCGGGCGTAGGCCGCACCCAGCTCGCGCGCCTGTGCCTCGAGGACGCCGGAGAGCGCGATCTTGCCGCCGCGCGAGGCACGCCTGGCGAGGAGAGGCGCAAGCACGATCAGGGGCTGGAATAGGATATTGGACACCACGAGATCGTAGACCGCGGGCGCAAGTGCCTCGGGAGCCAGCGCCCGCACCGCGACGCTGTTGATACGCGCATTGTCCGCGGTGGCCTCGAGCGCCTGCGCATCAAGATCCACCGCATCGACTCGTGCGGCGCCGAGCTTCGCTGCGGCAATCGCCAATATACCGGAGCCGCACCCGTAGTCGAGAACGCGCTCGCCCCCGACGACGGACTGGTCGAGGAACTGCAGTGCCAGGCGCGTGGTGGGATGGCTGCCGGTGCCGAAAGCGAGGCCCGGGTCGATACGCACTATCGCTGCGTCCCCGGGCGGCTCGTGCCAGCTTGCGCCGATCCAGAGCCGCTTGCCGACCGCGACCGGTTCGAACTGAGCCTGGCTGCGCCGCACCCAGTCCTGGTCGTCGATGCGTGCCACGGTGAATGCCGGAACGCGGCCGAGCCGGGTCTGCTTCGACGCATGGCCGAGCATCGCGGCAGGATCGGCGTCCGCCGCGATGAGCGCGGTAAGCGTGTGGCGCGCAGCGGGCGGCGTGTCGATGGCTACTGAAGGCGCGCCGGCCTCGAGCAGCGCCTCGCTCAACACCTCGGCCACCGCCGCGTCGAGCTCCACGGTGAGCGCGAGCCAGGGCATCACTTCTTTTTCTTCTGCTCCTGCGCGAGCTTCTGCTCTAGGTAGTGGATCGAGACCCCGCCGCGCAGAAAGCGCGTGTCGTTGAGCAGCTCGCGGTGCAGGGCGAGATTGGTCTGGATGCCCTCCACCACCATTTCGGAGAGCGCGATGCGCATGCGGGCGATGGCCTGCTCGCGCGTCGCGCCGTAAGCGATCACCTTGCCGATCATCGAGTCGTAATGTGGCGGCACGGTATAGCCCTGGTAGACGTGCGAATCGACGCGAATGCCGGGCCCGCCCGGCGGGTGATACGAGGTGATCCTGCCCGGCGAGGGCGTGAAGCGGTACGGATCCTCGGCGTTAATGCGGCACTCGATCGCATGGCCGCGCAGCTCGATGTCTTTCTGCCTGAAGCGCAGCTTTTCGCCTGCCGCGACGCGGATCTGCTCCTGCACCAGGTCGATGCCGGTGATCATCTCGGTGACTGGATGTTCGACCTGGATGCGCGTGTTCATTTCGATGAAGAAGAACTCGCCCTCCTCGTAGAGGAACTCGAAGGTGCCGGCGCCGCGGTAGCCGATCTTGCGGCAAGCCTCGACGCAGCGCTCGCCGAGGCGATCGCGCAGCTTCGCCGGCAACTCGGGCGCGGGCGCCTCCTCGAGCACCTTCTGATGGCGCCGTTGCAGCGAGCAGTCGCGCTCGCCGAGATGCACGGCGCTCTTGTGGCCGTCGGCGAGCACCTGAAACTCGATGTGGCGCGGCTGCTCGAGGTACTTCTCCAGATAGACCATTGGATTGGCGAACGCGGCCTGTGCCTCGGTGCGCGTCATGTTGACGGCGTTGAGGATCGCCGCCTCGGTGTGCACGACGCGCATGCCGCGGCCGCCGCCCCCGCCGGACGATTTAATGATCACGGGGTAGCCAACCTTGCGCGCGATGTGCACGATCTCCTTTGAGTCCTCGGGCAGCGCGCCCTCCGATCCCGGCACCGTCGGCACCCCCACCTTCGCCATCGCCTGCTTGGCGCTCACCTTGTCGCCAATCAGGCGGATGTTCTCGGGGCGCGGGCCGATGAACACGAACCCCGAGCGCTCGACCTTCTCGGCGAAATCGGCGTTTTCGGAGAGAAAGCCGTATCCTGGATGGATCGCCTCTGCGTCGGTGACCTCGGCTGCGCTGATGATGGCTGGAATGTTCAGGTAGCTGGCCGCTGCAGGCGGCGGCCCGATGCACACCGATTCATCGGCGAGCTTCACGTATTTGGCCTCGGTATCGGCCTCCGAATGCACCACCACCGTGCGGATCCCCATCTCGCGGCAGGCGCGCTGGATGCGCAGCGCGATCTCGCCGCGGTTGGCGATGAGGATTTTTTCGAACATCTAGCCGAGGATGAAAAGCGGCTGGCCGTACTCCACCGGCTGACCGTTCTCGACCAGGATCGCCTTGATTACTCCTGCGGCGTCGGCATCGATCTCGTTCATCAGCTTCATCGCTTCGATGATGCAGATCACGTCGCCCTCTTTCACTACCTGCCCGACCTCGACGAAGGGCTTTGCGTCCGGCGAAGGCGAGCGGTAGAACGTGCCGACCATCGGTGCCTTGACAACATGGCCTTCCTGTCCGGCTTCGGGTTCGGCCGCAGGCGCCGCAGGGGCTGCCCGCGCTTCGGGCGCGGCCGGCGCGGGCAGCGGCGCGGGGCCGGGGGCCAGGCTGACAGCGCCGCCCTTGACGATCTTCACCTTTTCCTCGCCCTCGGTGATCTCGAGTTCGGCGATGCCCGACTCCTGCACCAGGTCGATCAGCTTCTTCAGCTTGCGCAGATCCATCGGTTCCTCCCCGGGGCTCAGCGCCGTGCTGCGGCCTTCAGCGCCGTGGCTTTCAGTGCGAAGTCGAGGGCAAAGTCGTAGCCGCGGCTCCCCAGGCCGCAGATGGTACCGACGGCGAGATCCGAGAAGTACGAGCGGTGGCGGAACGGCTCGCGCGCATGGACGTTCGACAGGTGAACCTCGATGAACGGGATGGCAACCCCGGCCAGAGCATCGCGCAGCGCGACGCTCGTATGCGTGTAGGCCGCGGGATTGAACACGATGAACCTCACGCCGTTGCGCGCCGCCTGCTGGATGCGCTCGATCAGCTCGCCCTCGACGTTGCTCTGATAACAAAGCACCTTGGTTCCGGCCGTTCGCCCGGCAGCCATCAGGCGGCGATTGATCGCAGAGAGCGCTTCGCGCCCGTAGACCCGCGGCTCACGAGTGCCGAGCAGGTTGAGGTTTGGGCCGTGAAGGACAAGCACACGGCTCCTGGATGATCGCCCGCTTTTTGCCATTTTTCGCCGCAGAACGCGGCATTTTAGCGCAGGATCCCGGCGAGGACGTGCTCCAGCTCCTCGCGCGCGAACGCCCCGAGTTTGCGGCTGGCCAGGGCGCCTTTCCGATCGAGGACGACCGAGTAAGGCAGTCCGCCGGATCGATTGCCCAGCCTACGCAACAAAGTGAACGCATCAGCGTCACCGATGAGACTTGGGTAGCTAATCCTGTATTTTTCCGAAAATTGGCGTATTTTCTCCACAGAATCGATGCCAATGCCGACAATTGTAAGGCCTTGAAGGAAGTATTGCTGCTGCGCGGCAATGAGGAGAGGAACCTCCTCCCGGCAGGGTTCGCACCAAGTCGCCCAGAAATTGCACAGCAGCACCCTGCCCTGCCATTCGCGGATTGGCCGCGGCCGGCCCGTCAAGTCGATGAACGAAGCCGCCAGCAGGTCGGCCGCGCCGCTACCCGACTGCAGCGCGAGTGCGCCTACGACGGAGCCAGCGACCAAGGCGCCCAGGCCGGTTGCGCCGAGAATCAGGGCGTCACGCCTGCCGGAGGCCATCGCGCAGCAGTGCTCCGACCTCGGCGATGCCGGCGCGCTCCATCACGCGCCCCGTCTGCGATGTCTTCAGGGCCAGGCGCTCGTCGCGCGGGTCGAAAACCGAGAGCTTCAGGGGCGTTCCCTGCCAGTCGAGCGAGAGCACGCTCACGGCGTGGGCGCGGTCGCCAGAGTAGCGGCGCACTTCCTGCGTTTTGTAGGCGACGTTGCGGTCGAGCAGAAACAACTCCACCTCTTTTGTGCTCTCCGGGAATAGTTGCAAGTCGATCTGCGCGTACGGTCCGGCGGTCCCGGTCAGTACCGGGCCGGTGAGGTGGGGGTTGAAGCGCTCGAGCGCTCGCATGGCGTCGAGCGCGACGCGGCGCAGGCCGCTGATCCGCTGCGGGTGCTCGTCGGCCTGGTAGAGCGCACGGTACGCGCGCAGCTCCAGCTCGATCTCATCGTTTGCCGGGAGCGCCTGGAGGTCACCCGCCCCAAGCTGCTTCGCCGCCTTGCGCTTGGCGAGCGCGAAATCGTCGATACCGTCCTCGGCCATGATGCGCGCCGCCGCCGCAGCGATGCGGGCGCGCATGCCGGTCTGCCTGCTTTTGTGGCTCATTCCGGCTTCGCTTTGCGGCTCATGGGGCGCGGCAATCATAGCGTACGGACGCTCCCATCCATCTAATAGAATCAGGCGCTTCTCCCATGGCGGTGCACCTCCACATCCTCGGGATCTGCGGCACCTTCATGGGCGGCATTGCTGCGATCGCGAAGGCAGCCGGCTATCGCATAACGGGCTGCGACGCCAACGTCTACCCGCCGATGAGCGAGCAGCTCGAAGGCCTTGGCATCGAGCTCGTCAACGGGTTCGGCGAGGAGCAGCTCGCGCTGCGCCCGGATCTCTGGGTCATCGGCAACGTGGTGACCCGGGGCAACCCGCTAATGGAAGCGATCCTGGACCGGGGCGAGCGCTACGTTTCGGGACCGCAGTGGCTCGCCGAGCATGTGCTCGCGGGACGGCATGTGCTGGCGGTCGCGGGCACACATGGCAAGACCACGGTGGCTGCGATGCTCGCCTGGCTGCTTGAGCGCGCGACGCGGAATCCTGGCTTCCTCATTGGCGGAGTGCCGCTCGACTTCCGGGTTTCAGCCAGGTACACCGAGAGTAAGTACTTCGTTATTGAAGCCGATGAGTACGACACAGCATTTTTCGATAAACGCTCCAAATTTGTGCATTACAGCTCCAGAACCGCTGTCCTCAATAATCTTGAGTTCGATCATGCAGACATCTTCGACGATCTGGCAGCGATCGAGCGACAATTTCACCATTTTGTGCGAACTGTCCCGATGGCGGGTTTGCTGGTGGTGAATGGTGCCGATCAGGCGGTGGAGCGAGTACTCACCCAAGGCTGCTGGACGCCAGTCGAGCGCTTTGGCGTTGCTCAAGGCTGGGCGGCTGGCGAGCCGGACGCCGAAGGCGGCTTCGAAGTAGCGTGGCAGGGCAGGGCTCTCGGCCGGGTGCGCTGGCAGCAGTTTGGCGCGCACAACCAGCTGAATGCGCTTGCCGCGATCGCCGCAGCACGCCATATCGGGGTCGAGCCAGCGCAGGCTATAGAGGCGCTTGGCACTTTCTCTGGGGTGCGCCGGCGCATGCAGGTACGGGGCCTCGCTCGGGGGGTCACCGTCTACGACGACTTCGCGCACCACCCAACCGCAATCCGCGTCACCCTCGAGGGCCTGCGCCAGCGGATCGGCGGCGCGCGTATTCTCGCCGTCCTCGAGCCGCGCTCCAACACAATGAAGCGCGGCGTCATGAAAGAAGCACTGCCCGCCAGCCTCGCCCAGGCTGACCGCGTGTTTGTCTACACTGCCGGGCTTGGCTGGGACGCGCAGGCCGTGTTCTCGCCGCTCGGGGGACGCGCGCGCTGTATCGACGAGCTCGACTGGCTCGTTGCGGCGGTTGCCGCCGAGGCCCGCGCGGGAGACCAGGTGCTCGTGATGTCCAACGGCGGCTTCGGTGGTATCCATGACAAGCTTCTTGAGCGGCTGCGGCGGGGCGTGGCGGCGTGATTGTCTACCTGCATGGCTTCAACTCCTCGCCGCAATCGCACAAGGCGCAGCTGCTCGGGCGCTACCTGGAGGCGCGGGGCCTCGGGGCCGAATATGCCTGCCCGGCGCTGCCGCCGCTCGCCTCCGACGCGGTCGGAGAAATCGAAAAACTCATCAAGCAAAATGCGGGGGTTGGTTTCGTCGGCTCGTCGCTTGGCGGTTTCTACGCTACCTACCTTGCCGAGAAGCACGCCGCGAAGGCGGTGCTCATCAACCCGGCGATCGATCCGCATGTCGGCCTGCGTGCCTACCTCGGGCGCCAGCAGAACCTGCATACGGGAGAAGCCTACGAGCTTACCGAGGCTCACCTGCGCGCATGGCAGCAGCTCCACGTTCAGCGCATCACCCCGGAGCGCTACCTGCTGCTCGTCGAGACCGGCGACGAGGTGCTCGACTACCGGCAAGCGCTTGCCCGCTACGCTGGCGCTGAGCAGGTGGTGATCCAGGGCGGCGACCACAGCCTGGCGAGTTTTCCGCAGCACCTGCCGCGCATCCTCGAGTTCTGCGGCTTGCGAGGCTGAAATGCAGGTGCTCTACGAGGAGGGCGGCGACCTCAAGGTAGGCGCGGTGCTCGAGCAGGCCCCGGCGTCCTTCCAGGTCGAGACACTCCACGGCCGGCGCGCGAAGGTGAAGGCGGCCAACGTGCTGCTTGCCTTCGAGCGCCCCGGCGGGGCCGAGCTGCTCGCGCAGGCGCAGTTATTCGCCGCCGGCCTCGACACCGAATTTCTCTGGCAATGCAGCGCAGGCCGCGAATTCGCCTTCCAGGACCTCGCGCGCGAGTACGTCGGGCGCGAGCCGAGCCCGGTTGAGGCGGCGGGCGTGCTGATCAAGCTGCATGCCGCACCGATCTTCTTCTACCGCCGCGGCAAGGGGCGTTTCCAGGCCGCGCCCGAACAGACACTGAAACTCGCGCTCGCCGGTGTCGAAAAGAAGAAACGCGTGCACGAAACGATCGCGGCTTGGGCGGCGGCGCTCGCACGCTTCGACTGTCCTCGCGAGATCGCCGCGCTCAAGGACGAACTGCTGTATGCCCCGGACGGCAACAAGCCTGAAGCCAAGGCATTGGAGCAAGCCTGCCGCGAGACCGGGCTTGCACCGGCCCGCCTGTTCGAGCGCTGCGGGCTGCTTCCGGATACACAGGACTACCACCTCAAGCGCTTCCTGCACGAATTCTTCCCGCGTGGCAGCAGCTTCCCGCCGCACGAGACGCCATTGCCGCCGGCGGATTTGCCGCTGGCGAGCGTGCGGGCGTTCAGCCTCGATGACGTCGGCACTACCGAGATCGACGATGCTTTTTCAGTGCAGCGCACCGCGTCCGGCGAGCTGCGCGTCGGCATCCACATCGCCGCCCCGGCGCTCGGAATTGCCCAGGGCTCGCCGCTCGACGCGATCGCGCGCGAGCGGCTGTCGACGGCGTACCTGCCCGGCTGCAAGTTCACCATGTTGCCCGAGGACGTGATCGAGCGATTTTCCCTCGACCACGGCGGCGAGCAGCCGGCTCTGTCGCTCTACTTCGACGTTTCCGAACACGACTGGGCAGTGCGCGGCACTTACAGCCGCATCGAGCGCGTGCCGATCGCGGCGAACCTGCGCCACGCCGAGTACGACGTGCTCAACGAGGCGTTCGAATCAGGCGCGAAAGTGGGTCTGCCCTTCGAGGACGAGCTGCGCACCCTGTGGCGCATCGCGGGCGCGCTCGAGGCGCGGCGAGCGCGGCCGAGTATCGCCTTGGGGCACGACTATGTCTTCCATGTCGAGCAGGGCCGGGTGCGCATCGTGCCGCGAAAACGCGGCGCGCCGCTCAACAAGCTGGTGGCCGAGATGATGATTTTCGTCAATTCGACCTGGGGCGAGTTGCTCGCCGACCACGACGTCGCGGCGATCTACCGCGTGCAATCGACGGGCAAGGTGCGCCTTAGCGTGCATCCCGAGCCGCACGAAGGACTCGGTATGTCCTGCTATGCCTGGATGAGCTCGCCGCTGCGGCGCTATGTCGACCTCCTCAACCAGTGGCAGCTGGTAGCCGCGCTCCGCGGCCAGCGAGCGCCGCTCGCGCGAAATTCGGACGCGCTCCTCGGCGCGCTGCGCGCCTTCGAGGTGACCTACGCGCGCTACGACGAGCATCAGCGGGCGATGGAAACCTATTGGACGTTGCGCTGGCTGCAGCAGGAAGCGATCCGGTCGGCGGAAGCTACGGTGCTGCGCGAAAACCTCGTACGCTTCGACCACTTGCCGCTGGTCATGCGCGTTGCGTCGTTGCCCGCGCTCGATCCGGGCACGCGCGTGCGCCTAGACCTAGGCCAGGTGGACTTCCTTGAACGCACGTTATCCGCGGTCTATCGTGAGACGCTCGGCCGCGGCGTCGCGGTAGTGGACGATGACACGGCACCCACTAGCTAAAAAGCCTAAAATATGAAAGGCTTGTCAGATTGACGTGAGAATGTACTTAATGTTCGGAAGCAACGACCGGGTGCTCGGTGCGGCGCTAGGCCTCTCGATCCTGCTTCACGCTGCGCTGCTCGCGATTCACTTCAGGATGCCCGACGCGCTGCGCTGGAAGCCTGCAAACCAGCCCCTCGAAGTAGTGCTCGTCAATGCGAAGACGCGCGATCGGCCGGCGCGCTCGGACGTGCTCGCGCAGGCAAACCTCGACCGTGGCGGCAACGTCGACGAGCGGCGGCGGGCACGCACGCCACTGCCCGTGACCGAGCCGCGCAACCCCGGC
>WNGG01006345.1_pt1 | contig 13154 bp, 13 predicted proteins | sample 5400661 | NCBI WGS metagenome assembly WNGG01 (sample SAMN13153372, study PRJNA577476) | soil metagenome | isolation source: 100 cm soil or saprolite under Garry oak tree replicate 1 | place: USA:California | collected 2016-06-15
GACATCACGTCGGGTAGACATTCATTAACGAAGAAAAAAGGAGGGGAATTGTTCCAGGAAAGAAGTCTGCTAGCTAGGTATTGATGCTGTGACGGCGTCCTGGGTGTTGTGGCCCCTGCCGGGTGGAGGGGATGGAAACTGGGACGAACGCATGTCTGTCCAGATGGGATGGGATACTCCGTCGGGGCCTACGGCGAGGTTTTCGTAGTCGCCGATGAAGGTGGCTTTGCCGTTGGTTGTTCCGCCATTCGTGAACCAGCGGGAGTCGTTGGGGTTGGAGAGGCCGGTGTCGACGCGGACAGAGCTGAAGGAGGCTCCGCCGTTGGTGGATGTTGCGAGTGTTTCTCCATACTTGATGTTGGCAGAGTCATAGCTTCTGTCCTTGTAGGCGACTCTTAGCACACTGCCTGGACCTACTGCGGCCCAGGGGTAGAACTGGTCGTTGGTAGATGCGCCGTCAGTGGCTACTCCGACCGGGTTGCCCCAGTTGGAGCCTCCGTTAGAGGAGCTTGCGATGAAGACGTCGGTGTCTGTGGTAACGGTGGAGAAGGAGCAGGGTGATGCGCATGCTGCTACGCCTTTGCGATTATCTGAGAAGGAAATGTAGAGAACCGTTGAGCCGTGTCCGGGTCCCGAGGACGGGTCTACAGCTAGGTTGCCTGCGGAGTTGACCCGGAACTGGCTGTTGGTCAGTGTCTGGCGGCCGTCAACGTTGATGGGGTAGTCGTTAGATCCGTCGAAGATAGGCCATACGGCCTGAAATGGACCTGCGAAGCTGGTGCCGCCGTTTGTCGAGCGAACTACTAGGTACTGGTCCCGGAATCCTGTTTGGGGCCCTTGGAATTCATCGTTCTGGTATGATACGTAAAGCGTTCCATCAGGGCCTACGACGGGTGTCGAGAACTGGTTTTCGTTGCAGATGTTGGTGTTGAACGAGTTCCCAGGGTTGGCGCATAAGGTTGAGCTTGTTCCACTGATCTCTTTGCCGGCCGAGAATGTTTGTCCACCATCGTCGGAGAAGGAGAGGAATATGGGTGAGGAGATGTAGCGTCCAAATTGGTCGAATGTGAAATGTGTCCAGGTGACATATAGCCGTCCGTAGAATGGGCTGGTGGGGTTGTTGTCGACTGTGATGTAGGGTTTGTCGTTGAAGAGAACGTTCCTTGAGCTGCCTGTTCCGAGGGCTACCACTTTCGGAAAGCCGAAAGTCTGGCCTCCGTCGCTCGAGCTGCTGAGGAGGATGCTGGCGGTGGCGAACCCGGCCGCTTGTCCGCCGTTGGAGTTGATAGTGACGTAGTGTACGAGTCCTAGTTTGGTGTTGAAGGCTACACCGGGGTCGCCGTTGAAGGTGAACCCGTCTGGGTTGATGTGTCCGTTGAGCCAAGTCTTGCCCCCGTCGATGCTGGTGTAGTATCCCGCGATGACTCTTTGAACGACGGAATTGCCTTGGAAGAATAGCTCGTAGTCGTTGGAGCCTGCTACGATGTGGTTGGGGTTAGCGGGGTCGATGGCTATAGTTACTTCGTTGTGAGGGAGGTTGATGGCGTCACAGTTTATCCGGATGTTTCCGCCTCCCAGGTCGGTGCCGTCCGTGCAGGTTGCCTTGTCAACTGTTCCTATTCCGGGTGTTTCGCCGGAGAAGTCGGCGGCCGAGGCTAGGAGCCCTGAGATCGGGGGTCCGTTGTACTGGGAGGGTGGAGGCTTGGAGTTTTTGGCGAGTGCCGTTGGGGCCAGTGTTGCAGTGAGCGTGAGAGCTGTGAGAAGCGCGACGAGAATGATACTGTTTCTTCTAACCATGTTTTCACCAGGAAATTTTCGGTGATGGCTATTAGGGGTGGGGGCTTAAGGCTTTCTATAGCCATAGTACCATTCGAACTAACGCAGATTGACCAGAATGGCTACAGATAGAACCGTATGCGCAGGCCGAACTACGATTGTAGTCTATCACTGAACGAGAAGGCGATGGTCGCGGAAATCGGTCAGGAACGCAATTATCAAGACGTTCGTGGCAAAGACGACTTCACACTGGATTGGGGAACCCTTGTAGTTCATTATCGAAGTTCTGGCGATAACTTTCAGGCCAGACCCTTCGGACAGTCTTGTGATCAACTCCTCGGTCAGTCCGTCTGCTAAATATTCGTCTCTTGTGTCCGGGGAGATGTTCGTTGGGAGGAGCACCGCAAGGCGATGCTTGTCCAAAGGAATGGGCCTCTCGACTTTAGGCTGATCGATTGGATTCTTGCGGCTCGGCGCAGCTAGCCAGCTGCTCACTTATCCTATTGTGGTACGGTTGTAGCCCCTTGAGTTCGAGTCCCCGATGAACCTCACTCTCATCCAATGTTCTAATCTCACGATGCTCTCGGGACCTTAGAATTTGAGCTTGGCTTCCCTCAACTTACCAGCAAAGGCGCGCGCGGAAGCCTAAAGGGGGATGGCAGGTAGGATTCTAGCGGGCGTTTGGGACGTTGCGAACACCGCTACCTTGACCACGGCTCGAGAAGAGGCAAGTTTAGGGATTCTTTGTATATCTAAAGATTTCCGAATACAAGCATAAGATAATATTGTAGATAGGTCAGTGTGAGCGGGCGGTTCTTGTCATGAACAATGAGCGAACTTGATACAGTGGATAAGGTGTCTCTTACGAGGAGATGCCCGTTCTGACGAACCGATTCGTACAAGGCGAGTGTAGATGTCCCCGTTCAGGACGCTTCTGATCATATTCTCCATCGTTGTTGTATCTCTTAGCACTCTCTTCCCCCTCGTGTCTGAAGGGCGAGCGGAATCGAGCTTTACATTCGCTTTTGCAGGTGATACGGGTCAATATAGTGGGAGCTTCGCAAACTCCGCCGCCAGCCTTCAAGCGCTTCACCCAGGACTAAGCTTCTTCGTGGACGTTGGAGACATTAGTTACAATGGAACCTCGAATGGTCTTCCCTCTACTGGGAACGAAGTCTTATGGTGCAACTTTGTCAAGACTAACATCCAAGCGAACCTCGGTCCGAACTTTCCATGGATTCAGGTGGTCGGAAACCACGAGGACGGGAATTCCACGTTCGCAAAGGATGGCTACATAGACGCGTTTACTGCGCCTAACTGCCTCCCCAAGCCAGCGGGTATCGGTTTCATCCCGTCAACGGCCGGGTGTCCTGACGCGTCTCTCTATTCAGGATGCTATGGGAGGGAGGGATACTGGGACTTTCCGGTCGATCGACCCCTTGCCAGGTTTATCATGATATCCGGCTCGGAAAAGATCGGCAACGGTACTATCACTCAAGGTTACAACTACTGCCCCTTGGCAATGTGTAACAATGTGAACTTCGATAAGCATTGGAATTGGCTCAAGGGGACCATCGACCAGGCCAAAGCCGGCGGCGAATGGGTAATCGTGTTCGACCACAAGCCATGTCTCTCGCCTGACCTTGCAACCTCCTGCGAAGGTAACGGCACCTTCAACGGCCACAATCCTTCGGCTCAGATGTGGAACCTTTTCTTTTCCGAAGGAGTCGACCTAGTCATCAATGGCCATTCCCACTTGCACGCTAGGTCAAAGCAGCTAACCTGTCTAGGGCCCGCGGAACCAGCCTCAGCATCACTGACCAGCGTGGTATACTCTCCGTCTTGCGTAGCAGATGACGGGTCGGATAACGTCTACACCAGGGGGAAAGGAGTGGTCAATGTGATCGATGGAGCTTTCAGCCAGACAGATGACCAGATCAATTTCACTAGACCTGCTACAAGCTACTTCGCCACTGCAATGTCCGCGAGATCTAGTCCGACTATCAGTCCCCCTGTCTGCTGCTTGGTCAACGGGTCACCTACGGACATGAATTCTGGCATTGGCTTTGGAGAGATCACAATCACCGCCGACCAGCTGTCCTACACATGGCAGATGAGCTTAGAAACCCGTTTCATCGGGAGCCAGTCCCCAACATTCTCAGACACGTTCGTGATCAGAAATAATCCGCCCGGACAATCGTCGACACTGTTTGGCGGGATCGGAGGATTTTTCAATGAAAACTGGATGATATCGATAGCAACAGCCGCTGCCTTATCCATCCCAGTCGTCATCCTAAGGCTCCGGATCGCCGGCCGGAAACATCGCCAACCATTACCGTAGGGAAGTCCGCGGCACGTTGGGGTAGCTTGTCTCTACGGCAGGTTTATTTTCGATGTTTATGGTTATGTACTATGGGTATAGCCATGACCACGAGCGTACAGGTTTCTGAGCGAACCCTCCAGTTGTTGAACAAGCTGAAGCCGGAGGAGGACTTGAGGTCCCGCGACCAGGTGATCAGAGAGGTGTGATTGTACTCTGCTTAGCTAGTGTAGAATCCGTCGCAAGCAACCTGTAACCGGAGGATATTCTCTTCCTCTTCGTAATGATATGTTCCTGAGACTATTTGGACTGCGTAGAGGTAGAGTGCGAGCTTGTACAATTGGTAGATTCCTTGTTCTGGGCCCGGAGCTGTCCTTGTATGCCTCATCCACCAAACCCCTATCATCAAACCTTGAGGCGAGACTGTCCGTTAACGGAGTCAGGAAGGGATCTCGTCGCTTTGTGGACGGTGCGGGCTTAACTATTCGGAGACGGGAATGTTTCTGTCATGAGTTCCAAACTATTTTTGCCTGGTACTTGTCAAGAGCTTCGGGAATGTCGAGACGAATTGAGGGGATGAAACTGAAGAAGACCAGGAAAAAAACAGCGCTTTTACTACTATCTCTCATGGCCATGCTGGTCATACCGGCTACACCCGTTGTTCCAAAAGCGATGGGCGCAACAGGGAGCTTTGACAACCTCGTCGTCATCCTGATGGAGAACAATGGCTACTGTGACGTAGCGACGACTTGCGGTGGTTCAGGGTCCTATGAGACTTCGCTAGCACAGACATACTCTATTGCTGGAAGCTGCCAGAGTGACTCGTCCTGCTCTTCTGGCGGGTATTCGGGAACAAGTCATCCAAGCGAGGGAAACTACATCTCGCTCGTTGGAGGGGACAACTTTGGCCATACTAGCGACGGGTACTGCTGTTGGGGACTAACCCACCCGAACATTGTTGATAGGATTGAATCAGCCGGTCTAACGTGGCAGGCGTATGCGGAGGACGCGTCCGGGTCAGGAACATGCAGTTTCGACCCACCCAGGCACGCAGACCATTTCGCGTTCCTAACTTTCAAAGACATGCAGACCACTGCGCGATGCTCGCATTTTCTTGCAACAACATCCCCGTCGAACCCGTCGGGTTCGGCTGATGACCACGAATTTCTAGGTTCACTGAACGCCCCAAACCCGGCAAACCTGACTTGGCTTACTCCTAACGACAATGACAATGGTCATGATAGCAGAGTTTCGGGTGGCGACAGCTACCTCTCGAACCTTGTCCCTCTGATCCTCAGCAGCAGTCTCTTCAAGACCCACAGGGCAGCATTGTTCATCGTCTATGACGAGGGAAACAGCGGCTGCAATCCATCCCCCTGCAGCGGGTCAACAAACGACTTTCTCTATGCTAGCTGGTCCGGTCCGGTCGTGAAGCAGGCCTACGTGGGAACGGGCTCTTACAACCATTACTCGTTCTTGAAAACAGTGGAAACAAACTGGGGTCTCAGCTCTCTAACATCTAATGACGCTAACGCCTCTCCCATGACAGAGTTCTTCGCAAGCACAACAACAACGTCTCCACCTTCTGGCAATCAGCCAGCCTCTTTTTGGACTAACCCGTTGGTCATAGCGGTCATCTTGGGTGCAATCTTCGCCGGTATCGTCTATTTGGTAGTTTCCCGTCGACGGTCACAGAAGAGATCTGGCTAGACATCGGCTCACCCGATCTATACTGGCAGGCCTAGAACCTATCACACAAACACTGGTCGCACGAGCCTTCAAGCTGAAAGCTGAGACAGAGGATCTTCACCGGCCTCTGCCTTCCGCGACGAGTTTGGCAACGTCGACGCCTCTGAAGAGTTTAGCTCCCAGTTTTCGCAATTCCTCGTCGGAAAGTTCTCTGCCCAACAGTTCTTCCGGCTTGATGTCTAGGAATAGTTCGGGGTGTTCTCTTGGATGACCCTCGACCATCTTTCTCAACGGGTTCAGAGGGCTATCAGCCTCTTCTCATCCTTTTCGGGGTCGAAGCCGTTGATCTTTTGTTTCTTCGTGGCAGCGAGTAGTTGATGATCTGCGCTCAGAAGGATATCACAAGCCTCGTCCTTGCACGATGCGATCTGGAGAGCGTCGGCTTGATAGATGTGCTCTTTCGTGATGATCCCCCAGGAGGCTGTCAGGAGTTTTCCCGTGATGGGCGATATTCGGATCGAGCCTCGCTGGGTCATCTCAAGGGTCTCGTCCGAGAAGTTTTGGATTGCAGAAGAGAACTCTGCGTCTGAGAGGCGATTCTGTTCGTGGCGTCGGTCTAGTGTTCCAAGGAGCTCGCCAATATTCCAGGCAGAGAATACTATCCCAACTTGGCGCTTCTCTCTGGCTCTGTTGAATACGTGGTCAACGGAGGGCGTGCCGGGCTCGGCCACGTAGCGTTTGACGAGGGCGCTAGTATCCAGATAGGCTTTCGAAGCGCTTACGCCTCATCTCGCGGATGTCGACCTCGGCCGGCGATCCCTTTAGACGGGGCCGGACACGCTTCTTGGGGCCTCCTGCTCCTCTCAGGCGAGCTAGGTAGGTCAACACGTCGCCCTCTTGGAGGGACTGTCTCAGGCTCAGCTCAACTTCTTTGCTGAGGACTTTGAGGCTTCCATGCTTCTCGAAGACTGATGCCCGGAACTTTGACCAGACATCATCGTCTAGGTATACTGTTACCTTTGCCATACTGGTCTACTGGTAAACCAGTATAGGCCCGTCCATATAAGGAAACTGGGTTCTATTGCGGAAAGCCGTTCTCTTCTTCTCCGAAGTGGGCATGTGTAGTATGTTATTACGGCGTACCTTACTTCAGATACTTCTGATCTGGAGAGAGAGAGAAAATATGGCCAAATCCCTTCTAACCGTTTCCAAGCTTGAGAAGCTTGACGTGGACTATGATGAGACCGGAGATGTGCTCTACATTAGCTTCGGACCGCCCATGGCGGCGTCCGACAGTAGAGTACTCGACAATGACGTGGTCGTCCGTTTCAAAGAGGAACGGATCATTGGCATCACGGTTCCTAGTTTCAGAAAAAGACTGAAACAAGCCTAAGCTGAGAGAATCACTGGGCCCGTTCCGTTAGATTTACTTGACATATGTTGGATAAATTTATTGAGGCTTCGGGTTCTTCGTTTCCAGTATCTTCTCGCATCTCTGACACACCAGGGTTTGTCTGGAGCCGTGACCGAGCGTGTGTTCTATTCTTGTCCACTTGGATTTCTCATGATCGCATGATTCTTGCAGATGCGAGAGTCTTCTCTCGAATTCTTCTCTGATTTTCTTCGCTGTTTTAGGGAGTAAGACAAGTTCCTTCTCTTTTCTGCTGGCTTCAGCTTCGATGATTCTGTCAAACCTCCCGTTGGTGACCTTCGCATACGCTTCTAGCCATGAATCGCAGTTGTTACAGCTCGTGTGGACTGGAACATTACCATTCAGGATTAACGGATTGTCGCTGAGATACTCTTTGGTCCTCCGGAGAAAGGGCGCGAGTGATTTGTCTCCGTACTTCTTTCTTCTCTCGTCCTCCGGGATTGTTTCTAGTTTGGTGTACTGAACGAAGTCGCCTCTATGCCATGACTCCATGAGAGACTCCAAACGTTTGGTCTGCCACCCTTGCTCTATCCTTCGATGGCACCTTGGACACTTCGAGTCCTCATCGTAGATGCTATCAGACAATCCCACTATTGGTATCCTCGTTAGAAAGGGCCGCTGTCGACAGGGAACTCAGTACTTAAGACTCGTCCTTTACCGAAATTTTTCTTTTCGTCTTCCCCTTCCAAGACGAGAACTGTAATGGCTACGGCTGCTGCTGCTGCGAGCCCGGTGTAGAGGTAGATTATTCATGGTGGGATGGAGAAGAACGGAAGTTGGAACGGGGTTGTTCTGGATGATAGATTCTCCTGGCATCCAAGATGTTCGAGGTCTTCATGTACCCAGGGAAGTCTTGGGGTTTGAGTTTTCGGAACTCGTCCTATTCGGTCATTATGACGAGTGGTTGTCTATGATGTTGGATCTTTCCGGAAGTAGCCGGTTCGCCATGCGAGGCCGACGAGGGCGACTAGTCCTATTGCCATTCCTATTCCGGCTGCGGACAGTATTGTTCGTTGCTGGGTAGAGAGCCAGGAGGGTTTGATTTCGAAGCTGGCTAGTGCTGAAGCGTGAGATGTGTTGAGGCTGGCTTGTGCGACGAGAGCGTATGTGCCGAGCTGGTTGGGCAGTGTGAAGGATGTTTTGAACAAGCCCGGTCCGATGGAGGAGGTGGAGAGGGAGAGAGTTGTTCCATTGGGGAAGGTTACAGTGATGCTCAATACAACGCCTGCTGGGCCGACGGGGACACCGTTGAGGGTGGTTAGGGCGTAGATGTCGGCCTTGTCTCCAGGGAAGTAGACTGCTCCTACTGTTAGGTTGACTGTGAGGCTGCCGGGGTCAGGGAGTACGGTGAAGCCTGTGCTGGCATGTGCGTTGGTCGAGTCGAATGCTTTGATCAGGTGGTTTCCAGGCTGGGCGTCGGGTATGTTCAGGGTGAAGTTGAAGCTGCCTGTCTGGGTGAACGTGAAGCCTAGGAACATGTCATCGAAGGTGACGAGGATCTGGTTGGGGTAGCCATACTGGTTGGTGGAGAATCCTGAGCCGTGGACTGTAACCTTGGTGCCGATTGTTCCGCTGGTGGGTGTTGCGCTGAGTCGGGGTGGCGGGAGGATTGTGACCTGGCCGTCTCTGAGCGTGTTGTTGGAGAGGCTCTGGTCGGTGGCGAGGAAGGCTGTTGCAGAGACTGTGTAGTTTCCTGCCGGTATGTCGGAAGTGTCGAACTGTACGAAGATCTGGTTTCCGTAGAAGTTGTTCAGGAGAACGGGAACATTGGTCTTTGTTGCTACGGGAGTTGAGTTGAAGAAGATGGAGACATTCACTGTCTCATTCTGAGAACCAAGATTGGCGAGGATTACTGTGACGCCTACAGTCTGGCCTTGGGTGACTGTGTTGAAGTTTGGAAATACGCCTGTGACTGCGACGTCGTGTTGCAGTCTTGGGGAGACGGTTATCCGAGATAGGACCGTTCCTGTGAGTCCGGCGTTGTCGGTGACGGTCAGGGAGATGGTGAAGTTTCCAGCTGTGAAATATGTATGCTGGGTGATGCTGCCGAACCCGCTAGAGTTGTCGCCGAAGCTCCAGGCGTACGCGATGATGAAACCGTCAGGGTCGAGGCTTTGGCTTCCGTCAAAGGACACCGCGGCGCCTTGCTGTGGGTTTGCTGGAAAGAATGTGAACTGTGCGAGCGGAGGGATGTCAGGAGGCTTGGCGGTGACTGTAATGGTATGGGTGGCGACTGAGGATAGGCCTCCATTGTCCATGATCGTCAGGACGATGGTGTAGTTGCCTGGGTTGGAGTAGGTGTGTTGTGTGAAGGGTCCGAAGGTGGAGTTGAACCCGTCACCAAAGGTCCACCTGTATGATACGATGAATCCGCCGGGGTCAGAGCTTGTTGATCCATCAAAGCTGACCTGTTGTTCGGCGGTCGGGTTTGTCGGGGAGAAGGTGAAGCTGGCTGTCGGATGCACGTTGAAGCCTGCTGTGTTGAGCCTAACTATCAGCGCTGGTGAGTCGCCCATGCCTATGTAGATGTAGCCGGCGGTCGGGTCGAGTACGGCTGTTTGAGGCAGAAACTCTCCCGGGAGAAGATTAATGGTTCGTTGACGGGTGAAGCTGGAAAGCTGGATTCTGATAACGTCTCCGCCATTGTAGCCTAGGATGACGAAGTAGGCGAAACCGTTGGTCGTGTCGGTCATCGCTGCGACGGGGCCGAACTCGCCGGGGTTTAGGGGAATGGATCGGGAGATTGTGAAATTGAGCAGGTTTACTCTGACTATTGTGGCATAGGATTGTTGAGTTCCTTGAGCTGGTAGCGCAGCGAAGTATGCGAATCCTGCACCGGTGTCGATTGTTGCGGTGCTTAGATAGTCTTGGCCTTGGCTGAGGCTGAGCGAACCTACTTCAGTAAAGTCGGAGAGCCTGATTTTCACGATGATGCCGGGGCTGGTGTATGTTCCGAAATACGCGTAACCTCCTGCTGGGTCTATGACTCCGGCTTCGGGCTGTGTCTGCGCAAATGACAGGGTGAGGGTGGCGTTTCTTGTGAAGTCTGACAGTCTAACCTTGACGATCTCCGCAGGGAAGCCTCCGAGTCCAAAATATGCAAAACCGTGGAGCTGATCGAGTAGGGCTGTGTAAACCTGGTTTTCGGCTGAGTTCAGGGATATCGAGCCGATCTGGGTGAAGGTTGAGAGGTTGATCTTTACAATTATGCCGGGGAACGTGGAGGTCCCGAAGTACGCGATCTGATTTCTGTAGTCGATGGCTGCGGAGCTCAGATAGTCCTCTCCGCCTGCGAGGGTGATCGAGGCCACTTCGGTGAAATTGGACAGGCTGATCTTGACGATGACTCCCGGAGAGGAGTAGAGTCCGAAGTAGGCGAATCCATGGGCGATGTCAATGATTGAGCTGCCGGCTCTGTTTTCGCCCGACTTGAGTTGGAGCGCGGATAGGAAGCTGCTGGTGTCGGTTGATATCACCAATTGCATTGATGTGGATGCTGTGCGTCCGAAGTTGTCGAACACTGTTAAGGTGACGGTGACGGTTCCTGGGACTAGGTAGACGTGGTCGATTGTGGGGAGAAAGGTGGGTTGGCTAATGGTGTCGCCGAAGTCCCAGAGATAGTTTACGATGGTCCCGTTAGGATCGGAGCTTCCGGACGCGTCGAAAACGACTCCGGTTCCAACTATCGGGTTGGTAGGGGAAAATGTGAACATAGCAACTAGTGATCCGCCTGGTCCGGTGCCGACGGTGATGGATTTGGCAGCGAATCCTTTCAGCCCGGCATTGTCGGTCACCGTCAGGAGGATATTGTACGTGCCTGTGGAATTGAACGAGTGTTGTATTGTCCCGTTGCTGGGAGCCTGGACCATGATCCGCGTAAAGTCGGAAAAGGTCCAGTTGTACGAGACGATTGTCCCGTCAGGATCGTAGGTGCCTGCTGGGATGAAGGTGACCGTCTGCTTTGGAAGCGGATTGGTCGGTGTGAATGTGAAGCTTGCAACAGGCGGGGTATCGGTGGCGAGAATTAAGGTTAGGACCGTGGCGTGGGACAGCGTGCCGCTTTGGCCTGTCACTGTTACGTTGTAGTATACCTCAGGATTGTTGATGCTGGTACTGGAAATTGTCAGAAGTATGTTCTTGGTCGTTGCTCCGGGGCTGGTGAATGTGACGGTGTCGTTGGAGAGGAAGGCGCTGATTCCTGTCGAGTTGAAGGTGATTATGGTTGTGAGGTTGATCGTTCCTTGGAATCCGTTGGTTGCGGTCAGGTTCAGGTTGGAGGTGCCGTTTGTGCCGCGGGGTAGCGTGAGGACGCTAGGATTGAGCGATATCGTGAAGTCGGGTGTGGGAGTTGCCAAGGTCGGGGTGGTGCCTTGGAACGTAGGATTGGATATTGCCAGAGGGCCTAATGTGGCCGCGACTAGGAGGATGGCGATTACGGCCGCGGATAAGCGGGGCAACCGCAAGAAGTATCAAGATATTTGTTTAACATTACTCTTATTTAGGCTAGGACCCTTGGAAAACCCGGATTCTCTTGTGGAGCCGACCAAGCCGACCTCGGCTCTCGTGAGGGGACGTCTTTGAGGCCTTCAGTTATTGTTGTTTCCTTCTCCTCTGTTCCAGAATGACAACTGCGATGACTACGGCTACTGCGGTTGCTGCGAGACCGGCGTATACGTAGATTATCCATGCAGGGATGGAGAAGAGCGGGAATGGGCTTGTTGTGGATAAGCCGGAGAATGCTATGATGACGATAGAGGTTGTCTCTGCATTCTCTTGCGTTCCCGCGTATGTTCCGGTTTGGTCGTATCCGGTGTGGAAGCCGCCATCAGGACCCTGTGATCGGAAGAGGTTGTCTTCCTCTCCATAGTAGTAGGTGTCTGTGGCTTGGAGCGCGTAGAGGCAGAGTGCGAGCTTGTAGGTCTGGTAGATTCCGTGCTCGGAGCGTCCTTGTACAGTTCATCAAGTAAGCCCCTATCCATCAAACATGATGGCCAGACGGGCCATCTACTGCGCCACACTGGACGGGTTGCACTCCGGAACTCTTAGGAAAAACCGAATCGCATGCGCAGTGACAGGAGGGTCCGACTCAAACCTCAGGATCTATTCCGCCAGTCTCACAATTCTCTTTCCATGCTTCGCACCCTCTCCGGCAGTCTTTCTCAGCGTGCCAAACAATGACTGGGCAACACCATAGTAGGACTTCAGCTGCGACCCAAGCTTCTCTCCTATGCCCTTCGAGCTGGGCCGTCGCCCGCTCCCAGAATAATCAAAATATTTGAAGCTCATCTCACAGAATTTGAGCACGTTAGTAGAATCCATCTGCCGCGACTTCCCCTCAATTCTCAGACGCTGATATTCCGGACCTAGCGGAATGATAATGCTTCTGTCGATTTGAGCGCGGCTCGAACGTCTTATACGGGCTTCCTGAATATCGGATGGTAGGAATGCGATCTTTATCCCATGGAGACGCTGTCCGGCCCATCTTCATAGCTGGCCTCTCGCATCGGTGGGAATATTAATAGGCGTGATAGATCAAGATGGTAGTACGAGGATGTTCGTAAGACTCTTGGCGACGTATTACTCGCGAGTCACTAGGAAAGGTCAGGCGACTATTCCTTCCGCGTTCCGTAAGAAGCTTGGAATCGAGGAGGGCGATCGGGTAGTGTTCGAAGAAGCCGAGGAGGGCTTGATTCTCAAGCCGGCGGCCGATGTTGAGGATTCTGCCGGGGCACTCGCCAGTTTCGGGGATGCTGGAGAGGTCTTGGGGAAGCTTCTCAGAGAGAGAAAGAAGAGCTTCCGGTAGCGACGCGATTCCTTGCTCGTGACGCTGGATACATCATTTCTGATACTCCACTACTTCTCCAAGGAACCGGATGTCTTGAGGAAATCCAGAAGCGTCTTGCATTTTTGTAGGCTGGCCGGAAACAGTGGAGTCCT
>WNGG01030973.1_pt1 | contig 13154 bp, 12 predicted proteins | sample 5400661 | NCBI WGS metagenome assembly WNGG01 (sample SAMN13153372, study PRJNA577476) | soil metagenome | isolation source: 100 cm soil or saprolite under Garry oak tree replicate 1 | place: USA:California | collected 2016-06-15
ATTGGCCGGGATATAGACTGCGGCAATCGCCTCGCCGGACCGTATCGCCCGCGCCGCGGACGCGAGGTCGCCGGCGCGCTCGACGATGCCGAGACTGGGAGACGCGGCCACTTGCTCCACGAAGGCGCGCGAGGTGTCCGATCGGTCGGCGTCGACGACGACCACGCCGAGCCCGCGGATCACCGGATGACTGAAGACCGCGGTCAGGACCACGAAGGCGAATAGCGGTACGCCGAAGATCAAGGCGAGCGCCACGCGGTCGTGCAGCAGCCATCGGCATTCGCGCTTGGCGACGAGGAGGAATCCGGGCTTCGCCGCCGGCCGCATCGATGCTACCGCCAGTCCAGGTAGGCGCTCATGCCCGGCCGCAGCTCCGGTACCTTCTCGACCGGGTAAGCGCGGATCGAAAACGTGCGCAGGTCGAAGTCGCCGGTGGCGCGGGTGGCGCGCCAACTCGCATATTCGCCCTTGGTGGCGATCAGTCTGACCTCGACGGTAATACGGCGGTCAGATAGCGCTGGAATTCGCAGGACGAAGCGGTCGCCGACCTTCAGCGCCTTGACCAGATCCTCGCGCAGGTCGAAGTGGACCCACAGGTCGTTGAGATCGATCAGCGTCACCAGCGGCACGCCCGGCGAGACGTATTCGCCCGGCTCCACGTTGCGCTTGTAAACCTGCGAGGCTACCGGCGCGTAGACCACCATCTGGTCGATGATCGATTGCACGGCCTTGATGTCGGCGATGGCCTTGCCGACATTCGCCTCGGCGATCTCATGCTCCTCTTTCGTATAGCCGTTGACGGCCTGCTCGTAGGCCGATTTGGCCTGATCCACGCCGCGTTGGCTTTCGTGCAGGGAATCGGTCGCCTGGTCGAGGCGCGCAATCGGCGCGTTGCCATGTTCAGCCAGTTGGCTGACGCGGTCATAGGTCTTTTGCGCCAAAACCACGCTCGCCTGCGCCCGCTCGAGCGCGGCCTTGCGCGCCGCGATGACCTCCGCGCGTGTGCCGGCATTGATGTTGGCGAGCTGCGCTTCCGCGACGATCTTGGCGGCCAGCGCCTGCTCGTTCTTTGCGATCGTTTCGGGGTTGTCGATGCGCACCAACACCGCGCCGGCCGCCACGTCCTGACCGCGCTCGACCGGGATGTCGGCGACCCGCCCATCGACCCGTGCCGCGATGTCGAATCGCGTCGCGTCCACTTCGCCCTGCACCAGCAGCGGTTGGGGCCGCACCAGGTACCAAATCGACAGCGCGGCCACGGCGGCGACCACCAGGCCGACGATGATGGACGGAGTACGGGCGGTTGGGGGCCGGGTGTCCTTTGGTTGTTTTTTCACCTGCAGGGGCTCGCGCGGCGTTGCATCGCTCGGAGCGGACTCGTTCATCTCAGGTCCAGCGGCGTTGCTCAATTCGGTAGGTCCGCGTTGCCCGCAAAAGTGCTTGTCCATGACATTATCGATTTAGGTCATCCGCGTCACTAACCACGCGCTGTGCACGTGTGCGCAGAAATGTGGGATGCGTGAGGCGTTCGAAAAGCGAAATCAGTGCCTGGCCCCATATGACTTTCGACTAGGCCACGGCGAAGAAGGGGCTTGACCCCGTGCATCGGATTACAGCAGGGATCGTCACCCGAAGGGCCGAGACTGCGCTCTTCGCGCCTAGAGCCCGGTCCGGTACAGCCGAACGCGCCACATGTTCAGAGATATCTTCGAACGCGACGGCGATACTCCGCGTAGGGTTGGCCGTAATGCCCATGCGTGAGCCGTCAAGGCATGTCCGTTAAGTGCCATAAGGGGACGAGCTGGTCGCTCGTCGCGTTGCCGTGGCACCGCCGACATGAGTAGAATTTTAGTCTCGTCGGAAGGAAGAAGAGAGATGAGCGCACTCGACGATTATTTGGTTGATCCCAAGCTGTCGCTTCTGGACAAGACGCGCATTCAGGCCCAGGTCCTGGTGCCGGTGCTGCGAGCCCTGCGCTCAGAACTGGGGAAAGCAAAGGCTGACGCTATCGTCAAACAAGCCTTGCGCGGCTGGTCGAAACAGCTGTTTGCAGCCATCGGCGAGGGCGTTGATGGCAGCCCGCGCCGCAAATGGGCGGCCATGCACACCGCCATGGCGGAAATTACCGAGCAGGACATTACGGTCGAGATGCGCCGCCATGACAAGCAAGCGCTGGAATTCGATGTAACGCGTTGCCGATACGCAGAGTTCTTTCGCGCACTCGGCGAACCTGAACTCGGCGCGCTGCTGATATGCGAGACCGATTTCGACATTGCCGCGGCTGGTGGCGGCGAAGTCACTTTCACCCGCGACCAGACCATCATGCAAGGCGCCCCGAGCTGCACGTTCCGCTACAAGTTCACGCCGCGATAATAAATGCTAGCTGGCCGGCGCCGCGGTCTCTCGCGTGGCCACTCTTTGAGGCGCGAAGTCCGCGTTGTCATTGTTGGGCGTTGTTTTGACGGCGATGTCGTCGCGACCTTGGGCTGGGCAGATGTCATGAAAACACGGATCGCCGTCGGCGCGATGCGCTATTTTCCATGCTCGCCGTCGCGCAGCACACGCAGCCGCCGCAACCCCTGTGAAAATTGCTGCCTAGCGCCAGCCGTTTGGAGTCAATTCGAAAGGTGCTCCGAACTGTCCACTGCTTGACGGGCGGATCGGTCGGCGACCGGACGCGGCGTCAATGTCCGTGCAACCTCGCGGGCGTGATCCGCGTTGCGCGCGATTTCGTCCAGGTAGGGCCGCACCACGCGCCCGAGCCCTGTCAAGGCGATCGAGGGCTTTCGGTCAAACAGCGCTCCGCCCAGCTCCCGCTCCAGCACGCTGATGGCGGTGGTCAGCGAGGGTTGCGAGACGCCGCAGCGGCGGGCTGCGCGGGTGAAATTGAGCTCCTCGCACAGCGCCAGGAAGTAACGGACCTGCTGCATTTGCATGGTTATCGCCTCCCGTTCGCCGAGGAGTGCAACCGCCCCCGACCATCGCGCCGAAGCTCAGATGGCCGGTCCTGCTACATGCATAGCCTGGCACAGGCCGATCGGCTGGTCCTTGGGGGAAACCTGAATTGTTCTGAATCGAGGGGCCTGCAACCCCCTGCAGCGTCAAGCGTGCTCTCGTTTATGCCGGCGTCGGCAGGCTGTGATCGTCAATAATAATATCGCTTTCGCTTGCCCCTGGGCGGAGCGGCCTCGGGCCCGCGGTAATATGGGTTCGGGCTGCAAAACCCGCGGTTGCCGGCGATCACCTCTGAGACGCACTGTTCGAAGGTTCGCATGCTGCAGTTGTACACAAATGACCCGCTCCCCCTACTCGTACCCGCGCACCACGGTCCTTGGTAGGCTCCGCTCGGGCGAATGTCGAACAAGATTGCCGCTGCGATGGCCACTACTATGAGCACGAATTGCATGGATCGTCTCCCGCCTATATCGAGGCAGACCCGCAGGTGCATCGCGTCCGCGGTCAGCTATTGCGGTATATCGCACTCGCGGTCGGTGCGCGACCGGTGCAGCGGCGTGCGGGCAACTCAGCGACGCGACCGTACACATCGGCGCTGAGATATTCCAATGTCCGCTTGGGGTCAAAAAGCTGAACGGCTCAAAACGAGCACATCACGTCCGCCTAGCGTCTCAAAGCGAACATCGTCAGCTTGCCTCGATCTGTCCGTTCAGTGTCAAAAGCCGCCATTGGCCTGCCATTCCTCGATCATCTAGGGGCACGGGGCGCGCCTAACCGCCCCTTTATCGACGGCTGCGGCGGATTTCGTCTCGGCCGAACCGGGCGGTGATGAACGGTCGCGGTCGCCTTCGTCGCACTTGAGGAATGGTGGGGTAAGCTTTTGTTTGCCAACTGAAGCTGAATTGATGGTCAATCGGCCTTTGCCCTGATCTAACCCAAGTCCCGACCTAGCGTCCGTCATGTTCGGGATTGGGGCTGGCGTGCACTACCAATTTACTCTTTCGCGATCTCTCCTGCGTGCGCTGGTGGCGTCGGCCGCGATCGCTGTCCAGATGACGCTTGCCGGGTGCGGCGGCGGCGCACCGGTGACCAGCGGCCGCCACATGCAACCCCTGTCGGAACGCATGCTGGCGACGCTGAAAGCAAAGAACATGGAGAAGGAATCTCCGATCCTGATGCGCGTCTTCAAGGAGGAGGCCGAGCTCGAGGTCTGGAAGCAGAACGACAGCGGGCGCTTTGCACTCCTGCGCACTTATCCGATCTGCCGCTGGTCGGGGGAGCTCGGCCCCAAGATCAAGACCGGCGACCGCCAGGCGCCCGAGGGCTTTTACGCCATCACCCCCGGCTTGATGAATCCCGATTCAAGCCAGTATCTCGCGATCAATACCGGCTTCCCGAATGCATACGACCGGGCGAACAGCCGCACCGGCGCGTTCCTGATGATCCACGGCGGCTGCTCGTCGTCCGGCTGCTACGCCATGACCGACGAGCAGATCGCGGAAATCTACGCGCTCGCCCGCGAAGCATTCTTCGGCGGCCAGAGGTCGTTCCAGCTGCAGGCCTATCCGTTCCGGATGACGCCGCTCAACATGGCCCGCCACCGCAACTCGCCGCACATGGCGTTCTGGAAAATGATCAAAGAGGGTTATGACCATTTCGAGGTCACGCGTCTCCAGCCCAAAGTCGACGTGTGCGAGAAGCGCTACATTTTCGATGCAGAATCCCCGGACCGCTTCAGCCCCGCCGAGCGTTGCCCTGCCTACAAGGTACCGGAGGACATCGCGGTCGCAGTGCGCGAGAAGCAGCGCCGTGACGAGATTGAGAGCGTGGAGCTGATCAACCGCGGCATCCCGACCGTGGCGGTTGCGACCGCCCGCGACGGCGGCATGAATCCGACGTTCCTGGCGGCCGTGAGGTCGCAGCGCGATTCAGGCGCGGTGATCCGCACCGCCTCGGGCACCATCCCGGCCCATGTCAATCCGCCCGAGGGCAACGGCGACGACTAACGCCCTGCAGCGGGCGCGGGTGGCTTCCAGCAGACATGGCCACTTGGCCGTTATTGCGGCTCCGCGATCCCGCGAGCGAGAACGGCGCCGACAACACCGGCGAGCGCAATTATCGTTAGCACGGCGATGAAACCGCCCGACGCGAAAGCGATCGCGCCGATGGCAACGCCACCGCTGCCGGCAAGAAAGGTGCAGGCGTTGACGATGCCTGAACCCTGCCCCGCTTGCGCGGGTGCCAGAACCGAAAGCGCGAGCCGCGGTGCCGAGGCGTAGGGCAGAGCCAGACCGGCGCCCATCGCCAAAAGCCCGACCACCAGCAGGACAATATCGCCCATCGCGACGGCCGCCGCGATGACGGCGCTGGCGATCACGATCAGCGCCATGCCAGCCGTTATGGCATTGCGCAGCCCGACTCGGGCCGCCACGGCGGACGCTGACAGTGCGAGCGCGAGCAGCGCGACGCTGAGCGGCAGAAGCAAGGCGCCCGCCTCCAGCGCGGTGGCTCTGCGCATCGAGGTTGAAGTAGAGCAGCAAGCTCATAATGCTGAACATCGAGAGCGAGCCGATGGCCACGCCCAGCACGAATCCGCGACGCCGGAAGAAGCTCAGGTCGAGCAGCGGCGCCTCGGCACGCGACTCCACGGTGAGCAGCAGGACGAACGCGGCCGCGGCCAGTACAAGCGGACCGATGACGGCGAGCGGTGCCGCCCTCGCCTCCGGCACCGCCTGGAGCCCGTAGACCAGCGACACCATGAACGTGGCAAGCAAGACGAACCCGATCCAGTCCGCGCGCCTGCCCTGCGCGCCCTCAGCACGCGCGGTCACCGAGCGAGCAGACGCCAGACCGGCAGAGGCGGCCAACATAAGCAGGACGTTGAGCCAGAAGATGACGCGCCAGCTTGTGACGTGGGTGAGCGCGCCGCCGAGCAGCGGCCCGATGCGCCGCGAGGCCCTGGAGGCTGCGTCCAGCAAGCAGTGCGGTCTCCGTGGCCGCTGTGGCAATGATGCAGGACGCCAGCGCGAACAGCGCCAATCCAGCCAGCGATGCCAGCCGTCCGCCAAACCGGTCCGCCGCCTGGCCGCCGAGCACGATGCAGGCCGCGGCGGCGACCAGATAAGCATTGACCGCCCATTGCAAGCCGGCCGGGCTCAGCGAAAGCTCGCTCCGCATGGTCGGCAGGGCCGCCATGATGGCCGTGCTGTTGGCGCCGACCGCCAGCATCGCCAGACACGACGACCATAGCACCGCAGGGACACCGAGCCGTCGCTTCGCCGTGGCATGCGAGAAGATGTGCTTGCGCATATTCGGCGCGGGCGGGGATATGGCCTGATTGGTGCGCTTAGGGACCGTAGCATCCCCTCATCGCTTTTCAACTCGCTGCGACCGCTCGAAAAGTCGTGGCTCGGCGGATTGACCTAAAAACCCGGCCGGCGCCGTTCTTCCGTCGCTCCGGGGAGCGGAAGGGATTAGGGCTTTCTATATCGTTTGTGACCGGCTGCCGAGAGTCGCTTTTTGACCCCTGAGGCAGCCGTCGCGGCCGGCGGCGGCAAGTCCGGCTGCGCTCAAACCGGCATTGTATTTGCCAGGCGCTGTGCGAAAGTAAGACAGGCGAAATGGAGAGGACTATCCTTAACAGGAGCCTCGACTGCCATGCCCGCCAATGCGGTCGGAAATACATTCCGCGCGATCGAGCTTGAGCCTCAAGCCACCGCCGAGCTGGAATTCTCCAAATTCGTCGAGGCGCTCCTCCAAAAACTCGGACTGCTGAAAGAAGAACGGTTTCTCTATTATGAGAATCTGCGCAAGGAAAATACGAAATGGGCAAACGGCTCTCGATGGGTCCTGGCCTTGCTTGGATCAATCGCGTTCCTATTGACCGGCCTGGCAGCGGCGTTGCGCTTCGCGCCGGAGGCATTCCTGCAGAAATGGGATTTGGACGGATTTGACAAAGGCGTACTGCTCACCGTTCTGGCGATCTATGCCGTCATGGGAGCAATAAGTTTCTATGAGAAGGGGACTGACAAAACGACGGCCTATTTCCGTCAGCTCGGGATCATCCTTGCCATTCGAGATCTTTGGACCAAAGTTCAATTCGAGTTCCTCAAAGAATTGATGGTGCTCAAAAGCGCTGCCGACCCGAAGGCTGGAGAGGCTGTTGCGCGCGAGCGCATCCGTGCGCTTGCGGAGGCGTTCTGCAACGATCTGGACAAAGTCGCAACCGGCGAACTCACTGACTGGCGGACGGAGTTTCTCGCCTCCCTATCTGAGCTCGAGGCGGCGGCAAAGAAAGGGAGCGAAGACGTCACGACACAAATTCAGGAGGTGCTCAAAACGGCTGAGAAGGCCGCGACTGATGCAAAGGTCAGCGCTGAGAAGGCTGCAGCCGATGCGAGGGCGGCCGCCAAGACCGCAGAGGAGGCCGGCAAGCCAGGCGCTCTCAATCTCGCGTTGTCGGGTGACTTCGACGATCAAGTGCTCATCTCGGTAGACGGCGTTGAAGTGGCTCGGAGTAGCGGGAAGACGATCGCAGTTGACCGCGTGGTGCCCGGACTGAGAAAAATTTCTGCGCATGCGAAAAAGGGCGGGAAGGATTTAGAGATCGCCCGCATGGTTGACGTGAAACCTGGACTGCAGGACCTTGAGTTGGTATTGAGCTAAGCCAAACGGTTTTCTTCAAGGTGGCTCGCGGGGCAAGGTCTCCACAGACTCTGACAAAATCCCTATGTGTTGTCCGCTCCATCGGAGGCCCAGAAATGCGCGTGACGGCGATCCCGGCACGAGGCTTTGAGGCAAAATCCTACAGTGGCACTCACACCATACTGGTCGCGCTGAACTGCACCGAAGAGCGCCGCAAGGGCCTTATGGGATTCGCGTTCGAGCGCGAGATGATTGGCCCGGGCGGCACCGGCCCGAAATGGCTGCGCTCACAAAAGGTTTTCAAATCAATCGTTCCCGATCCGAAGCGCGCGCTCGATCCGCACGATCCGGGCAAGTCACGGCGCTTCGATACCAAGGACTTTCCGATCCAAAGCTTCCTGTGGGGCGACTACACCGCGGCACCCGGCACAGCCTATCGATTTCGAATCGTGCCGATGTATGGCAAGCCCGGCGCACTTACCAGCGAGCCGGAGGACGAGCTCAAGCTCGAGATTGAGACCGAGAAGGAATGGGAGGAAGGCGCAGGCCATGGCGTATGGTTCAATCGCGGCGCCATCGCGAGCCAAAAGTTCGCCGAGGAGTTCGGAAACGCCGCACCGAAGAACCTCGACGATCCGACGGACCCGGAGGTCGTTTGGCTCTCGCGCGGCCTGCTCGAAGCCTGCTTGAACTACATCAAGGGAACGCCTGCCGGCGACGGTCTCCGTGTTGCGGCCTACGAGTTCACATACGCGCCGATCCTCAACGAGCTCAAACGAGCCATCGACCGTGGCGTCGACGTGCAGATCGTCTATCACGACACATCGTCTATCACGACACGAGCGACGCACCCGGACAGCCCAACGAAACCGCCATGCAGGCGGCCGGTCTTCCGATCAATGACCAGAAGACCACCTTTCGCCGCTCCCGAACCAAGATCCCGCACAACAAGTTCATCGTCCGCCTCGGGGGCGGCACCGATCCGGTCGAGGTGTGGACAGGCTCGACCAATTTCACCGCCTCCGGCTTTCTCGGCCAGACCAATGTTGGTCATCGGGTCGCCGACTCGGCAACGGCAAAGCAGTATTTCGAATATTGGAAGCTGGTGACGACCGACCCAGAGCGCGCTGTTGCGAGGGATGGAGCCATGGCGCTCACGCCCAATCCCGCCGAAGTCATTTCAGAGAAATCGATTGCTCGGCTGTTCTCGCCGCGCAAGACGGCGGAATTGCTCGGTTGGTATGGCCGACGGATGCTCGACAGCGCGAATTCGGTGTGGTTCACCGCGGCCTTCGGAGTGACGGCAGAATTGGTTGACCCGATTGCCGAGCGGCGCGACCAGATGCGCTTCGTGTTGATGGAGAAGCCGGCGACGGCAGCGGTGAAGACCAAGCTCACCCAGGACCTCACTCACGTCATCCTTTCCTACGGCATCCCCCTCGGCGATCTCTACGCGATGAAGAACGGCAAGCCGACCGCGCGCAAACCAATTCAGGAGTTCGCGCTCGACAAGTGGTTCTTCAAGGAGGAACTCTACCGTCCGAAGAATGATGGCTTCGTATTCTTCGTCCATACCAAGCTCCTGCTGATCGATCCGTTATCCGACGACCCGTTGGTGTGCAGCGGCTCAGCGAACTTCTCACCCGACTCTCTGTTGCATAATGACGAGAACATGCTGCTCATTCGCGGCGACACCCGCGTGGCCGACATCTATATGACTGAGTTCGATCGCGTCTTCCGTCATTTCTATTTCCGTGACATCGCCAATGAGTTGGCCGCCAAAGGCGACGGGGCGGCAGCGATCTTCCTTGATGAGACTGACGGATGGACTGACAGCTATTTCAAGCCCAATACCGTGAAGGCTAACCGGCGGCTAATGTTCTTCCGCCCCCCGAAAACGACATGGTTCGCCAATGCCGCTACGAGGTGACCATGGCGTCAGGCCTATCGTCTGACCTAAAACTTCACGACAGTATCGTGAAAGAAGTCCTTGCCCTTAAGCTGTTGCGTCGTGAACAGGTCCGATTTGCGATGGAGTTCGCGCACAAGCTTGGCGCGAGGCACCTCGGTGTGGCTGTACACGCTGCCATGCTTGCCTTCCATGGTCGACATCAGGGACAGCAGGCGCTTTGCCGTCTTCCTCTCGGATTTATTCTTGAACAGCTTCCACAAGGATTTAGGGGTCGCGTTGAGACTGCCGTGATGGCCAACCTTATACAGATTTACGCCCGTCAGAACCGATTGATACCTCTTCTGGCCGAGTGCGTATTGCCAGTTCTCGTTTTGCGCATCGCCTGGGAAGAGAAGCTTCTTCTTGCCAACCTGGAAAAGCAAAATTACGCTGGTGTTGTTCATTTCTTGATCAAGCGTGCGCACGATTTGGAGCAGCTGCTCGCCACGCACCGTGCGCGCATGATGGACCAGCCAGCGCGCGTTGATGCGATGTGAGTAACTGCGGCTTTCCACGTAACGTGGGAACAAGATAGTCCGCTTTTTATCGCCGCCTGCGGCCAATGCCGTGGCGCCCACCTGAAAATGCCAGAACTCGTCGGGATCGCGCGAGCGCTGCTTCTTGATCGTGTCGGTCTGCTTGAGTGTTGGTGGCCCGAGGACCTCGACCTTTACTCCCGGCAGTACCTTCTCCAGCCCTGATTTGCTCCCGCAATAGACGTAAGAATTCTTCGCCATCTTCATGAGGTTCTTGACGGCACTCGGATTAGCGATGTTGCTCTCGCCGAGAAATCCGACTTCGTGCTTCAAATCTTTCGGCAGGTTACGGGCTGCCAGCGACTGGTCGGCGACCTCATGCATGAGCGATAGCGCCGCAATCTGCTGGCTCGTGCCAGCGCCGAACTTCTTAATCTTTGCATTGCTGCCGCTCGGCCCCGTCGCCTCTGGTCCAAGCTTCGGATCTTCGGTCCAAGGTTGTACTATGAGGTCCGGCTTGAGCGATTTGATGACATCGCCTGTTCCTTTGCCAGCTTTCTCCGTAGCAAATCCAGAAATGTGGTCACGGTGCCTGTGGGTGGCGACGACGGCATGAAGCTTGCCCCCGGTCCTTTGCTTGATGTTTTTGGCGATGTCCATCATGCGCGACTTTGGCACCCCTTTGGGAAAACCAGTCGATCCAAAATCGACTAACACGTGCCGTTCAGATTTTCGGCTGTACTCAAAACTGATCAGAAAGCAATCGCCGAATCCGACGTGATAGGTTCGAATCGTCGCGCTTGTGGGTTCCTTCGCCATCGCAACCTCCTATCCCATCAGACGCATACGATGCAGTTGGGCGAGTTGTGACTGGGGGCCTGGCGGTGATGTTGGCGGAGGTGGTTCATCGAAGAAACCGGATTCGCCCAAATAATCGAGTCGCGCCTGCTGATGTTTGGTATTCTCAATTCGGTTCGCGATCTGATATTTCAGCTGCCCGTACTCATCAAAAATGAGAGCTCCTCCACCAAAGATCCTGATGCGACGCGTCGGATCGATCCCCTTCGGCGGAATAATGCCAAGCCTCTTCTTCAATTCGTTGGCCTGCAGCGTCAGAATTTGAATGTATTCAGCCACGGTTTCATGCAGCACAAAACCGTCGGGACCAACGCGGACTGAGGGGCGAACCGAGTCGACTTCGATATAGCTATCCGTATCGATTTTGAGCGCATTGCGGTTTTCCCATATGAAGCGAAACACCTCTTGCGGCTCGTGCAGCATCGAATCGTAGTGGCTTCGGCTGTAGATCAGCTCCTGGTCGCACCGCTTCCATGTGCCGTCGACATCGGTCTCGCCGGCCTGCCGAATGCCGTAATCATTGAAATTTTTGAGCAGCCACTTGCGATAGCCGTACTGATAATCGTCCGGAACGACTTCGCGGTCGATGGTTAGAAGCGCAGACAGGTAATCGGAGAAGGTCAAGTCAGTCGGTGGACAATAATCGAGGGCGCGAATTGCCATCGTCAGGAGGTGACCGGCGACCCGAGCGCCCTCATCCCTCACGATGCTTCGATCCTTTTTTCCAGCTGTAACGGGACCAATTTTTGCAAGCCGTGCCAGCCAGATATCGAGAGCCGCATTCAAGACCGCGGCCACCAGCAGTTCGCCTCTTCGGTGCGGCTCGCCGAACTCCGGATATAACAGAGTGGACATGTATGGTTTACCGGGCAGCAAAGACACGGAGCGGCGGAGCGCATCGCCGCGAACTACGGCGAGTTCCCTGCCCATCTGCTCGGCCAATCCGAAGAGAACCGACCTCTTTAGGACATCTCGCTCCAGCAATTTGGATGAGATCAGGTTGCTTCGCCCGCCCGAGGCTAGATCCAAGCCGGCGTCTACCACGTCAGGCAGCGAGAACATCGAGAGTACTGCCACGACATCTGCGAAGCCTTCGTGGAAAGCAGCCTGGTCAGGCGTAGAGCGCTCCATGTATCGTTTACGCAAGCCATCAAGCAGGGCGTGGGTCGTTTCGTGTGCCACGACGTCATGCGAGAGGCAGGTGAAGACAAGCTTCCCATTACTTCCCATGAAATATCCAAAAAAAATGGCTCGATCATCCCGCGAATAAAACGCATTCGCATCGGCAAATGCGTGCGGGACGATGTGAATCTGATGCCCATCGAAGCCCCAGGCGCACCGGCGCCCAAGTGCAAATTCGAATTGCGCCAGCGTGCGCATGACAATCGCATACACATTCTGGGCGTGAAACCGAGGATCCTCCAGACGTCTTTGGTGGTGAAGCCGTCTCGCCTTCACGGAGCTGCGTCCGCTTTGTTTGAACGCGAACGGATCTTCATACTTCCCGTCCAACGAGCGCCCATAGATCATTGGTTTGTAAAGCGTGTCCGTCGATGCGTCGTAGTCGATGACGTTGACACGGTACCCGCAAGGGCCGGCCAGAAGTTCTTCAGCGGGCACCGTCAACTCCGTAGTTAGCACCTGCCCTCGGAATTTGACGGATGGGTCCTGTGCGATGACGGTAAGAGTGCGCGAATTGGCGAGACTATGACGTGTCCCTCGAATGTTTCGCATCCTTGCCTCCGATGAGTCGCCGAGATGCTTCCGCGGTGATCGCCAATTTAGAAGCAAGAGTTCAGCTGTAATCGGATCCTGACGAGCAAACTAAACGATCTGACCCTATGTGTGCCAAAAACTCAATTTCGGCCAACGCGTCGTCCTCGGCTTGTCGACGAGCAGGGGAAGCGTATCCGGATTGCCATCGTCGAGCTTCTTCAGCGGACTTTATCGAAACGGATTGAGCGCGCGCCAACCCCCGGCCTTAATGCCAACGTCATAACCCAATCTGAAGACCTTTGAGAAAGCGCGAGACCAATTGCTCGCCCAGCGTCGGTCTTTGGCAAGATAAGGACGGACGGAAGATCGCATCGAGCGGATAGTGAATGTTCAGGCGGCAATCGATGTAATCACGGCGGCAATCAACCAAGAGCACCTCGCCGCGCCAGCGCCCCAGGCGCGCCGCGCCGCCAGAAGACGGGTGGCGGCCGCCGGGCGCCAACAAGGCGGTGTCGACGCCTTCTCCCGAGTCATGTAAAGACTCTTCACATGAG
>WNGG01019553.1_pt1 | contig 13147 bp, 10 predicted proteins | sample 5400661 | NCBI WGS metagenome assembly WNGG01 (sample SAMN13153372, study PRJNA577476) | soil metagenome | isolation source: 100 cm soil or saprolite under Garry oak tree replicate 1 | place: USA:California | collected 2016-06-15
TCGCCAAATTCCGGAGTTGTCGGTAACCGTGGTAATCACTACGCCGGTTGCGCGGTTCGTCGCCTTAACGGTGGCTCCGGAGATGACTGCGCCCTGAGGATCCACGGCCATTCCGTATATCGCTCCTTTGGCGCTGCCAGCTACGCCGGGAGCAATCTGCGCAAGATTATCGAGACCTTCATTCTCCTTGACAGCGCCGAAAGTCTGCAGGGCCACACCGGAAAACGTGGTCGCCACGGTATCCCCGGCTTCCACTACCGGCGCCGGCAGTAGATATGCCGCAATGGCATCGCCGCCAAAATCCTTCACTTTGTATTGCTCGGGTAGGAAAAGCTCCCACTCCAGTAGGCTGATAGGAACGTCCATGCTGGGCAGCGCAAGCTCGGAGCCGCCTTTTTTCGCGAACGGAGCACCTGAGTCCATAAACACAAACGAAACCTCATACGGGCCATTGGGACGGAAACCGGCGCGCAGCAGCGGAACACGATTGCCGTCGGGCCCCTGCACTGGCTTTACTTTTTCTCCGGCCACGTCGGCGGAGACTATGGTCGCGCCTTTGGGCAAACCAACTTTCAGGAATGGCTGCGCCTGGTTCTTTACCGTGAGTTTGACCTCGGTGAGCGTGCGTCCTTCCACGGTAACGAGCGTTGTTACGACGGCGTGCTCAGCTACGGCGGCGAGAACAGTGCTGTCAGGAAAGCGCGTCCACTCAAGCGCCAGCGTGGGAATTTCCGTGGGCTGGCGATGATAACGGAATGCCGCCTGCAGCGGAAAACGCGCCAGCGAACGCAGGTAGGGATTGACCTCTTTCAGGTCCATGCGTTTCAGGCCGCCGCCTTCCGTGGCGGCGAGTTCCATGGCGCCGGTGCCTTCCACCAGCACCTCGCCGGTTTCGCGTTGCGTGTCTTTAAAGCTGATGAAGGGCGCATCGGCTTTTGTTCCGCTCAAAGGACGCTCCATGGAGATGAGGAACTCATGGCTGCGCGGCGCTGATGCGTTGAGCCGCACGATCAGCTTGCCTTTCTCTACTTCACTCGAATCGACTGTGGCGCCGGAAACCCCGGTGATCTCGTATCCCTCCGGTATTTCCGCCACAAACTGCGTGGGATCGCCCTGAATCACCGTGATATCGGCCAGCGCGGCAATGCGCAGCTCTTCGTCGTTTACCGTGACAAGAGTTTTGACGTCGGAAAGGAAACGCACTTCATGTTTCACCACCGGGACCTGCACGATGCCGGTGATCCAGGAAACATTCGCCGTCTGTCCCGGTACCAGAGTGGCTTCCAGAGTGGTCTGGCCTTTTTCCGTCGTGCGCGAGGTGATCAGGCCCAGGCTGATGCGCACGAGGCTGTGGTCGCCGGGGATCACCAGTTGCAGGCGCACGCTGCCTGCGGCAGGCACAGGCAGATTAAATGACGCGCGGCCGGCTTCAATCACCAACGGCATGCCGGTATCGAGTGCGACCGAAAACTCAGCCGCGCCGGGCAGAATGGCCATTGAGGTTGACCCTTCCTCTTCCAGCGGCAGGCTCTTCCCTTCCTGGCGGGCGTTGAGGATGGTGAGGCCGGTGGTCAGCGGCACCTTGGCCGCGCCTTTGCTGAAGACTTCGCCATCCAGTTGCAGCGTCCCGAGCACGGTCTGGCTGGCCACATGCAACTTCATCTCAGCGCGCTTGAGCGCATAAGGCAGAGGCGGCTTCTCGTGCGTCTTGCCCGCCTTGGTCGCCAGTTCAACCAGCCGGTTGTACTCGGCCAGCGTCAGCGTGACATTGCCGGTGGTGGGCAAAGGAAGAGACGCGGTTTCGGCCCCCATCGCGTAGACAGAAAACATCATCAGGATTGCCAATAGCTTTTTCATTTGCCACCATCCTTCTTGTCGCGCTGATAGTTGAATTCCAGGGCCGGAGCGTGATTTTCCGCCGTGAGTTCAGAGACGAAGAACACTGACGGCCCGAATGCCGGGAATGACGGCCGAATCGGCAGGACTTTGGCTCCGCGACCGCCAAGGGATTTGGTCTTGAAGTTATCGACCAGGACCTGGGTGGCGGATTGCGACGTACCACTCTTGGTCACGACGTCGACGATTCCGCCTGCATTCCTGCCGTATTCCAAGTCGATTGCCGAACCGCGTCCTACGTCGAAAGCGCGGAAGGCATCCGCTATCGGCGCTTCATACGCTTCCACCCTGAACGCGCCTGCTTCCGGAGCGAGTTTGAACAGCGGTGGATGGTAGAGCAGTAGCCCGGTGCGTGAGATCGGCAGATCGACAGCGGGCAGCGCCAGTGTGGTTTTGCCTTTGTCTGTCCACGCGGTCTGGCGGACAAGGTAAAAGATCTCCAGCACGAATGCCGGCGCTTCTTCCCCCGCGCGTGATTTTTCCAGCGGCAGGAGCAGACTGCCATCCTTGGCCTCGCCAGGACGGACCGGTTTGCCGGCCAGCGAGGCGCTCCAGATGGCCGCACCCGCAGGCAGGGTGACCTTCAGAAAATTTCGCTGGTTATTGCGGATGGCATACTGCGCCTGCACCAGGCTCTTGCCTTCCTTGCTGAGCAGCACGCGATAGCGCGCTTCTTCGATGTTGGCCATCAACACTGCCTGTTGCGCATAGCGTGCAATGTCCACGGCCAGCGAGCGAGGCGCTTTGGCGTCTGACGAACGAAAATGAAATGCCACCATTGAAGGCGACTGCCGCGCAGCGACGTAATCACCCAGCTCCGCGGCATCGGCGTTTTCCAGCCCTTGGGTCTTCAGGTCTTTGATTTCGCCTGCGCCCAGGACCTCCACGGCGACTCCGCCGCTATCGCGCTCGGTGTTGAGCAGCCGCAGAAGTGAAATATCGATGTGCCCATCGCGCGGCGTTTTGGTTTCTCCGGTGATGGTGAAACGCGCTGACTGCTCCACTGGTTCAAGGAACGTCACGACCAGTTCTCCGGCCTTGACCTCCCAGTCGGCAACCATTCCGCCGGAAACCTGATTGATGGTGATGTTTTCCGGCAGCTGGATCCTCGCCTCTTTTGCAGCGCCTTGCGTGACTTCAATATTCACTTCGGCGTAAAGAGAAGTTGAGTCTTCCGCCAGGCTGGTGAGCTGCGTGAGCGATCCGCGCTGGCGCAGCGGCAACGTGATGTGGTGGTCTTCAATCTTTCGGTGCCATGTAAACGTAAGCGGTTCATTGCCACGGGCGTAAGCCAGCCACTTGCTCTCGTCGCCGGTTTCGGTTTTCTCCGTCAGCAGCCCGCCGCTGAGCTTCACGTCCACTCCCTGGCGGGGCAGTTGAACCGCGGCGCGGGTTACGCCGGAAGATGTGGAAGGCAGCGAGATGCGCTCTTCTCCAGCGGAAGCGTTGACCGGCAACGCGATATCGAGCAGCAGCACGGCCCGGCCAGCATGCGCCAGTACCGCGGACAGCTGGCCAGCGCCCTTCCCCGCGCCTCCTGAGACGAGCGATACCAGTTTGCCGTCGAGCCGGGCCTCGCGCACCAGCAGACCGGACGGAATAGGCACGCGCACCCAACCATCTTTCAACACGTCCACGGTGAGGCTGGCGCGGCCAGTGGCCAGCTCGCCGGCAATGCGCAGGTCATAGTCGACGCGCGTGAGCGTGGCATCCACGGGGGGTGGCTCAGGATCACGCTCAGTGGGAAAGGCGCGGGTGCGGAGATTCTGATAATCATCGACGGAGATGACTACCCAGCCGGGTGAGTGCGCAAGGTCGGCGGAAAGCTGCGGCGCAGGAGCTTGCGCGGCGGCGGGAAGTGCGAGCAGCAAGCCAAAAGCCAATGCGAACACGACCCAGCAATGGCCCCAAGCCAAGCTTCTCGCCACGGAGACACGGGGACACGGAGAAATCGGGTTACGAACAGAAAAATACCTACCGCGGATTTTCGCGGACGAACGCGGATTGTGGGATGCGGCTAAAAACGATTTTGACCTTCTCATGGAGAATGCCTCTCATTCAGACGAACTTATGGGGATACGCATTTGCGCAGCCGGTGGGGGACAACTGCTCTGGCCGCGAACAGAAGCCAGAAAGCGCGCTTCAATACCTGGGCAAGGTTTTCTGGCCTTTGGCCCACTGGTGGTCGCTAGAGTAAGAACGGAGTAGCTGGATTTCTTGCAAGAAAAATTGTTGCCATTCTAGGGAAGACCAACCCTAACCATTTCACTTCTTAGAGCTGGAGAGCGCCAAACGGCAGATTCTACCCGAGGCTTTCTTGGTGTACAATTGGGCGAACTGTAGATTTGATTGATTTGAAATGGAGAGTTCATGGCTGAAAGTATTGTCGTTAATGCGCTTGAAGCGCGGTCCAAATTCGGCGAACTCCTTCGCCGCGTTGGCACTGAGGGCCAGTCTCTGGTGATAGAAAAGCGGGGGACTCCCCGAGCCGTGCTGGTCAGCATTCAGAACTACGTGCGTCTCGCAGCTCCAGAGCCCGAGATCCTGCGGGCCATCGGTGAAGAGTCCATTCAAAAAGCAACCCACACTCTCAGTTCGAAACGCATTGATCAAATCATCAAGGCTACCCGCAAAAAGAAAACCAGGCGTTAATGATTCCGCTCCGTCTGGTGATCGATACCAATGTGGTTGTTTCTGCGGTCCTCAAGCCGCAAGGATTGCAACGCACCGTGTTTTTGTTGGCAACTGCCAAACCGGCCCGATGGTATGTCACAGACCCAATCATGGAAGAATATGCTGCTGTTCTGGCACGCCCTGAATTGAAGGTCCGCAGAAGCCTTCGTTTGCAGGTTGTTCAACTGATTAAAAATCATACTTATTCCGTTACTCCATCACGACTGCCGCAGCTTACGACTGATCCAGATGACAATATTTTCCTGGAATGTGCTGACGCTGCCCGTGCCGATTACCTGGTGACGGGCAATCAGCGGCACTTCCCCAGGTTTTGGAAGAAGACCAAAATCATTCATTCACGGGAATTTTTGGACATCGTTGCGCCTCATTTGACATGAGACTGTGCATTTTTAGCGCAAGAGAAACATTCATCGATTTCTTCCATCCTTTCCACAGGCCAGTTCTTGTATAATTGATCGTGCACCCCAATTGCTTCCACGGCCATTGGCATAAGCCATTTTCGAGCCGGGGAGCAGAACCCCCAAAAATCACCTGGACGACCTTACAACAACCTAATCAATCCATTCGTGCGAGGAGTTCATGGCAGCGAAATATGTTTTCGTGACCGGCGGTGTTGTGTCTTCACTGGGCAAGGGACTGGCGGCGGCTTCGATCGGCTGCCTGCTGGAGAGCCGCGGCTTGAAGGTCAACCTGATGAAGTTTGACCCCTATCTCAACGTCGATCCAGGCACAATGTCGCCGTTCCAGCATGGCGAGGTCTTTGTGACCGACGATGGCGCTGAGACCGACCTGGACCTGGGCCACTATGAGCGCTTCACCCACGCCAAACTCTCGCGCGACAACAACTGGACCACCGGCCGCATTTACGAGCAAATCATCACCAAGGAGCGCCGCGGCGACTACCTGGGCAAAACCGTGCAAGTGATTCCCCACGTTACCAATGAGATCAAGGCCGCGATGAAGAAAGTGGCGCAGGATGTGGACGTGGTGCTGGTGGAGATTGGCGGCACGGTGGGTGACATCGAGTCACTGCCGTTCCTGGAAGCTATCCGCCAGATGCGGCAGGAACTGGGACGCGACAACACCATCTTTATTCATGTGACGCTGGTGCCGTGGATCGGCGCGGCCGGCGAACTCAAGACCAAGCCCACGCAGCACTCGGTAAAAGAGCTGCTGAGCATCGGAATCCAACCGGACATCCTGCTCTGCCGCACCGACCGTTTTCTTTCCAGGGAGCTGAAGTCGAAGATCGCGCTCTTCTGCAACGTGGAAGACGAGGCCGTGGTCACAGCGAAGGACGTGGCGTCGATCTATGAAGTGCCGCTAGTCTTCGCCCGTGAAGGCGTGGACTCACTGGTGCTGCGCTACCTGCGCATGGATGCGAAGCCTCCGGAGCTGGCACGCTGGGAAGAGCTGATGCACCGCATCTACAACCCCAAGGATGAGGTCCATATCGGGATCGTCGGTAAGTACGTGGAATATGAGGACTCCTACAAATCGCTCAAGGAAGCTTACGAAATGCAGCTTGAGGGCTTTGACGGCATCCTGGTGCCGGGCGGCTTTGGCAAGCGCGGGATCGAGGGCATGCTGAATGGAATCCGCTATGCGCGGGAAAAGAAGGTCCCATACTTTGGCATCTGCCTGGGCATGCAGACGGCGTGCATTGAGTTTGCGCGCAACGTCTGCGGGCTGGACGAAGCGAACTCCAGCGAGTTCGATCAGGCCACGCCGCACAGGATCATTTATAAGCTGCGTGAGCTGACCGGCATTGACGAACTGGGCGGAACGATGCGGCTGGGCGCATGGACCTGCAAACTGGAACCGAACAGCCAGGCCGCCAAAGCTTACGGCGCGACCGAGATCAGCGAGCGCCATCGCCATCGCTATGAGTTCAACCGCGAGTATGAAGCGGTGCTCACCGGCGGCGGGCTACGCATCACTGGCGCTACGCCTGACGGAACCTACGTCGAGATCGTGGAGATTCCCGACCATCCATATTTCCTGGGCTGCCAGTTCCATCCCGAGTTCAAGTCCAAACCGCTGGAGCCGCATCCGCTCTTTAGCAGCTTTGTGAAGGCCAGCTATGAGAATGGCCGGAAGCGCCGCGACGCCAAGAGCACCGAAGACGTGGAGATGTTCCTAAGGCCGGAGCGGATCGTTAGGAGATGAGAGAATTTGGTAATTGGGTAATTTAGTAATTTTGGTAATTGACGATGATGCGGGCATAGATTCCGGTAGCTCCCCTTTCAATTACCCATTTACCAATTACCCAATTACTAAATTCAATTTAACCAATGTCAGTCCAAACCCCATTCACTATTGACGGTCTCAATCTCGGCGGAAAGCTCTTCCTCATCGCCGGGCCGTGCGTCATCGAAAGCGAAACCCACGCGCTTAAGATGGCGGAAGAGATCGGCGCGGTAGCGCGCAAGCTGCAAATTCCTTACATCTTCAAAGCGTCTTACGACAAGGCCAATCGCACGTCACTGCATAGCTTTCGCGGGCCGGGCCTGGATGAAGGCCTGCGCATCCTGGAAAAAATCGGCAAAGAAGCCGGTGTTCCAGTGCTGACAGATGTCCACGAGGCCAAGGACGTTCCGGCAGTGGCGGAAGTGGTGGACGTGGTGCAAATTCCGGCTTTTCTATGCCGCCAGACCGATATGCTGGTTGCCGCAGCCAAACACGCGAAGTCCATCAACATCAAAAAGGGCCAGTTTGTGTCGCCGTGGGACATGCGGCACGCGGTGGAAAAAGTCCGGGCATCTGGCAATAACAATATTTTCCTTACGGAGCGCGGCAGTTCCTTCGGCTACAACAACCTGGTGGTTGACATGCGCTCACTGGCCATCATGCGCCAGTTTGCCCCGGTGGTGTTTGATGCCACCCATTCGATACAGCTGCCTTCCTCGGGAGTTGGCGGCAAAGCCGTTTCCGGAGGACAACCCGAGTACATTCCGCTACTGGCCCGCGCCGCTGTCGCCGCCGGCGTGGACGGCGTGTTCATGGAAGTGCATGACAATCCGGCGGAAGCGAAGTCTGATGGCGCGAACGCGCTGCCGCTGAGCGATCTGGAAGGCGTCTTGCAGGAGTTGCTGGCGATTAAAAATGCACTTACGCCGGTCGAAAAAAAGTAAGCGTCAAAAAGTAAGCGTCAAAAAGTAACCAGCAAAAAATAATCAACAAAAAGTATTCGTCCAACAAGAGTGCAGGCGGCCCCGTAGCCGCCTGCATGTAACGCCCGACTGGGAGAGGGACTTTTCGCTTTAGGGCGGCCATCTTCCGCAAAATCGGTCGAGCGCAGCCAACTTAAACTTACGATCCTCTGCGGAACGCTACTCTTGCTCTAGCGCAAGGCTGGCCGGACTCTGCTTTCATGGTCCCAGCTTTTTCCATGCTCGCTGCTTCTTTATCATGTGCCGTGCTTTGGCGCTCCAGGAAGTCAATCAAGCTCTTCAATTCAGCATCTGATAGGCGCAGGTTCGGCATATTCACGCCGTTGTATTTCTTATAGAGCGCTACGGCAATGGGATCTTTTGCGGCAATCAGCTTTTCTGGCGTTGAGATGAAACGCTCCAGCCATGCGTGGTCGCGCATCGTGGTTACGCCCAGTAAATCCGGGCCGATTTTATCGCCATGGCCGATGGTGTGGCACGCGGCGCAATGCGTGGTAAAGGTATAGCGGCCACGGTCACTGATATCAATTGCCGGCGCCTGCTCATAAGCTGTCTTGGTATCAATTGCCTGTGCATGACTCCAGTTGCTGAGCCAGTTCCCGATCATGTTAGCCAGGAACCGCGGATTGTCTGTGGCGGAGTTGCGCATCCACTGGCCGCCTGGTTCGTTGCCGATCAGCACGCTGGGTGTGTGGCCGTCGCGATCATTGGGATCGGGTTCGCTGTAAAGGCCAAGTTTTTTGCTGATGAGATCGATATCGGCTTTCTTTCCCGTCAGGAACGTCCATCCCGGGCCGATGTGATATTTCTGGGCATACGCCTTGAGCACTTTGGGCGTGTCATGCGTGGGATCGATGCTAATGGAGTAAAAGAAAATGTCTTTGCCCACGCGATCACCAAGCATTTTCTGGACCTGCGCCAGCCGCGCCGTTTCCAACGGGCATGCATCCTGGCAACTGGTATAGATCAGGTCAATGACAACGCTCTTGCCCTTAAGCACGTCATCATAGAAATGGACCTTGACGCCATCCTGCGTGGTGAGAATCACATTGGGGAAATAGTTAGCGCCCCAGCGGGCATTGTCGGCCGCTGCGGGCGTTGGGCCTGCTGCTAGACAAAGAATTGCGGTAAGAAAAATGGCGGCAACTGTCGCGAAGCGCGCCTGGCCTGTCCGTCGCATCATGCTGCTCCCTGCCTGTCCCCAGACTGCTTTTTATCCGGAATTAAAATCAGGCTTGGCGGCCCACATCTTGCGCTGCAGGCCGCCAAGCTGAGTCTTATTACACCCGCCGATTAGAGAGCGGTCGGGGCTATGTCGTCAGGCGCGACGAAAGTCACACCCTGAGGCGTCGGGATTGGGGATGGGAGCGGCCGCAGGAATGGCGCGCCTCCGTCATCAATTTCCCAACGGACCAGCATGGCATTGTCCTCGTGCACTGTGTTGTGGCAGTGCTCCATGAACATTCCACCCCAGTCACGGAACTGCATGGTCAGGGTCACGCTTCCACCCGGACGCAGGCGATACACGTCCTTGCGGCCTTTTTCCCATGCCGGAACGTTAGCAGCGCTACCGTTGCGGGCCAGGATCTGGCCTTCTTCAAAGTGGATGTGGATTGGATGGTCCCATCCACCGCCGCCGTTCTGGAGTGTCCAGACTTCGCGGGTGCCAAATCTCGGCGCCGCGGAGACACGACCCCAGCTGGCATTCAGCATTGGACCATTGTCAGTGGCTACGCCCCACTGTCCTTTTCCTCCGCCTGCGCCAGCGGTATAAGCCGCAGGATCAGTTGCGGATAGAGGCTGAGAAGCGCCGCTGCCGAAGGTGAAAGTCCGCGTCCGCGCCACCGGGATGCCGGAGAGGTCGGGATTCGGAATCAGGACACTTGGCACCTGGCTCACGTCAGGAGTCGCGGGGTTGCGCACAATGCGGAACTCCAAGAACTTTCCAACGCAAGGATCAGTAGACTGGCCGGAGAGCGCCTGGGCGATGGTCAGGTCTGCAGAGGGTTTCTTGCCATCCCGATGCTCGGCCGTGTTCACCATCCAGACTTTGTCGCCAATGTTGTAACGGGAGAAGTCAATCACCCAGTCATAGCGCTCGGCGATGCCCTGCTCGTCAGAGATCGTTTGTACGACCGGTGTCGGCAGTAGGTTACCGTCATTGGCGATCTGGATCATCGGCGATCCGTCAGACAGGCCGTACTTGAAAAAGCGCGACACGCTGGCGTTCAGGATGCGGAAGCGATACTTGCGGCGCTCCACTTCGAAGAACGGTTTGTACGTGAGGTTCACGCACATCAGGTCGCCCAGGAAGCCGTCAAACTGGAAGATGTCCATGAAGAGCTGGCCGCTAGCGTCGAAGGCCTTTTCATTGAACATCAAATTGACGTCGTAATCCAGGTTGCCCCAGCCCTTCCCGTTGGAGGAGCCGCTGGGCAAGCGCAGATTCACGCCGTCATTCACGGTTTCATCGCCACGATCAAGCGAGCTGTAGATGTTGAACATCGCAGCGTTGCCCTTATACACGTTCTGTGAAGTGAAGCTGAACATGTGATCGTGGAACCAGTGTGTCGACATGGTTTCGCGCCAGTCGCCCGGGACCTTATTGATTCCGCCGTTATCGGCAGGACTGCCAGCCCGGGGATCGGTGGCCGTAGTATTCACACTACGGAAACCCGCTAGCACGATCGGCCAGTGATAGTCATAGAACTGGTTGGGGAAGAAGAACGCGCCGGTAAAGCCGTCATTTTCCGCGCCGTGGTGACCATTGTGCTCGTGAGTAGAGATCGTGTTCCGGCCAAAACCGTTGTTCTGCGTAACATCCGCGGGCAGGCGGTTGTGATGACGGAACAGGAGCGGCTCGCCGTAACGCGCTATGACCAACTTTGGCGGAATGGTTCCGTTGAAAGTCCAGACCGAGTTCGGGGCCTGCGTTGGGAACCCTAGATGGAACTTCAGTGGAATCGGCGTTGTCGGATCAATCCCGGAGTTCAGGTTCGAAGCCACGGCTGGGTTATAGACAAAGTTCGTCTGCGCCTGGGCCTGCGACATCTCGACCGAGACCTGCGGCGCGTGGTCAGTGAAACCCTGGTGCGCCCAGATTGGTCCGCCGGGACGACCTTCGATCGGACCAGTGAGTCCCGTTTGTCCGTTGACCAAAGCCGGATCCAGAGGCTGCTGCGTCTGGTTGGCCTGGGCCGTGGGTGTCGGGGTCAGATCGCCACCGAGCGGATTGTTGCCACGTGGAATCACGTCGAAGCGCGGCATCGGTGTGCTGAAAGGCTGCACGCCAAATGTCGGGCTGGGCGGCGCGCCGGTGGGAATGCCGGATCCAATATTACCGGCGTTGTTCCCGCCGCCGCTGGCGTAGGCGCTGGAAACAAAAGGATTCAAGCCGTGAATGGGGGCTAGCAGGCCACCACTCGTTATCAGTCCCCATTTCATTAGTTCGCGACGGGTGACTTTGCCCTGCGAATACGCCTTTACGATCTCCGCACGGTTCTTGCGTGCGTTCTCGGCTTCCCGCAGTCGTGCCTTTGAGCTTTTTTCGGATAGAAAAAAGCCTTCATCGTTATGACTCATAGCTGCGCTCCTTAGAATTGTTGCAGACTTTCAGAACTTTCTTTGAACGTTTCACTACATCTCCGCGGAAGGCACGCTTTGCGAAGGGAAGCCCGGAAGTACCGTATGAAGTACCGTATAACGTGGCGCTGTCAGTAGCAGAGCCTATCGATTACGATATTGGCCTGACAGAGAGTACCCAATCAGCCGTTAGCTATCCATTAGAAAACAATTAGAATCTTTAATAATTTTCAAAAATCGACCTTTGTTTTCATTCACTTGGGAAATCAATGAGTGACCTTACGACTCTTAACAATTCCACAGTGGTTACCACTTCCGGCTTACTTCTCTCGCCCTACGGCTGCTGCTCTTTTGGGAATCCTAATTCTCTCGTTATCATCTACTTAGGTATGAACAACGTGAAAACGTTTTTGCTGCTGAGTCTGCTCACCCTGCTGGCCATTGGGGTGGGGGATTATTTCGGCGGGCAAAACGGAATGATCCTGGGCTTTCTGTTTGCCGCGATTACCAACTTCATCGCTTATTTCTTCTCGGACAAGATCGCCCTGGCCATGTATCGCGCTCAACCGGTCACGCGTGAGCAACTGCCGCGAATTTACTCAGTGGTGGAGCGGCTAACACAAAAAGCCAATCTGCCGATGCCGAAGCTGTACGTGATTCCCACGGATTCACCCAACGCCTTTGCCACCGGACGCAATCCCCAGCATGCTTCAGTCGCGGTGACGCAAGGAATCCTGGGGCTTCTGGATGATGACGAACTGGAAGGCGTGCTGGCGCACGAACTGGGCCACGTTCGTAATCGCGATATTCTCACCAGTTCGATTGCCGCCACGCTGGCTGGGGCCATTACAATCCTGGCCCGCTCAGCCATGTGGTTTGGGCTTGGCGGCGACCGTAATGATCGCGACCGTGGCGGCGGAATTCTTATGCTGATCCTGGCCCCGCTTGCAGCCATGCTGATCCAATTGTGGGTTTCGCGCACACGCGAGTATGAAGCGGACGCCACCGGCGCCGGAATCACGCACAACCCTGAGGCGCTGGCCCGCGCGCTGCAGAAACTGGATGCATATTCCAAGCGCGTGCCCATGGTGGCTTCACCTTCCACGGCGCATCTCTTCATTATTCAGCCGCTGATGGGCATGAATTTTGGAAGCCTCTTCTCCACGCATCCACCCATTTCCAAGCGGATTGAGAGGCTCACGGGACGTCCTGCCGAATATCAATAACCAATAATCGATAACGGATTCTTAGAAAACGCCGCTCCGAAAAGGGCGGCGTTTTTCATTGGCATTGCAGCCATGCTCCGCGCTTAGCTGGACGCGGTAAAGAATTTTTTGCCGGTCGTTGTAATTGACTGCCCCAGGGCAGTTGATGCGAGCAGCAAGTCTGCCATTACGGTCTTGGGAAAGACGCGCCGCGCTTCTTTCGTAAGAGCACCCATAGCGCGCTCGACGTGTTTGGGCGAGGACCCGGAAGTAAACCCGACCGCTACCGTCCAGTGCGGTTCGCCATCAGGATAAATGACCTGGGCGAAATACAGCGCCACAACGTCAGTAAACTTGCTGGCCGTTGTGCCAAGCGCGTCGAACACTTCCGGGGCGGGCATCTGCGTGGGCATGGTCACCAGAACGCTTTGCGCAGTTTGTGTTTCGGAGTCATCGTCCGCTTGGATCTGGGGAATATTGCCCTGGGCCAGCTCTTCAAATTCCCAACGCCTGACGCGTCCGCCGGGACGGATCATCTTAGAGGCAGGATCATCAAGCTCGTAAGGATTGATGACGATCTCCTCTGCCTCAGTGCCG
>WNGG01006356.1_pt1 | contig 13145 bp, 18 predicted proteins | sample 5400661 | NCBI WGS metagenome assembly WNGG01 (sample SAMN13153372, study PRJNA577476) | soil metagenome | isolation source: 100 cm soil or saprolite under Garry oak tree replicate 1 | place: USA:California | collected 2016-06-15
AGAATACCTAGTCTGTGTTTGAATAGTGAAGAGCCTCTATGTCGGCGTATCAGGATTCAGCTATCCCGGATGGAAGGGAAACTTCTACCCCAAAGATCTGAAGAGCGAAGACTTCCTCGGATACTACTCTCAGAAACTCGACAGCGTGGAAATCAACAGCAGCTTCTATGCCCCACCGAGCATTACAATGATCAAGTCATGGTCTACGAAGACCCAGGACGACTTCCGGTTTTCAGTAAAATCTCCTCGCCAGATAACGCACATCCTCAAGCTAGGAGAGGGATCAGCCGATTCGGCCAAACGGCTGGGAGAGACCCTTAACCTGTTGGGCCCCAAGCGGGGTCCAATACTTTTCCAGCTCCCCCCCTTCATGCGACAGAATCTGAAACTCCTAGAGTCCTTCTTAGAGAACACGTCAAAATTAAAAGAAAGCGTCTTCGAGTTTCGCCACGAATCCTGGCTGTCAGACCCTACCTACGCTCTTCTAGACAAGTATCAGGCAGGATTCTGCATTGCTGAGACTGAAGACATGAAACCAGTTCTGAAGGTCATCGGAGATGTTGCCTATTTCAGGCTGCGAAGAGACACGTATGATCGCAGCAGTATCGACGAGTGGTCGACTCGGATCAGAGGTCTCGTCAAGGATGCCAAGGAAACCTACGTGTACCTACGTCACGACGAGACCGGGGAGAATGCGGCGCACGCGGTACTTCTAAACGAAAAGATACAGCAGAAGAACTAGACCAGATTCGTCAGGCGGTCTTAGCAACGGCCTTTTTGAGCTCTTCATAGTTGGGCTCTTTGCTCGGGTCCTCTGTGACCCACTTGTAGGTTACTACGCCGTTCTGGTCGAGTATGAAGACGCTCCGCTTCGCTACCATGTAGCCCTTCAGGTTTCCAAAATTCTCATGGAACACATTGTATTGGTGGACAATGTCCCGGGTGTAGTCGCTGAGGACTGGAAAGTTTAGGCTGTTCTTCTCCACAAACGCCTTGTTAGTCCAAGGATCATTGACGTCGATTCCGACAACTTGAGCGTTTAGCTTGTTGAACTCTGCGAGGCTGTCTCTCAAAGCGCACATTTCCTTTGTGCAGACGCTGGTGAAGGCTCCGGGGAAGAATGCGACTAGTGTCGCCCCTCTGGGCTTCAAGAGTTCCTGGAGACTGCGCGGCTTCCTTTCAGAATCTGGAAGAGTGAAGGTCGGAGCCTTTTCTCCCTGGTTGACCATTTCTAACCCAAGCTCCGCCGTCCTCTCGGTATTTCTAAACTTTGCATCAATCGGGCATGCCGTTCAGCTAGTATTCTAAACGCGAGACTGGAGTCTTAGAAAAAAAAGGATCGGGGAAGTAGAATCTGTCGGACTAGTCTAGGCCTGCTGCTCGTGCTCTTCTTCGGCTGCTGCGCAGGAAGAGTCATGATCGCCGTGACCGTGGACGCCCGAATGGCCTTGTGCGGCATCATTGTCACTGTCCGTGTCGTGGTGTAAGTGGAAGGCAGGGTTAGAGCTGCCCATAGCCTTGACCAGGGCGACCGTAGTGTGCAGTTTGTTCTTCATGACTCCGTAGGCGTTGCCGATGCCATTTCCGTTGCTGTTGCCGCTGTCGTGCGAGCTTGGACCATGCGTCTTTGCTTCGCTACAGGACCCGCCGCTACCGCTCTTGTCTCCACCACCAGATGGTGTCGTGGGAGTCGTGCCGCCGCCACCGTTTCCTCCAGGCGTTGGTGGCGAAGGGCTGGTCCCTTGTGTTGAGGGAGAGTGTAGCAGGAATGGTACGAGGAACGCGCCGATTCCCGCCACGATGAGCGCCGCAGCCCCTAGTCTACGTCTGCTTGGGATGTTCATTCTTTTTTTCCTATCCCCCTTTGCTTGGAGGCGCCGTCTCCCGGGAGAGTATATTATTCAACGAATTGAACACCAAAGAACCTGTCAATTTGTGACGACTAGATGTTGAAATCTTTCAGGGCCTGAATGTACATATCGGAAACCGATATACTGTTACAGGATTCGGAGGAACAGGTAGAGAATCAGAATATTCGGGATAGTCACCAAAAGGCCAATCTTTGAAAATTCCAGCGAGCTGAAACCCGAGCCTCGGACCTCTGCCGCTTCCAAAATGATAACATTGCTTGCAGCTCCGAGCAGACTGAGTCCTCCTGCCAGGGTGCTCGCGCCGGCCAGGGCAACCCAGGCTTTGACATTGCTACCTGTGAACCCAGCGCTCTGCATCACTCTAATGTAGACAGCGACGAATGGCACGTTGCTGAGCACTTGGCTGAAGATCAGACTGGTGAGAATTATGACACCGAGAGAGACGACTATTTCGGATGTATTGAGAGCTGGCAGGTAGAGCAGCAAGGATTGAAGAGCGTTCGAATCCCAGAAGCCCTGAACCACGATGAAGAGGGACATGAAGAAAATTACGATACCCCAGTCTACCGACGCGAGAATCTCCCTCCGCCTACCGCTCAATAGGTAGACGATCGTCGCACCAAGTAGCGACACTGTCCCAAGGTTGAGATTTCCCTGCACCCCGAACAGCCGCGCAACCCCTACAATGAAGAAGCCGACAACTACTATGCCGCCAGCCCATGCTGACAATCTCGCAAGCCTTCCGTCTCTGACCGGTGGCAGCGGGATCTCTCCGAAGCTTTTCTCCGACTCTGCAAGATCTCTTCGATAGTAGAATCTAAGGAACAGAAATGTGACCACGAGTGCGGCGACCGTGGGCGGGACCAGAAAATAGAGAAAGTCGAGCATCGGGTTTGGAATGCCACTGGAGAGGGCGATAAGCAGGTTCTGGGGATTCCCGACGGGGGTCATCACGCTTCCGATCGTCACGCCTAGCGCGAGGGTTATCAACAGGACGCCCGGCCTGATCTTCATCTGTTTTGAGAGCCCCAGCATTATCGGGGTGGCAGTGAGAGCGAGGGTGTCGTTGACTAGGAAGGCTGAGAGTAGCCCCATTCCGAATAGCACGAGTGCTAACGCTCGCTGTGGTGTCTTGGAGAGCCGGACCATTCTCGCAGTCAGGTATTCGAGGAGCCCTGAGAGGTCCATGGCTGCTACGATGGAGAACATTCCGAGTAGGAAGAATATCACGTCCAGGTTGATGGCAGCGTAAGCGGTCTGGAGTGGGATGACTCCCGAGAAGATCATTGCTACTGCTCCGGTGAGCATTATGGTCCAGATGGGGATCTTGAACCAGCGCAGGTTCCGGAGGGCGATGAGTAGATAGACGGTTATGAAGATGGCTATTGAGACATAGTTTAGCGACAACCAACTGCACCTACGTTAAGGGTACACGGGAACCTTAGGCGAACTAGCCGTCTAGAGCACCATAAGGTCCATGGGCTCTTTTCTAGAGCTCTTCAAGCACTTTCTTGGACCAGAGCAGTGACGCTTGGGGCTTCTTGAGGACCTTCGAAGGCTTGGACTTTTTTGGAGGGGCTGCCGCTTTGATCGCCTGTGGAATAAGTCCCTTGTTGGGTAGTACTGGGTGTGGTCCGATCGGATCCTTTCCGAGTCCTACAACGGAGCCTTCAGGATCTCGCAAGATCCCATTCTCATAGAAGGCCATGTGGCGTCCATCATAGTCGATCACGTTCCCCTGCTCGTCGAGCCAGGCCAAGTTGTGCCCATCGAAATCGACGATCCTATTGTCTTTGAGTATCCGGTATCGAGCGGTACCATTCTCGTCCCATATGACGTCGATCTCTTCTTCCTCAGCTTCACGAGCTGGTTCCAAACTGGTTCGCTACCGCGTCATCGGGTCAAGCTAAGAAGGTTATCCACACTCTTACGAGTCAAACAGGTAGAGTTCCAGGCGTGTCTGAATCGAACCCTTTTCTTAAAATAGCAGATGCTGGCTATCAGCTATAGAGGGGCGTTCGCAGCGGAAACTCATACCTGTCCTGTCTGCGGTCACACGGGTCCTTGCACTCGGTCCGCTGGTGAGACGGGCCAGTATCGGTATCACAACTGTCACGTCTGCGGTTCCACATGGAAAGAACAGAGGACTCAGGCGGACCCCGGTGACAAGGATTCGAAGGCTACTCTCCAGACCGCATAGTCTCCATTCGGATTCTAGTTCCAATCCACAAATACTAGTGCCTTGGCTGTGTCCGTTGAACTGCATTGCCACGGGCCGGCCAGCACTCTGGAAGTAACCGACGACAGAGAAAGAAGAACAGGATGAGAAAGCGGACTCGAAACAGCAGAAAGCCTAGCAGAGTCAGATAGTCCTTTCTGATCAGTCGAAAAATGGTTTCTCTCCGGCCATCTACGAGGACCGGATTCCCCTTCGACTACTCTACAGCATCGATGAGGTAAACCGGTACGACTGGTGCAGAAGCCTCGTAACGGTCGGCAGCTGTGGGTTCTGGCCCAGCTTCAGCGCCACCCAGCCCTCTCTATCGTGAGGGTCTGGCGACCGAGTGGCCATTCCCCGGGCCAACACGTTCTCCTTGATGTCGGGAGGAAGACGGATGTCGATTCTATCCGGTTTATGGACATGAGCGAAGGCCTTCCCGCCCACACGTAGCTCAAAATCGTCCTGGCCACTATCGTCTGCTTCGACGCCCGGCACAAGGAGCATCTCGGCGACGATTATCTCTAGAAAGCCCAACTCGGCCGAATCCTAGGTCAGCCCGACTCTTATGTTCCTTTCCCGAGTCAGGATTGTGAGTCCTAGCCTAAACTAATCCTCGTTTATGGGGCTTGAATTAATCTGGCAAAAAATCACGATTCAGCTGAAATTTCTGCCGGTGCGGTCAGCTGAGTCGCACGTATCTCTTCAGACGAGGCCATCCCGTCTTCGCCAGCCTCAGTCTATTAGGGTCGCTCTTGACCCAGCGGAGCATGTGGAAGAAGCTGCGAGCCCTCTTCTCGTCTCTATCAGCCAGCGGTTTATAGCCAAGATTTCTGATCTCGTCGAGATAGGCCGTCTCCACATTGTCCTGGGCTTTGCCCGAGATCACTGATACGTGGACCCTCTCGTTGCCGAACTGTTTCACAAGCTCTGGTCGAGTCTCGTCAAAGAGGAAACTACTGCAGATCTCAATCTCTTCCCCCTCCCCCAGCTCCATATCCTGGAGAAGACGCAGAGTCAGCTCGGTCGCCTTCTTGAGGTACAGCTTCCTTCGAAATTCAGGAATCTGAAAATAGCGGACCGGAATGACATCGTAGTGGAACTCACCGGTCTCTTTCCGGTGGACTCCGACAATAGCCCCGAATAGAAGGTCACCCACGCCAGCGTCATCAACCTGAATCGTCAGAGATGTTCCCTGCTAGGCTATCCATCTAGGTGAGTCTATTCGTAGCCCTTAAGCCTAAGGCTGAAACAGGTCACGTTCAGCACGAGATCAGAGCTGTTCCAGAGTCTTCAAGCCCGACCCAGTTGCGATAACAACGAGACTGTCGCCCCGGTCGACTGATCCATTCTCATATAGATGTGGGACCGCTGCGAACGCCGCGGCGCTGGAAGGTTCTACCAGCATTCCCTCCTTCTTTGCAACCTGGCGCATCGCACTTCGGATTTCCATGTCGGTGACCTTCAAGGCTATTCCCTTTGACTCTCGGAGACTCTTGAGTATCCACTTGCCTGCCAGAGGCTTAGGAATCTTGAGCCCGTTAGCGATGGTCCGGGGCGACTTCCACTCCTCAACTTCTTCCCTTCCTTTGTTATAGGCATCGACGACTGGCGCGCATCCTGAGGGCTGGACGGCGACAATACGCGGCTTGTTCCGTGTCCAGCCAATCCTCTCTAGAATCTTGAACATCTTCCACATCCCAACCAGCCCTACTCCACCGCCGACCGGGTAGACGATGTAATCCGGATTCTTCCAGTCGAACTGCTCTGAGATCTCGAGTGCCATCGTTCCTTTGCCATCATGACGGAAGGGTGTCACGAATGTTGACGCGTTGTATCGATCGGTCTCTTTGGCGACTTTGGTGGCGGATCGGCCAGCGTCTGCGATCGTGCCTGCCACTCGTGTAAGTCGGGCTCCAAGTTTTTTCGTGAGCTGGAGCTTTGCAGGATTCGCTTGTCTCGGAAGATAGACGTGACAGCCGATTCCGGCCATCTGGGAGTATAAGGCAAAGGAGCAACCAGCATTACCTTCTGAGGCAAGAACCAGTCGCCGAACCTTCAGTTGAGACAGACGAGTGACGGTGAGTGAGGCTCCTCGGTCCTTGAAAGTCCCTGTCGGGTTTCGAGTCTCATCCTTTAGCCAGACATGCTTCGAATATGACCTGGACAGACGGAGAGGCGTGCCTCCCTCCCCAGCAGTTACCGGAATAGCTCCATGACGAACAGGGAGAAACATGCTGAACCTCCACATTGACTTGTAGGTGTCACTGAGGTCTCGCTTCGAACATTCCGTCAGAGCGTCCTCGTCCAGCACCGTGTCCAACAAGCCCCCGCATTTCGAGCACCTTTCCAGTGGCCTTTCGTCTTGGAAGCTGGAGTGACACTCGTTGCAGCGTAGACCCTTGTAGAGCTGCTCTAACTGTTTCACTCGCCTTGCCTCGGCCTGAATGGTCAGTCCTAAGTAGCGCCTTAAGTGGACTTTACTCAATGTCTATGGATGAAGAGGACCGAGCTGACAGCGTCTGCTACTAACAAGAAGTAGATGATCCCGAAAAGAAGGAACTCCTTGTTGGAGGGATGAGTATATATCGAAATGCGATATTCTCGTATTTCGATAGATTATGGGACCATGAGCAAAGCTGTGACCGAGCGGTTCGTGAAGAGCTTCCTCGACCTGTTCGTTCTCGACTTGCTCGACGACGGCCCGAAACATGGTTATGAGATAATGCGAGAGCTGAAGGATAGAACTGGCGCGAGGATCGGAGCCGGGACCCTTTATCCGCTGCTCTACGAGCTGGAGGAGCGGAAACTTGTTGCGGGAGAATGGAATTCTCCAAACCGGCGAAGCAGAAGGATCTACAAGATTACCGAGCCGGGCACCAAGCACAAGAAGCAAGGCTTCAAGAGTATAGGAATCCTCGTTCATCCCTCAAGCCCAGGCTCTGGATCGTCACTCAGGGATTAGAGCCTATCCGAATTCCTTCTTTCTTGTTATGGCATGGTGTCAACGAGGCGATCGATCTCTCTAGGTTCGCCTATTACTGCCTCGCAGAACTTGTCGCCCTTCCCCTGACAGGAGACCTCTATCGACTCACAGCTACTCTTGAGAATCGCCGCCACTGCGCCGGTTAGAATTCCACGTCCAAAATGGCAGACCGGAGTCTTGCCCATCTTGTTTCTCACCGAAACTCCGTTCTTCCATCTTATCCTAGCGGATTTCTTCGAGAAATTGAAATCTACGACATCTATTTTTCCCCAGCCGCTCATGGTCCCGAGAACATCCGCCACCCGCTGAATCTCTCCAGGGTTCTTGATCCCCAGGCCCGCCTTTTGGGCGAGTTGGATGAACTTGGAACCTCCCTCTCTGCCAATCTCGTATTCGAAGCTCGTCGCCGTAACGGGTCCGAGGCTCTCGGTCAACCTATCCTCTATGGAATGGATTAGCTTGACGGGTATGAAGAGGAACCTCTCGCCATACGCGTTTAGAGTTCCCTTCTTCGGGTCGAAAGTCAAATCTTTGATAGCGATCGGACTCTTTTTTTGAGCGTTCGTCTTCATCGAGAGATCCGCGTTCGAGTGTTCAAGGACTGCTACTAATAGGCTAACCTTGCAAACGATCGGACCTCTGACAGAACGTCTTCCGAAGTTTGTCCCTAACTAGCTACCGATGCAGATTCGCTGGCATGCTCCCTCGAAAAGTACCCCCGTAGTCTCGTAATGATTCTGTTGCGCAGAGTATCCTTTCGTCCCAACAGACGGTTCTCCCAGTCGATGCCCACCAAGAAGTAGGCGACCGGAATCAGGAGTGCAATGGAGAGAATGCTCGCGTAGGTACTCTCTCCAAATGACTGAACGATCGATTCGCCTAGCTGCCGAGTAAAGTAGAGGACGGTCAGTATCCAGACGAACTTTCCAGTGTAAAGTGACAGGAGGGTCTTGGGCAGACTGTATCGAATCATGCCGAGAGGAATGAAGGCTGTGTCCACGAGTGGAGACGCTGCGAAGACCAAGCCAACGAGAAACGTGCTTCCTCCGAGAAATTTGCGGAGAGAATCGAATCTCTCAGTCTTACCGATAGCCCGTCTCGACCCGTAGCCGAGCGCGTAGCTCGCAAGCTTTCCGATGCAAGCCCCCAGCGCAGCTATGGATGCAATTTCGACGATTCCAAGCCCCTGAAAGGGCGATCCAGGGCTTGTTACTAGCCCGACTATTATGAGAAGCGACGGGGTCGGAACAAAGGGAAGAATGTTCCCAACCAGTCCCAGTATGAAAACGAGGAGCAACGGGTTGCCGGAGAATAGCGTCGTAATCCAGCTGATCCAGTCCACAAGGAAGAACATGATGACAGTGGCATCCTTTAACCCAGCTCATATTAGAAAAGCTATCCGAGCTTGTTTAGGATGTAAGGTGGCACGGCGTAGGCTTCAAGAACTAGGTTCCGAACCAGGCTGCCGAGTTTGATGCAGAAGGACGTCTACTCGAAGAAGATAACGTCGGAAGAGGAGCAGAAGCATTTTGTGCTCGTCTTGAAGGACCGGCTCTCCTTCTTCCCACTCGAGGGGAAGACATTTCGGCTTGTCCATGACGGGCAGCCGAAGAAGGCGAGAGTCGAGTCATATCCGTGCATGTGCAGGGGACCCGACCAGCCCCATTCCCACTACTTCGTTCGAACACCAGGTCTCAGAGCGGGGGACAGGGTCATCATTCAAAGAGATGTGAAGGGAGCTCCTCGCTACTTCCTCCAGGTCAAGCATCACCCTCGCAGAGCCTAGCTCATTAATCAGCCTCAACAATCCGCGAACTGGTCGCATCATGGTAGAGATCCAACTTCTCGGCGGAGTCGGAGAGATTGGCGGAAACAAGTTTCTCATACGAGACAAGGACTCCAAGATACTCCTAGACTTTGGAATGAGCCTCGGACTGCGAGGACAATTCTTCTCCGAGCCCTTCCTCGCCCCAAGAGACGGGCAGGGACTCATCTCTCTCGGCATTCTTCCCGACATCCACGACCTCTACCGAGACGCAGGAGGAGAAGCTCCCATTGACGCGGTCATCCTCAGCCACTCACACATCGACCACTCGATGTGCATCTCACTCTTGAACCGGAAGATTCCCGTCTACTGCGGCGAGACTACACTCGCAATCCTGAGAACACTCTCAGAGATGCGACAGAAAGGGTTCGAGAACGATCTCGATGGGATAGAATTCAGAACCTTCAGGACCGGGGACAAGATCAGTCTTGGAAACATTCAGGTGGAACCGATACACGTGGACCACAGCGTGCCGGGATCCTACGGGTTCCTGGTTCACACCTCGAACGGGACTATTGCCTACAGCGGAGACTTTCGAGCTCACGGCTCGAAATCGAGCCTGACTACCGATTTTGTTGACTGCGCTAAGAAGTCGCCCCCTGAAATCTTTCTCTGCGAAGGAACAAACCTCGTAAGGGGAGATCTCCGGACCGAACAAGAAGTCCTCGAGAAATCAGAACATGTTATCAAAATGACCAAGGGACTAGTTCTAGCCAGCTTCTCGTCGGCAGATATTGACAGGCTTAGAACGTTCCATGAGATCGCGGAGAAAGACGATAGGATCCTAGCATTGTCAATGAAGCAGGCATATCTCCTCCGGTCCCTATCCAAGGACAAGCATTTGGAGGTTCCCGATGTTCTGAAGGATCCTCACATCACAGTCTATCAACGGACAAAGAAGACTTACTTTCACTGGGAGAAGGACATCCTCGGACAAGCGAGTGTGAAGACGTCAAAGGATATTCGCGAGATGCAGGACAAAGTGATCCTTGCCTCAAGCTCCTACGACATGAATGAGATCCTGGATATCCAGCCGGGCCCCGGGAGTGCATTCATCAACAGCAGCTCAGAACCGTTCAATGAGGAGATGGAGATTGACCATGAACGTTTCATCAACTGGCTGAACCATTTCGGGCTGCCGATGTACCAGATCCACAGCTCAGGCCATATGATGCCTACAGAACTCCGAGAAACAATAGCACAGATTGGACCCAAGCGGTTGGTTCCAATTCACACAGAACAGCCTGAACTCTACCAACTATTTGTCAAGGATCTGACCGAGGTAGAGGTGGGAAGCAAAGGCTCAACCGTCGAACTCTGACCTTGACTTCCACAACTGTTTAGTTCTGGATGACCCCTAAGCCAGCGCATTCTGTCTAGGTTGAGCGTAAATGGAGAACTTGGCAACAGCGACCGACACACAACCAGTTGTTCTCAAAGATAGGCGCAGAGTCGGCATTCGACCCTACCGTCCCTCCGATAAGGAAGGACTGATTTCAATGTACGCTGGCCTGTCGCAGGAGGCCCTCCGGTGGAGTATGCCCCCATACAACCGTCAGAGGATCGAACGTTGGACCTCCAATCTTGAAAACATGATAACTCTGATCGCGCACGACGAGAATAGAATTGTGGGGCATCTACAGATATCCATCGGGTCCAGCCCAAGATTTCGAGAAATGGGCGACCTGTTCATCTACCTTCATCAGGAGTATCAGAATGCCGGATTAGGAACGGCGCTAATGAATCAGGGCATTGGTTTGGCTCGCGAACGACGCCTGCATAGAGTCGAACTTACGGTCGTAGCGGATAATCACCGTGCCATCCGCTTGTATGAGAAGGTCGGATTTCAGCGGGAGGGTTTGAAGAGAGAGAACTATCTGGGAGAGGATGGCAAGTACCATGATGAAATCATAATGGGCATTCTCCTATGATTCCTACACGGAGCGAAGGTTTGAAGCTGATCCGAGCCCGTTTTGAGTCCATTCTCCGGGCTTTGGACTTGCCCGTGAGTTAGACGATTACTAACCCAAAGAGACGCCAGTGCTTGTTCGATAGTGCGGGACCGGAGTCGTTAGTTGTGGCGACGCTGTCTCTGAGCATGGGCTTTTCCATGCTTCCTTCGAGCCTTGGCCCGCTCCTCCTCGATGGTAACGAGGAGAGTGTCCCCTCTCTCGAACCCAAGTTGCTGTAGATACGCCCTGGGAACGACCAGTCTGACCTTGTCGGCTTCGTCGATCATCTTTACTTCTAACACACTGCTCATAGAATAGCTTCTGCTATCCGGCGGTATAAGAACTGTGGATTTGTAGAGTTGCAAAAGAGCCTGAGATCTAGGACCGGGTTGTCATTGGAAGCGTCGATACTCATAGGACGCAAAATGGTAGTGAAGTTACCTTGAGGAGTAGAAATGGTAGAAAACGGAAAGCTACTCTGATGGCTTCGACCCGAAGTACAAGCCGCGACCCATAAGCCCCTCGCGGTCATGCCCAACCTCTAATCCAGCATCCTTGAAGGCATTCCGATATTCTCTATCGGGAAAGAGCCCGAGCTCAAGACGTTCCACGAAGTATTCAATCCCTCCAGGCGAAGCGACGAGATGATGTTCGTCGTTGATTGAAAGTCCGCGTCTGCGTTTGCCGATACTCATGCGGGCGAGCTTCAGATCGGGCTGATCCACAAAGTTGGCCGAAATGTGTCTTACGATCCAATGATCAGGCGTGATCCATGGTTCAAGCACCAGCAATCCTCTGGGCTCGAGGTGTTGAGACATTCTTTCTACTGCCTTTCGAAGCCTCGCCTTGGTTTTGACATGTCCGATGGCACTGAAGAGGCATGTGATAACAGCGAATCGTTTCCTCAGAATGAAGCTGCACATGTCTCCCCGGTGAAAGGTTATTCTCGGATGCTTCTTTCTCGCCTGTTTCAGCATAGCAGGGTTGATGTCGAGGCCTTCGACATCATACCATTCCTTGAGATATTTCAGATGGTTTCCGGTTCCACAGGCTACATCGAGTAGCGTATTGCCCGTTGCCTTCTTGTAACGTTCTATGAACTGGTGGAGCTTGTTGCTTTCCTTCTCGTAGTTCTTCCAGCTATAGATCGCGTCGTAATAGACAGCGGATCTACCGTACAATGTCGAGAAACATCACGGCTAGAGGTTGACTGCTCGCAGAATCTACTGGTGGAGAGGCAAGACAAGAGCTTCTTCAGGTCGCAGAAGGCCGATCGTAATGAGCTGCGTGACAACTTCCAGAACCTGGTTCCGGATCTCAGAAGGCGCTAGTTTCTTCTCTTCGGCAATATCGACAATGACCTCTTCCAAAGTCTTGTCTCCGTTGCTCTTCTCCCAGAGATTCGCAATGTCATCGCTTCCTAAGTATCGAGCGTTGGCCTCGTTGATCAGAACGATCTTCCCGTCTGGGGTCTTGGCTATGTGTCCCTTCTTTTTTGGCTTGAACGTTGCCGGGTTGAACTCGATTGTGACCGGTTCCTGCCTAGCCTCCAGCCGTTTCCTAGCCTCGGGGCTCATTTTGTCAGGAGTCCACGGCGGGTCCCAGACGATCTCCACCTCGGCTTTCTTCACACCAGGAATCTTCTCGATTTCCGTCTGTACCTGGTGCATAAGGTAGGCGTGGGCTGGACAGCCCATTGTGGTCAATGTCATTCGCACTTTGACATTATCCTGGTCTATATCGACACCATATACGAGTCCAAGGTCCACGATGTTGACCGGTATCTCAGGATCGTAGCAGTTGCGGAGGGCGTTCATCACGCCGTCTACCGTGAGTGATTCAGCCATCAAATACCCACCATGATTGCATTAGCGGCTTGGGTCTAATAGATATGTCCTAACCCTTGGCCTTGAGACTGTCCACAGATTCTACGAACTCGACCCGATTTGGCCTAATGAGTCATTTCGCCAGTTGGCTCATGTTCTGATCGGGTTTTCCTGCGCTCATCTGGATCAATGCCAGATTCTGCTCTTCCAGCTTGACCTCTCTCACCCTCGAAGGAGTCTGCCATCTTCGCGGTTGCTGTAGGCTCATGTTCCACACACCATTTTGTGAGAGCAGCCTCTGCAGCCTTGCTAATCGACCCTCGGCCATAGCCATAGATGCTCATGGCTACCCTCCTGAACTTCTCGTTCAAGCTCTCTGAAACGTAGATCTTCAACTCGGCCAAACCGCTTGGACCTTTCCTCCCTTGCCACTAAAGGGACGATGCCTAACTGGATAGTGTAACAGG
>WNGG01006362.1_pt1 | contig 13142 bp, 5 predicted proteins | sample 5400661 | NCBI WGS metagenome assembly WNGG01 (sample SAMN13153372, study PRJNA577476) | soil metagenome | isolation source: 100 cm soil or saprolite under Garry oak tree replicate 1 | place: USA:California | collected 2016-06-15
AAAACTTGCGCGGATGTGAGGGGAAATAGTGACGTTAGCGACACTAATAACTGACACCAGTGACACTAATTCCGGTATCCCACAAGGGCACGGGCGAGGAGTGTTTTGCCGGAACCTGGAGGGCCGCTCATCAGGACGTTGTGACCTCCGCTGGCGGCGACTTCCAGGGCTCGTTTGACGTGCTCCTGGCCGCGAACGGCTCCGACATCCTGGGCGTAGGCGGCCTGCTCGGCGTAATCGAGCAGGTGGGGGTCAGGGATGTAGGGCTCGATGTGGCGTTCATCATTGAGGTGGGCCACGAGATGACCCAGGGTCTCGACGGGATAGATAGTGACGCCCTGCACCAGGGTGGCTTCCATGGCATCGACAGCCGGCACAAAGACGGCTTTGATGTGTTTCTCGCGGGCCAGGGCAACCATGGGCAAGATGCCATTGGTATGGCGCACACTGCCGTCCAGCGAAAGTTCCCCGAGAAAAAGTTGCTCTTCGATCTGCTCGTCGGGGTTGATCTGGCCTGATGCGAGCAGGACTCCAATGGCTATAGGAAGGTCGTAGGCCGGGCCTTCTTTGCGCAGGTCGGCGGGAGCGAGATTGACGGTGATGCGTTTGAAGGGGAAGAGTAGACCGCTATTTTTGATGGCCGCGCGGACGCGGTCTTTGGCTTCGTTTACAGCGGTGTCCGGGAGTCCTACGATACTAAAAGCGGCCAGGCCGTTGGCGATGTCGACTTCGACTTCGACAAGTGCTCCTTCTAATCCAATGACTGCGCAACTACGCGCCTTTGACAACATGAGCCACGTGCCTCCTCAGCAATATTTTTCTGCATTATGCATGAGTGGAGGCAAAAATGCAAGCTATTCGATGCAGTTATTTGACTTTTACACGCAAGAGTCCCGGCACAGAGGCTGCGATGGCCAGTGTAGGCAGTATGCCTGCGACGCTCCACTGATGACTGAGTGCTGGGGGGTCAAAAGTCCTGCCACGAGGCCTGACTCGAACTGGCCGAGCATAGGACCGAAGAGTGTATTGGTGAGTAAAGCTCAACATACAACCCTGAAGAATAATGATTCGTATAAAAGGGGACTCCTGCGTAGAAAAGTTCTTTCGTCTTCACAAACATCGCACACAAATCAAAAGGTAATAGTTTGTTAGCGGAGAAATACGTATTAGAGATAAATAGATCAAGGGAAGGAATATTCACTATGGCGAGCAAGATTGATACCGTTGGGTTTTCTCTACCGGCAGTGAAAGAGAAAGCGGTTAGCAGCCTGCGTTTTGATTGGATCATGGTCGTTGTCTCAGTGTGGTGGCTCGGCGGCCTCTTCATAGATGGTTGGGCGCACAGCAACATTCCGCAACTGGAGACCTTCTTCACACCCTGGCACGCCGTTTTCTATTCTGGTTACCTGGCGGTAACTTTCACACTGCTTGTGCAAATTCTCTTGAACTTGCGTCAATCAGCGGTCAGTGCCAGTGGTAGCACGCCTTCCCTGGTGATGCTGGTGCGGGAGAGCCTGAAGGGCAATCGCTGGCTGAGAGCAATCCCGACGGGCTACGAACTGTCTTTGCTGGGCGTGGTGATTTTCGGCGTGAGCGGAATCGGCGATCTGACCTGGCATCTCCTCCTTGGGATTGAGCGCAGCACCGAGGCGCTCCTCAGCCCGACGCACCTGGGGCTGGCGCTGGGGATTGGTCTCGCGCTGAGTGGCCCGTTGCGCGCAGCGTGGAGCAGATCCGGAGGAAGGCCGTCCTGGCGGCAGCTTGGTCCCGCCATTCTCTCGCTGACCTTCACCTTCTCGCTGTTGACCTTCTTTACCGAGTATGCCTCTCCGTTGATCAGGCCCTGGCCGATTATCGATGAGCCCCAAGCGCCGGCGCGCGGAATCACCGATATTCTGCTGATCACAGCCTTGACGATGAGTTTTGTGTTGCTGGCTCTGCGCCGCTGGCGACTGCCTTTCGGCACCTTTGCCTTCATGTTTGGACTCAATGGGGCGCTGATGGTCGTCTTCTCCCCAGGCTCATTGCTGGTCTCTGTCCCCACCGCGTTGCTGGGCGGTCTCGCAGCTGATATCGTGTATCGATTCTTACAGCCGTCGCTGGAGCAACCGGCTAGCGTGCGCCTGTTCGCCTTCCTGGTACCCGCGATGTTCTACACCTTCTACTTTGTCGACCTGACGATTGTGGGGCCGGTCATTTTTCAAGGCGGTATCCTCTGGTCCGTGCCCTTCTGGGCGGGCGCGCCGGTGATTGCCGGCATTACCGGCTTCCTGCTGAGCTATGTCATGATCCCGCCCGCGCAAGTTGTCGAGGAGAAGGATAAGCCGAGGAGCTGAGCTACTCCTGACTGCCGTCGTCCAGCCAGGGCTCGACGCTACGACGTCACCACCGATTCTCTGTCTGATATTGCCACTTCCCTCTTATTACAACTGTTGCATGATCTTCATGACGTCGATCCAGTAGGTATTAGCAACGCCAGTCCAGGCGATCACGAAGCCGCCGAGGGTCGAGCCTATGATAAAGGTCAATTGAATCATCTATCCAATTTACCACCTTGTTCAACCCTACCCCTATGATTGTTATTCCGCAACGTATCCTCAACCACCTCAAGGCACAATAAGATCGGGGGAAGGAGTGTTTGAGAGACAGTGGGAGATGCGAGATGAGGATGAGGGTGGATTTGCGCGGAATGATAGTATCTGATGCGTAGTATAACACAGACAAGGGGAGCAGAAGATAAAGTTATGAAATCTTAACCAGATGAATACGAATCGCTACCGGAATACAACAGTAAGTTCTGATTAGTGGGAATAAGAGTATAGTACAGTGTATAGATACATAAAGATATATGAAAATACGGGAGGGGGGCGAGGCAGCGTCTAGCACAGTCCACTCGCAAACGTTCCCACGTAAGCAGAGTGAGAGGTAAGTCATGAGCTATCATTTTGAGCGTACTGATCATGATTCTACGAAGCTCTGTCAACAGCAATTGAGATTTCGGCCTATCGTCTCCACGGTAGCAGCGCCAACTGAAGAGGATGACCCGATAACGTTGAAATTGCCCACTTCAACGCTTCATCATGCGCAACGTCCCAAAAGGTTATTCAAGTCACCATTCCCAGAGGAAGAAGCTCAGGAACCTTCACCGATCACGCAGGAGCAGCAGGGAAGGTTACCTTCATGGCAACAGGTTGGACAGGCACATCAGCATAAAGAAAAGCCTGTAGAGACAACAAATGTCGATGAACGACCAACGTTGAAAATGCCGGCTTCAATACCTGCGAGGAGAAAACAATTCGTAGAACTCCCCGGTGTGCCCAGGCGTCCACTTCAGGAGGGAGAACCACATGAGTCGCAAAGAAGGAATTCTTATGCGCCTTTGGTTGAGCAGGAACCAATAGACCAGTTGGAAACTTTGCTGCTTAGATCTGTCTTTGGACCCACTCAAGACCTCAATGATGCTGCCGAATTTGAGAAGCTCAGCACGGTCCCCATGATGGTATTTCCAGCGATAGCGATTCAGCAAGGCAAGCCAAAACCTGAGATGCAGTCTGAAGTCTCCGGTGTAGCCGGTGCAGCTGGTCTGCAAAGCCTTGGAAGTACCATTGGTAGCATACTCAGGTATATAGGCTCATTTCTCATTCAGTATGGCTTCGGTCCGGCGGGCTATGGGATATACACGTTGAGCTTATCTCTGGTCAGTTTGATCTATGCCATCTTCAATCTTGGCTTAGATGATGCCTCGGTACGCTTTGTAGCAATCTATCGAAGCAAGCAGCAACCAAAATCTCTGCGAGGAGTGTTGATTTTTTGCACAGCGCTGGCGGGAAGCGCCGGTATTATTGCTGCATTACTTTTGCTGTATTTTGCACCCATTCTGGTTGCTTACTGGATCAATTTCAAGCATCACGTCGCTAATACAGATACTCTCAGCCGTGGGATTACACTCCTGCAGATTCTGGCGCCGGCAATTCCATTAACGACCATGCAGGTTGTCTGGTTCGCCGGTTTGCGCGGCTTTAAAGCCTTCAAATGGCGTGTGCTCTCATCGAGTATTCTCCAGCCAACATTGATGATTCTTTTGTTGGGGTTTGTAGTGATCTTCTTCCATACCCAGGATGGTATCGTTGCGGTTGCCGTAGCCTATTTGATCGGCACACTGTTCAACACTTTACTTAGCTTGTATTTTCTTTTCCGGGAGTTTTCGCGTTTTGCTACACCTGAGCCTGAACGATATGAAGTACGCGAGTGGCTCACCTTTGCCTCACTCAACTTTTTGACTACTATTGTTGATACTGTATTGGACTCTATCGATACAATTCTGCTGGCAGTTTTTGGTATTGCCGATGTTGCAATTGGACAATATGGAGCTGCTATGAGATTAGGTGGCTTTATCGCCTTACCATTAAGTTCTATCAACAACGTTTTTGCACCGACTATTGCAGAACTTCATAGCAAAGGGGAAATGCAAAAACTCGAGTCAATATTCAAGCTGACAACCAAATGGACGACGACATTCACCCTACCACTATTTCTGATTGTGGTTCTTTTTTCCCCATATTTAATGCTCTTGCCTGGTTCAGGCTTTGGGTCGGGGTGGCCGCTATTAATCGCATTTTCCGTGGGAAGTATGATCAATGCTGGAACTGGCGCCGTTGGCTATGTGCTCCTGATGACAGGATATCAGCGGCTTTCGTTCCTCAACTCGCTTGTTGCTGTTGTGGTCAACATTGGGCTAGGTATTTTGCTCACTCCACACTATGGCGCAATGGGCACGGCCATTAGCACCGGACTTGCTATATGCACATTGAATCTCATGCGATTGCTCCAGGTACGCTTGTTGCTCAAGATGCATCCGTATCGTTTAGATGTTCTCAAGCCAGTAGCGGCTGGGGTGATTAGCGCTGCTCCGATCGTTGGCCTATTATACCTCTTCAATGCTCACCATATACAGATGGCTGCTCATCTGGGTCATGCAATTTTGTCCATACAACTTTTGCTCATCCCTGTTTTCCTTGTCAGCTATATTGCACTGATCAGGCAGTTTAAGAGCAGCCCAGAAGACGAAATTGTAATGAAAGCATTACGTAAAAAGTTCCTGGGTGGCAAAAAGAAGAACAAAAAGAAAGTGAAAGGGCGGTAGTATGAACACATCTCCAGCGAATGAGATGGACATCCAATTGGATCAATCTATATCCGCGTTTCCGGCTTCATTTGCCCAGCAACGCCTCTGGTTCCTGGATCAATTGGAGGCTAGTAGTGTTGCCTATAACGAATCCAGTACCATCCGTCTGAACTTCACCGTGAATGAGCAGGCGCTTATACAGAGCCTGAATGCGCTTGTTGAACGTCATGAAGTCTTGCGCACTAGATTTGTAGCTATCGATGGACAACCAATGCAAGTCATTGTCCCTAGCCTCATGCTGCCCCTGCCAGTAGTTGACCTGTCAGCGCTGTCCGAGGATCAACGGCAGGCCGAAGCGCGGAGGTTGGCAAATGAAGAGGCACAGCGACCTTTTGACCTGAGCCAGGCGCCCCTGCTGCGTACCACTTTATTCAAATTGGATGCGGAAGCCTACGTGCTTGTCCTGATCATCCATCACATCATTTTCGATGGCTGGTCAGAAAGCGTCCTCTCTGAAGAACTGGCTGCGCTCTACCAGGCATGTGCCGCTGGTCAGCCCTCCCCGCTAAGCGATTTGCCCTTCCAGTACGTCGACTATGCTATCTGGCAGCAGGAGCACGTGCGTGGAGACCGCCTGGCTGAGCACCTGGCATACTGGAAGCAGCACTTGGCAGGGGCTCCTGCCAGCCTGACCTTGCCGTGGGATCGTCCACGCCCTGTGTTACCAACTGTACAAGGTGCGCAGTATTTCACTACACTGTCCCCAGATCTGACCGGGGCGCTCAAAGCGCTCAGCCGCCAGGAAGGCGTCACGCTCTACATGACCCTGGTTGCAGCGTTCCAGACCTTATTACACCGCTACAGCGGACAAGACGACATCGTGATCGGTACCGTCACATCGGGGCGCACGCAAGCAAAGACCGAGGCGCTCATTGGCTTCTTTGTCAACACACTGCTGCTGCGCACCGACCTGGCAGGCAACCTGTCGTTTCGCGAGTTGCTGGGGCGGGTACGCGAGGTGGTCCTTGACGCCTTTGCGCATCAAGATGTGCCCTTTGAATACCTGATCAAGGCACTGCAACCTGAACGCACCGTTGGCCGGAACCCGCTCTTCCAGGTGCTGTTCACCCTTGATCCGCCGTTACGTTCCCCCATGGCAGGCTGGGTCAACACTCCAATAGTTGTTGAGACGAACACCTCAAAGTTCGACCTCTCTCTCAAACTCATTGACGAACCGGGAAGCCTGGTCTGCCGCTTCGAGTACCGTACCGATCTCTTCGATGAGGCAACTATCGCTCGTATGGCAGGCCACTGGCAAACGCTGCTCGAGGGTATTGTAGACGATCCTGCACAACGCCTCTCAGCGTTACCCCTCTTGACAGGGACTGAGTGCCAGCAACTCCTGGTGGAGTGGAATGCGACTTCAGCAGCATACTCCAGGGATCGCTGTGTCCACCAGCTTTTTGAGGCTCAGGTGGAGCGCACGCCAGATTCCGTCGCGCTGTTCTTTGAAGATGAACAATTGACGTATCGCCAGCTTAACACCAGGGCCAATCAGTTGGCCCACTACTTGCAAAGCCTGGAAGTAGGGCCGGAGGTGCTGGTGGGTATCTGTATGGAGCGCTCCCTGGCGATGATCGTGGCGCTGCTGGCTGTCCTCAAGGCGGGAGGCGCCTTTGTCCCACTGGATCCCACCTATCCGCCAGACCGTTTGGCCTTCATGCTCCAGGATAGCCAGGTAGCCGTGCTGCTGACCCAGCAGCGAGTGCTGGGAGGCCTGCCCCAGCACGACACCCAGGCCGTGTGCCTGGACACGGATTGGGAGGTCATTACTCGTGAGCCAACCGAAAATCTGCCCAGCAGGGTCACGGCAGAGAATCTCGTCTCTGTCATCTACACCTCCGGCTCTACCGGCAGCCCCAAGGGTGTGATGATCGAGCACGGCTCGGTGGTGAATTTAGCTACAGCGCTTGCGAAGACGGTCTACGCTCAGCAGCGTACACCTTTGCGCGTGAGCCTGAATGCCCCACTGGCCTTTGATGCTTCGATCAAGCAAATCGTGCAATTGCTCTTTGGTCACACGCTCTACATCTTGCCAGAGGAGGTACGGTTGGATGGAGCAGCTCTGCTGGCCTACCTGGGTAAACATTCCCTGGATGTGTTGGATTGCACACCTGTGCAGTTGAAGCTCGTCCTATCAGCTGGACTTGCTGGGTGGTCGAAAGTGGCTCCAGGGCTGGTACTGATAGGAGGAGACGTACTCGACCGGGAGGTCTGGAAGGTGCTAGCTGCCAGTTCCAAGACGCGCTACTACAATGTCTACGGTCCAACCGAATGTACGGTGGATGCAACGGCTTGCCAGGTGCAGCCGATGTTGAGTGAGTCGATCATTGGCCGTCCTCTGTCCAACGTCCAGATCTACATACTGGACAAGCAAAGGCAGCCGGTCCCTGTCGGTGTGCCGGGTGAACTGCACATCGGCGGTGTGGGTGTGGCCCGGGGGTACCTGAACCGACCCGAGTTGACTGTCGAGAAGTTCATCGCCCATCCGTGGAGTTCTCGGTCAGATGCGCGCCTCTACAAGACAGGCGACCTGGCTCGCTACCGGGCGGATGGAAGTATCGAGTTTCTGGGCCGCCTGGATCATCAAGTGAAGATTCGCGGCTTCCGTATCGAGCTAGAGGAGATAGAGGCGATACTCACCCGGCATCCCCAGGTGCGAGAAGCCGTTGTGGTGGCACGAGACGATAGAGCTGGTGAGAAGCGGCTGGTAGGGTATCTCGTTGCAGAGCCGGGAGAGTCGTTCACCATCACCAGTCTGCGTAGATATCTGGAAGAGAAATTACCCGCGTACATGGTACCAGCAGCCTTCATATCGCTTGAGGCGCTGCCTTTGACACCGAATGGCAAGGTTGACCGGAGGGGCCTACCAGCGCTAGACGTAACCAGGCATCCAGAGGAAGAAACCTATATACCTCCGATCCTCAAGATACAACATCAGCTGGTGCAGATCTGGGAGGGGTTGTTAGACGTGCGGCCCATTGGCATGCGAGACAACTTTTTCTCGCTAGGCGGACATTCTTTGTTGGCCGCTCAGATGGTAGCTCGCGTCGAGCAGGTGTGTGGCAAGAAGCTGCCTCTCGCTGCCCTCTATGCTGGGGCGACAATAGAGCACCTGACTGATGTGCTTGTTAAGGAAGAAGAAACTTGCACGGCAAAAGAGAGCGCCTCGCCGGCTCGGGTAGTAGCGGTGCAAGCGGGCGGATCCAAGCGACCATTCTTCTTTTTGCATGGAGATTGGTATGGTGGTGGTTTCTATTGTTTGAACCTGGCACGCGGTCTTGGGCCGGATCAACCCTTTTACGTGCTTGAGCCTTACGAGTTTGATCGTCGTGGCACTCCGCCGGCCTTCGAAGAGATGGCAGCAGCGCACATTGAAGCAATGCGGGCGGTTCAGCCAGAGGGGCCATACCTGCTAGGGGGCTTTTGCAATGGGGGCCTGGTGGCGTATGAGATGGCCCGACAACTGCATGCGCAAGGGCAGGTGGTGAACTTGCTGGCGTTGATGGACCCCGCGTTGCCTGGCTCTCACCGATCGCTTCGAGGCGCCATCAATCGCTACGGCACTCTGCTGCGTCTTGACCAGGGAAAGCAATTAGATTGGTTTCTCCGCGTTCTTTACTTGCGCATCGCAGCTTACAGGAAGAAAGTGCAAATATCAATCGACGAACGGAGTGAGTTGAGGCGCAAACAAGACAAAACATTCCCTGTCCGGTCGAGATTCGACAGGATCTTCCCACCGACGAAGGCTCTGCGCTACCAGTGGTCGGGTATCTATCGCTGGGTGTCTGCAGATTACATGCCCGGTCCGTATCCTGGCAAGCTTACATGCTTCTGGTCGGGTGAAGTGTTCGCGAATCACAAAGATTGGCGCCAGGTGTCTGGAACAAAAGAGGTAGAGGACTTTGTCTTTCCTGGCATGCACGTGAGCAGTAAAAACGAGAATCTCCACATCCTGGCCGAACATTTGAGTGTGTGTCTCAACCAGGTACAGGAGACGGCTCACCAAGCGACTGAGTAAGACCCTCTTAACTGTGAGTCCTTAGTGGAGGATAAATCCTGGCTTAGACCTGGGAGTTATTTCTGCGAGGTCGTCCTAGGCGTCTATCACCGCGGCATATGGGATAAAACCAACCTCGGCCGGTATTAAAGGCGCACCGTTGCAGGAAAGAAACACTTTCTCTTTATCAAACGCATGCTCGTCGAGCAGTCCAAGCCCATAGTACTGCTCTGAAGTAGAGGCGGTGCTGGTTGTTACTCCAATGATTTTGCCTGACTCATTATGGATGGTTGGTTCAAGTTTCGTCAGGTTCGCAGCATCTATCTCTGCGCGTAGTCGCACAATTTTTCTGGAGGGTGAGTGGGAAAGCATGTACTGCCTACCTACAAAAAAGGGTTTATGAAGTTTGATGCAACTACCAAAACCGGCCTCCATAGGACTAATATGATACGGACCAGCAAGTTCTTTCCCATAAAGGGGTAGACCAGCTTCTATTCTGAGACTGTCTGCTGCGCTCAGGCCTATTGGAGCCAGGGAATGATCAAAACCTACATTCATCAGAGCGTTCCACAGGGACTCTGCTTTCGATTGAGGCGCGAAGATTTCGTATCCTACGCGCTCTCCAGTATATCCCCTGTGGGCAATCCAACCGGAAAAACCTGCAAAGGAAAGCTCTGTAATGTGTCCTTTGCTAAGGCTGTTCAAAATGTAGGGGCTTTTATTAGCGTTTAGAAGACTCTTAATGATGGCCGTAGATTTTGGTCCTTGAAGAGCAAGAACAATCAACGGATCGGAACAAGTCTTGAGATTCGTTATGCTACAACTTTTATCGACCTCGACGCCTGGTCTTGCCAGATCTATAATCACCTCCCGAGCAGCAACTGCACGTAACCAGCTTTCTGCCATTTGAGCGTTGTTAGGATCTAACTCCATGATGAAGTAATCATATGCGAGGCGGTAAAGAATGCAGTCGCTGATGATCATTCCTTCAGGACTCAAGATACAGGCCCGACAGCTTCCACCTGTATCAAGTTGGGGAATATATTCTGTAAGTACGAGATCTAAGAACCTTTCTGCTCCATTCCCTTGAAAGCCAAGTAACACCTTGTAGGAAAGATCAAATAGGCCCACATTCTTGCGTATAGATTGAAGTTCATCGATGTTAGAGGTATAGTAAAGAGGCATCTGGCAACCAGCGAAATTAGTGAAGGTAGCACCTAAAGCTCTATGGCAACTAGCAAGCGGAGATGGCTTGGAATGGTTTCCAGAAGAATTAATCTCTTCAAAAGAAAACCGTTTCTTGTTCAGGTTTGCTGCCTTTGGAAGCCAAGCTTGCCCGATGAAATAAGGTTTGCTGCCTGCAATTAGAGACCCTACTTCTGGCTCGATGCCGCTACCAGAACCGGCAAGTGCTCGTACGGCGCCGTCAATTTCAGGCTTCACATCGAATAACTCATCTCCAGATTGAGCATCGCCAGGTATCCGTAACTGACATGTTCTAGATACTCTTTCTAAGAGTTCAGCTAGAAGTTGCTGCGTTCCAATGATCTTCCACGCTGCCGTACCCTGAGCCGTTAAAGTTCTTATTCCAAACAACGTTCGATCACGAAATGGTATCTCTACCACACTTAGCGGCCTTGTATTCCCAACGCCAAATATACTCTCTATAAGCTTGTCGGATTCCTCTCCAAGTATAAGGGCTTCCCCCATACTTGCATGATCGAAATACCCGGAATCCACGCTCTTTATGACCACCGGTCCATCGACCGTGAGATAAGGATCATCTCTTTCGATTTCAACATGCCCATCTGAAAGCATATGCAACCAATCGCAGAAATTTGTTTCAGGGCTGCGTTGATACACAAGCAAATAGCGTGGGTGCGGCTCACTGGACAAAGAGCAAACGAGTACATTGAGGCGCTTTTCCCCATTCGCGTTCAAAACGAGTGCAGAAAAAACTTCTCCTTTTTTCAGATCGTAAATATCTCTGGTAACGATTGACTGCAAAAAACTGGTTGATCGCTCTCCCATGACGACCAATGCTTCTGTCCAATTCCTCAAATCCCATATTTCTACTTTGCCTGTAGCAAGAAGCGCTGGCTGTGCTTTTGCATAATTTCTGCCTTCTCGCCCCTTTTCAGGAAATGTATTTGGCTCGTTACTTTTCTTTAAGATTTCACTTACTCGCTGGCTTGTAGATTGGAGCAGTTCTTCACTAATTTTGCCTCCCAGTGTTTCTCGCCGGGGGCCGTAAAAACGAAATGGTTTTATACCTTTACAAATCTCAGCAATGATAGTAGCAATCTCGCGTACTTCGGTCTCACCATAACCTAATTGTGAAATCCACGTGGTTCCCATGCGGATGCCAGAAGCTAGAGGGGCATACTTATCGCCTGGAATAAGATTGCTATTGCAGCTAATTCTAACCCTCTCTAATATACGTGCGACAACATCGCCAGTTAATTTGTACTTTGTGGAAGTCGGAATTTTTCCAACGTCAGCTACCACAATATGTGTATTCGTGCCTCCAAAAGCTATGGGTATTTCCAGGCGAGTAAGATTCTGGTATAAAAGACGAGCGTTCTCTGCAATTTTTTGTTGCAGCAGCTTAAACTCTTGAGTCTTTGCTATTTCAAAGGCCATTGCTAATGCCACAATCTGCTGAAAGACAGGGGCACTTTGCAATCCGGGAAAAACCGCTCTATCAATGGAGGCGGAGATAGTATGGTCTGTAGAGAGAATAGCTGCTCCTCTTGGGCCACACAGTGTTTTGTAGGTGGTAAAAGTCACGACATCCGCATAACCTACTGGATTGGGAATAAGGCCTGCGATGACCAGGCCAACAGGATGGGAGATGTCAGCTAAAATATAGGGTCTTGGCTCGATTTCTTCAGCAATCTGTCGAAACCTCTTCCAGTCAATTGCCCAGGGATAAGAACTGGCTCCGCCAACAATCAATTTGGGATGATATTGATGAGCTAGATCCCTGATTTGATCGTAGTCCAATTGCTGCGTTAATGGATCTACTCCATAATGGACTATTCTGTACGTTTTTCCAGACCTGTGCAATGGACTCCCATGGGTCAAATGACCGCCGTCTACCAGGTTCATGCTTAAAACAACGTCTCCTGGTTTCAAAAGTGCTTCGAATACCGCGGTATTGGCTAATGAACCGGTGGGGCACTGCAAGTTAACATGGATATCCGAGGCGTTAACGGAGATGTCGCTATTGTTAGCCCATTCTGTCGAGAAAGCTGCTGAGGCGCGTCTTTGGGCTACAACTTCAACTACATTGGCCAGTTCAGTGCCTTTGTTGTAGCGTGTGTCTCCATAGCGTTGGTAATGTGACACCTGTTCATCTAAGTCGAGAAGATGTTCCAAACCGACTTGAGCCATGCGTTTAGGTGGGTAACCTTCAGCATCGATATTAGAAAAGACAGAGGCCTGTGCCTCTCTCACTGAAGGAGGGCACAAACTTGAAGCAGCAGCCAGGCAAATCTGTCTGAACTGCCTTTCTTCTTCTCGCTCCAGCAAAGTAGCCAACCATGGATCCATCTCATTGATAGAACTCCGCCAGATTCGCTGAATTGCTGTAAAGTCCATGTGGGAATACCTCCGTGCTTGCTTCATCTATGTGCAATTTCTACTCGCAATTTGGTCCAGGCGGGAGGATGCTCTCACCCGGCAGGTCAGGTCGGTATATCTTCTTTTACCCCAGTTTCCTCGTTCCAGCCTTTATGGATGGAGCATATTCCAGCTTGCATTTCTCCACAAATTCAGGGCAGCATCATCCAGGCAGCTAATATATCATAGAAAAAACGAACCTGGCTAGTTTTACTCAGAACAGTAAGACAATAGTCCCGTACATGTTGCGGCTGCGCCGCAAATGATCCTTTTATACACGTTTTATGTGCTTTGCGTGCGCTGAAGCGCACGCAAAGCACATAAAACGTGTAT
>WNGG01013497.1_pt1 | contig 13141 bp, 5 predicted proteins | sample 5400661 | NCBI WGS metagenome assembly WNGG01 (sample SAMN13153372, study PRJNA577476) | soil metagenome | isolation source: 100 cm soil or saprolite under Garry oak tree replicate 1 | place: USA:California | collected 2016-06-15
CGTCGTACAGTCACTATTCGCTCGCGAAGCTCCTGGAAGACGTCTGGGGCGGAGGCAGCCTCGGACAGGGCGACGTGAATGCGCCCTCCCCGTTGGAGTTCTTCAATGCCGGAGGGCCGGACTTCACGCTCTCCGCGAACCCCGCAACAGTCTCCTTCGTCGCGGGTCAGTCCGCAACGTCCACGGTCAGCCTTACTGCGAGCGGAGGCTTCACCGGAACGGTCGATCTGGCGGCGGTGTCGGTCCCGGTGGGAGTCACGACGTCCTGCTCCCCGTCCAGCATCAGCGGGACTCAGACCTCCACGTGTACCTTCACCGGCAGCAACGCGGATTCGTATGCGGTCACCATCACGGGTACGAGCGGGGCGCTCGTCCACACCGCTTCGGTCGCCGTCACGGTGACGGCCCTGCCCACCCCTGACTTCTCAATCTCCGCGAACCCGACCAGCGTCACGTTTGTCGGAGGTCAATCGGCGACGTCCACGATCTCCCTGCAATCCACGGGCGGATTTACAGGGACGGTCTCGCTCACCGCGGCGTCTTCCCCGGCGGGCGTCGCGACCTCGTGCGTCCCCTCGACCCTCAGTGGAACCCAGGCATCCACTTGCACGATGACCGGCGCCAACGCGGGCTCGTATGCGGTCACCATCACAGGTACGAGCGGGGCCCTTGTCCACACCGCCTCCGTGGCCGTCACGATCACAGCGCCGGGACCAATCGCCCGGTTCGTGTATGCACCTACCCTGCCGTCCGTGAATGATACGATTACCTTCGATGCGTCCTCGTCCACCGACTCCGATCCAAGTGCGACCTTGCAAGCCCGCTGGGACTGGGAATCGGACGGCACCTGGGACACGACCCTCTCCTCGACGCTGACGGCACAGCATGCGTTCGCGTCATCGGGGAGCTACACGGTGCAATTGGAGATCCAGGATTCCCACGGGTTCTCGGACACGGATAGCCGGGTGCTCACGGTCTTCGCCTCGGGTGGTGGAGGCGTCGGCGCTCCTCCGGGTTATGGCTTGACGAATCCATCGGTGCTCCAGGCCCACGGGCCGATTTACATCGGGAGCGATGCGCAATTCACCGCCGCGAACGGCGTCCGCAGCGGCACGGGAACGATCACCGACCCGTACGTCATCAGCAACTGGTTCATCGACGGGAATCTGTACGGGAGCATCCAGGCGATGCTCTGGATCGAAGGCACCAGCTCCTACGTCGTGATCGAGAACGTGAGGATCGCGAATCTCGCGGGGACGAATCAATGGGAGGCGTTCCAGCTCGGTCACTGGCCGGCGACGATCAGCACGCAGCACGTGACGATCCGCCACAACTCCGTCGAGAACGCCCAGCATGCGTACGGCATTGCCGTCCGCGAGGGATCGAGCGACGTCCACGTCGAGGCGAACTACGTCCAGCTGGAGGCGAACTTCGACTGGTTATACGGCATCGCGACGGACCGCGGCGTCCACGACATCACGATCTTCGGGAACTACGTGAACGCCCACACGAGCGGAACGTGGCACACGGTCGGCATTCACCTGAGCGACTATCACGTCACAGACGCACGCCGGGCGACCGGCATGGTCGCGATTCGCAACACGGTCGCGAACGCGACCGCGGGCGGCATCATCTCCGAGAGCTCCGTCGGCACGATCGTCGGATGGAACTTGGTCTTCATGGACTACCCCGGCTCCAAGTCCGTCGCGGTTGACTATCCGCGAGGCATCGAGACCGAGTGGTTCTCGAACGGCACCCTCGTCGTCGGGAACGTGATCCACAATTTCCACTGGGGAATCCAAGTCGGATCGGACGGGGGCGTCATCGCCTCGAACACGATTACCGATGTCGACTTTGCGATTTACGTGCTCGACAACGCGGCATGGCCGGGCATCAGCGCCGCGGCGGAGACAATCTATGATACGACGTACTCGAGCGTCGTGATCACCCCGATCCGCCTTCCGTCGGGCTTCCAAGGCACCGTGGTCGATCTCGGACCCGGCATCACCAAGACGGACCTCACACCGGTCCTTTTCGTCACCTCGCCCGCCGCGACCAGCGCGACCTTCGCATGGTCCGGCAACTCTCTCAACCTCTCCGCGATCGTCGGCGGCGGGGTCGTCTTCGACACCGCCAGCACGGTGGATTCCCAGAATCTGCAGGCCTCGTGGACCGGCTCGCTGGCGAATTTCGACGTGACCAGCCTCTCGGCCGCCGGCGTGTCGTTCCAACTCCAGAGCGCCGCTGCGGTCGTGTTCGACGGTTCCGGCTTTACTCCGAGTACGACGTACAACGTGACGCGGACGAACAGTGGAGGCACCAGCCGAATCCTCAGCGGGCAATCCACTCCGGTTGGCGGCCTCACATTCACGATTCCGGCGTCGACGCCCTCAACGTATGCCGTTTCCCCGGGCAGTGTGAGCGACATCACCCCACCGGTGACGACGTACAGCGCGTCCGGGAGCAGCGGCGCCAACAACTGGTACACGTCGTCCGTCACCGTCACCTTGTCCGCGACGGATGACTCGAGCGGCCTCGCTGCGATCCACTTCCGCACGGATGGCGGCGTGTGGCAAACCTATGCGAGCCCCTTCCCGTTCCCATCCGACGGATCCCACACGATCGACTACTACTCCACAGACTACTCCGGCAACAGCGAGATCATCCGAACGGTCACCGTGAAGATCGACTCGACGGCACCGAGCTCGTCGGTCCAGCTCGCCGGAACGCTCGCCGGCGATGGATCGTACATCTCCTCCGTCGATGTGACCCTAACGTCGACGGATGCGACGAGTGGAATCCAATCCTCCGAATACCGGGTCGACGGCGGCGCGTGGCGCGCCTATGCGAGCGTCTTCCCGCTGAGCGGGAACGGAACCCACACCGTCGAGTACTACGGCACGGACGTCGCGGGCAACGTCGAGACCGCAAAGAGCTCCGTCGTCCGGATCAGCGGCTCTTCGTTCGGGCCTCCCGTCACCGTGTTGCAGGTGACCGGGACCGCGGGTATGAACGGCTGGTACATCTCCTTGGTCAACGTCACGCTGACGGCGACGAGTCCGAGCGGGACCGCGATCTTCACGATGTACAGCGTCGATGGTTCGGGTTGGACGCAGTACGCGCAGACGTTCATGCTGCCGGAGGGCCGCCACACCCTGGACTACCAATCGTGGGATACCGGCGGTTTCGTCGAACCGAGGGCGTCCACCTCGATCGATGTGGACCTGACGCCGCCGACGCTCGGCGGTTCCCCGACTGGCGTCCAGACGACCCCCGACGTGACGATCACGTGGACCGGATCCGACACGGCGTCGGGCATCGCCCGGTACGAGGTGAGCATAGACGGCGGACCGACGGAGTCCGTCGGGATGACGACGAGTTTGAGTCGCCGCTGGTCCGACGGCGATCATACGGTTCGGGTCACCGCATACGACACCGCCGGGAACCAGGATGCGACGGTCATCAACTTCCGCGTCAACCCGGAGTCCCCGAGCGTCTTCGGCGTCTTCCAGACGCTTCCGCTGGTCCTCCCCGCGATCGCGCTGGGACTCCTCCTGTTCGCGATCGCCTTCTGGCGCCGACGTCTTCGCCGCCACGAAGACGAGAATCGCGGCGACTACGGCGATCCGGACGAATACCCCGAGGAATACGATTCCTCGGACCTGTAGGACCGCCGTCCCGGTCAGTTCTCCATCCGCTGGAACCTTCCCGCGATGAGCGGCAGGGCCGCAGCGACGATTCCACAGAAGAACAGCACGACCACGACGTGTTCATGGTGCAGCTCCCGCGTGTCGAACAGATCTCGCAGGGAGAAAAAATCGATGTCGTTCAGCATCACGAGGAACGCGAGTCCCCAGAACACCGCGAGGAGGACGACGCTCAACCAGAGCTCCTGCGGCCGCGTCGTCTCGCCTCGCCCGCCTGAAACGGGCCCGTCCTTTCAAGCTTTCTCGACGAATTCTTAGAGGGATTCGTTTGCGCGTCGGCGCAGTGCCCTCGGGTGTCGATAACCGTTCGACCGTATTCCCCGATGCGGGAACCACTTTCGATAGACGTACAATCACCACTATATACGCACCTTGAGGTTACGACCCAGTTCCCTGACGGTGACCCCCATCCCACACACCTGGGCCACCCGCATTCGCACTTCGCCTCACCTTCTGTCGAGGCGAAGCCGGGGCGCATGGATCGTCCTGGCGTTCGTGCTAACGGGGATCCTTCTCGCCTCTTCGATGTCGACGCTCGCTGCCCGTCCAACGACACCGGATTCCTCATCGGTTTCGTCGTCGGTTGCATCGGCCGCTGGCCGCGTCGCCACGCTTTGGCCCTTCTCCCGGGACAGCATCTGGAACCTGCCGATCGGCGCGAATGCCGTCTACGTCCCCGGGAACATCAAGAAGCCCTCGTCCTACGGGATGACGACCGACGTCGACGTCCTCATCCTCACCCCGACCGCGCCGATGACGGATGTGTGGGAGAACAGCGACGCTTGGAGCGGCCGGAGCCGCTGCGACGCCCAAAGCATCGTACCACTGTTTTCGGCGCCGATCCCGACGGACTTCGTCGTCCCTGGAGCCGGGTCCGGGAATCCGGACGGCACGACGCCGAACTATTCGACGGCGATCCTCGCCGCCGACGGTCACACGCTCATCCAAGGTCAACCGATGGCCCGCTGCAGTGCAGGCGCGAACGCCACGATGTGGTGGTACCAGGAGAAGGAAGACCTGCTCAAGACCGGCAACTCCGGCGCTCACGGCGGCTCCATGTTGTCGAGCCTCGGCGGAGTGATCCGGCTCGGGGAACTCGTGCCGGGAGGCACGATCCGGCATGCATTGAAGGTCAACCTGTTCGGGGCGGACGACTATTACAGCGGCTCCGGCGGCTACCGCTGGCCCGCGACGACCGCGGACGGGTGCGCCCCCGGCTGCTACGGAGGGTCCGTCCCCGCCCTTCGAATGGGATCTCTCCTCGCTCTCCCCCCATCCGTCGACGTGAATTCGATGGGCCTGGAGACGGATGCCGCGAAGATCCTCGCCCACGCCTTCCAGGACTACGGCGCATACACCGTGGACGACACCGCGTGGTCGGTGTACGGGATCGCGACGGAGTACAGCCCCTCCGGGAAAGTCGATGACGAATTCGGTGCCGCTTGGGGCTTCCCGATCAGTCCGGCGAGCCGGGACGTTCCCTGGGCTCGAGACATGGACCGGATCTTCGGCGCCTTGAACGTCGTCGACAACTGGGACCAAGCGACGTGGACCCAAGTGTCCGCATCGAACGGCACGCAGGGTGCGGGCGGAGGAGCGCCGCGCGTCTCGTGGGCGCCTGACTTCGGCCCGGACGGCGTCCCGCCCGTGGCGACCGCCTCCTTGTCGGGGACGAAAGGGGCAGCGGACTGGTTCGTTTCCCCGGTCAACGTGACGTTGAACGCGACGGATGACTCGAGTGGCGTCGCCTCGATTCATTTCCGCACCGACGGAGGTCCGTGGCAGACATATGCCAGCCCCATCACCATCTCGGGAGAGGGCTCTCACTCGATCGAGTACTACGCCACGGACCATGCCGGGAACAACGAGTCGACTCAGACGCTGACATTCCATGTCGACACGCTCGCACCCGTGTCGTCAGCCCAAGTATCGGGCACTCTCGCCGGCGACGGATCGTACGTCTCCTCGGTTACAGTGACCTTGACGGCCACGGATACGACGAGCGGTGTCCTATCCGAAAAGTACCGACTCGACGGGGGACTCTGGCGCACCTACTCTGTTCCCTTCACGGTCGGCGGGAACGGGACGCACACGCTCGACTACTTCGCCACGGACTTCGCGGGGACCGCGGAGAACGTGCGCGGCTTGTCGATCCGGATCACCGGCGACTTCCACAGCATTCCCGTGAGCACCTTGTCCTCGTCGGGTGTGACGGGCGCGAACGGCTGGTACGTGTCCTCGGTCATTGTCACGCTGACGGCCACGAGTGGGGGCGGGATCTCCACGTTGATCGCGTATCGCATCGACGGGAACGCCTGGGTCACATACACGCAACCCTTCACGCTCCTCGATGGTCGTCACGTCCTCGTTTACCAGGCGACCGATGTCGACGGTTATTCGGAGCCTGCGAAGACCATTGGGATCAATATCGACTCCACGCTGCCCGCACTCCTCACGAATTCCCCCAGCGTCCCCATCGGCGCGGACGATTCGCTCTCCTGGTCCGGATCGGATGGCGGTTCGGGCATCGCCCGATACGAGGTCAGCATCGACGGCGCCGCGTTCGTGTCGATCGGTCTGCAGACGACGTTGACCCGTCATTGGGCCGTCGGAACGCATGTGGTGATCGTACGGGCGTACGATGCAGCGGGGAATGCGAAATCCTCCGCGATCCAGTTCAGCGTCGCGGAGAATTCGACGCCTACGACACCGTCCGGTCCTTCGCCGCCCACGCCTCCGGGGATTCCCGAGATCATAGTGGGCCTCCTCATGCTCGGCCTCAGCATGTGGTTCCGTCCCCGAGTGAAACCTCGGCGCCCAAACCCGCCTCCCTGAGGCCGTCAAAAACTGTTCCACAGGCAACTTAGGCTTGCCCGTCCCGTGCGGGTCGCTTGGAACTGCTCGAGGGCACCTGCTATCTCGTCGAGGAGCCCAAGCCCCAGTTGAGCTTCCGCGTCTACCGCGAGCTCGTGCGCCAAGGGACGCCCGGGCTGTGCATCACCCGCGTCTACCCGGACCTCGCCCGCGAGAAGTTCGGCCTCGAGGACGGTCGGGTCGTGTGGCTCGCAGAGGCGCCCGCGGACGATGTCCTGCGTCCGACCGCGATCGTGAATCTCTCGAAGGCGATCGAAGTCTTCCTCGACGAACATCCCCAAGGCGGCGTGGTCCTGCTCGATGGACTCGAGTTCTTGATCCTCCGGAACGGGTACGATCCCGTCCTCCTGTTCGTCGAGCATCTCCGCGACCTCGTCGTGCGCAGCCGTGGGATCGTGTTGATCCCCCTGAGCCCGGCGACGTTGGACCGGAAGGAGGTCGCTCGGGTCGAGCGGGATCTCGAGGTGGCCGACACGGAATCGTGGAGAGCCGAGTTGGACGCGCGCGAGTGGAGCCGGCGCCTCGGCGGGTAGGCCGTCCGGCCCGTCACTCGCGCGGCTCGCTAGGTGGTTCTCGTTTCTTGCGTCGACGGAGGATGAGGGCCACGACCACGACGGCAACGATTAGCCCGGCCACAATTTCTGGAGCGAATGCCGCGATATCTATGCCTCCCGTCGCCTGCCCGGTCACCGTCACGGAAATCCCGGTCGTGTTCTGGTTCCCCGAGAAGTCCGTCACCCGAGCGTCGAGCGTGTGATTCCCCGTCGCGAGCGGCAGAGACGAGGTCCACGATGTGGTCCCCGTGGCCGGGGTCCAGGGGCCGCCGTCCGCCCGTAGCTCGACGGTCCGGATCGCGATGTTGTCGAAGGCCGTTCCGGTGACGCTGAGAGGCGCCAACACGTTGCTCCGATTGGACGGCGAGTCGATCGTGATCGTCGGCGGGACCGTGTCGCTCGCGGGCGGTGTCGTGAAGAACTCGTTCATCGGCGCGGCTGCTCCGTCGCTCGCCGTAAGATTCGACAGATTCCAATTCGACTCGATGGTCGCGAGGACGGAGAAGTGATTGTACGCGACGGACGAAGTGTAGGCGGGCTTCACGACGCGACCGGCCCAGGCCGTGTAGATCGGTTGGCCGTATCCTTCGTCAAAGGTGATGAGGAGGGCTGCCCGCTGGGTCGTGAACAAGGCACTGCGCAGGATTCGCTGAACCAGGTCGGCCAGGTAGGCATCGCCGGTCCCGATCGGGCAGCTGTGTATATCGTTGCACTTGTTTGGCGTGAGCCACATGTAGTTGGAGGCGGTCGTCGTCGACGCGAGGTCGCTGATCAGGGCGCTATCGGATGCACCCGCGGGGACGATTCGCCCGCAGCGGTTCGAATTGCTCACGATGTCGTTATAGTACACGAAGGGATTGTGTCGAACCGCGTAATCGCCGGAGTTGGCGCCGTAGCAGTTGCCCGGCATGTCCTCCATGTACGCTTTCCATGTCAGGCCCGCGCCCTCGAGCCGATCCACGATGTTCGGCGCACTCCAGGCGGTGCTCGCGCACGGGTTCGAATTCGGATCGCCGTCGTAGCCGCCACACCCGAAATCGCTGCCGCCGGAGAGACAGAGGTAGTTCGGGAGACTCGGGTTGACGTTGCAGTAGTGATCGTTCTGCGCCAATCCCCAAGCGTCCGCGAGGTTCGACATGTATCGTGCTGAGCCACCGCACGATACCAGGATGTCACACAGGTTGTGATTCTCCATCAAGATGATCACGAGATAATCGAAGTTCGTCCCCGAGGCTGCGGGGATTCGTGGTAGGGCCTGCGCGGGAGCCGGTCTCGCCGGATGGGCGGACGCGGGGAGGGCGGCAACGGACATGATCAAGGCCAAGCCGAGCGCAAGTAGCGTAGACCCCGCATGAGGTCCAAGCGTCTCCCCGGGCATCGGGGCGGCCGGAAGCGGTCAATTCCTTAAAACCTTGCTAGTACAGGTCACAGAGGATGATTCGGCTGCCCTGATCGAACCCGGTCTCGTCCATAATTGACGCATTTGATAGCGAGACCTTGTTGCTTTTAGCCTGGCGGGTGCACGCAACACCTGGTACTCCAGATGTCCGTGACGGCATCGACGCCGATCGACCTGTCCTCGGTGGTCGAATCTCGAGAGCCGAACGCGCAAGTCGTCCTGGTCATCGTTGCCGCAGGCGGGATGACCGAGGTGGCCCTCCGCGCGAAGATGCGCCAGATCGTCAAAGCGCTTCCGCCGTTTCCGTCCGACTCGGACAGCATGGCTCGCGGCGCTCGAGACCGAAGGCGCCCCTAGGAGTCCGTCAACGTTTGGGGGTTCCCTTGGCTGCGGGGCCCGACGATTTCGCTCGCGAAAGGGTCGACGAACGACTAGCGCTTGCCTTCTTAGCTTTCTTTCGCGGAGTCCTGATTCGGTTCCAGAGGACCGCATGGATGGCCGCGAGGGCGACGACCGGGGACATGCCGATGAGAACCGGGAACGTCGGATCGGCCAGGCTCGCGGGCGAAAGGCCTTGCGACTGGTCCGCGATCACGGTGATCACGGCCGTCCTGACGTTCCCGGACGTATCGATCGCCCGTGCGTAGATGTGATTCATCCCCTCCTTCAGGAGCACGCTCCCGGACCAGGAAGTCGTCCCGGAGGTCGGCGTCCACGTCGCGTTATCGGTGCTCAGCTCGATTGTCGAGATTGCCACGTCGTCCCATGCGACTCCCGTGACGGTGACGTTCGCGGACTCGATGACCGTGGCGTTCGACGGGGAGAGGATGGAGACCTGAGGCGGAGTTTTGTCGCCGCCTCCCGGATTCTGGACTGCGACCCATTGACCGAGGCCGGCCCTCAATCCGTTCGAGTCCAGGATTTCCAACTTGACCATGTAGGCTCCCACGGTCGTGAAGGCATGCTGGATGGTCAGCGTCGAAGAGAAGGGAGTATCCCAGACTCCATCTCCCTCCCAGTCCCACCGGGCCTGCAAGGTCGCGCCCGGATCCGAGTCCGTCGACGAAGACGCGTCGAACGCGACCGAGTTGTTCACCTTCGGATATGGCGGAGTGAACGTGAACCGGGCCGTCGGCCCTGTTGCCGCGATCGTCACGGCGATGGACGCCGTGCGGGACAGCGTCCCGTTCGTCCCGGTTACAACGACCGTGTGCGAGCCGAGGGCCGCCCCGCTCATCGTGCAGGCGGACGTCTGGGTGCCGCTGACGCTCGCGGGCACACACGAAGTCGTCACTCCCCCGGGTGTCGATGCCGCCGTGAGAGCGACGGCTCCGTTGAAACCTCCCGTCGACTGGAGAGAAATCGTTGAAAATGCGGATTGGCCCGCCACAAACGAAACCGTGTTCGGGGTCGCGGTGATGGAGAAGTCTGGGCTAGCCGGCGCCGTCACGGTGACGGAGGTCGATGTCGTATGGACGAGGGAAGCGCTCGTGCCGGTCACGGTGACCGTGTACGATCCGGGGGTCGAACTGCTCAGTGTGCATGTCGATGTCTCGCTCCCGCTGATACTCGAAGGGGCGCAAGACGCCGCGACTCCGGAGGGCGAAGAGGCCGCCGCGAGTGCGACCGCTCCGCTGAAACCATCCGTGGAGGTGAGGGAGATCGTCGAGGCGGCGGTTTGACCCGCCACGAATGAGATGCTTGCCGGGATCGCGGAGATGGAGAAGTCGGGACTCGACGGCGCGGTCACCGTGACGCCAATCGAGGTCGTGTGGACGACGGATCCGTTCGTTCCGGTGGCCGTAACGATGTACGTTCCGGGTGTCGAGCTGGCGAGCGTGCACGTCGATGTCTGGCTGCCGCTGATATTCGAAGGGGCGCAGGAGGTGGTGACTCCCGCGGGCACAGACACCGCGGTGAGCGCGACGGTTCCACTGAAACCGCCGGTGGCCTGAAGGGAAATCGTCGACGTCGCGGACTGACCCGCGATGAACGAGACGGTTCCCGGGTTCGCGGAGAGCGCGAAGTCCGGGCCTCCGGCATTGAAGAACTCCAACGGTGAGGGAGCGGTCACATCGCCCTGTCCGAGGTTGCCCCCGCCCCAGACGTCCTCCACGAGTTTGAGAAGAGAATAGTGATTGTACGAGGCCGTCGACTTGTAGGCCAGGTTCGTGGCCGGGCCGCTGAAGCTCATGTAGATGTACGGAGGACTCGTGTACGCCTCGTCGAACATGATGATGAGGGCTGCCTTCTTGCCGGCCATGGCCAACAGCAGATTCGGCACCCAACTTTGGATCCACGCGTCTCCGGTCGCGACGGAGCAGTCGTGCATGTTGTTGCAGTCGTTCGGCGTGAGCCAGATGAAGTTCGCCCCCGCGTTGAATGCACTGATCACTTCGTTGGATGAACCGGGGAGTAGGTTCGCGCACCGCGCCGAGTTATTCGTGATCGTCGTGTACGATAGGAACGGGAAGTGGTCTTCGCCGCGCGGAGGGTCGAGCGAACAGCCGGTTCCGCTCGCATCTTCCGCGAAAGCTTTCCACGTCTTGCTCGTGTTCTCCAGGATGTCCACCATCGTTGGGTGGTCGAGGTTCGGATGCTCTCCGTCCCCGCTCACCCCAAAGGTACTTCCCCCAAGGATCGCGATGTAGTTGGGCTGCGAGGGATTTGTGATGCTGGCCCAACCTTCGGAGAACGCGAACTGGTCGGCGAGTTGGGTCATGTACGTGGCCGGGCCATAGACCTCATCGAGATTCTTGTTCTCCATCAGGACGACGACGAGCTGATCGAAGTTGCCTGTGGCCAGCTCTCTCACCGATTCGTCTGAAGGGAGGGTCGACGGCCCCGGGGGGTGACTGGAGAGCGCGCTAGCGCCGACGAGCGCGACAACGACGAGGAGAATCGACGCCGCCACGGCGCCGACGCGGTTGAACCGTAAATCCATGAGAGATTTCTCCAGGAAGGGGCGGATGCTACTCGAACCCGAACCGCAGGGGCTCGTCGCCTGGGCATTCGAGTTCGCTCGGGGGCGGATGCGGGCGACCAGAGTTCAGAATCCGGGTCACCGGCGCAGTGCGAGAATTTTCGCAGAGTATTTATCGATTTGGGGACGCTGGTCGAATACCCGTGGAAAGTTTCCGGAATCAGCCCCCGTATCTGAAAAAATGGTTCTACTCGAATAAAACTTCGGCTCCGAATCGACCTGCGAGTTTCTTGTGGCGAGCGCGACTTCATGCGGTCGATCGCCCGTCCGAGACGTTCACGGCGGCGCTCGATTTGAGCGCGTCTCGAGAAATCCTTATCGCCTCGTTGTCTCTCCCACTATTCGTGGGCGTCATCGAGGGCTGGGAATTCCCTTGGATCAAGCCCACCGTCTCAACCGAGCCGATGTCCGAGGCGGAGCTGGTCCGCGAGCAAGGGGGATGGGTGTTCGCCGGGAGTATCTCGAATTCGATTCTGGGATTCGCCTTCTGGGCCCTCGCGGCGCATCTGTTCACCTCGTCAGCGGTCGGAGTCACCGGGTCCCTCGTGAATCTCTCTTCTTTGGCAACGTCGATCGGCATTCTCGGCTTGGATAACGGACTCGTCCGGTTCATCGGCCGCGTCGATCGACCTCGCACCCTCATGTGGCAAGTCCTGCTCGTCGGCGGAGGCCTCTCTTCGGTCATGGGAATCGTGTTGTCCGCGGTAGTCCTCCGAGTCAGCAATGCGGCGGCCGCGCAGGAGTTCGCGGTGCTGGTCGTGCTGAGCGTCGCGCTGACGACGTCGCAGACATGTTTCCAGATCACGGACGGATCGATCCTGGCGGCACGGAAAAGCGAGTATCTCGCATACCGCGCCGTGGCGTATGGCCTCGCGAAGATCGCCCTCCTGTTCACGGTCGCGGCGGCCGGTGTCGTCGGCCTCCTGGGATCGTACACCCTGCCCCTGTTCGCGATTACCGTCGTGAGCCTCTTCCTGGTGTGGCGGGTGTGGCCCGCGCGGAACGAGAACGGCATCCCCACCCGAATCCGAGAGCTCTCCTCCCTCTCGTTTGGCAACTGGATCCACGGTTTCACCTACTCGCTCCCGAGCCGCCTCGGACCCTCGATCTTGCTGATTTTCGTCGGCCCGAGTCCCGTCGCGTACTTCTTCATCGCCTTGCAACTCGCGGAGGTCCTCAACTACATCCCGGAGTCGGTGTCGAAGTCCCTCTTCGCCCACGGTTCGCTGCGCGACCGCTTGCCGGCCTCGCTGGCGTCCAGCATGCGACGCCTCCTCGCCGTCATCATGGTCCCGATGGTCGCGCTCGGCGTCTTGGTCGCCTCGATCGGCATGACGATCGTCGGAGGGACCTCGTACGGCGCACACGGACTCGCCTTGCAGCTGTTCCTGCTCGCGACCTTGCCGAAGGCCGGGATCCAGCTCTATAAGGCCCAGTTCAACGTGGACCGCCGCCCGCTCGCCCTCATCGTGATGGGGGGCTCTCTTGGTCTATCGACTCTGGCGTTCCTGGTGGTCGGTTTGGTCCGTCGCGTGGACCCCGATTGGCTACCGCTGGCGTGGATCCTGGGTGGGATCCTGGCGTTGGGGGTCGGCTGGTGGCTCTCTCGAAGGAAGCTTCCGAC
>WNGG01013499.1_pt1 | contig 13139 bp, 18 predicted proteins | sample 5400661 | NCBI WGS metagenome assembly WNGG01 (sample SAMN13153372, study PRJNA577476) | soil metagenome | isolation source: 100 cm soil or saprolite under Garry oak tree replicate 1 | place: USA:California | collected 2016-06-15
GCCGACGTCGCCACCGGATGCGCGCACTCCGGGCAGAACTTGGCGCCGGAGGGAAGCCGCATGCCGCAGCGCGCACAGTCGCGGGCGAGCGGGGCCCCGCACTCGGCGCAGAACTTCGCGTCGGGTGGGCTCTCGTGGTCACACCGCGCGCACTTCATTCCGTGCGCAACCTAGCACTCCGTCGAAGGCCTTGACAACTCGTGCGGCCCAGGCAGAGAGCCACGCGCGTTCAGTCCGCTGAGCCAGGAGGCGTCGCGATGGCTAAGCACATCGCCGCCAAGGGCGTCCACCACTTCCGGCTCACCGTCAGCGACGCGGATCGGGCCGTCGCCTCCTACACGCAGGTGCTCGGGTTCAAGAAGCTGATCCGAACAATCCTAGGTTCGCTGATCTCCAAGACAAGCTCAGCCCGGTACCATCCCACCGCGTCAGTGAAGCTGTCCACGTTACTCGTCGCGCGGCTGGCGCACGTTATCCGCCAAGGACGACTAGCGGTCCGGTGTTGCACAGTGCAATAACCGGGCTCACGTCAACAGGGAGTGGTGGCCTCGCATCGCAGTTAAATAAGAACGCACATTCATATTGACACGCAAGGGATCAGCCCTTAGAGTCCGCGCTGCCCAACGGGCTGACGGGGCGTGATCCGTTCGAAGAAAGGAGAAGGCAGACACATGATGAAAATCACTAATCTTGAATTAATTTCCCTATCCGTGGATCGAACGCAAGACACGCGTACGGGACGCCGGAGTCAAGTATATGACTCGAACTTCAGCGCGGCGGGCTTCCCCAGATTTACGCTCTTCACCGCGCTGTTCGTGGTGTAGTAATCGACGTTCAAGTCCGTTGCATACCATCGTGCCTTGTTCGGCGGATAATTGACCCACCCTTCCACGGCGATCACGTGATCGCCGTCGCTGAACGTGCCCGTCTCGCTCCACGACTCGTGACTCAGATCGACCTGACAGTCCAGGCGCGGCAACGATCCCTTTCTGACTCTCTTCCCGCTGCAAAACGTCTCGAACCGATAGGGCCCGGCATCGCTCTCGTTCAGCCTGATGGCGAGCTCGAACACTTCGCCCTCAGCCATGGTGCCGAAAAAGCTCCACCTGTCGTCCTGCGCCACTTCGCTGTCGTAGGTGAACAGGCGGTAGCTGGTGTCCTGCGCGGCGCGAATGATTCCGACCTCGGTCCAATGCGCGACCCCGTTCACCGTTCGACCGATGTGTGTGGTGAACAGGTTGAACGTCGTCTCCCCGCTCTGGACGGCGAGGTGATCGACCTTGAAGATGAACCGCAGACCGCTCCACTTCTGATCTACGGTGTAGCTCCGGCCGTCAACCTGGATGAACGTGGGGGCGGCAAGTGCTTTTGTTTTTGCGGATCGCGGCCGTCCCGGCTTCCAAATCCGCGGGGGCAGCGTGAAGGGTAGGTCTTTTGCCTTCGTCGGCCCCTTGTAGCCCGGGAGCACCTCGATGACACCCGGCGCGGAGCTGACGGTGATGTTGCCAGGGGGTTGATGTTTTGGCGTGGCTCGCTTCGGCATGGCACTACTCTCCGTCTCGCAACAAGGATAATGGATGCGGGAATTATACCGGTATCCTCGAGGCCACGGGGATGCCTCCTCTTGCCGCCGGCCCTTACCCGCGACCTTGGGTTTGGACCCCAAGCAAGAGTGCATCCCCGTCTCGTTTTCCAGCAAGCTTAGGACTTCGCCGGTGAATCCTGTCGTGAATTCAAGCCCGCGAGGATCTCTGCGGACCAACGCGTTCCCTTGAACATAACTATAGAGATTTAGGCACGAAAGAGCGCCCGAACGGCGGAAGGCGCATCCAGGCGCCTGTGCGACCGTAGCTATCTCCTCACGAACGTTGAAGACCTCGTGCAGATCCGGTTCTGTGTGAAGGCGGGCGTGCCGTCGGGATTGAAGAACTGAAGGGTCTCTTGAGCGATGCTCGTTTGAGGCGCGCTCACAAGCACGTTAGCGCCGTTACCGATCTGGAACAGAGCCGAGAGTGGACTCACCGTCACCGTAAGGCCGGTGCCAGCCCCGAGGAGGACCGTGACTGTCGCCTCACCGAAACTGATGTCGACCGTATCGTCCGGGTTGATGATGTACGTGAACGGGACCTCGGTCTCGCTAATACTGAGAATCGAACCAGTCATGCTGCTGATATTCATCGAGGTGCTTCGATTGGTTCTGATGCCGGTGCCGTCCGCATTGAACTTTACTGTCCCGGAGTCCACTGAGCTTTGGCGGGACGCTCCCACGGGAATGACAGTCGGCGCCCCGCTGGAGTCGATGCCGAACTGCGCGTTGGTCGCGACGGTACACGACCTGGCGGTCGTAAAGGCATAGGTGCCGTCGCATATGACCTCTCCTTAGCCGGAAAGTAATCATGCGTATTCGGACCCATCCTGATCCCCGATTCCGGCTTATCCGTCGTGTGTCGCGTAATGTAGTGAAACCGTCGAACCGCATCAAGAAGAATCTTCAACTAATATCTTAAAAACCAATTGGTTCGGGCCGTGGCTGGTTGCTGCCCTGTGCGTCTTAGTCCTGACGCCGGCGATGCCGCAAAAGGCGGCCGCTACCGCGGTCGAGTATGCCGTGATGCTGGCTTTAATCATCGTCGTATGCATAACCGACGTGTCGGCCTCCGAATTACCCCAAAACGGTGCAGCCCTGAACGCCATCACCGGTCAATTCCAAGTAGCCGCTAACGCTGCCGCCCTCGCGAATTCGGCAGGAGATCGGGCCAAGGAGATTAGTAGACTGAGCAAGACGATCGGGATGGCCGAGGCCCTCATGGGCATGACGTCCTCATGCAACACGTGCGATGAGCTGAGGACTCATCTTCAGCAGGTCATCGGACTGGCCGCCCTCTTGAAATCGCAGGCCCTCGGGGTCGGTGCCTGTAGCCCTAATGGGGTCATTCAAGGAAACGAACAATGCGACCCTCTGGCGGTGCCGACTGGGTGCCCAGTTCTTACGGTGCCGAGCTTCTGTAACGACGAGTGTCAGTGTGAGACAATTATAATTCCTTGAGGAATTTTCGCCTCGTCCCCCGGCTAAGTTTGATTCGTTGCCCCCAGGGTGACGCAGGCAATGTTGACGGTGGGGGAGGCGAACCGTGAGACGCATGCTACTTCCCGTGCTGATGATCCTCGCCCTGGCTTCATCCACGTCGGCGCAGACGCCCCAGGACGCGCCCCGCGACCTAAGCGCGATCAAGGCCGACCTCGAGCGCATCAAAGCAGATTTGGAGGCCGTCAAGAGCCAACTCGGTCAGGTGGTTCGCCTGCTCAGCCAGCGTCCAGTCCAGAGCGGAGTCTCCACGAGCGGGCCCGTGCGCATCAGCGTGGCCGATGCGCCAATGCTGGGACGCGCGGACGCGCCGGTGACCATCGTCGAGTTCTCCGACTACCAGTGCCCGTTCTGCCAGCGATTTTTCGCGACGACGCTTTCAGCCATCAAGAAGCAATACGTCGACACGGGCAAGGTGCGCTACGTGTTCCGCGACTTCCCCCTCGATCAGCTGCACCCCCAGGCCCGCAAGGCAGCGGAGGCTGTGCACTGTGCCGGCGAGCAGGGCAAGTACTGGCAGATGCACGACATCCTGTTCCAGAATCAGAGCGCGTTGGCCCCGCGGCAGCTTGCCGAGCACGCGCGCAAGGTCGGCGTGGACGGGGCGAAGTTCGAGGAGTGTCTCTCCTCAGGCCGGCACACCGCACGCGTCGCGAGAGGCCTGATCGACGGCGCAGCCGTCGGCGTCCAGGGCACGCCCACCTTCGTAGTGGGAAAGACCAACGCGGGCGAGGTCGTGGAGGGCACGCCGATCCGCGGTGCTCAGCCTCTGGAGACGTTCCGTCGGATCATCGACCAGGCGCTCGCGGAGCAGTAGACCGAGGGGGGAACCCGCCCGAGTATTTTCTCAATGGCCGTTTTGGTCGCTTGACGATCGACGAGGGTGATGACGCGCTCGCGGGCGGAAGCCGCCGGCGAGGCATTGGCCCCGTCGGCGGCGCACGACGCTTCCCAGTAGCACCGCCAGCGCCGGACGCGACGGCGTATCGTAGCTTCGCTCAATGCCGACTCATTGTCCGCTGCCTGTGTTTCCATCGGCGGACGAGAAAGCGAGAGGGCGCAGCCCCGCCGCGCCCTCGTGAGAGACCTCTCCAGGGAGGTGTTCGCGCTTACTTCACATGTCCGGAGGCGTTCCCACCGCCAGAGCCCCCGCTGTTACCGTGGCCGGCGTTGTAGGCGGAGCCGTGGCCGTCATCGCCCCCGCGACGCTCGTAGGCATCACGCCGACCGGGGCCGGGCAACACAGAGTCCCGGAGCCTAGCGCGGATGCGCGAGGTCCCGCAGCACCCGGTCAGCGCGCTGAGCTGGTGACTTCCCTGTGAAGCGTGCGGCCCTCTACGTCCGAGTCCGCATGCGCGCGAGTCCGCATGCGCGAGCAGACGATCGACACCCAGGAGCGCTCGCTGTGCCGCTAGGCAGAATGCCTCGGCGTCGAGGTCGTCGCCGTCCACCCCGACACGGTCAGCGGGGCGCAGAGTCGCCCACACGAGCGGGACACCAAACTCGCGGCGGGGCGCGATCGAACTTGCATAATCCAAGTGCACGATTTCATTGCCCGCTAACGTCGCGGTCCGGTGCACGACGGCTCTTGTGAAGCAAAAAATGCCCTCAGCGTCAGTGTTCGAAGCCATCCTAAAGGTGGGCCACGCCCCTTTCACACCGGCGATCAACGAACGATTAGGCCCTGAGGCTCCGTTCCCGCCCTGATCCGGCCCGCCAGCACCAGCTTCTCGATGTCGATCACCGCGACGTCGTTCGCACCGCGGACCGCAATGAAGGCCGTCTTGCCGTCCCTGCTGAACCCGATGTTGGAGCCGCCCTGGCCGATCGTCAGGCGCTTCACTTCCTTGAAGGTCCGCGCATCGAAGATCTGGGCGAAGGTGTCCTGGCCGTTGGTAACGACGGAGTAGCGCCGGTCTCGGGTCCACGCGTTGGTCACCGGTTGCTTTCCGGTCGGCTGCGTCGAAAGCATCGCCAGGTCGGAGGCGTCGAGGACCACGTTCGTGTTCGCCTCGGCTGTCTGCACCCACACCTCTTTCCCGTCGGGAGACACGCGCAACATGTGCGGCTTGCTGCGGGCAGGGAAAGAGACGGTCTTGACGAGTTTTCGGCTGACCATGTCGATCTTCGAGACGGTGTCCGCCTCGCGTTCCGGTGTGAAGCCGAACCGACCGTCCGGCGTCAGGTGAAGGTCTCAGGGGAATGCGCCGGTCTGGAGCGTGGAGTCCACGCTGCCGTGCTCGAGGTCGAGGAACGCGATGAGGTTGTCACCCGCGACGTTGACCGCGGCCTTCTTCTTATCGGGCAGCACGACCAGACTGTGGCCGGGCCCCTTGCCGAGCCCGGCGATCGTCTTGGTGACGGCCACCTGCCTTGGATCGATAGCGATTGCCTGGACCTGATCGTTGGGAAAATCGTAGGTCCAGATCCGTGCCCCGTCCCAGTACGTCTGCTCGTTGGACAACCAGCGCACCGAGGCGCCGAGCGGTCGAGTTTCGCGCACCTGGCGGTTGGCGGCGTCGATCAGCGTGACATCTTTCGAGCCGACGTTGAACACGTATACGGTTTCACGGCTCTCTGCGGCGCCGGCCGTCGTTGCCGACCGCACGGGGATCGTACTCGTCTCCGACGCACTCCCGCGTCTGACGTTCGAGCTGCCAGCGGAAGGAGACGTCGCCGGACTGGATGATCCGCAGGCGGAAGCCAGTAGTCCGAGCGCTGCGCTGCTCGCCCCCTTGAGGACCGTGCGGCGGTCGACACTCGCGGATATGAACCAATCCGTGCCGCCGACAAACATGCCCTTTGCCTCGTCACGCGAGGCGCAGTCTTCGGGAGCTCAATGTGACGGCGGCTTGGCCGCCGAGAGGGGATTGATTATCGCATTCGACATCGTATCTCTCCTCCGAGGCTGGGACATCGCCTGCTTGGCCGACCGTGATCGTAGTGGGCAACAAAGGCATCCTCAAACGAGCTCGCGCGCGCTAGTGGGCTCAGTATATCTCGCCACCATCTGCGCGCCACAGCGCAAACATCCGATCCGCAGGATCCATACCGCCCCTGTGTCTCATCCTACTCTTGTTTTTATCTCACACGACCGTGTTCAAGGCGCTGACGCGTCAGCATCCCAGGCAGTATCGACACGAGTATCCGATCAGTATCCCGGCGCGAGTATCACCATGCGACGGCCTTCGAACGCCCGCCCGAGCCCTATATCCTCTTATTGATTATCGTCGGCGCATCCGCCGTGGCGGATATGCTCGTGGCCCGCGAGCGGTGGAATCAGCTTCGTGTCCGCACGGCGGAATATGAGGGAAAAGAGGCCACAAAGCAGAGGTGGCGCGAGTTCCTTTACCACAGGGCAGTGGTGGTCGTCCTCCTCGTCCGCCTTGGCCTCCCGTTGGTCCTAGGTCTGTACGCTCTCTTGATCGTGCGTTGCAGCTAGACGTCGGCGTAGGAAGGAGCGGGCGCGGGTCGGCGGACACGCTTGGTCTCCTGGCAGACACGTGCAGCCGTTCCTAAAAGAAAGTGACATGTCGCGACGCGCGGACCATCGCGGCCTGGAATCTCGTCAACTTGGCTGGATGAGGAGCCTGATGAATCATCAGGTTACTCGGGTCACTAACGTGCCATAGGTTACAGGCATGACCCATTTCGTGGGCTAAGGTACTGGAGTCACCGCTGAAGTCGACGGTCACGTAGTCAGCAGCCCAACCCAGAGCACAACCCTCATCCCCATCCGTAAATTTTCGGACCGCTATGGCCGCGATCGGCGCTCCATACCCCAAGAGCCGCCGTCCATTTCCCCAGAAGCAATCACGAATCATCATCCAGTTGAATGCTGATCCGCTCGTCGTCAAGTCTCTCGCCCAAACAACGCCTTCACAGCGAACATCAAGGGTCGTGGAGCTACTGTTCCCGCTATCGACATCGATATAGGCATCGCTCGCGTGTGGGGGTCCATCAAACGCGGAAGCGTAAACAAACAAGGCGTCGGGCAGGACTCGGATATTCGCCTGGCGCTTGTAGGCATTGATGGCGAATTGGACATAGGGATCCACAGCACTGCTATCCGTGATCGGGTTGCCCTTCTCGTCACGTTGGATGATTACGCACAGCTTCATGCGTTTCTCGAACGTGACGCCGATCAGAGTCAGTACGAAATCCCCGAGGGACAAAATAAAATAAAGGACCGTATACACCAAATCCAGCAACTCGTTTAGGAAGCGTCCAAGAACTGGGACAGAAAAGACCAGTCCTACGACAAAGCCTATCGCATCGACTAGAATTCCGACCGTACTCTCCAAGGTCGTCACGACGGCGCCTACTGCGGTTGTAACCGCGTCGACAACGGTATTCGCCGCCGAGGAAACCGCACCCGTCACTGCATCGGCTGCATCCGAGATAGCGTTCCCAACGTCATTCCAAAAGCCCATTCAGCCTCCAGAGGCTAGGCGACGTAAAGCCCGTTCTCGGTCGTTTTCAGCTCGGGTGCGCGCCGCGGCGCCGCGGAACCAAGCGTACGGCCGCCCCTCAGCTCGCATGAAGGGCCGTCTGGCGTCCCACCGGCCCCGCGCCCAACCGTCGAACACGTAGCACCGCGTCGTTCCGCATGTCAAGGTCGACAGGCGCGTCTCGTTATCCAGCAAGCTTACTTATACCCCTTATCCCGTCGCCGGTGATCCACGCCGAGTCGCCATGTCGATCCGCCACCATGACGGTGCACCGGTGCGGTACTCAAAATGACGAGCAACTCCCTCTCCTCATAGCGCGCCGAGAACCGCTCCTCCCAATGCGGCGAGCAGATCGAGAAGATCAAGGCCGACCCTGGTTACCCAGCCCACCCAATTTCCTGAAGCGCCATAGCAGAGCCAGTTGACTCGGCGCCTGTTTTCGCAGACTATCCGGCGCGCCGATCGGCACGGCATCAGACATGATCGCAAGCCCCACCCGGGAGTGGAGGCGATGAGGAGCGGGGATCGAAACAGCTCAAGGAGGAGCGGATATGTCTTCGTCGCACCTGAGAATCAGCATGCTCGCGGTAACCATGGCGGTGGTGATGGCCGGGGTGGCGACGGCCGCGTGGGCGGAAGACAGCCGTGCAGCTTCCGCGCGCCCGCCCTATCTTGCCCTCGGCGACAGTGTTGTCTTCGGGTTCATCACCCAGGCCGGCTTCGAATACATCAACCCCGACAATTTCGTCGGCTATCCGGACTACGTCGCGCTGATGCTGCCTCTGGCCGCCACCAATGCGTCGTGCCCCGGAGAGACCACGGGTAGCTTCCTGTCGCCGATAGCCGCCGACAACGGCTGCCGCGCCTTCCGGCAACAGGTCCCGCTTCATGTCGCCTACGTATCGACTCAGGTGCTCTTCGCCGAAGGCTTTCTCGGCGCACATCGCAACACCCGGCTCGTGACGATCGGCATCGGTGCCAACGACCTCTTCCTCCTGCAGCAGCAGTGCGCGAATGATCCGAATCCTCAGTGCATCGGCGCCGGTCTTCCCGGCGTTCTCGCCACGATCGCGGGAAACATGGAAACGATCCTCTTCGCGCTTCGCGCGACCGGCTTCCAAGGCGTTCTGATGATCGTGAACTACTACTCGCTCGACTACAGCGACCCCGTCGGGACGGGTTTCACGCAGCTTCTCAACGGTTCGCGCTCGCGAACGGCGCGGTGGTCGCGGATGTCTTCACCGCATTCCAGGCGGCCGCGTCGACCGCCTTCGCTGGTGGGCAGACCTGCAGGGCGGGGCTGCTCAACGCGAGCCCGCAGAATCAGTTCCTCTGCGACGTCCATCCCAGTCAGTCTGGCCAGAAACTCATCGGTCAGACGGTCGCGGACACCTTTCGGACGGCGCGGGGCGGAGACAACTGATGCTCGGGCTATAGGTAGATCACGTTTAGTCTCGAGGATGCGGGAGGAATCAAACAACCTGTTGCGCCGTGCAACACCTAAGCGCAAAGAGGGTGGTGGCCCCAACGGGGCGCGATCGAACTTGCAGAATTCAAGGGCGCGATTTCATTGTGCGGTGACCCAGCCCGGTCAACCGCCCGCGACGTAACCTGACGCGTGCCCAGGAATAGCCGCGCCCATTGACTTTCAGGCCTAAAAGCCGTGTACTGACGTCCATGGCGGCCGACGATAGAGAACTCGATCTCGCGACCGCCCTGGGCGCAGAGCGGGAAGCCTCGACCCAGGTTCTCTCCCTTTACGTCCCGAACAAGAACCGCCGTGGCCGGCCGATCAACCCGAGGCCGTGGATCCACGAGGCGCAGGACATTCTGACCCGGATCGGCGAAGGCTACACGACGACGCCGCCTCACGATGGCGGATGGGAGAGCCCAGGCGGGAAGGTCCGGCGTGAGAAGACCGTGATCGTCTACACCTACATCAAGCCCGACCGGCTTATCGGGCACCTCGCCGAACTACGCGAGTTCCTCCACCGTTTCGGTCGAGATACCGACCAGGAAATCGTCGTGGTCGAGCTGAGCGGCCCTGACGGCGCATGGTTCTTCCGTATCAAGGAGTACGAGGCGTGAAGGAGGCGCGTATGTCAGGCAAGATCAAGGTCACGAGTCGCTCTGGGGGCATCATTCGCCATGCGGGTGCGACGTTCCGTTCGGTTAGCCCTGACATGATTGCCAAGGCGCTGGAGGCCAAGGATGTCGTGTCCAGAGAAACGCTTCACGGGACGCCGATCGCCCTACACGCGTTGCGGCGAGAGCTGGAGACGAGAGTCCGCTCGACAGGTGGACGCCCGGCCCTGGAAGGGGCAACGAAGATTCAGAAGATTCCATTGAAGCCCGAAGACTGGTCTCGGCTCGAGGACCTAGCGACACGGCTGTCTCGGCAGGGGGTCTCGGCGACACCCGGCCAGGTGGCCAGCGTCATGGTTCACAGGCAGCTGGAACTTCTCGGCCCTTCAACTGCCCGCCACAGGCGGACGCGGTGACTGACAGAACGAGTCATCCGCCGCTAGAAATACATTCACCCCATGAGCCTGCGCCTCTGCACTGAACCACACGATCTGCCCAAGAACCTCGAGCACACACGCAAGAGAGCGGGTTCGCCGTTGCGGGCATGACGATGCCGCCTTCCGAAGATTCGGTGAGCGACGCGATCGCTCGGGAGGAGGGACGGATAGCGCGCCTCGAGCAAGAGCTCGCGGAGACCCGAGCTCGTCTCGAATCCCTCCGGACGGAACTTTCGGCGCCGTCGCCTCCGAGCCTCCTCCCGCTCGTCTCGTCATCGCCTGTCCCTGACACCGCAGCGGGAAAGGTGGCCCTCTTTCGCTCCCTATTCCGTGGCCGGAAGGACATCTACCCGAAGCTCTGGACGAACGAAAGAACCGGACGCAGAGGATACGCTCCGGCTTGCGCAAACGAATGGGTCCGCGACGTTTGCCAGAAGCCGCGTGTCAAATGCGGGGAGTGCCCCAACCAGGCGTTTCTGCCCGTGGGCGACGAGGTGATCCTCGATCACCTACAGGGACGTCACGTCGTTGGTGTCTACCCCCTGCTCAAGGATGAGACGTGCTGGTTTCTGGCGGCGGATTTCGACAAGGTTTCCTGGATGGATGACGTAGCGGAGTTCGCCGAGACCTGTCGAATTATCGGGGTCCCGCCTGCGGTAGAGCGGTCACGCTCGGGCAACGGTGCCCACGCGTGGTTCTTCTTTTCGGCACCGATAGCGGCGGCTACCGCGCGCAAGATGGGCTGCCATCTCATCACCGAGACGATGAGCCGGCGCCATCAGCTCAGTATGGAGTCGTACGACCGGCTGTTCCCCAGTCAGGACACCCTCCCCCGAGCAGGATTCGGTAATCTCATCGCGCTCCCGCTCCAACACGGCCCGCGGCAGATGGGCAATACCGTCTTTCTCGATGAACGCCTGGTTCCACACCTTGACCAATGGAGGTTCCTCTCCCAGCACACCCGCATCAGCCCCGCCACGGTCGAAAGCATCGCGCGAGAGGCAACGCGCAAGGGGCTGGTCGTCGGTGTCCGGCTGAGCGACCCGGCCGACGCCGAGGGCCCGGCGCCCTGGACACGCATCCCGTCCGGCCAGCCTCGCGTTCGCTTCAGCGCGCCCCCTCCCGCGGAGATACGCGCCGTCTTTGCGCAACGGCTCTTCGTCGCGAAGGAGGGCTTCACGCCGGCCCAGCTGAACCAGGTCAAACGCCTGGCAGCATTCCAGAATCCGGAGTTCTACAAGAAGCAGAGCCTCCGCCTCTCAACGGCGCTGACCCCTCGCGTCGTCGCTTGCGCCGAGGAACTGCCCGACCATGTCGCCCTGCCGCGAGGATGCCGGACCGAACTCGAAGAAATCCTTCGGCATCATGGAAGCGCTCTCCTCGTCGAGGATCAGCGCTGTGGCGGAGACCCTTTGCAGGTGAAGTTCGAGGGCCAGCTCACCCCGATCCAGAAGAAAGCCGCACGGGCTCTCCTCCGCGAGGACATCGGGGTGGTCGTCGCGCCTCCTGGGGCGGGCAAGACGGTGATTGGCGCGTATCTGGTCGCGGTTCGAGCTCGAAGCACCCTAATTCTGGTCCATCGCCAGCCGCTCCTCGATCAATGGGTGGCCCAACTGTCGATGTTCCTCGGCCCGGCCAGATCGGCGCCGGCAAGCATTCCCCCAATCGTCGGCTGGATGTGGCGATGATGCAGAGCCTCGTACGCTCGGGGAACGTCGACGACTTGGTTGCGACCTACGGCCACGTCATCGTCGACGAGTGCCATCACGTTCCGGCCGTGTCGTTTGAGCGCGTGCTGTCGGAGGTGAAGGCGCGCTTCGTCACGGGCCTCACGGCCACGCCCCGAAGGCGGGACGGCCTCCATCCGATCCTCGAAATGCAACTCGGCCCCGTGCGCTTTGCCGTCGACGCCAGGAGCCAGGCAGCGCGCCGACCGTTCGAGCACCGGCTGATCGTACGCGAAACCGAGTTCGGCAGTAGTCGCGCTATAGCAATCGACGGTATCCAGGCCTTATACGCCAACTTGGCGGGGGATGACCCGCGCAACCGTCTCATTCTGGATGACGTCACGGCCGCGCTCGCAGATGGCCGCTCCCCGATTTTGCTCACCGAGCGCAAAGACCATCTTGAACACCTTGCCGCTCGGCTTCGCGGCATCGCTCGTCACGTCGTCGTCCTGCGTGGTGGTATGTCTCCAGGTGAGCGGCGCGCGACGATGGCGACCCTCATCGCCATTCCGGACAACGAGCCTCGGCTCATCCTGGCCACCGGCCGCTACATCGGTGAAGGATTCGACGACGCCAGGCTCGACACCCTCTTCTTGACGATGCCTGTCTCATGGAAAGGCACCCTGATCCAGTACGCGGGCCGACTCCACCGGGCGCATCCTGGCAAAAGGGAGGTTCGCATCTACGATTACGTGGACCGAGCAGTCCCTATGCTCGCCCGCATGTTCGACAAGCGTATTCGCGGATATCGCGCGATTGGTTACGCAAGGGATATGACGCGGGAAAGCGGCAACAGCGAGCGGATGGTAGTCGACGACGAAGGTGAGCTCGGGACGTTCGATGACCTCCCATTGAGCGGTGAATGACGAGCAAACGACTACGGAAGCGAAACGCTGGCCTTCGGCGGCACAGCAAGGCACGGCTCGACCAGCTGGTCGAGCAGGCCATCGTCGATTGCTACAACGAAACGGAGCAGGCGATAGGCCTCTACACGATGATCGAGGACAACCTTGCGTTCCCGTTCGAGACGACCGTTCTCGGAATGGCGGTCACCGTGGAGCGCGTGGATCTGACGCGACGGGACGAGATCGTCGCCGTCTGCCGCCGCGCCGGCATGCGTCAAACCGTTCCCCTCCTCGATCTTCCGCTGCCCTCCCCGCCGCCCGCGGGGACAGAGTGGATCGAGGCCTACCGCCACTGGCTGGGCGGCTGATAGGCACCGGAGGCGCAGTACGCATTTTTCGCTGTCAAGGGAGATCAGGACAGCTTGACAGAACCGTCGCGAAAATCGAGTGGCCCCAACGGGACTCGAACCCGTGTTTGGTCGCGGCTACGCTTTCGCCAAGATATTCGA
>WNGG01016556.1_pt1 | contig 13138 bp, 8 predicted proteins | sample 5400661 | NCBI WGS metagenome assembly WNGG01 (sample SAMN13153372, study PRJNA577476) | soil metagenome | isolation source: 100 cm soil or saprolite under Garry oak tree replicate 1 | place: USA:California | collected 2016-06-15
GGCCAGCCCCGGTCGGTCCGCTGACGGTGCTGGAACGCGCGCAATTGGCGGCGCTCGCCGGAAGCGAGCGCCGACAGCAGTGGCTGACGTCCCGGCACGCGCTGCGCATCCTGCTCGGGCTGCTTGGATTGCCCCGCGACACCGCCACCTGCAGCTTCCCCCACCGCCGACTGTCGCTGACGCACACGCCCCACGGGGCCGTCGCCGCCGGATCGGTCGGTCCGTCGGCCGGCTTGGGTGTCGACCTGGAGACCAACCGCCTGACCCACCCGCGAACTGCGCGGTTCTTTCTTGACGACGCGGAACTCCAGTGGCTGGCCTCCGTACCGCCGGCCGACCGTTCGGCTGAGCAGCTTCGGCTGTGGACGGTCAAGGAGGCCGTGTTCAAGGCCGACCTGACCAATCGGGACGCCGTGCTGCGTGATTACACGAGCCGGCCATTCGGCGCCCCGGCGGGCTGGGCCCGCCGGCGCGGCACCGGACAGCTCTTCGGTTTCACCTGCGCCCGCCTCCAGGGCGCCCATCTGTCGGTCGCGGCCGCACGTGGCCCGGCCGCTCCCGATCTCGATGACCGGAGAACCAGCATGCCAATCACCTTCGACCGGGTAGCCGAGCGAATCAGCGCGACGCTGAACGTCCCTGCCACGGCGCTCACGCCAGAAACCACGCTGGCCGAACTCGCGGCCGACAGCTTCCTGCTCGTCGAGATGGCCGTCGATCTCCAGGAGGAGTTCGACGCCATCTTCACCCAGTCCGCGCTACGTGAGGTGGCCAACCTGGGACAGCTCGTCGAACTGCTGCATGGGCCAAGACCGTCCAGCCGGGGGGAACCGGATGGCTGAGCGCCTGGCCTACTTCATCGCGAAGTGGCGCTGGTGCCTGCTGGTCGTCTGGATCGCCGCGCTGGCCGCGGCCAGCGTCGCGGCGCTGTCGCTGCCCGACCGGCTGAGCGGTGGAGGCTGGTATGTGCCGGGTTCCGAGTCCCAGGCGGCGGCGACGGCCCTGCGGTCAGGCTTTGCCAGCCGCGGCGCAAGCAACCTGGTGCTTGTCGTCCGCGACAGCCGCTACACCAGCCGCAGCGCGGAGTTCGGGCGGCGGATCGGCGCAGTCACCCGTGACGTGAGCGGCGACCCCCGCCTTGGGGTGACAGGGACCTATGGCTGGGCATCGCTGTCGGCGCCGCACAGGAACCGATTCGTCGGCAAAGATCACCACAGCGCCATCACGCTGCTCGCGCTGCGCATCGACGACGGCACGGCACGCCGGGTGCTGCCCACCGTGCAGGCGCAGGTCGCCGACCGCTACGCCGCTGACGGTCTGCGGGTGTCGCTGGTGAGCGCGGGCTCGTTCTGGGGTGAGATCAACAAGCTGAGCCAAAAAGGGCTCACCCGAGCAGAGCTGATCGCGTTTCCGCTGCTCCTGTTCATCCTTCTGCTGCTGTATCGGGGTGTCGTCGCCACCGTTGTCTCGTTCGTGGTCAGCGTGACCGCGCTCGGCTGCACCTTCGGCGTGCTCGCCCTGCTCGCACGGCGTTTCGAGCTGTCAATCTTCGTCCAGAACGCGGCGACGATGATCGGTCTCGGCGTCAGCGTCGACTACTCGCTGTTTGTGATCTCCCGGTACACCGACGAGTTGCTGGCCGGCCGCGACCGCCTCACCGCGCTCACCAGGACGCTGCGCACCAGCGGCGAGGCCGTCACCTTCGCTGGGCTCATCGTCGTGCTGGCCATGTGCAGCCTGTTCCTTGTCAACCTCAACGTCATTCAGTCCATCGCGCTCGGCGTCGTCGTGGTCGTCGCTTTCGCCGTCGCCGCGAGCGTGCTGGTCCTGCCCGTGGTGCTCTACCTGCTGGATGACCGCCTGCTCAAGGGCTCGCTGCGGCGGCCAGCCGGCCGGCATCGCCGATCCGGCGATGGACCCTGGTTCCGCGTCGCGCATGGGATCATGCGCCGGCCGGTCTTGTTCCTGAGCGTGTCGGTGCTGGCGCTGTTGGCGCTCGCCGCGCCCGCGCTGGGCTTGCGCACGTTCACGCCTGACGAGCGAATCCTGCCGAAGTCGTCGCCGGTGCGGTTCGGCTTCGACACGATGCGGGAGCAGTTCGGGCAGGGCACCGCCTCGCCGATCCTGGTCGTCGTGCAGTCGGCCGCGCCGCTCGGCGCGGCCGACTCTCACCCGCTTGTCGCGCTGCGTGACCGGCTGGCCCGGTTGCCCCACGTCACGCGCGTCGACTCACCGATTGGGGCGCTGCGCGCGGCCCGGCCGCGGCACCCGTTCGCGGCATTGTCCACCCTGTCGGCGTTGCCGGCCGACGCGCAGAACACGATCAACCACTTCGTGTCGTCCGATCGACGCAAGGTCGTGCTCGAGGTCATTCCTGACGGCTACGCCTCGAGCGCTGCTTCGCGTGACCTGCTTGGCCGGGTGCGCGCCGAGGCGCGCAAACTTGGCGGGGACCTGCGCGCCGAGGTCGGCGGCGAGACCGCGGAAGGGGTCGACGCCAACGCACTGCTCAGGGACGCGCTGCCGCGCGTGGTCCTGGTCATGCTCGCGGTGATCTACCTGATGCTGCTCGTCACGTTCCGGTCGGTCCTGCTCCCGATCAAGGCGATCCTGATGAACCTGCTGTCCGTGGGCGCCACCTACGGCACGATCGTGTTGGTATTCGAGCACGGCTGGTCGGCTCATCTGCTCCGCGCCGACAGCTTCGGCTACCTGCAGAACTTCGTGCCGATGCTGCTGCTTGCGATCCTGTTCAGCCTCAGCACCGATTACGAGGTCTTCCTGCTCAGCCGGATCCGTGAGGAATACCGCGCGGGCCTGGGCAACGCCGTCAGTGTCGCCGCGGGGATGGCGCGCACCGCGCCGCTGATATCAGGGGCCGCGCTCCTCATGATCGCGGTATTCGGAGCGTTCGCATTCACCGGGATCATGCCTATCCAGCAGCTCGGCTTCGGTCTGGCCGTCGCCATCACACTGGACGCCACCGTTATCCGGCTCGTTGTCGTTCCCTCTGCCATGAAGCTCATGGGCAGGTGGAACTGGTGGCTGCCGGGCCGCCGCGAGCGCCCGCTCGCGCCCGTCCTGGCCGCACCCCAATCCGTCGCCCAGCGGCTTTGAAAGGATGTTCCAGCCATGCGTGAGCCCGTGCTCCTGTTGGTAGTGCTGAACTTCGCCCTCATCGGGGCGCTGCCGAGGATCTTCTTCCAGCGCGATGGCAGTCTCAACGCTCGGTGGTGGGCGACCGCTCTGCCGTTCGGCGTCGTGCCGCTGTTCCTGATCGCCGCGTACGTCGCCAACCTCGCACCGCTGGCGCCGCGGAGCTGGCTCGCGGCGAATTCGCTCGCAGCCGTGGTGCTCAGCGTCGCCTCGATCGCGCTGATCTTCCTCACCCTGGGCACCCACCGGATTCCGATCGCCCTTTGGCACCAGGACAGCGACCGGCCACAGCACGTCGTCACCTACGGCGCCTACCGGTGGATCAGGCACCCGTTCTACGCCGCCTTCATCGCGGCGTTCCTCGCGGCGGCCGTGTTCCTTCCGCACTGGGTGACGCTGGGCGCGCTCGCCTACGCCTGCATCGCGCTGAACCTGACGGCGCGGCGCGAGGAGCGGCGGCTTGTTGGCTCGGCGTTCGGGTCGGAGTACCGGCAGTACCTCGAACGCACGGGGCGCTTCTTTCCCCGGTTCGGGACCAGGTAGAAGGGAGCAGCCCGATGCGATCGCTGACCGGATGGCTCACCGATCCGAGCCCTGGCACGGGGGTGCACCTCGCGGACGCGGCGGACGGGTGGCAGTTCGTGCCCTACCCGGAGCTTGCCGCCGCCGCCCGGCGGGTCGCATCCGCCCTGGCCGCCTCCGGCGTCCGGCAGGGTGACGCGGTGTGTGTGCTCATGCCCACCGGATACTCGGCGCTCTGCGCGATCTATGGCGTGTGGGCGGCCGGCGCGACGGTCTGTCCCATCGTGCTGCCGTCATTCCAGCCGGCAGCGAGGAACTCGCTCCCCGGGCGGCCGGAGCATTGGCGCTGCTGCAGTTCACCTCGGGTTCCACCGGCCGGCCACGGGGAGTGCGGGTGTCCTTCGACAACTTGGCCGCCAATCTCGCCATGCTGGGCCGGTGGACGGACTGGCGGTCCGGGGACGGCGTCGCGTCGTGGCTGCCGCTCCACCACGACATGGGACTCATTGGCTGCCTGCTGTTTCCCGTGGCGAACCAGGCCGACCTCTGGTTGATGCGTCCCGAGCAGTTCATCAGGAACCCGCTGCGGTGGCTCGAATGCTTCGGCCCGGGCAAGGCGCAGCACACCGCGTCGCCGTCGTTCGCGCTCGCCTACGCGGCGCGCCGGGTCCCGCCCGAGCGGCTGGCCGGGCTGGACCTTTCGGGGTGGCGCACGATCTGCGTCGGCGCAGAAACGATCGACGTGCCGGCGCTGGAGTCGTTCGCGCGCTTCGCCGCGTCGGCAGGGTTCTCGCCCGCGACGTTCCTGCCCGCATATGGGCTGGCTGAGAACACCCTCGGGGTCACCTGTTGCCCACGGCGCGCGACGGCGCGCATCATCCGGCCGCAGTGGAGCGGACTGCGGTTCGGCGAGGCGGTGCCGATCGTGGACGTGGCACGGCTCGGCCACGCGGCGATACCGCCAGGCTCCGGCTGGCTCATCGGCCACGGCCGACCGGCGGACGGGGACGACGTTGGGGTCTTTATCGCCGACGAGGATGGCAAACCGCTGCCCGATGGGCACCTGGGGGAGATCGTCGTGACCGGCGCCTCGGTGGCCGGCGGCTACCACGCCGGGCGCGCCGGCGCCGGCACGAGGTTCGCCGACGGTGAGCTATGGACCGGGGACGGCGGGTTCTTCGATGGCGGCGAGCTGTACGTGCTCGGGCGCATGGGTGACAGCCTGAAGCTGCGGGGACGCAGCGTCTACGTCGAAGACCTCGACGCCAAGGTGGCGGCCGCCGCCGGGTTCCATAAGGGCAAGGTCCTGGCGGTCGGCAGCACGGACCGCGGCAGGGCAGCCGTGGCGGTCTTCGCCGAGGCGCGCCGCGGGCCCTGGGTTGGCGAGGTGATAAAAGCGCTCCGCGAAGAGCTTGGCCCAGAACCGGCGCTCACTGTCGTTTGCGGGCAGCGCGGGCTGATCCGCCGCACGTCCAGCGGCAAACCGCGGCGCCGCCACATGTGGCAGATGTTGCAGGCCGGTGCGCTCGCGGACGCGGAGGTAAGTTTTGATGACAACGGTGACCAGGCCCGCCCCGCCTAGGACGGTCCGCACGGCGCGGGCGCGCCCGGCAGCGGCAGCCGTTCGGGATCATTAGCCTTAACGGCTTCCGCTGGCGTGTCACAAGCCATCGGAAAGTCGGCTCACAGTTCGCCAGCCAGCTCGGACGTCCACACCACGACGCGGGTCCGATCGCCGCGGAACAGGTCGTTCCACCAGCATCAGCGGCGTTCCCTCCGCCACGTCCAGGGCTTCGGCCTCCCGCACACCCGCGGTGACCGGCTCAAGGCTCTCCTTGGCGCGGTGTGGCCGCAACCCGTATCTGACCTCGAGCAGTTCGTACAGCGAACCGTCAAGCCGGCACCGCAGCATGTCAGGGAACCGGAAGGCGGGGAACAGCGAGCGCTCAAGGACCACTGGTCTGCCGTCGGCCAGCCGGATCCGCCGCACCTCGTAGACCCCGTCACCTTCCCCGAGCCCGAGGGCGGCGGCCGCGGCCGGGCCGGCCCGGCGCTCCATCGCGGTGAGTACCCGGGCGCTTGCCACCCTCCCGGCCCTGCGCAGCTGCTCGGAGAATCCGGTCAATGTGGTGAGGTCCTGCTCGAGCTTGGGCTGGGCGACGAAGGTACCGCCGGTGCGGCCAACCGTCCTTGTCACCAGCCCGCGCCTGACGAGCTCACCGAGCGCGTGCCGCAGCGTCATCCGGCTGACCCCGAACCAGGCGGCCAGATCCTGCTCAGGTGGCAGCCGCTCGCCAGCTGCGAGCCTGCCTGCCGCGATCACGTCGGCCAGCCAGTCCTCGATCTGGGCGTGCACCGTGCTTCCCGGCCCGCGCACGATTTCCGGTGGGGTGCTGGCGAGGGAGCGCGGCTGCGTTGTCGCCGCCCAGTGTCGGCCGGCCTTGGGCCGTGGCCGCATCAGTCCTCCCGCTGGACGTCATCGAGCAAGCCGGCGAACGCCGGGCCGTCGAACTCCGCGATGGCGCGCTCGTACTTCTCCATGCCCCCAGGACCAGAAGTCGAAGTCGATCGGTGACACCGAGGCCTGGATGGACGCCCACAGGGTCCAGCCGTACTTCGACATCAGCCCCCACAACCTTGCCCGCGCGATCCGGCTGCGCTTTGCGGCGCCGTAGTAGCTCGTGACCAGCAGCTCCAGCTGCTCGAGGCTGAGCGCTGACTCGCTCCAGATGTTGCCAAGCTCAAAGCACGGATCGTTGTTGCCGGAGTACTCGTAGTCGATGATGCGAATGTCGCGGCCGTCGTCGATGAAGTTCTCGGCGAGCAGGTCGTTGTTGCACGGCACACTCGGCTCGGGGCGGCCGGCCATCGCCACGCGCATCGCGGCCACCTGCGGGCTGAAATCCAGGTAGTGCTCGGGCAGCCGGAACCCCTGCTCGACGACGAGGCCGAGATAACGCTGCTGGATCTCGAACATGTTGAAATCGCTGGCGAAGCGGCGCGCGCCGTGCAGCCGCCGACACCCGGCTGAGATCCTGCGCAGGTCGGTCTCGTCCCGCAGCTTTTGCGCCGTCAAGGTCTCGCCCTCGATGAACCCGAGCACCAGCACGGCCTCGCCGGCCAGGAAGTCCACGACGGGCGCGCCCACGCCGGTTTCCGCGGCGGCAACCGAGTTGTGATGCTCATTGTCCCTGTCGATGGCGAGCAGGGCGCTGGTCGAGTCGGGCACGCGGACAACGTAGGCACCCGACGGCGTGACGACCTTGTAGTTAGCGTTGGTCAGCCCGCCGGGCAGGCCGGTGACCGTCCGCTTCCCCGCGAGCGCGGGGACGCGGTCGAGCAGATCGTCGAGTGCGGCAGCCAAGCTAGCGCGCCGCCGTGACGGGAGGCTCTCCTTCGGGCAGAGCCTTTGCGGTTGAGCTCATCGAAGGCCCTCCCATTCCGCCGTGGGCGCGGATTGAGGCGTAGCGTAAAGTCGATCAATCAAAATGTCCATACCCTTTGTCTCCGGGTCGGCCGTGCTGATGGCGTACCTTGCCTGCGCAGGCCATCCGCGCCCATGCCTTGCCAGCCCGGGTCTTTATGTCTGGACCTTTTGTGGTTGCCGCCTACGCTGCGGTCATCGCCATGCAGAGGGAGAGGCTCGATGCAGGGGGGCAAGGTCACGCCGGCCCGAGTGACGCAAGCCGCCGCGCGACCATTGCCCAGCCGGGCACGCGTCATCGTCATCGGCGGCGGAGTTATCGGCGCGAGCGTCGCTTACCACCTGGCCGAGCTTGGCTGGACCGATGTGCTGCTACTCGAGCAGGGAAAACTGTCCTGCGGCACGACATGGCACGCGGCGGGCCTGGTCGGTCAGCTGCGCGCCGCGGAGAGCGTGACCAGGCTGGTGCAGTACTCGACCGCGCTGTACGCCAGACTCGGCGACGAGGTCGGCCAGGACACGGGATTCAAGCGGTGCGGCGGTGTCACGGTGGCGCGGACCGAGGAACGCCTGGTGGCGCTGCGGCGCACCGCCGCCATAGCGCAGGCCTATCAGCTCGAGTGCGAGCTGATCAGCCCCGCGCAGGCCCGTGAGCTGTATCCGATCATGGACGTCGCCGATCTCACCGGGGCCATCTGGCTGCCTGGCGACGGCAAGGCCAACCCCACAGACCTGACCTACGCGCTGGCCAAAGGAGCCCGCCAGCGCGGCGTCATGGTGCGCGAGCGAACCAGGGTGACGGGCGTGCGCACCTCCGGCGGCGCGGTGGCGGGAGTCAGCACGGAAGAAGGCGACGTCGAGGCCGAGGTGGTCGTCAACTGCGCGGGTCAGTGGGCCAAGCAGGTCGGGGAGTGGTGCGGGGTGACAGTGCCGCTGCACTCCGCTGAGCACTTCTACGCGGTTACCCAGCAGATCGATGGGGTGCACAGTGATCTGCCGATCCTGCGCGACCCTGACGGGTACACCTATTTCAAAGAGGAGGTCGGCGGCCTGGTGGTCGGCGGGTTCGAGCCGCAGGCCAAGCCGTGGGTCGCCCCAGACGCGCTGCCGTATCCTTTCGAGTTCCAGTTGCTCGGCGAGGACTGGGATCACTTCTCGATCCTGATGGAGAACGCCATGGCGCGGATCCCCGCGCTGCGGCACACCGGCGTCAAGAAGCTCTACAACGGCCCGGAGAGCTTCACCCCTGACAACCAGTTCATCCTGGGCGAGGCGCCTGAGCTGAGGAACTTTTTCGTGGCGGCTGGCTTCAACTCCGCCGGTATCGCCTCGGCTGGCGGGGCGGGCAGGGCGCTCGCTGAATGGATCATCGGCGGCGAGGCCGGCATTGACCTGCTGGCCGTAGACATCCGCCGTTTTGCCCGGTTCAACGGCAACAATCAGTGGCTGCACGCTCGGGTGGGGGAGGTTCTGGGTCTGCACTACGCAGTGCCGTGGCCCAACCGTGAGCTTGACACCGCGCGCCCGCTGCGCCGCTCTCCGGCGTATGACCTCCTCAAACAGGCCAATGCCTGCTTCGGCAGCCGGATGGGCTGGGAGCGCGCAAACGTCTTCGCGCCCGCCGATTGCAAGCCAGTGGCCGAGTACGGCTGGGGCAAGCCAAACTGGCTGCCCTGGTCCGTGGCCGAGCAGCGCGCGGCCCGTCAGTGTGTTGCGATCTTCGACCAGACTTCGTTCTCCAAGTACCTGGTCGCCGGCCGGGACGCGGAGGCATCGCTGCAGCGGCTGTGCACGGCCAACATCGCAGTCGAACCCGGCCGGACCGTCTACACCGGCATGCTCAACAGCCGCGGCACCTACGAGGCAGACATCACCGTCACCCGGCTGTCGCGCGACGAGTTCTTGCTTGTCAGCAGCGCAGCGACCACCGAGCGTGACAAGGACCACATCACCAGGCACATCCCGGCCCGCTGCCACGCGGCGCTGACGGACATGACCTCGTCCTACGCCGTCTACGGCGTCATGGGGCCCAGGTCACGGGACCTGCTGTCGGCGCTGTCCCGTAGCGACTTCAGCGACGCGGCCTTCCCGTTCAGCACCAGCCGCGAGATCGACCTTGGCTACTCCACGGTCCGAGCCATCCGGATCACCTATGTCGGCGAACTCGGCTGGGAACTATATGTGCCCGCCGACCTCGCCGTCGGAGTCTACGAGGACCTGATCACTGCTGGCGAGCGGTTCGGCCTGGTCAACGCCGGCTACTACGCCATCGAGTCGATGCGGCTTGAGAAGGGCTACCGGGCGTTCGGGCGTGAGCTGACCCCGGACTACAACCCGGTCGAGGCCGGGCTGCTTTTCGCCTGCAAGCTGCCAACCAACATCAGCTTTCTTGGCCGCGAGGCGGTTGAGGAAGCCAAGGCCGAGGGTCCCAGACGCAAGCTGGTCTCGCTCGTGCTCGACGACCCCGACACCATGCTTTGGGGCGGCGAGCTGGTGCTGCGTGACGGCATGGCAATAGGCCAGGTGACCTCGGCCGCCTGGGGCGCGACGCTAGGCGCGTCGGTTGGCCTGGCCTACATCCGCGGCCACGGCGGACAGACGGTCACCGCCGACTTCGTGCGATCGGGGCGCTACCAGGTCAACGTCGGTGGCGGACTCCGCCAGGCCAGCGTCCACCTGCGGCCGCCGTTTGACCCGGCTGGAGCACGGGTCAAGGGCCGCTGAGCGCATCCTGGCAGACGGGAGCGGCGTGATGACATGCAAGGGGCGGGTGACCTGCCACGCGGAAGGGAGGTTGGATGGCCAGGCCGGCGCGAAACAGTGAAGCCGACGTCGTCGTGGTGGGGGCTGGGCACAACGCCCTGATAGCCGCCGCTTACCTCGCTTGCGCAGAGCTTGAGGTGGTGGTGCTTGAGGCGCGCGATGTCATCGGCGGCAACACGGTGACAGAGGAGCTGACGCTGCCGGGATTCCGGCACGACTCATGCTCAAGTGCGCATGTGCTGATCCAGTCGAATCCGCTGATCCGCGATGACGAGCTTGGGCTGCGGCGGTTCGGGCTGACCTACGCGTACCCAGATCCCGCGGTCGTCATGCGGCTCGGGGATGGGTCGAGCTTGGTGATGCGGCGGGATGCCGAGGCGACCGCGGCCGGGATCGCGCGCCGATCTTCGCGCGACGCCGAAGCGTATCTGGGGCTTCTTGCCGAGTGGGAGGACGGCCTGAGGCAGGCTCACGGCCGGTGGAACGCAGGGGTGTTGGATCCGGGCTCCTGCGAGCAGGACCACCGCTACGCGAAGCTGCGGGACCGCAGCGCCTGGGATGTCGTGCACGAGCGGTTCCGCGACGCCGGTGTCCGCGACTTCCTGCTGTGGCTGTCGTTCGCGACCATCCAGCGGCCTCGCCGGCCTGGCACCGGGGTGCTGCCTTTTGCCATCACCGCTGGCCGTAACCAGTTCGGCTGGGCGATGCCGATCGGCGGTTCTGATGCTCTTCCGCGCGCGCTCGCCCGGCTTGTGCAAAGCCGGGGCGGCGCGGTGCTGACTGGCCGCCTAGTCGAGGAGATCATGGTCGCTGAGGGGCGTGCCACCGGGGTCCGGTGCGCGAGCGGTGAGGTGTACGGGGCACGGCGGGCGGTTGTGTCCAGCGCACACCTGACTCGTGTGGCGGCCATGATCAAGGGCCGCGAGCCCCCACCTGAGCTAGTCGCGGCGCGCCTCGCTTGGCGGCCCGGTCTCACGCTGTTCGCCGTGCATCTCGCGCTGAACGGCGCGTTGCGTTACCCGCTGGGCGGGGGCGGTACGGTGACGGCGGTGGCCGGTGGTATCGGTTCGGCGGCGGGACTCGACGCGCAGATCGCCGCCTTCGATCGCGGCGAGACTGACCACTCCGATCCCTGGCTGCTGGTGGTGTGCCCAAACAGCGTCGACGGTTCGCGCGCCCCGCCCGGCCGCGCCACCGCCAAGCTGCTCACCATCGCGCCCCGTGCCCTGTCCGGGGGTCGCGGCTGGGACGCCGAACGTGATCGATTCGCGGCGGCTCTCGTCCAGCACGCAGCCCGCCGGGTGAGCGGCCTTCAAGGCGGGGACGTGCTGGCCGTCCGCGCCGAATGCCCGCTCGACTTGGCGGAGCGCAACCCGCTCAACGTCGGCGGCTCCTGCCACGGCGGGGAATTCATGGCCAGCGACGGATCGGTGCTGGCTGGCTGGCCCGAACCGCGGCTGCTGCCCGGCCTGTACCAGACTGGAGCGACCGCACATCCAGGCGGGTCTGTGTCCGGTCGGCCCGGACGCGTGACGGCGCGGCGGGTACTCACCGACCTGGGCATCGACCCAGCACGCGTCATGGGCGACGGGTAAACGGGAGAACGCCCGCCAGTAGCGCCGCAAGTGGCGACTGCCCGCGCGAGCCGTTCTGGATCAGCAGCAGTCGCTCCCGGATCCATGGCTACCCGCCATCGCCCGTCCTGCTGACGCAGTCCGGCGTCCACGGCTGGGTCATCGACGGCCAGCAGGCCGGCCAGACCTGACACGCGCAGGTAGCGGGCGGCAGCGTCGTCGCGTGAGGCGAACCAGGCCGGTGACCGGCGGGCCGTCAAGATGGCAGGAAAGCCGGTGTGCTGCTGACCGCGACGGTACCGCCGACCCAATCGACGCCACCGTTGTGCTGCTAGCCGCAGCGGGCGACCGGATCGTTACCAGCGATCCCGATGACCTGAGCCGCCTGGCCACGGCAGCTGCCAACCGGGCCGTCATCATCCCTTGCTGATTATCCCGGTCGCGTCGTAGGCGGCAGATGAGCGTGAGTCTGGCCGCGCTGCGGTTCGTGCAGCTCACCCCTCCTGGATCGGCATGCTCCGTAGTCCCTGGACGTATCAGCGCCTGGCTGCGGTCCTCCTAGTCTATGAAGGCCACGGCTCGAAAGGAGCGCGTGTTTCAGCGCGTTCGGGGCGTAACGCCTGTATCAGCCCGGGTGCTTATTAGCGGCGACGCGGCCACGTCAGGGGTGGGGAATGTCTGCTGTTGTGCAAAATAACCAGAAGGCGCAGTTCAGTCGAGAAACGGAGCTGTCATTCGAGCCGGCCGACTACGGCCTATTTACTGCCGACGCCGAGGACAGCCGCACGCAGGTCGGCTGGCAGGTCGAGGTTCGCCCGGATGGCCACCTGATCACCCGCCAAGTCTGGTGTGATGGAAAGTCGTGGGCCCAATGTGGTCACGGATGGGAACCTGAGGGGGTCATCTGGCCGACGTGGCCGCCCAGGTCGAAAGATGAGATCGCCGCATCGGGCTCGCCGCTCGCCGGTGTCCAAGAGTATTGGAGCACCGTCGGAAATCGCCTGCGTGACTCCGCCAAGTGGATGGCGGCTGTGCTCGGGACAGCCTTGGCGGCCGTGATCGGCACCTCACCGCTTGCGGGGATGCGGGGGCACACGCCCCAGGGGATCGCGATCATGTTGGGGTCCGCGGGGCTCATCTTCCTGGGGATCACCTTGTTCCTCGTGCTGCAGGTCATGCGGCCGCAGTCGGTGTCCTACACCGATGTGCAATGTGCCAGGCTACGGCGCTGGCCCTGGCAGAGACCGCTCTACAAGTGGCGGCAGACCATTGAGTCGCAACGGGACCTGTATTTGCCGTGTGGTGTGCGATGTCTCACTGGCCTGCGCCAATCAATGATTGTTGAAGAGATCACCTTGATGGCGCTGTCACGTGCTAGCGCCACCGCGCGAGACCAGATATCCAGCCAAAAACTGTGCGACGCACAGGCCGCACGGGCCGCGAGGCTTCTGGAGCTGCGTGTTGCAGCCGCAAGGATCGCCACCGTGGGGGAGTATTACAAGCTGCGGCACCGCAGTAGCTGGGCCACTTATGGTGGCGTGCTCTGCGGCCTCCTGGGGGCGGCCACCATCGTCACCGCCTTCGCATGGCCGCTGAGCTGACTTGCCACGCCAGGGTAGGTTGACCTCATGTCGGGCTTGTATCACTGTCGTCTGTGATTCGCCCGAGCTGTTGATTCCGTCACGCCGGGCCGTCGGCT